>PJUC01000039.1_pt1 | contig 162554 bp, 144 predicted proteins | sample 1512161 | NCBI WGS metagenome assembly PJUC01 (sample SAMN08177676, study PRJNA422409) | Soil metagenome, whole genome shotgun sequencing project. | isolation source: Soil enriched on filter paper | place: USA: Madison | collected 2015-01-15 | reverse complement strand
TCTCTCAAGGACCAATGACGATTAAAAATCTTACTCCCTCTCTCGCTGTATCCTAAATGAAATACAAAATTATATTCTGTCTCTTTAATTCCTATAACTTTTCTACAAACTTACGATGACGGGTAAAATTCCTCCCAATGACGAATACGCACAAATACGCATAAACGTACAAATACGCATACCCATAAAAAAAAGAAAGGGAAGCAATCTGGCAATTGCTCCCCTAACTATTAACCAATTATAAACTTAAATTATGAGACAGCAAATATAAATATTATTTACATATCTCAAATATATTTTTGCGCTTTTTTGCACGTTTTATCTTTTAACCGTCCAACCATTGCAAATAATTCCTACCTATCCAACTCGCCAACCCTTATCAATAATCCCTACCTATCCACCTCCCCAAGCACAATATCAATAGAACCCAATATCGCAATCAGATCCGCTATCAACACCCCTCTTCCCAATTCCGGCAAAACCGATAAATTATTAAAACTTGGTCCTCTTGCCTTCACCCTACGAGGAATATCCGTCTTTTCCGCCGTCACAAAATAAAATCCCAACTCCCCTTTTGGATTCTCTGCCCGAACATAATAATCCTGCGCCTTCAGGTTCACCTTTTTAGGAACCAAAGCCCTCGGATCAAAATCTACCGTCCGCTTAAAATCACCCATCAATCTTACCAAACACTGCTCAATAATCCGCACAGACTCCCTCACTTCATCCACCCGAACCTTATACCTATCCCAACAATCGCCCAAAGAACCCATCTCCCCTTTTCCCACAGGAACATCAAACTCAATTTCCGGATAGACCGAATAACCATCTACTCTCCTCAAATCCCATTTAATACCTGAAGCCCGCAACATAGGTCCCGAACAACCATAATTAATGGCCACATCAGCAGGCAAAACACCGATATTCGCCGTCCTTTGTATAAATATCTCGTTATTGGAAAGTAGTCCATCCAGCTCCTGTAATTTAGGCTTGAAATAGTCCACAAACTCCAAACAACGCTCCTCAAAATTCACCGGAAGATCATAGAAAAGCCCACCGATCCAGATGTAATTGTACAACATCCTCGATCCAGAAGCCCATTCCAACATATTCATGATATGCTCCCTATCCCTAAAACACCACATAAAAGGTGTAAAAGCCCCAATATCGATCCCATAGGTTCCTATTGCGATCAAATGCGAAGCAATACGGTTCAGCTCACAAACCAACACCCGGATATATTCTATCCTTTTCGGAATCTTATCCTGTATACCCAGCATCCGCTCCACTCCCATCACAAAAGCATGACTATTGTTCATGGAGGCCAGATAATCCAACCGATCCGTAAATGGGATGGTCTTCGTATAATTGATGGACTCTGCATGCTTATCAAAACATCGATGCAAATAACCTAGATGAGGAATGATATCCTTAACAATCTCCCCATCCGTAATCAATTCCAACCGTAACACCCCATGCGTAGAAGGATGTTGCGGCCCCAAATTGATCACCATTTCCTGAGAGGAAACCGAATTGATTCTCGCCTCATAATCCCGAAGGCCCTGTGTATATTTTTCGTCGATGCTCATCATAAATAGGAAAATCTAATTGGATTCAAATAATAATTACTTAATAGGGATTTGATGATAAGACTCTGGATCTTGATAATCCTTACGCAAAGGATATCCCTCCCAATCATCAGGCATTAAAATCCTCCTCAGATCAGGATGATCGGTAAAAAATACACCCATCAGATCAAAGATTTCCCGTTCATGCCAATCGGCTGTTCTCCATACCGATGTAACCGATGGAACTTCCGGAAGATTGTTCAGGCTCCGATCATTTGCCAGCTTCACTTTCAAAACGCATTGCGTTTGGTAAGGAATGGAACTTAGGTGGTAGACCACGTCAAATTCAGGGGCAGGATAAAAATCCACCCCCGTTATGTTGGCCAAAAAATCAAAATAGAAACCTTCCGTATCACGCAGCAACTTGGCAGCTTGCAGCAGATAATGAGGATCCAAATAGATGGCCGGCTGAAGACCATGTTCCTGAAGGGAAACAATTGCCTGCTCCCCTAGATTCCCCAGGATTAATTCTTTTACTTTTTCAAACATGCTATGGTGCTATACGGTTGATGGACCAAGATCCATCTTCCTGCTTATAAACGATTCGATCATGAAGCCTGCTGCTCCTACCTTGCCAAAACTCCATCCGATAAGGCTTCAATAAAAATCCACCCCAAAAATTAGGTCTTTGGATTTCCCCTTCACCCACTTCTGTAGCTACCTCAGCCACCCGATGTTCCAGTTCTTCCCTATTATTGATGATGGCACTCTGCGGACTGGCAATGGCACCAATCTGACTCCCTCTTGGTCTCGAAGAAAAGTATTCATCGGATTCTTCTGGAGCCAATTTTTCTACTTCAGCCTCCATACGCACCTGCCGCTGTAATTCCGGCCAGAAAAACAACACCGATACAAAGGGATTGGCGACAATCTCCTGTCCTTTCCGACTATTATAATTGGTGAAAAAGCTGATGCCATCCGTTTTGATATCCTTCATCAATACAACGCGCGATGAGGGCTTCCCGTCTACAGAAGCCGATGATACCACCATGGCCGTAGGCTCGGTGACTTCACTAACCATAGCTTCAGAAAACCATTTCTTGAATTGATCAATCGGATTTCCCAATACTTCATTTTCGCTCAGACTGCTTTTTGCATAGTCTTCACGTATAGCCGCAATTTCTTTTTGTTCGATGGACATGACGCTAATGTATTTGCTACAAACTTAACGAAATATCCATTTTTTAATAAAAATGATATTAAAATTATTACTATTTTACAATGGAATTAAAATCAAAAAACTATATTTTTGGTTAACATACATCTATACATTATGTTCAACGAATTTATACCTAAGACAGGAAGTTTATTGATTTCAGAGCCTTTCATGCTGGATCAGAACTTCGAACGTTCGGTCGTATTATTGTGCGAACACAATGATACAGAAGGAACGGTAGGCCTAGTCCTTAACCACCGATCCATGCTCTATCTATCTGATGTACTGGATGGTATGAACAACACGGAGATCCCCCTTTATTTTGGTGGCCCAGTAGAAGGAAATGCCCTCTTTTTTATCCACAAAGCTTTTGACAAACTCCAAAGCGGCAACCATATTGTCGATGACCTGTACTGGGGCGGAGATTTTGATCGCTTAAAGGAATTAATAAACAACAATTTACTGAACCAAGATGAAGTTAAATTGTTCTTAGGATATTCCGGATGGAGTATCGGGCAATTGGATCAGGAAATTAAACAGAATTCCTGGGCGGTGCATAACTCCTTTAATATCGATCTTACCTTCATCAATGATGGGGAAGATCTTTGGAAGGAAACCATAATCAGTATGGGACCGAAATATGCCCACGTCGCAAACTTTCCGAAGCGTCCGGAGTTTAATTAAAAAGATTTACACAAAATATAACAAAAAAAACCTCACCTCACCATGAAGAAACAGCTTACAAGTGCTTTGGTTTATGCAACAGCAACCGCTTTTATTTCATGTTCCGGAACAAATCACAATGGAACAGAAATCAAAGACAGTTCAACTATTGTTCAGGATACGACTAAATATCCGCCAGTTGAAACTGGCAAAGCAAATACAGATTATAAACCTGCTTTTGAAGGTCAAACCCGAATTGCAGGTGTCAAAACAAAAACTCCATACGAAGGAAAGGTCATTGCACAAGGATTGAAGAACCCTTGGGGAGCAGCCGTACTACCTGATGGAAGAATATTGGTAACCCAGCAGCGCGAAGGGAACCTGATCATATTGGATCCTACAACTGGAAGTGTTAGTGCTCCGATCACCGGATTGCCAAAAGTAGATTCTGATGGACAAGGCGGTTTATTAGGCCTTACCTTGGATCCAGATTTTGCGAGCAACCGTATGGTGTACTGGGTGTTTTCCGAACCAGTAACCGGTGGTAACCATACTGCTGTAGGTAAAGGAAAACTTTCTGCCGATGAAAAAACAATTGAAGGCGCTACGGTTATCTATCAAGCCTTACCTACCTACAAAGGAAAACTGCATTATGGAGGAAGGATTATCTTTGACAAAGAGGGCAACCTGTTTGTATCCACTGGCGAACGTTCGGATAAAGAAACCAGACCCCAAGCGCAGCATTTAAATTCTGCTCTAGGTAAGATTGTACGTATTACCAAAGATGGTAAAGCGGCATCAGGAAACCCATTTGCCAATAACAAAGATGCAAAACCTGAGATCTATTCCTATGGGCATAGAAATACGCAAGGATTGGCTTTCAACCCAGTTACGGGAGATCTTTGGAATTCCGAATTCGGCCCACGTGGAGGTGATGAGATCAACATTGTGAAGCCAAGCCTTAATTATGGTTGGCCGACGATCACCTATGGTATTGAGTATGGTGGACCAGCCATTGGTAACCCGCCAATCCAGCAAAAGGATGGTCTGGAACAACCGGTATATTATTGGGATCCGGTATTATCTCCTGGAGGAATGGTATTCTATACAGGGTCCAATATCCCAGAATGGAAGAATAACCTATTTATTGGCGGTCTAAGCAGTATGCATATCGCAAGATTGGTGATCGAGAACAATAAAGTGGTGGGAGAAGAACGTATATTAGCTTCAGAAGGCGAAAGATTCCGGGATGTGATCCAAGGAAAAGATGGAGCGCTGTATGCTTTTACTGACGGGGGTAAAGTCTATAAAATCGACAAAAAATAATACATCATTATTAAAATATTAGCCGGACTAAATTTAGTTCGGCTTTTTTTTTGAAAAATACTAAGCCTCAATGACTTAAAAAATTTAATAAGTTTGTTATTTTAACATTTTTTTAGGAAAAATATACTTTTATTTTAAAATAATTATTTATTTTAGAGAAATTATTAACCATACACAAATTAATTATCGGAATACAACACTTCTCTTTTATGAATGCAGTCGATCAATTATTAACCCCGAATACCATCAAAAGCAAAAAGTCAGCGAAGATTACCAAGAACAAAATAGCTTTATTAAAGGCCATCTATGCTGCCGGCAAAACATCCATAAACGATCTGATGCGCGAATTGAGTCTCAGCTTTCCAACGCTGAGTGTCATGTTGAACGAATTATTGGATCAGAAATTAATCCTTCAGGAAGAACGGGGTGAATCTATTGGCGGCCGCAAACCAAATCTTTTTCAATTAAACCATAACCTATTCAAAATCTTAACAATTGAAATCACCAGGTTTACGGTTATGCTGGGAGTCCTCGATAACAATTCCAATCTAGTTACGCCCATAAAAACCTATGGTTTTAAGATTTCAAAAAACCTGCATAAACTATCCAGCTTCAAAGCCATTATCGAAGATTACATGCAGGGATATCCTGAAATATGGAAACAATGCTCGGGAATTGCTATCTCTATGCCGGGATTGGTGGATGAAAAAACCGGAAACAACTACACCTTTTTCTATGAACCAGACTTTCAGTTAGCATCAGATCTTGAAATAGAATTCAACAAGACGGTCAGGATCATGAATCAGGCCAAGGTAAACTGCATGGCTGAACAATTCTTTGGCCCTTTAAAAAGAAAGAACAATGCCTTGATCATTCAATTGGATTGGGGTATTGGCTTAGGCATTATTGCCGATGGAAAAATCTATTCAGGAAAGAATGGTTTCTCAGGCGAAATGGGTCATATATCCTTTAAAGAAGAAGGCGAATTGTGCTATTGTGGGAAGAGAGGCTGCTTAGAAACGATTGTATCTGGTTCAGCGCTTGTCAAACAGGCCAAAGAAGATATCCTCAGTGGCACTCCAACGCTGATTCAACTGAAAGGCGAAGAGGAAGATCTGTTGCCCATCCATATTATTCAAGCCGCCTTGGAGGGCGATCAATATGCGATACAGCTGATCTCTTCTTTAGGCAACAAATTAGGGCGAGCTATTGCGCTATTTATTCAAGTATTTAATCCGGAGACCATTCTGTTGACCGGCGAATTTACCCGAGCCTCCTCCATCTTGTCGGCATCCATACTCCAACAGGTTCAGACGTATTCGATGACCAAATTGGCGGACAATTGTGAATTGATGGTATCCGAATTAGGCGATCGTTCCATTTCCCTTGGTCTAACCCGTTTGTTCATGAACAAATACTTCGAAGAGCGCTTAGGATTAAATTAACCAAAAAATAACAGCCATTTTTTCGTATTGTTGGCAATCTTAATAACTTTGCATAAAATTATTAATATGAAGACATGGTTTTCTACCTATAATTTGCTCTTCCTTTCCGTTGGTCTACTCGCATTAAGTTCCTGTAAAACCACCTACTACCAATCTACTGTTAGCAATAAACAGATGATTGCTATAAACAATAGTATCGTAGAGGACACGGCGATCAGCAATTATATCAACCCATATCGTACGCAATTAGAGGCAAAGATGAATGAAGTCATCGGCTTTTCCACCGAGAATATGATCCATAATCGTAATCTCCCAGAAAGCTTATTGAGTAATTTCTTCGTAGATGCGATGATGGGAATAGGTAGAAAGATCGACCCTGAGGTTGATTTTTCCATGGCTACAAAAGATGGAATCCGTTCCAACATCAAAGCGGGAGATATCACCGTTGGCACCATCTTCGAATTCATGCCTTTTGAAAACCTTTTTGTGGTACTGGAATTGAAAGGTTCCGATGTATTAAGACTGGCGGATTTCATTGCCGAAAGCAATGGGCAGCCCATTGGCAATGCACAAATTCTGATCAAGGATAAAAAGCTCCAGGATTTCAAGATCGCCGGCAAAAATATTGATCCCAACAAAACCTATAAGCTCATCACGTATGACTTTATTGCCAATGGTGGAGACCATGTGAGGGGATTGGAAAACCCGGTCAAGAAAACCACCTCCACGCAATTGGTCCGCGAAGGCTTGATCGATTATATACAGGGAATCAGCAAATCAGGTAAAAAAATAGAATCGAAATTAGATGGAAGAGTTAAAATCATTCAATAGAAGAGATTTCTTAAAAGGAATGCTTGCTCTAGGAGCAACAGCTACCCTTTCAGGACTTCCTAGCACTAGTTTTGCCCGTGGAAAAGAGGTAAAGATTACGATACTACACACGAACGATGTGCATAGCCGGATCGACCCATTCCCAATGGATGGGAGCCGTTTCCAAGGTCTTGGTGGAGTGGCGCGTAGAAGCACCTTGATCAAAAAGATCCGTGGCGAAGAAAAGAACGTCCTTTTATTCGATGCTGGCGATATTTTCCAGGGAACCCCTTATTTCAATGTCTTTGATGGGAAATTGGAACTGGAACTGATGTCTAAATTAGGATACGATGCAGGAACTTTCGGCAACCATGAATTCGACAATGGACTACCTGGTCTGTTAAAGCATTTTGACAAGGCGAATTTCCCATTTATAACTTCCAATTACGACTTTAGCGGAACCATCATGGAGGGCAAAACCAAAGAACACGTGGTTTTTACCCGAGATGGCGTAAAGATCGGCGTATTTGCTGTCGGCGTCAATCTAGACGGCCTGGTGGACCCAAATAGTTATAAGGGCATGAAGATCCTTGACCCGATCGAAGTAGCCAATAGGATGTCCAAAAAGCTGAAACATGACCTGAAATGTGATATCGTCATTTGCCTGTCGCATATTGGTTATAGCTATGAAACAGATCAGCCTTCTGATCTGAAGATGGCGCAGCAAACTCGTGATATCGATTTGATTATTGGCGGACATACCCATACCTTTCTGGATAAACCAACGGAAGTCAAGAACTTGGCCGGGCAGATTACCCTGGTCAATCAAACCGGACGCTCTGGCGTGAACTTAGGAAGAATTGACATCATCCTGAATAAGCAGACCGGTAAAAAGCGTTTGGAATCTGTTGCCTATCAGATCAATTCCTCGTTGGATTCTTCCAACGTTTAAACTTGCAGACATAGCTATTTTTTAATATGCCCTGCAAAGGGCACAGCTAATCTATTACCCAAATGAAAACATTTTTAAAACTCTATATCGATTCTTACAGGGGGCTTTCCCCGGCAGCCTGGCTGCTAGCCTTAGTGATGCTGATCAACCGAACAGGTTCCATGGTTATTCCCTTTTTGGGAATATACATGTCCTCCGAATTGGGTTTTTCAAAGCCCCAGATTGGTATTGTATTGGGCTGTTTTGGCTTGGGTTCGGTATTTGGATCTTGGCTTGGGGGCTGGCTGACCGATAAATTCGGCAATTTCAAGATTCAGATGTGGAGTTTGATCCTGGTCATCCCTTTGTTCCTAATTTTGCCACAGTTCCGTAGTTTCCATGGACTTGCGACCATGATTTTCTTGTTAACCTTAGTAGCCGATACCTTCCGTCCGGCCAACTCTGTTTCGGTTGCTCGATATGCAAAACCAGAGAATATTACCCGCGCCTATTCCCTCAACCGGATGGCGATCAACCTGGGGTTTTCCATTGGTCCAGCTTTGGGAGGTTTCCTGGCCAAGATTTCCTACGATTGGATATTCTATGGCAATGCCCTGGCTGCAGCCGTAGCCGCTGTGGTGTTTATCTACTTCTTCCGTAATAGAAAACCGAACGTTGCAGCTGAGAAAGAAAGTAATCAGGCAAAAGAAACCGAGGCGGAAATAGCAGAACAGAAACCTGCTCGAAATGCCTATGCGGATGGATTGTTCATCATATTTAACATCATCTGTGTATTCTTTAATATGGCATTCTTCCAATTGTTGGGGACCCTGCCCTTGTACTATAAAGAAATCCATCTATTAGAACCTGACCAGATTGGCCTGTTATTAGGATTCAGTGGTTTTGTTATCGTACTTTTTGAAATGATTTTGGTCCATATGGTGGAGCATCGCTTTTCCGTAAAACAGATCATGCTCTGGGGGACGGTTATTGCGGGGATTTCTTACATGATGCTGAACGTAGATTATGGCATTCCATGGTTGTTTCTTGCCATGTTCCTATTATCCACTGGAGAAATGCTCACCTTACCCTTTTTGGCAACAGTTTCCATATCCAGGGCAAGCAAAAGTAACCAAGGCGCCTATATGGGCTTTAACTCCCTTTCATTTGCAGTTGCCAATGTATTCTGTGCGTATTTGGGCACCTATATAGCAGAACATTTTGGCTATAACATCCTATGGACAGGAGCAGGAACCACCTTATTAATTTGTGCTCTTGGGTACTATTGGATCATTAATAAAATGGATAAGGAAAAAGGCTTAGCCTAAGGGTAATAGGCTTTAATTTACCCTACATTTCGTTCATAAGGTACACGTGTGGCAATGGATCTGCCCAAGGTAATCTCATCCACATATTCCAGCTCACCTCCGAAGGAGATTCCCCTGGCAATGGTACTGATCTGCAGTTCAAATTCGCGGAGCTTGCGGTATAAGTAAAAGATAGTGGTATCTCCTTCCATGGTGGCACTGAGCGCCAAAATGACTTCCTCGACCTGTGAATTCCTTAAGCGTTCGATCAGACTCTCAATTTTAAGATCTGCTGGCCCTACCCCTTCCATTGGGGATATCAATCCACCTAACACATGGTAAACGCCATTGAACTGATTGGTATTTTCTATCGCCATCACATCCCGGGTATCTTCCACTACACAGACCAAAGAATGATCTCTTTTCGGGGAAGAACAGATCTCACATACCTCCAGATCGGAAATATTGTGGCAGGTACGACAATATTTGATCTCACTTTTCAATCGATCCAAAGAAGAAGTGAATTTTGAAACATCAGCATCTGCTTGTTTCAATAGATGCAATACCAGACGAAGGGCAGTTTTTTTACCTACGCCTGGTAACTTAGCAAATTCTTCTACCGCTTGTTCAAGAAGTTTGGAGGAAAAGTTCATTCCACAAAATTACAAAATAATTAAGTTAGAAATCTAAATAATCCCACTTTCCTCGGTAAGGTCTTGATTTCAGGTTATTGGCAAAAGGATTGTCAAAAACCTCTTTTTTCGGATCCCATTGTATGGGTTTCTGTAATTGGTAAGCGATGTTCACCGCATTACAAACCGTAGCTGTTCGATGCCCTATTTCCACATCACAGATCGGTTTAGAACGTTTTTTGATCGCATCCACAAAATCCCTGTAATGGTTTTCCGAGTAGTACACCTTACGATCCTTTTCAGCGATCGCCATTTTGGGAAGATTTGTCTTATCCGAAGTCAAAAATTCTCTGGCTACTTCGATCTTCCCTTCGGTACCTATAAATTGAATAGCATTGAATTTCCCCCAAGACTTATGATGCACTTTCACCCCATTCTTATAGGTAAAGTAGAGTCCTTCTTTAGCCTTTGGTATATCCGGAGGTATAAAAGACACAGGCCCGGAGTTATCCATTCCAAGCGCCCACTGAACGATATCGAACATATGTGCGCCCCAATCGGTGATATAACCACCCCCGAAACCATGGTACAAACGCCATAACGCCCATTCTGGCGCATTTATAGGTGGACTTAGGATGGGATTATAACCTCGGTATAGAGAAGGGCCAACCCAGGAGTCCCAATCGAGGTGTGCAGGAGCTTCCATTGAAGGCAGATCACATTCCACTACAGGTTCTCCGATAGAGACATTGACTTCCTTGATATCACCGATATATCCATTACGGATCAAATCAGCAGCATGCCTAAAATTATGTTGAGAGCGTTGCATGGACCCCGTCTGCAGCACCCTTTTATATTTTCGGGTGGCATCCACCATAGCTCGGCCTTCATCAATGGTCAGCGCCAAAGGCTTTTCACAATAGATATCTTTTCCCGCTTTGGCCGCATCCACTACATGCATGGCATGCCAATGGTCTGGAGAGGCAATCACCACCGCATCAATATCCTTTCTGGCAAGTAGATCGCGGTAATTCTTATACCCTTCTACTTGCTGGCCTGATTTTTCCGCATTCCGTTTATTGGCAGCATTTAAGAAACTGTTCAGTTTCGTGCTGTCCACATCCGCAGCAGCCAGCACCATCGTTTCTGGAAGGCTCATCAACCCATTCAATAAAGTCCCCACCTGCTTACCTACCCCAATATATCCCAAATTGATCCGATCACTGGGTGCCAGAAATCCATTACCTCCCAATACATGACGAGGAAGGATAGTAAAAGCTGCCGCACCAAGTGCAGCACTGCTGATAAATTTTCTTCTGTTCATTTAGGTTTTATTTGTTTTTAAAAGAACTAAAACGTTTTTTGGTTAATTAATTAAATATAATTATTCCGATTTAATAATCAAAAAAACTACTGCAAACATTTCTTGAATTTTAATTATTATGCTATATTACAACAAACAGGATAGTCTATTTTTAGAAAGACTACTGTTTATAATTTTTATTTATGACGCAAAATGACAGAATATTAAGTTCCTTCGCCAACAAGACTTGGCAGGAAATAAAAGTAAAGGACTCTTGGCAGATCTTCAAGATCATGGCGGAGTTCGTGGATGGATTTGAGAAATTGGCAAAGATTGGTCCCTGCGTTTCCATATTTGGATCAGCAAGAACACCTGATGAACACGAATATTACCAGATGACGGTACAGATTGCCAGTTTATTGGCAGAACGTGGATATGGGGTGATTTCAGGTGGTGGACCAGGTATTATGGAAGCTGCAAATAAAGGGGCTTATACCGCTGGTGGTAAATCCGTAGGATTGAATATTGAATTGCCACATGAGCAGTTCCACAATAAATACATCGATAGGGACAAACTATTGGAGTTTAATTATTTCTTCGTTCGCAAGGTCATGTTCATGAAGTATTCGCAGGGATATATTGTGATGCCTGGTGGATTCGGAACGATGGATGAATTGTTTGAGGCCGTTACCTTAATCCAGACAGGTAAGATTGCCCGTTTCCCTATTGTCTTGGTAGGATCAAGCTATTGGTCCGGATTGTTTGATTGGATCAAAGGAACCATGCTGACGAACAAATATATCAGTGAAGAGGATTTGAATCTTTATAGGATGGTGGATACAGCGGAGGAAGCTGTTGAACACATCTTTAGGTTCTACGATAAGTATTTATTGAAACCGAATTTTTAAAATATACGCCTATTGTTAGGAATAAAAAAACTCCCGTTAGAAATTCTAACGGGAGTTTTTATTTAATTCTACTACTCTTAGTTGAATTTGAATTTAACTCCAAACTGCATATAATAAGTAGAAGAGATTGATTCGTTTGGTCTTTGCAATTCTCTGATGATATCACCATTTGCATTACCCATTCTGAATGTTGGAACGGTAGTACCGTTTGCATTTAAGCTTCTAACATTTTGAGGAACCAATAACTGGTTGTTATTTGATTTCCAAATTCCCCATGAAGAATTGAATAAGTTACCTACGTTGAATACATCCCAGAAGAATTCCAATGAATTATCAACACCACCGATATTTTTCACAATTTCTTGAGAAAGACGGAAATCGAATTGATGTCTCCAAGGAGCTACTGCAGCATTTCTTTCGGTATATTTACCAATACGGCTTTTCAAATAAGGATCGTTTTCAACAATACCCCAGAAAATTTCTGCCTGCTGAGCAGCAGTGTAAGCTTTACCACCGTAATTAGATTGGTTTGCAGGAATATCCACAAATACTAATTGTGACTTATCAGAAGGAATATAGATCAAATCGTTTGTATTTCCATCTCTATTGAAGTCAGAACTGTAGCTATAAGAATATCTACCCATTGAACTACCGTTATAAAATAACGTCATGGAAGTATTCAATTTACCGATCCAATTGTTGGTGTATGAAACCATACCTAATAAACGGTGAGGAACGATATTCGTAGTATATCCTAATTCAGCGATGTTTGAATTACCACCATATTGCATTGGAATTGACCAAAGGTTACTGATCTGATCTCCCGCACCATCACCAAAGTTTTTAGCTCCAGAATGCGTATATGCAACCATACCATTAAATCCATGCTCAAATGCTTTTGTCAATTGAGCTGTGATGGAATAGTAATGTCCACCTTTAGCATTTGTCATTAAGGTTGGGTTGAAAGCTGTGTTCGATCCTGTTGTTACCGGCTGGTTATTTCTATCTAGTTTATAGATATATTTATCGCCATTTGCATCTGGGAAAATGTATCTATTATCTCCATAGTTAGCAATATTCATCTGTGTTGGCTCCACCAAATTCACGTTTTTGGCAACTACCGCATTGATATCCTTATTATAGATACCTTCTAAGGTAGCTGTAATTCCAAATGGCAATCTATAGTCAACTGCTAAACTAGATTTCCAAGTAGAAGGGAATTTCAAATTAGCATCCATTGCAGAAACGTTGCTTGGCAAAGTTGTTCCTGGAGTTGGTAAAGTACTTGGGAAATTAGCTTTGATATCTGTACTGAAATCAGGCATATCTGCTGCTCCAGCTGAAGATGTTCTAGTAAATTGTAACATACCAGCATCACCAGATTGAGCAACGATCCATACATAAGGGATACGACCTGTGAATACACCAGTACCACCACGCATCATTAATGATCTATCTCCCATCACGTCATAGTTAAATCCGATACGAGGAGAAATCATCACGCGGGACTTAGGCATGGCGCCGGTATTGATATTCAGACCATCAGCGAAAGTCAATGTTTGCAATAATGGATGAGTTTTCATTTCATCCACACCTGGATAAGTTGGCAATTCTAAACGGATACCACCTGTTAATTTCAATTGACTATTAACCGTGTACTCATCTTGGATAAAGAATGAATATTGATTGAATTTAAAGCTTGGGAAGGCTTGAGAACCATCTTCTGTTAACGGATAAGTTAATGCATAATTGATAGGTTTTCTGTTGTTTTTAAAGTCATCCCATGAATTGAACATATAATAACCTGCTCCATAGCGTTGGAAACCATTTTTAGTTAAACTGGTTTCGAACTGAACGCCAGCCATGATATTGTGGTTACCAAAAATACGGCTTATGTCATAATTAGCAGTATACGTTTGTACGTCACGTAGGTTACCATAAGTAAATGGATCTGGACCAAAAGTTACCAATACGTTACTTCCATCTGCTGCAGTTAATCCATCACGGATATCCACTAATGGGAATAAATCACCCATTACTTCTCTTGGCTCATTTTGGTTTACATAAGAAACACGAGCAGAGTGATTATATTCACCAGTTTTACCGGTATACTCTAAAGTACCTGAGAAAAGGTTGGATTGAGTGAAATAATTAGAATTCAGGAAGCTCATAGCATTCGTACCAGCTCTATTGGTTGGATATACTGTTGTATTGATACCCGCATTAGAAGAAGAACTACTGATGAATGATGGAGTTTTTCCTTTTACCTGATTGTAACGGAAGTTAATTTTATGGTTATCTGAGATATTCCAATCTAAACGAGCAAATAATTTATCGTTATTTGAGTCAAAAGAATATCCTTGATAAGGACCTGGATTATAGCCATAGGTATCAATAAGATATTGAGAAACCTCATCCATGAATTTTTGGGAAGGTCTAGCGATATAACTTGCTGATTTGTAAGGAGCAGCATCTGTTGATGCAACTCTTGTACTTCCTGGCTCAACTTGTTTCATTTGTTCCAAGTTAACAAAGAAGAATAATTTATCTTTTACGATCGGCCCACCTAAACTAACACCGTATTGTTTTACTGAAAGCTGATTTACAGGCAGCGTTACATCGTTTACACGGGTACCTTGTTGTTTATCTGAACGACCATTGTAGAAGGCAGAACCGAAGAAATTGTTCTTACCAGAACGAGTTACTGCATTTACTGCAGCACCTGTAAAACCTGATTGTCTAACATCGAAAGGAGTAACATTCACTACTACTTGCTCAATCGCATCAATGGAAATAGGTGATCCATTCGCTGGCATGTTCTGTCCGATACCAAATTGGTTGTTGAAATTGGCTCCATCCACGGTAAAGTTGTTCGCACGGTAGTTACCACCGCCTATACCAGTGCCATTTGCTTGAGGAGTTAATCTGGTCAGGTCATTTACGGAACGTTCAATAGTTGGTAAACCTTCAATAGTTTGTCTGTTTACAACTGTTGAAGTACCATTTTTTTGAGTTCTAGTACCACGGCCGGTCACCGTAACCTCTTCAATATTGGTACCTGTTGTTCCGAAAACAGGATTCAAAACAAATGGTTGACCCAATTGCAAGAAAACATCATCAATAACAATAGGATTTTGACCCACGTAAGTAATTTCAATACGGTAAGGTCCGCCAACACGCATGTTAGCTAAATTAAAACGACCAGTTTCATTCGCAGAACCCGAGTATTTGGTTCCTGAAGGTAAGTGGGTCGCTTTGATGGTAGCACCTGAAGTTGCAGTCCCACTAGACTGGGTAACAACACCGGTCATGCTACTGGTTGTAACCTGCGCTTGGATGGTTCCATAGCTAGCAAGTACCAAAGCAAAGAAAAGTAAAGATTTCTTCATATGTTAAGTTGTTTTTACTGCGCAAAAGTAAAAAGTCAGATTGACTTTAAATAACCCTTAACATAAACTTAATATACTCACACCCACCTTTTTGTATGTTTTTGGCAGATTCGAGTAAACAAAAATTAGAATTTTAAATAGTTTTCACAGCAACTATTATCATTGTTTAAAATATTAGCAACGAAAAACACTAAAAATTAGAAAATTAACAAATTTTAACATTTTTCAAAATGTGGAAAAGTTTTCTCGCAGAATGACATTTCCACCGGGATAAATCATTCATCGTAACAGGAATAATCTTAGGTAAAGGTATTAATCTGTCAGCTAAAAAATAGTTATTGTGTACGAGGTGCAAGTGAGGTGTAAGTACCTTGTAAGTGAGTTGTAAGTGACTTTACTCACTTGTATCTTACTTGCACATTACTTGCAATATTTTTGAACAATGGTTGGATTAAGATTGGGATAATAATTTTGTGAAAATTAATTGAAAGAAGCCAGGTAATAGTATTGCCGCGTCATTGCGAGGAACGAAGCAATCTTTAACCATCTCATGCTGAGCGAAGTCGAAGCATCTACATCTGGTACCCGTACAGATCCTTCGACACTGCTCAGGATAACATAGTACAAAGATTGCTTCGTCGTACCTCCTCGCAATGACGCGGTACCTCCTCGCAATGACGCGGTTTCGCAATGACGCGGTATACTCCTCGAAAGTAGGGTATCTATTTATCAATCCAAATAAGCATAGGTAATCCCATCTCCGCCTCTATCGGCATGTTCATCCTCAAACCTGCTCACTTGATTGTATTTTCTAAGGTAATCTCTGATAAACTTACGTAATATCCCATCCCCCTTTCCGTGGATGATTTTCAAGGATGGGTAACCGATCATCACCGCCCTATCCAACACCAATTCGATCTTCCCTAAAGCATCCTCCGTCCGCATACCACGAACATCAATCTCCGGGCTGAAATCAGCTACCGACTCACTTGAAACCGATTTAAAACGCTTGGCGACTTTCGCTTTTTCCTTTCCTCGAAGCTTTTCTACCTTGTTCTTTTTAACCACCGTACGAAGCTCACCTAAAGCAAGGATTAAATTATTCTTGGCGATTTCAATAACCTGTCCCTCGTTTCCAGAATCCAAGATCCTAACCCAATCCCCTACTTCTAGATCTGCATCCGGCACAGTGGTAAGGACTGGTTTTTTCACTTCCTTAACGGTTTTTTCCTTCAGAGAATCCGCTGCTTTTTGAAGGCCGGAACGCAATTCCTTTGTTTTTTCCTTATCCGCCTGCGCACTCTTAATATTGGAAATGGTATTCTCTACCAGTTTGTTTGCATCCTTGATGATCTGCCTTGCTTCTTCTTTCGCGTCTTTCAACAATTGACGCTTATTCTCCTCCAAATAGGATTTCAAGGAATTCAACTCAGTCTGTTCCGATAATATCTCCTTCTCCCTCAGACTGATCGCCCTTTTCGTATCAAAAATCTCTTTTTTCTCCCTTTCCAGATCCACCAATAAGGTATCTACCTTCTTTTGTTGCACACCGATCTTTTGTTTTGCCAAGTGCAGGATTTCCTTTGGAAGACCAATATTCTGTGCAATTTCAAAAGCATAAGAACTTCCAGGTTTCCCGGTCTGTAGGATGTACATAGGTTTCATCGCCTCATTATCAAAAAGCATGGATGCATTTTCGATCCCTTCGGTATGGCTGGCAAAGAGTTTCAGATTACTATAGTGGGTGGTAATTACACCTCTGATCTTTTTCTTGTTCAATACCTCCAGGACTGCTTCAGCAATCGGCCCTCCGAATTGTGGATCCGTACCGGTTCCAAACTCATCGATCAAGACCATGGTTCTCGCATCCGAAAACTGTGCAAAATGCTTCATCTTGGATAGGTGAGCACTATAGGTACTCAAATCCGAATCAATGGATTGATCATCACCGATATCCGCAAAGACCTGTTTAAAAACACCCAACTTAGATATTGGATCACAAGGAATTAACAAGCCTGACTGAAACATCAACTGTAGGAGACCAACGGTTTTCATACAGACGGATTTTCCACCTGCGTTGGGTCCAGAGACCAATAGTACTCGGTCTGTATCATCAATCTTCAGGTTCAACGGAACAACCGAAGGATGCCCTTCTTGTCTTGAAGCCAACAGTAACAACGGATGTTTCGCATTGACCAAGGAGACCTCGGCCACCTTGGATAGCTCAGGCATATTCGCTTCGATATCCATGGCAAATAATGCCTTGGCTCGCACGAAATCCAGTTTGGTCAATAAGCCATGGTAAGCAAACAGCAAAGGTACGTGTGGTCTCAATTCACTCGTTAAGGAAGTCAAGATTCGGATAATCTCCCGTCTTCGCTCAAACTCCAGATCCCTTACCTTATTGTTCAAATGGAAGACTTCTTCTGGCTCTATATAAGCTGTTTGACCAGTTGCCGACTCATCATGAATCAAGCCCTTGACCTTACGTTTGTTTTCAGCGAGTATTGGAATACACAGACGGCCATCCCGAATGGTCAGATTTCCATCTGCGGTCCATCCATTGGCCTGTGCCTGTTTAAAAACACTATCGATACGTTTCCTAGCTTCCTGTTCCGACTTGGTAATCTGTTGACTGATATCCAACAGCAGCCGGGAAGCATTGTCCTTAATCTTGCCCCGTTCATCGATCACCATTTCGATACTTTTAATGATGGATTTCTCGATCGGAAGATGCTCAAACAACAACTCCAAATTAGGGTACTGTTGCGCCCTTTCGTTGAAATAACGAATAATAGCGTATACTGTCCTTAAGGACAGCAATATACGGTGGAACTCATCCTCAAACAGGAACGCTCCTTCTACTTTGGCCTTCTCGGCCAGGTTTTTTATGGGGTAAAAATGATCTACAGGCAATGGCGCATCATGCTGCAGCAAATCCTTGAATTCGCTGGTCTGCCTTAAGAACCTATCTATCAGATCCAGTTTTGCCTGAGGTTGGATCTTATCTACCAACTCTTTTCCGGCATCACTGATGCATTTCGCTTTTATAAGCTCTTTAATCTCCGTAAATCCTAACTTTTCTCCCGCGTTCTTCGGATAAATCATGCTTATTCTAATTTCAATGGGGTAACCATGCTTTTCTTAGGCCGGGTCACCGGTTTAAATCTTGGATCCCTAGGTCGTACTGGCGTATCCACCACAGGTTCCTTTTTCACGGTATCTTCAACTATTACTTCCGTAGGTACAGCGCCCCCCGGCATCGGTAATGGTGCTGGCCCAGGGCTTATAGGTTTTTCGTTAAAACCAGTATATAAATTCCTGTTCCACATATATTGGATCCCCGAAAGTTCATACATCCTGCGAGTATATTCTGCTGGCGACATTTCCATGGAATCTGCTTTGGCATTCATGATCATATTGTTCAACAGTTCTACCCTACGCTGGTTCCGGAATGCATTGGCCAACGAGTCCTGATATTTAACATTTTTTAAGGAATCCTGACGCGCAAAATCCATCTCTTCTGCCTGCAATTTGTTCACAATCCCTTCATAAGCCTTACCTGTCAGCTTAGAATCTGCCATGTAGTAATCCAGGTTCTTACTGAAGGTAGCGGTATCCAGGTCATACTTTGCTAATATTTCCAGGTAGAGCGGATCGATCACTTTTCGAGCACTATCTACAGGCAAAGACACAATATAACCATCCAAAATATGCACTTCGGTCATCAGATTGATAAAATCCTCCTCCTTCAATACACCTGATGGCCTAGACTTCTTACAGGAAGTTCCTAGAAAAAACAAAAGGGATAAAACCAGTATTAATCGCTGCATTTTGTAAATTTGAACAAAAATACAGAAAAGCTACGAAATAGCTTTCTTAATTAGTTAGGAAGGATCGAATTTACTTATGAGCATAGCAAGCAATATTTCGGAATTACAACAAGAATTACAACCTATTGGCGTTCAATTGGTGGCTATTTCCAAGACCAAGCCAAATGAGGACATCTTAGAGGCCTATGAAGCCGGGCAACGGTTATTTGGAGAAAACCAAGTACAGGAAATGCTGGCTAAGTATGAAGAACTGCCAAAGGATATTGAATGGCATCTGGTTGGGCATCTACAGACCAATAAAGTCAAATACATTGCCCCTTTTGTCTCTTTGATCCACTCCGTGGATTCCCTGAAGGTACTTGCGGAAATAAATAAACAAGCCCTAAAAAACAATCGGGTCATTGATTGCTTATTACAGGTATTTATTGCTGATGAGGATACAAAGTTTGGATTGGACCATGCGGAATTGATCGAACTGTTACGCAGCGAGGAGTTTCAGGAGTTCAAGAATATCCGTATACGCGGATTGATGGGGATTGCAACAAATACGGAAAATGAAAAGATCATCAAAGAAGAGTTCTACGAATTGAAAATGTTCTTTGATGGTATCAAGACCACCTATTTCCGAAAGGAAGTAAGTTTCGATATTTTATCGATGGGCATGTCCTCCGACTATAAGATTGCGATTGAACAAGGCGCTAATATGGTGAGATTGGGCAGCACGATTTTCGGAAAACGAGTTATCAAACATTATAAAGCCAACTAATGGAGTTCAAGATTCGAAGAGCCGTCAAAGCGGATTGTCCGCGATTGATGGAACTTGTTAAGGAATTGGCGCTATATGAGAAGGCTCCGGAGGAAGTAACGGTAAGTATGGCGGAGTTTGAGGATGCCGGTTTTGGCGAGCACCCGGTATGGTGGGCTTTTGTTGCGGAGCACAAAGGAATAATTGTAGGGATTTCTCTTTATTACATCCGTTATTCGACTTGGAAAGGTAGGAGATTGTATCTGGAGGACATTATTGTTACCGAAGAGATGCGAGGGAAAGGATTAGGAAAACAATTGATGGACCATACGATTAATTACGCCAAAGAAGCTGGATTTAGCGGCATGATGTGGCAGGTTTTGGATTGGAATGAGCCGGCAATAAACTTTTATAAAAAATATAACAGCAATTTTGATGAGGGGTGGGTCAATGTTAATATCAATTTTTAAACGGGTATATCAATCAGGATTTTTGGTCTTAGGAATTGTGGGCGTATATGCCTGTCAGAACAACCAGAAGGAAAATCCATTGACTTCCAATGGAAATACAGCTGTGGCAATGGATACCCTTGCTTATAGGATGGATAGCTTACGGATCCTCAGTCCCTATATTGCCTCCCATGAGGACCAAATGGACACGAGCTATGCAGAGGTCATCTATCCAAAATTCGAGGATAGCAGTCTGAACCAATTGGTCGATCAGACCATTTTACTCGAAGGAGAACCGGATATCAAAACCTATGTCAATAATTTTATCGAAGGTTATGGAAATTTTGTAGAGGAGAATAACCTGAATTATCCGATTGCCTGGACCAAGAGCACTAAGGTTGGACTGATCCTCAATACCCCAAGGCTTATCTGCATAAAAAATGGAACATATGAATACTCAGGAGGTGCACATGGCAACTTTTTTGAGAATTTATCTGTTTTTGATATCGAAAACAACAGAAAATTGGAGCTAAATGCATTCATTTCTGATAATAAGATGAAAGAATTTACTAAAATTGCAGAAAATATTTTTCGGACTAAAGAAGGGCTCTCCGATACGAGTAGTTTAGCGAATGGCTATTTCTTCGAAAATGGGAATTTTTCGCTGGCTGCCAACTATGGGATCACAAAAGATGGTTTTCTATTCCATTACAATCCCTATGAGATAAAACCTTATGCCGAAGGTACAACCAGTATAATCATACCCTATGCACAAGTCGAGGATCTGCTTACGCAAAAAGGGAAATTATACATTGATAATTTAAAAGCATATTTTCATTCAATATAATAGCATAAATGCAGGTATTTAAATTTGGTGGTGCATCAGTAAAAAGTGCAGAGAACATCAAAAATGTCGTTTCAATCGTTGAGAAATATAGAAATTCCGAATTATTGGTCGTGGTATCTGCGATCGGGAAAACGACAGATAAACTGGCAAAAATCACGACGAATTACGTAAAGCAGGAAGGAGACTATTTTGGTTTATTGGAAGAACTAAAGCAGGAACACTTCCAGATATTGGATGAACTGTTTGAATCCAGAAACCATCCGGTCTATGATGATATCGCCAATACTTTCGTAGAGGTGGAATGGATTTTGGAGGAAGAACCTCAAGATGAATTCGACTATCTGTTTGACCAAATCGTATCCATTGGCGAATTACTATCTACCAAAATAGTAGCTGCCTATGGAAAGCATGTGGGTGTTCCGATCCAATGGATCGATGCCCGCGATTATATCCTAACAGACAATACCTATCAGGAAGGCAAAGTGGACTGGGAAAAGACGGAGGAAAAAATCCGTCGAGACCTACCGTTTATATTAGATGAGCAGGTCATTGTTACACAAGGATTTATAGGGTCTACTTCGGAAAATTTCACGACGACTTTAGGTCGTGAAGGTTCGGATTATTCTGCGGCAATTTTTGCAGCTAGCTTGAATGCAGAAAATATTACCATCTGGAAAGATGTACCGGGTGTATTGAACGCGGATCCAAAATGGTTTGAACGAACCGAACTGATCCCTGAATTATCCTATACCGATGCCATTGAACTGACCTATTACGGCGCGACGGTCATCCATCCGAAGACCATTAAACCGCTACAGAATAAGAAGATCACCTTGAACGTAAGGTCTTTCTTAAACCCTGAAGCCCCTGGTACTCAAATAAAAACAACGAATCAGACCTTACCTGTTCCTTCCTTTATTTTCAAGGTTAATCAGGTTTTCATCAATATCCAACCTCGGGATTTCTCTTTTATTGTAGAAGACAACCTGAGCCATATCTTCGATCTGTTCCATAAACACCGGATCAAGATCAACATGATGCACAACTCGGCGATCAGTTTTTCGGTGAGTGTGGATGATACAGGTGAAAATGTGATGAATCTACTTCAACAATTGGAAAAACGCTATAAGGTTTCCAAAGAACAAGGACTGGAATTGATCACCATTCGTTATTATAATCAAGAAACTATTGACCGGGTATTGGTAAATAAGGAAATTATTCGCGAACTTAAGGATAGTTATACCTGCCAGATACTGGTGAAGAAGAAAGATGAATAGAAACATTTTAGATAAGGAAGTACAACAATTCATTAAGGCAAACCGGGAAAAAAGTCCCACGGAAATTGCTTTGAAAAAAAGTCCCTTTCAAAATGTTAGTTCGGCAGAATTGGCCTCACAGATTGATGGTTGGCAACGAAGCGTCAAGAAATTGCCCACTTGGGCCTACAGTGAGGGCATCTACTATCCGGATAAAATAAATCTGGAACAATGTTCTTCCGAACATACCGCATTAATCAAACAGACCCTGATTGCCAAAGGATCTCGAGTAATCGATCTGACAGGTGGATTCAGTGTGGATAGTTGTTATCTCGCCCAGGAAGCGGAGGAAGTTATCCACTGTGAGCTCAATGAAAAATTATCCGAAATAGTTGCCTATAATGCTCGGATCTTACGAGTAAATAACCTCAAATGTATAGCCACTGATGGAATAGCCTTTTTAGAGGATGCGGAAGATGATGCTTTCGATTATATCTATGTAGATCCTTCGCGGAGGGTAAATCAGGGGAAGGTTTTCTTGTTGGAAGACTGCGAACCAAATATAGTTGCTAACCAGACGCTTTTTCTCCAAAAAAGCAGGTATGTGATCAGTAAGTTATCACCCCTACTGGACATTTCTACAGCCTTATCAAGTTTAAAGCATGTTCGATTTGTTTATGTGATCTCGCTGGACAATGATTGTAAGGAATTATTGTTCATTCAGGAGCGTGGCTTTGAAGGGGATTGTACTATTCGATCCATTCGTTTATTTCAGGATCAACTACAGACCTTTGATTTCACTTACGAGGAAGAGCGGGCGATCATCAGTCGATTTCTATTGCCCCAGAAATATCTTTATGATCCGGATGTTTCCATCAGTAAAGCTGGTGCATTCAAATCCATCGGTAAATATTTTGGCTTGGGCAAGATCCATCAGCATGCCCATATCTATACTTCTGATCAACTACAGGTTAATTTTCCGGGAAGGATTTTTGAGATTTTGGATGTTCGGCCGTATTCTAGTTTGAAGAAGGAAAACCCTTGGCCACAGGCCAATATCGCCATTCGAAATTTTCCGGATAAGGTGGAGGTGATCAAAAAGAAATTCAAGATCAAGGATGGGGGCTCTACCTACCTATTCTTCACCACGGACATCAACAATCAATTGATCATCATTGCCTGCAAAAAACTGGCTTAAATTGACGTTATTCCTATAATTCCATACATTGGGATTACAAATCTAGGCTTTGATAATGATTATCTTTATGCCTATGAAAAAAATCAAATATTCTGTTTTAGAATTAGCGAGTTTATGTAAGAACAAAACAGCTTCCGATGCGATTGAAAGAGCAAAAAAAGGGGCTGAATATATAGATGAAAGAGGTTATACGCGCATGTGGTTGGCGGAGCACCATAATATGGAGCACATTGCGAGCTCGGCAACTTCGGTTTTGATTGGCCATATCGCGGGTAGTACCAAAAATATACGTGTGGGATCCGGAGGAGTCATGCTACCTAATCATGCACCCTTGGTCATTGCCGAACAATTCGGAACCTTGGAATCAATTTATCCAGGTCGTATCGATTTGGGTCTTGGCCGTGCGCCAGGAACAGATCAATTGACCGCCATGGCTTTAAGGCGCAATAACATGAACACCGCCTTTTATTTCAAGGATGATGTGATGGCCCTGCAACAATATTTCAGTGCCGAGAATGTACATGCCAAGGTTCGTGCATTTCCGGGCGAAGGATTGGATATTCCGATCTGGATATTGGGTTCCAGTACAGACAGTGCTTACCTTGCTGCAGAACTCGGACTTCCCTATGCTTTTGCTGCGCATTTTGCCCCTGCAATGTTGGAAAGGGCAGCCATGATCTATCGAGAACATTTCAGGCCTTCGGCCCAGTTAAAAGAGCCTTATTTTATGGTCTGTGTGAATATTATTGCCGGCGAGACGAATGAAGAAGCTAGGTTATTAGCGAGCAGTCTGTTCAATCTCTTTGCAGGAATTGTCACCAATCACCGCAGACCCTTGTCCCCTCCTACCGAACGCTTAATCTACGAAGGAATTCCCGAGATCGAAAATGCAGTTAATTCGATGGTTTCCAGTACGATTATTGGAAATGAAGAAGAGATTGCGGAGCAGTTGAAAGGGTTGATCGAAAGGGTGAATGCAGATGAGGTTATGACAACGAATTATATTTATGATGATGAAAAAAGATTAAGGGCTTTTGATATTATAAGGAAATCTTTTGGAAGGTTGGAATCCTCCGATCAATCGAACTAATTTTAATAGTTTTTAATTAATATTTTGAGAATTAAACTTATTTCCCTCAATAACTTTCATTGCGTATTTATCGAAAATTAGCATATTCTTCTAAATTATTTCTCAAATAGCTGATTTACAAGACTTACAAAATATAAAAAAATATAGGGCTAAATTTTGTTACGCGAAATAATATTAACGAATTGAGTTATTTTAATTTTTTAACGAATATAATTCTACGTTAATGTCATTATGTTTCATCTGTGATAATAATCCATTGTAATTTGCCATAAAATACATAAAAAATGAAAAAATAGGTATTATCGCTTGGCAGGTAAAAACAAGGAAATATGATATGGAATTCGATGCATTTACTGCAGGAGGCTAGAACAATTGACGACCGGATTAACCCTTTAATAAAAACAAGTAATCAGATAAAATTTGAGGAGCATACTGACTATATTGCTATAATTGGCGGAGGGCCATTTGGTTTTTACGCGTTGGAGAGCTTTCTTTCCCTAAACAAAGAAACCATAGGTAACCGGAAATTCCATATACATTGGTATAATAAAAACAAGAATTTTGGGGCGGGGCAACAATACAGTCCTACTACCCCAAACTATCTTTTGGTACACGAATGTATCGCCGACCTTTCAGCATGGAAAACAGATCGTGATACTATTTCATCTGAATCGCTAAGCCTCTTGGAATGGATAAGGGAAAATAGAACAATAGAACAGGAACCCCTAAAATCTGATCATTGCAGTAGGGAACTATTTGGTCTTTACCTGATGGATTGTGTCTTAAAAACTATTGCAGGAATAGGTGATCAAATCGAACTGAGTTTAATCCAGGAAGAAATCTGCGATCTAGAAATCCAAGGAATGTCAGCTTATCTATATAATGAGGATAAGAAATTAATCTTTCCATACCAAAGTACGTTAATTAGCATCGGCCACAGCAATAAAAATAACCTCTTAAAATTCATCAAGGATAGTGATCCATCCTTGGATCGCTTTATCGAATCAGTGCATTCTTTGGAGCATTTGGATAGGATCCCAGCAAATTCCGAAGTCGTCATCAAAGGGTCTGGTATCAACTTTATGGAAACCATCCTACATTTGACTGAAGGCAGAGGAGGCGTGTTCTATAAGAACGATCAGGAATTCCAATACATTCCCACGGGATTGGAACCAAAAATATATCCATTTTCCAGAACAAATCTCCCTACCTTACCAAGAAATACCTATTGGTCGGACCATAAATATGAACTGCTCTATATGACCGACGCCTGGGTAGAGGAATTGAAGGCAAAAAAAGGAAATATCGATTTTACAACGGATATTCTACCTCTTTATAAAAAAGAGATTCAGCATGCATTTTATTCCATGCTGGACCATCTGAAGACGGTTAGCCACGAAGAGGTATTGCATTTCATAGCAATACAGGATGAAAGGACTCGATTTTCGATCAATGCCTTATTAGATCCTGTTACCTATTCCAATGTCGCTAAGGATGTAAATTATAATGAGTTTATAGCGGACCTGACTACCTTCTGTCTAATCGCCATGCAACCTGGAGAATTGAACAGTACCATGGGTGCAGCAACCGGAGCAATGCGTGAGGGATTCTTGCAAATCTGTAAACTATATGAATTTGGGGGATTTACCCCTTATGCACAAAAACATGTAGATGACTATTGGTTGAACTATATCTTCCAGATCAGTTTAGGACCTGCACGTGAAATATCCGAAAAATTCTTCTGTCTACTAAAGCAAGGATATATTTCCTTTCTGTTTTCCGAGACTCCAGAAATCGAGATCCAAGAACAGGGCTTCTTATTGAAATCAAAAAATGACCAACATTTCTTTTCCCATCTGATCGATAGCACCAAGCCCAAAGAAAACCTGAAATGTGAAAACAATAGGCTTTTTGCAAACCTTTACAAAAAGAGAATTTTTACAGTGTTCAAAAATGGAGAATATGATGATGGTAAAATCAATTTGGAAACAAACGGAAAAGTTAAAGGGAAACATTCTGATTATCCCTTGTACTTGTACGGACCTGCAACCGAAGGTCCCGTTTTATACAACAGTGATTTAAACCGTAATCGCTATGATTTCGGACAAACCTGGGCAGAAGAAAGTATTATTTTAATGAACAAGTTAAGCCTTTCGGATTTCACATAAAATTAACATTAGAATAATATTCCAATAAAGTTCATCTTTTACATTTGATAAAAATTAAATGATATGATAAAAGATGAAGTATTAACAACAGAACAAGAGCCACTATTTGGCGAATTTTTATTTGATGGTGATGATTTTAATTTAGAAGAGGATTAAAATCCACCATCAAAAAAAAATGATCTACCCAAAGATCATTTCAAAAGAATTACCTTTCATACCCTACCCTTTTAATTCCCTTTTTTATTTTTTTTATTTTTAGGTTTAATGTAATCCTTTGGTTAATTTCCATTGAAATTTTGTTTTGATATGAGGAATGGCTGTATAGTTATTTATTTGGTATGTTTTATTGGTTTGACCGCATGCAATCCATTTAAAAGGAATGTGGAGGAAACAGTTGTTGTTGATAGTTCCGCTTTATTAAAGGATAGTATAGAAATGCTAAGCGATACATCGGATGAGAAAACCGATGATGATATGCAAGTGGGCACTTCTGTCGAGGCAGCTATCTTGGAAGGGAAACTGATACTTCCATTGACTTACCGTTTCTTAAATGATGATGATCGGATAAGCAAAATATTAAATGCTACTTGGCTCGCCATTTACAAGGAAAAAGGTGCTTATCATATTGGCAAAGTAGCCTACAAGATTACCGAAGAAGCTGAGGAACCTTGTTCAGGATTACCCACAGAAACCATTGAGCCTGATAAAAATGTTTTAGCCTATGTCGACCTTAAATCACTTAAAACAGGATTGTTGGACAGCATAGCTTTTAATGAAAGGATTATTCAACCAGACAGCCCTTTTAAATTCAGTTATAATGGACATGTGTATGAATTGAAAGCGAATGGAAAATATTTCCGGGATGTGGATGATACCAGTTCGGAGCATTACAGTTTGAATTTATATAAAGATGGAAAATACGTCAGAAATCTGATCAAGCAATCAGAATATAACGACACCTTTACAGCAATAAAATTGATGGCAGACTTTGATGGCGACAAGGAACCTGATTTTTTGATCTCCAGTCCTCGACACTATGAAGAAGAAAGGTACCTGTTGATCTTATCAGGTCAACATGATGTATTTGAAGGGAATATGGTTTTTGATTGTTAGCATTTTTTTAAATTCATTATTACACATTCAAAAGACCATGTTGGCTAGCCGTAAATAAGTTCCGGAAAACGATATTGATTTCTTCCTTCCGCTGAGCACCCTTGATACCTGCATACGGAATCAAAGCAGCCGTATTCAACCGGATCCATTTGGCCAATTCACGGGATTTTAACCCAATAATTTCCAGTACTTTTTCATCAAGTTCTTGGTAGTTCTCCACTTGATCCCAAACCAATTTTGCCAATTCCATCATTTCTGCATACGAACTTTCGAAATTTGTCCGCATGCCATCGATTTCCTTAAATCTTGTTCGGGAATGTTTCGTACGCCAAGATTCATCTTTGGATTTTTCAAAATATTGTCTTTCCAATAAATCCAAAAAGCGTTCGAACATACCCATATAATTCATCAATAGCGTCAGTTCGGCGAAACACATGAAAGGAATTTCGAACAAAGGGTTTTCCATTGTTTTTGCGGATGGAATTAGATCGAATGCCTGATCAAAAGGTACTTTTATTTTTTCTAAAGAAAATGAATGCGAAGCCGTACATTCCAATCCAAAGGTATCCCAATCATAATGGATCAATACCTGATCCTTGTCCACAAAAAAAGATTTATAAATGCTTTGTCCATTGGCATCCAGCAATGGATTTCCATCTTTCATCAACGGCGCATTCAAGGTAAAATAAGTAAGATGGGGTGCTCCAGTTGCATAATTCCACATGCCCGTCAGTAAGTAATGATCTTCTTTGACCTCTGCCCTTCCGGCAATCTTGCCACTTCCCCCAAAACATATTTCCCGATCCTGCCAAATATCCTTTGCCTTCTTTGGGTCTATAAATCCAGCGAACATATTTGCCCCGGCACATAAGGTTACTGTCCAGGCGAATCCTCCATCTTCATAGGCCAGATCCTTGAGGAATTGTAATCCTTGAGGAAAGTCTATTTCCAATCCACCCAATGATTTCGGAACCCACAAATTGAACCAATTGTTGTTATAGATCAACTCCAGTTGTTGTTTCACCAATTGTTTCCGTTCGATACTTTCCGATTGGAATTCTTTAATCAGAATTTTATGTTCATCATTCAGCATAGCTTGTTTCCTTTTTTTGTTGGAATAGGATTTTCATCCAATTCAAATAACCAAAAATAGCCACAACGAATAGAAATAACGTCAGTGCAGCAAATAAATAAAGATCTTTATGGATCAGTAAAGGGATGGCAAAGAGGTTACTGATGTTCAATAGTATCCAATTCTCTATTTTTCTTTTGGCCATCAGCCACATTCCTGCCCATGCCGTAGAAGTGACCCATGCATCCCAATATGGGACATCCGAGTCTGTAATATGTTCAAGTAGGAGGTAGAAAAATACAAAACCTAATATAACGATACCTGCTACTATCCCCCATTCCTTTTTGCTTGCATGACTGATCGGTTGTTCCCTTGCAGTCTTATTGCTCATCCAGAACCACCATCCATATATACTCATGACCAGGTAATAGACCTGTAAAGCAATTTCAGCATAGAGCTTGGCACCATAGAGCACATACATTCCGGTAAGAATCCCTAAAATGCCAAAGAAATAATTGGAAACCTTGTTGTTCTTAGATAGTAATACTTGGATTACACTACAGACCACGGAAAATCGCTCCAACCAAGAGGTTTGGAGAAAAGTTGTAACGATGTTTTGAAGGATATCATTCATAATTAATTCCTACGCCAGCATTACCTGGATCAGGTTCCTTCTGCTTTGATGCAGAATTGGGTATTTTCTCAGCGTTGTATGTCCCACTTTGCAGTGGGACATCAAGCACCCCAAAATTTTATTTTTTCCCAGATGGGATTAAGGTTTTTATTTATCCAATTGAAGGATGTTGGATGTGCGTGCGCGGGTTGCTTCACACAAAGCCTGATCATCATTCAATTTTTTACCCCAAGAAGGGATCATTTCTCTTAATTTCTTTCGATATGCATCCGATTTTGCTCTTTCTGGAAAGCAACGTTTCAATAACGCGATCATGATTGCTACAGATGTTGAAGCTCCTGGAGAAGCTCCCAGTAAAGCTGCGATAGATCCATCGGCACTAGAAACGACTTCGGTACCAAATTCCAGGATACCACCATGTTTTGGATCTTTCTTGATCACCTGCACACGCTGACCAGCTTTTTCAATCTGCCAGTCTTCCATTTTAGCGGTTGGCATAAATTGTTTCAAAGCATCCAATTTATCCTGAGGTTTTTTCATCACCTCGGTAATCAGGTATTTGGTCAATGGTAAATTGTCCAAACCTGCCGATAGCATTGGGCGGATGTTGGATAATTTGATGGAAGCCGGAAGATCAAAATAAGATCCTTTTTTAAGGAATTTAGTCGAGAATCCAGCATATGGACCAAATAATAAGGCTTGTTTACCATCAATATAACGGGTATCCAAGTGAGGAACAGACATTGGAGGCGCACCTACTGAAGCTTTACCATACACTTTTGCATGGTGGCTCTTGATGATCTCTTCGTTGTTACATCTCAACCATTGTCCACCGACTGGGAAACCACCATATCCTTTTGCTTCCGGGATACCGGATTTCTCCAATAATAATAAGGAGTGTCCTCCTGCACCAATGAACACAAATTTCGCAAGGATTTCACGTTTTTGACCGGTTTTCAGGTCTTTCACTTCGACTTCCCAACGTCCATCATCTTCACGGTCAATATCTTTAACCTCTTGGTTCAAAGAAAGCTTAATGTTTTCCTTGGCGTCCAAGTAGTTGATCAAATCTCTTGTTAAGGCGCCGAAATTCACATCGGTACCAATATCCATTTTGGTGGCAGCCATAGGCTCCGCTGGATCACGACCTTCCATCATTAATGGGATCCAATTGCTCAACAAGGCTTTATCCTCGGTATACTCCATACCTTTGAACAGGTTGTTCTTGGTTAAGGTCTCGAAACGTGTTTTTAGAAAATTCACATCTCTCTCGCCAAAAACGGCAGACATGTGAGGGACTTTACGGATAAAATGTCCTGGATTTTTGATGATGTTTTTCTCCACCAGGTAAGACCAAAACTGTTTGGAAATCTCGTATTGTTCGGCAATACTGATGGCTTTGTCGATCTTTACACTTCCGTCAGGTTGTTCTGGAGTATAGTTCAATTCGCATAATGCCGAGTGGCCCGTTCCTGCATTGTTCCATGCATCTGAACTTTCTGCCGCAACAACATCTAAGCGCTCAATGATTTCAATATTAATGTCTGGACTTAACTCATTAATCAACGTACCTAATGTTGCGCTCATGATACCACCACCAATCAAAACAACATCTACTTCCGTTTTTTTCGTTTTCTTACCCATGGTTTTTAAATGTTGCACAAAATTACTATTCAAAATAGATTCTAGCGAATAAATTTGTCAGAATCGTTTCAAATATTTGAAAATTTATCAATATTAACCTGCTTTTATTGCCTTCTTATTCAATCAGGTCAGCAAAAATTGATTTTCCGATTTCCTAATACCTGACATTTTTTGTATTATGCAGTTTATTTTCCACTTTTGTGGTCTCTAAAAATCAAGTACAAAAAAATAATCGTATGAAATTATTAGCCGGAAAAACAGCCTTAGTAACAGGTGCATCCAAAGGGATTGGTAGAAAGATTGCTGAAGTATTTGCACAACACGGTGCAAATGTGGCTTTTACCTACCTATCATCTGTAGAAAAAGGGCAGGCATTGGAGCAGGAGCTTCAACAGTTTGGCACACAAGTTAAGGGATACCGCTCTGACGCTTCAAAATTTGATGAAGCAGATAAACTAATCAATGATATTGTTGCAGATTTTGGCGCTTTGGACATTGTTGTGAACAATGCAGGAATTACCAAAGATGGTCTTTTGATGCGCATGACCGAGGAGAACTGGGATGATGTAATTAATATCAACCTTAAATCTATCTTCAATGTTTCGAAAGCAGCATCAAAAGTGATGATGAAAAGCCGTAAGGGTAGTATTATTAATATGAGTTCCGTGGTGGGTGTACAAGGAAATGCCGGACAGGCAAATTATTCGGCATCCAAGGCTGGGATTATTGGATTTTCTAAATCTTTGGCGAAGGAATTGGGATCAAGGAATATCCGTACGAATGTGGTAGCTCCTGGGTTTATCCGTACAGAAATGACCGATGTATTGGATCCGAAAGTGGTGGCCGGCTGGGAAGCAGGAATTCCTTTGAAACGCGCTGGCGAAGCGGAAGAAGTGGCTAATGTTTGTTTATTCTTGGCTTCTGATTTATCGTCGTATGTGAATGGGCAGGTATTGCCTGTTTGTGGCGGTATGTTGTAGGAAACATACGTCATTGCGAGGAACGAAGCAATCTTCCTTGGGACACTTATAACGTCATTGCGAGGAACGAAGCAATCTTTCGATTAGTGTAAAGATTGCTTCGTCGTGCCTCCTCGCAATGACGCGTGGCCTCCTCGCAAAGACGTAAAAAATTCAAATTCTTTAAAAAGAAAGCTCCTTAATAAATCTTTCAGCATCCACATACCCAACTAATCTCTTTAGTTCCTTAGCTCCTTGCTTCTTTCCATCCGCCTGTTCAACAACATCCCCTTGTTCAACAACATCCCCTTGTTCAACCGCATCCCCAGGATCAAGAACCAAATAAGTTGGATATGCTTCCACTTTATATTTCTCCATTAATACCTTGCCAACCTCAGATTCTCCATCGATTTTTATGGCCACATACCTATCCTTAAACACATTTCCCACCATTTCCAACGGAAACACCTCGATATCCATGCGCTTACATGGCCCGCACCACACCGCATAAAAATCAACAAAAACCTTCTTATTCTCTTTTTTAGCTTTCACAAGGGCATTCTGCAATAAAAGATCCTCAAATCTGACACCCCTCTTCCTTCCCACATTCTTAATGATATTTATAGATGTAGTCAACCTTCTTTGATAAAACTCATTCTGGAATGGCAGGAATTTCTCCATCAACTCCACCTGCTTCTTATTGATCGCTAAAGAATCAGGACCAATATTCGGCTTAAATTTTTCAAATTGAAAAAACTGTTGGATCGGCTTCAGATCCGGCAACACCTTTTCCAAAGCCGTTAAAAAAGCTAATTCTGATAATTTTGAATGCCTAAGTGTTGCTATTTCATATAAAGGTTTAACCTCCTTATCCTCTTGAATTTTTGCCTTCTGGATAAAAGCACCAATAGAATTATACAAGGAGTCTTTATTTGCAAATTGATGAAAATAAGCACTTTCTGTTGCATAGGCCACCAGATCCCTACGGATCATCTTTTGAAAAAAGAAATTAACCAGCGAATCACCTATTGCATTCCGATATGCTTCTTGATTTTCTAAGAGATAATCCACTCGAGGATGGTTTCTTTCGATGGTATACCTATTAAAAACAAACCAATTTTCTGGATTTGTCCTATCTTTCTCCGATAAGCTCCCAAAATATTCTTCGATGATTTTAAAGCCTTCCGCCTCCTTTCCATCCTTCATCAACTGATACACATAGTCATTTACCAATTGGGGAGTCCGTTCACCACTGATAAACCTTTTCTCGACAGAACCTACCGTTCTGGACTTATCCACTGTCCGAAGCACCGCATCGATAAAATTATCCAAGGGCAATGCCCCCACTACCCTTCCATATTCCATCAAATTTGCATCGGTTACAATATAACTTGGATAAGCCCCAATAGAAAATTGCTTTGCCAACTCCTTTCCTTCCTTTTCCGCATCCAACTTCAACAGTATAAAATCTTTTCCTAACGAAGTCTTGGTTTTTGCATGGCTCAATACCTCAGCATCCATTTTCTTACAGGGAACACACCAATCTGCAAAAAAATCGATTATGATTTTTTTGTTTTGGGTTTTACCTGTTTTAACGGCTAAGTCCAGTGATTGAAACACTTGAAAATCAACGGATATATTTTGACCCCAAGTGGAATGCTGAATAAGCAAACCTAAAAACAATACGATGATTAATTTTTTCATTCCAGATTAATTAGAGGAGTTCTTCCAACTCATATTCACAATTTTGGATAAACCGGTCCATTTTGCAGATTCATCCTCGATCAGTTCAATAGTATTGGTATTGTTGGTTAACACCATTTTATGCATGGTTCCTTTTGTCGTTTGATTATATGTAGCTACATACAGATCCGTATAGACACCCGTCTGAATATCACTTTTTATCATGGTGATCTCATCACCAAAATCTTTGATCAGAATCGTCTTATCATTTCCTATGCTATAATCATAGGCAAATAACTTCGACCCATCCACAAAGAATAAAGCGGTTCGCAAGCTGGAGAAGGAATAAAACTTCGATTTGGCCAAATCTGCAGAACTGCTGGTATTTACGGTATAGCCATTTCGTTTTACAGGCGTGCTGGTAGAAGCAAATTTATAAATGAAGTATTGACCAGAGGTTTCATTTTTCATCAGGGCAAAAACATTTCCCTGAAAAGATCCTCCATCGGTATTCCTGGTATTTTCCGCATACACAATTGTTCTGTCCGTTTGATTCCAAGGGAAAGGATCAGTAGGTCGATCACCCAATAGACTAACATTAGCAGCCGAGGAACTCGCAAAAACAAAACGTTTATTATCCAGATCAAATAAGGTATAGTTGCTTAATGAACCTGGACCATGCATGATTTTTGGGAATACTTTAAAGGTTGGTGTATTTACGCCTGCCAATCGATTGACCGGATTTCCGTAGAAATCATTACCCCCACTTGTCAGATCAGATGTGAATGCATCACCGGTATTTGTAACAACTATACGTCTCAAACTATTAACAATGGTTCCGCCACGGTTATTAATTCGTGGTGCAATATCCACTGGAAAAATATTTTGTGGAAGGTCATAACTTGTAAATAATTGGGATCTAAAAATATTATCCGGGCTGGTTTCGAAGCTAGCTGGATCTACAAAAAAAGCATGCTCCTTTCCAATGATCCACTGCTTGTTGATATTCGGTCTTGGCGGATAGGTTCCGGTATGAAGGATATCAACAGCTCCCTTAAATCTTGGTGCGCCATTATCATGCGACAAACCTTTGATAATGGTCGTATCATCAACTGACATAGCGATCATTTCCACTTCCACGAACCCTTCCCCATCTTCACCTATCAAAAGAAAACCTGTAGCTGATGGAATTTTTATGCTCAATAACGTATAACCAGCCCAGACTACGCCCGTTTCATTATCCTTCACCTTTAAATATAAGGTGTAAGCTCCTGGTGCTGCCATTACTGGATACACGAGATTTCTTTCTGTACCAATTATGGTTCCCTTTTTGGTATTTATATTCACATTTGCACTGGAAACCAATTTCCACTCATAGGTATATCTATTTTGATTTTCACCATCCATGGAAAATTCAAGTTCCGGATTGATCACCAAAGTGTCTGTTTTATATAAAAGTGTTCGATTTCCACCAAGATCTTTGATGGTAATTTCAGTAATATCGTGGTAATCATAATTTCCTAAATCTTTACTACAAGAGAGGATAAAGAAAATGATTACACAAAAGCCATATATTATTTTTTTCATTTTTTTAAGGATTATAAGGTACACCAACAGTTGAAGACCAAGAAACACCACTTACCCACATCAATCGGCCATCATTTTCTAAAATGGGCGTTTTATTATCATAATTTTCTTGGAGATAGGCTCGCATCACTTGGTTTACGACATCTCTTCTCGCATTTGGCATGGTTGCAGCACTTTGAAAATCGTCGTAGATCAGGTTTAACAATTCACACATTAAAAGGTATTTTTTCACGGTAAACTCACCCCACAGACCTCCTTCTTTTCCTGCATTGCTTGCTCCCCACCATACAGCTGGTTTGGTAATCGCTCCATTCATCTCAATCTTGTGAAAGCTGGCATCAAAAATTGCTTGACGTTCGGATCGATAATATGGCGACAGGTAATACCAAGTCGGAATGGCAATCGTGAAATCCTTACTTGGCAAGATATTTACACCCAGCGTTTTGATTTCTTCCAAAATATTGTCAGACCTCAATAATTTGATCGATATATCTGTATATACCTCTCCCGCCTTGATAACAAAGTTTTCTGCAGGCGCCTCGAAATTCTCGCCTAGGATACCTGTGGTACTGTCCTGGTTGATCTTTAATCCAAAAGAACGATCATAGTCCTTTGGTTTTCCAGTAGCCATAACCCTTAATTTGACATGGGCTTCATCGCCTTGGATATTAATAAAATTCACTGTTGTGAAGCTCTGGAATGGCCATTGGGTACTGTCCAAATGTGCTGGACCCCACTGGACAGCAAAATAAATTCCTTCAGAACCTTCATACTTCATGAGTTCCTTTTCACAGGCTGTAAACAGCAGCAGGAAAAGTATTAGACCGGGAAATAATTTTAATACTCTCATAATTAATTTCTTTGACTGGTTTCACTTTCTGGGAGTGGAAAAATGTAGAATTCTTTCTGCATTGGAATACGATCGACTCCTGGTCGGCTTGGGCTTGGAATACTACCCATTTGCAACCGTTTGAAATAGAAGAAAGTCTGGCCCTCTCCCAGGAATTCTCTTAAATATTCATTTTCGATCATCAATTTCAACTCATCCTGACTGGTTAACGTGATTTCAGGTAATCCCCTATTTACATTTAACTTATTGAGGTATTGTGCTGATTCTTCTAAAGTTGCCGCTGTTTCTGCAGCTATCAGGTACATTTCTGAAATACGGATCAATGGAAACATATACCGATAGGCGTTGGAAACCCCTTCTGTATCTGTTACATCCAAGTATTTGGTAAAGTATAGAATCTCCGTAGTGGAATTATTAACCCGTTGCGCCCAATGTAACTTACGTCTGAAATCATTTTCGTTCGGGTAAAGGACCGGAACCCTTCCATCCGCCACATTGCCAATAAAAGTCAAAATCTGGAATTGGTTGAGCGTATAGCTGTATTGAAAATTCTGAATGGATATGCGGTTGGTATTATACAGCGCAAATAACACTTCAGTGGAGAAGATACGATCGGGGTATTCACCTCGGTTGTTGACAGCCTCCGTAGTTACCCACGGAAATATTTCAGCACCTGCAACTTGACCTTTCTGAATCACCTCCAAAGCCATTTCTTTTGCTTTAGGCTGGTCACCTGCCCACAGATATACCCTAGCCAACATGGCACAAACAGCAAAGTAATTCAACCTGTATTGTCTGTAATTGAGCTTATTTGTATTTGGATCATCAAAATTCAATACCCCCTTGGTCAAGACAGGATCCACATCCCTTAGAAGCTCACTTGCATCCTGTAAATCTTTGATGATCAAGTTGACCAAGTCTTTATTACTGGTTAATGGTTGTACTTTCCTTTCATGTTGGGTCATATATGGCATGACCTCAATATCTTGATCTTCCTGATAATTGGAGCCGAACATCCGCATAAGATCAAAATGAAGAAATGCACGTAGAGCCAGTCCTTCCCCTTTGTAAATACCATAATAAATATCGCCCAACATCTCTTTTTTGTCATCGGCATGGTACAAGATTGCATTGGTGTTAGCAATCAATTCATAAGCTCTTGACCAAACCGACTCCGCACGTGATTTATATTCATCATTGGCAAAATCATAATTTGGATATTGTGCAAAAATGTGCTCACGGTTACTCAAGTCAAAGTATTGGGCCATGACATCCAACATCCCACCAGAAAGATTGGCACCATATAATCCATTTTGGTTCAAATCGGCATAAACGCCATTGATGGCTATGTTAAAGCCATCCACGGAAGAGAAAACCTGCTCTTCCAGAATATTATCCTGCGGCTTTACATCCAGAAAACTATTACAGCTTTCCATCAAAAGCAGAACGGGAAAAATATAGATGAGATTTTTTATTATTCTTTTCATAATTAACAGCATTAAAATCTACCAGATATGGAGAAGGAAACCGTTCTGGCGAAAGGATAATTGATACCTCGTTCATTCGTCACGGTTGATACCCTGAAAATTTCATTTAAGTAAAGTCTCGATTGTAAAGCCTGAAAGCCAAATCTTTTGGTCCATCCACCATTTGTTTCATACCCTAACGAAACAGATTCGCAACTGAAGGTATTTTCATCCGCAATAAAACGGGATGAAATTGGGGTTGGGTTTGTCAATGAAATCCCTTTGAATTGGGTTTCATCGCCAGGTTTTTGCCATCTTTCGTACAAGGCCCGACGATCCTGATTACTCCGAAGACCTTCAAGAGTGATGTTTTCCACTTTGTTGAACAAGGTGTTCAAGAAGATCTGACCTCCATAACGGTATCTGAAATTGGCAGAAAAACTGAATCCTTTGTAGGCAAGCATCGTGCCTGCTACCCCTTCCCAAGTTGGGGTAGAGTTTCCTAAAACCTGCTCATCCGCATAATCATGGACGAAGGTTTGGGTTCCATCTTTCTTCAGGAACATCTCCCTCCCTGTTGCCGGATCGATACCCAATGATTTTACAGCCCATAAATCGGTGGTACTTGCACCATCATAATAGCGCTGAAGATTTCTACTGGTGTTTTCCTTATTCAAATTGTTTAAGGAGTTGCCAATATCATAATAGGTTGATTTCAGGTTCCTTGCATTGAAATTGATGTTCCACAATAGGTTTTCTTTTACGATTGCCCTATAGGTTAAATTTGCGGTTAGCCCTGTTGTCTTCTGGGCTCCAACATTCTGGGCGATCTGGTTAGTTCCCGTTGAGGTAGGTACCTGAACATAAATCAATAATGGATCGGTTGTTTTCAGGAAATAATCGATGTTCATATAGAACTTTCTGTTCAAAATTTCAAGATCCAATCCGAAGTTTCTATCCAATGTTTTTTGCCATTGCAGATGTGGGTTTCCCCACTCACTAATAATAGCACTTAGTCCAAATGGATTTGGATAGTTCAAGTTGTAGATATAATTATTCATGGTCATGTAGGCATCAAAATTCTGATTTCCCGGATTTCCTAACGATGATCTGATTTTGAACATGGATACATATTCGCTTAGATCGGCCATAAAGGATTCCTGGTGTAAATTCCATGCGGCACCTACCGCCCATGTTTGTGTGAATTTATTGCTTAATCCAAACAAGGATGAACCATCAATACGGTAATTGAAATCAAACAGATACCGGTTTCTGTAGGAATATCCTAGGTTGGAATAGTAACTCAATGATCTACGGTCATTGAAACTGTAAGCAGGTCGAGAACCTTCTACATAACCCATAGAGAATTTTGGAGCCCAATATTCTTGATCTTTATATCCCGCTACCGCATAAGAGCCCAATTCATTTTGGGATAAATTGGCCCTCATACCGACCAAAGCATTTACGGTGTGATAACTATCTCTACCTAAAGCCTTTCCATAAGAAGTGGTAAAGTCAAAATCGAAACTTTTGGTATGTCCATTGGATTCGGTATACCTACCTTTGTTTTCAGTAGTAGCATTGATAAATGCATTGGCATATGGAGAACTAAAAATCTGTCCTCTGGAATTTCCCTTCGCAAAGGAGAATCTTCCACGGATCCTTAATGCGTCGATCAAACGCCAGTCTGCTTCAAAATTATTACGGAATTCTGTATTGTTCCCTCTGTTGAAACTCTTCAGGTAAAAGTCGTACATCGGGTTGTACAATTCCGTATTTGGTCCAAAGGCATTCGTAAAGCTTTCTACTACCCTTAAAATATTGCCATTTTCATCATATTTACGATAGTATTGGTTCATTTTTGAAAAGGAGGAAAAGTCTACAATGTTATTGGAATTTTTACTATAGTCAATAGTAAAATTGTTAGAGAAAGAGAATCTATTCAATCGGTAAATTAAACGCACATTTCCCCCGATCACATTTCTATCAGATCCTTTCATTACCCCAAGATTATTACCATAGTTAAAACCAAGGCCATATCTCACCCGTTGATCACCACCTTCCACATTGACATTATGTCTATTGGAAGCCACTTTACGAATTGGTTCGCTCATCCAATAAGAATCAACCCCTCTTTTTACCTCTGCTAATCTGGCATTGTATAAAGAAGCTTGGTATTCATCAATAATGACTTGATTCTCATCCAATTGCCCATACAAACCCGATAAGCGCTCAAACGTTAATTTTTCTTCCGCGTTCATCAGGTTATAATCTGTTAGATCGGCAAAACTAAAATTCGTGTTATTGCTATAGGTCAGTGTTAATTGACCAGGTTTAGGTTTAACGGTTTCAATAACAATTACCCCATTTGCTGCCTTGGAACCATAAATGGCTGTTGCTGCAGCATCCTTTAAAATTGTAATAGAAGCAACTCGATCGATTGGTAAATCGAAAATTACCCGAAGATTCGATTCGAAACCGTCGAGAATAAATAATGGTTGGTTAGGATCTGTTCCAAATTGTTGTCGTATTCCGATAACACTGGTTTTACCTCGGACATTTACATCAGGTAAAACGTTGGGATCAGAACCCATTAAATTGTCTTCTTCAATGGCAAAAGCAGGATCTAAAGATTTTAAAGCAACCAATACATTGACGTTACTGATCATTTTTAGTTCTTTAGCAGTATATGTACGAGAGGAACCTGAAAAGCTTTCCTTATCACGCGTATAGATCCCAGTAATTACAGATTCTTCAATTTTTGTGACTTTCTCTTCCAAAACCACTTCGACTGAACGTCTATTTGATATTCTGACCTTTTGGTCCTCGTAATTCACATGTTTGACAAGAATGAAGCTTGTAGCCTCTGTTACATTGGCAATGAAAACGCCTTCAGCATTGGTTTGGCCTAATGCCTTTTCATTCCCTTCTATAAATATAGATGCATTGGAAATGGGCGAACCATCGATCGATTTGACCAATACGTTTAATGTTACTTGTGCGGATTTAGCATCTTTATTTTCCGCTTTATAGATAGCAATGGTATTGTTCTTAACTGTAAAGTCAACCCCCTTATTCCCTAGAACTAACGTCAAGGCTTCGTCTAAAGACTTATTTTTAAGATCTACATCAATTACTTGTTTCAGATCTAAGGTGTTGTTGATATAAATAATATTATATCCGGTTTGTTTTTTGATTTCATCTAAGCATTCGCTTAGGGTTTTTCCTTTTTGAGTAATGGTAACTTTTTGGGTTGAACTTGCATAACTTATTTGAATGATCAATGCAAGTAAAATCCCTAATAGGTGTTTCATAATTATTTGATTTTGGTTATTTAATTGATATTCATACATCCCCATGCATTATTTTATTTCACGATAATCCTCCTTCCTTTAATTTCGAACTGATTTCCTTTGACAAGGCTAAGGGTTTCCAAGAGCGTTTCGATATCAGAAAATTTGGAAAGTTCCCCCATGTATTTAATATTGGTATCGGCATTGACATAATCCACTTCTACATTATACCAATCCGCAACCTCAGCCATGATCTGTTTGATATTTTTACCTTCTAGATCGAAAATCCCCGCCTTCCAGGCAGTAGATTTGTTTTTATCGAATTTTTGCACCTGATAGGTACCATTTTTGGCTATTAAAATTTCCCTTCCCGGATTTAAGACTACCTTGAAATGACCGTTCGTTACTTGAATTTTCCCTTCATATAGGGAAGCCTGCATTTCAGTAGCAGATTTAGCATTGACATTGAATTTTGTACCCAATACTTTGATCAGATTCTTTCCAGCGCGCACTTCAAATGGTCTTCGGATCTCTTCCTTTTCCACTTCGAAATAGGCCTCTCCTTCCATGATTACCTTTCTACCTTGAGGATCAAACCTAGAAGGGAAGGAAATTTTGGAATTCGCATTCAACGTAATTTTAGATCCATCTTCCAGAATTACAGCAAGATTTGCTCCTTTTGGTGCTTTTATTTCTTGCCAACAAGTTTTGGACGAGGGCAAAGGAATTATCCGGATCAATCCAGAATCTATCCGTTCAACCTGAATATCTTCAAAAACGTAAAGGGAATCTATTTTGAGATTGGAAAGACTGATGTCTTCTTCGCCTTCTGTACTCAATACGCCATTAAAACCGCCTGGTGTAATAGGTTGTGAAGCGATGTGCTCATTGATGGGCTGAACTTCATCTATGGATAGTTTTGTCAAAAAAAACCAACCGCCAACCAATAAGACTATTGCTGCTGCCGCCACATAAGTCCAGCTAAATTTCGATTTGGTTGCTACCTTTTCAAGGGCCTTAGCTTTTAGGAGTTCCAATTCATTTCTTTGCCAATCCGAATTAGATTCATGGTTAATTGAATTCAACCAGTCATCAAAGATTTGTACCTCTTGTGAATTAGCTTTCCTATTAATAATTTTTTCTATAATTTTGTTGAAACTTCGGCGTATCATATTCCAGGCTTTAATTTATTAGTAACCTAATCTTAAATTAACACATAGGTTTTTTTTTTTTTTTAGAGGTGGCAGAAATCGACTTAAATTTTGAAGAGAGATTGTTGGGATTGATCCAAAAGGATAGTCTTGAAGCCTTTGAATTGGCATATAATCAATATGCCCATGGATTGCTGAAATATGCCCTTAAAAAAATAGGTGATAAAGAAATTGCAGAGGATATTGTTCAAAATACGTATGTAGAATTCTGGGAAAAGAGGTTCGAGATCAAATCAAACATCTTTGGATTCTTATTCCAATCCTTGAAATATCAGATTTTTAATTATTATCGCTCAGAAAAAGTACGGAACAAATACCTCTTGCATCTAAGTGTTTTTCTGGATGAGATCAATAAGGTAACACCCCATAAATACCTGGAGGCGAAAGAATTATTCTTTGAAATTGAAACACTCACCCAACAGCTTCCAAAGCAATGCCGAAAGGTCTTTGTGATGAGTAGATTTGAATATAAATCCAATGATGAAATTGCGGTGGAATTGAATATCTCTAAAAGGACAGTAGAGAATTACATCACCCAAGCATTAGCTTTTATCCGCAAGAAAAATCAATCGGCTTATATAGTTCTGACCTGTTTTTAACATCCAACATTCCGTATATTTGCCGATATGGAAATCGCTGATCAAATATTTAATATTAAAACCGAGGAAGAGTTCAACAGTGCTGCACTTTCAGTTTTTAAGCATCAAGCGGACCATAACCCTATCTACAAAGAATTTCTCCGAATTCTAGGTAAAGAAGTAGGATCCGTCGAAAATTATCGACAGATTCCTTTTATGCCCATACAGTTTTTCAAGACCCGTGAGGTCATGGAAGAGGAAAAAGAGGCTGAAATAATTTTTAGCAGCTCCGGAACTACCGGAATGGTCACAAGCCAACATTTTGTGGCAGATTTACGTTGGTATGAGAGAAGTTTTAAGTTGGCTTTTGAGGAATTTTATGGACGTATTGGCGATATAGCTGTTCTGGCTCTATTGCCAAATTACCTGGAAAGATCAGGATCTTCCTTGATCTATATGGTCGATGATTTAATTAAACGTTCGGATCAAGCAGAGAGCGGCTATTTTTTATACAATCATCAGGATTTAAAGAGCACCTTAGAAGCATTAAAACAGAAAGGTACAAAGACTATTCTTTTTGGGGTGACCTATGCCTTACTGGATTTTGTGGAGGAATTTAAAGTTGATTTTCCAGAATTGATCGTCATGGAAACCGGCGGAATGAAGGGTAAACGCAAAGAAATGATTCGAGAAGAACTCCATGCCATCTTATCCACAGGATTTGGGGTTTCAAAAATACATTCGGAGTATGGAATGACCGAATTATTATCACAGGGTTATTCCAATGGGGACGGTTTATTTAAAACGCCTGCTTGGATGAAGATTTTGATCAGGGACACTAACGATCCTTTGACTTTAATAGATGATAAAAAAACAGGAGCGATAAATGTCATTGATCTTGCCAATTATCACTCCTGTTCTTTTATTGCAACCCAGGATCTGGGTAAGTATCATCCCGATGGATCCTTCGAAATTTTAGGTCGTTTTGACAATTCCGATATCCGGGGTTGTAATCTTTTAGTTCAATAATATTTTTGCTGTGTGACCAACCAGCTTAATTCTTATTAGCCGATGTGTCTAATCTGCCTAATTAGATTACTGTAAACTTGGATCATTAAAGGTATTACCCGCATTTAAGTCCCCAGATTCATAGCCTTTTTTGAACCAATAGGCACGTTGCTCTGACGTTCCGTGGGTAAAAGATTCCGGATTAGAACGTCCTGTGCTTTGTTCTTGGATATGGTCATCCCCAACTGCTGCGGCTGCACGCATCCCTTCCATGATATCATCTGCAGTTAATTTCACATCACTCAATTGAGTGGCATAATGCGCCCATACACCTGCATAAAAATCCGCTTGAAGCTCTGTCATCACCGATATTTTATTGTACTCCCGTTCGCTCATCTGCGCACGCATCGCATTGGTTTTATTCAAAACTCCGAAAACATTTTGGATGTGGTGACCGATCTCATGCGCGATCACATAAGCAAGGGCAAATTCGCCTTTAGCACCAAAACGATTGGATAATTCCCTGTTGAAACTCAAATCGAGATAGATCGTTTGGTCTCCAGGACAGTAAAAAGGTCCGAAAGCCTTTTGTCCAAATCCACAACCTCCTGTTTCTGTCCCTTCGCGGTAGATGGCCATTTTAGCTTTAGGATAGTTTTTTCCATTTTCTTGGAATAACTTCCCCCATACATCTTCTGTACTCGCCAATACCACATCTGAAAATTCGATTAACCTGTCTTCTTCCGGAGTGGATTCTACCGGACCTTGTTGTGTTGCCGGACCAGCTTGATTTTGAACCTGATTTAAGATCTCAGAAGGATCCCCTCCCATCAGGAAACCGATAATCAGAACAATAACTCCACCAATTCCCCCTAAAGTAAGTTTTTGTCCTCCGGACATTCCTCTACGATCTTCAATATTACCGCTGCGGCGGCCGCCTTGCCATTTCATAAGTATATTTCTTTTTTTAAGTTATAATGATTCTTCCATACACAAATTCTTTGCCACAAGTTTAGAATCCTTCATTTTTAATGATTCCAAAAGGCTCGTTTAATTTGCTTATCTTTGGGATAATTAAATATCCTATTTTTTTATGTTAATAGACGAATTAAAAAGCAGAAGTGAAAATACATGTGAACTATGTGGTTCAACAGAAAACCTAGAAATCTATGAAGTTCCCCCTACTTCTACTCCTAATTTAGATAACAGCATTTTATGCTGTTCTGTTTGCAAGGCGCAGATCGAAAAAACAGAACAAATTCAGCCAGATCATTGGAAAGTATTGGGCGACAGTATGTGGTCTCCAAATCTTCCCGTACAAATCGTGGCTTGGCGAATGTTGAGCAGATTACGCAATGAGGCTTGGGCATCTGATTATTTAGATATCCTTTATCTGGATGATGAAGCATTGGCTTGGGCTAAAAAAACAGGTGATCATGAAGCGGATGCTACCGTTGAATTTCACCAAGATTCAAACGGAACTAGGCTATTTGAAGGTGATACCGTGGTATTGATCAAAACTTTGGATGTTAAGGGCTCCAGTATTTCTGCCAAATTAGGAACTGTGGTAAAAAATATTCGACTTGTGCATGACAATACCGAGCAGATTGAAGGCAAGGTTGAAGGGCAAACCATCGTTATATTAACAAAGTATTTGCGGAAAGGATAATCTCCGCTTAAAAATCAGCGAAATGAGAAAGTTATGTGTGATGCTGGGGTTAATTTTTGCGACTTTTCAGTTGCAAGCGCAGACCAAGATAGGCTCGGCAGAAATTGAGAAGGTAAAGGATAAGAAAAACATCCAATTATTGGATGTTAGAACCAGCAAAGAGTTTCAGGATGGCCATATCCAAAATGCCAAAAACCTGGATTGGAACAACAAAGAAGAATTCAAGAAAGCAGTTTCAAAATTGGACAAATCCAAACCGGTTTATGTGTATTGTTTAGGTGGTGGAAGAAGCAAGCAAGCATCTGCTTATTTAACAGATATGGGCTTCAAGGTTTATGATTACAGTGGTGGCATGATGGATTGGAGAAATTCCAATAAAGCGGAGATCAAAGAGAATAGAGATGGAAGTACTAAGGATTCTAAATCGGGGAAAGGGTTGACGGAAGAGCAATTTAACCATTTGGTTAATTCCCAAGATGTAGTCTTGGTTAATTATTCTGCTGTTTGGTGCGGGCCTTGCCAGGAATTGAAGCCTACCATCCTTAAAATCCAAAGTCGAGAAGCAAAAAAAGTAAAAGTTGTTCGTTTGGATGCGGATGAAAACAGAAATCTACTAAATCAGAAAAAGATTTCGGAGATTCCAAAATTAAGCCTTTTTAAGAATGGAAAGGAAGTTTGGAGCCATACAGGAATAATTTCCGAAGCAGAACTAATGAAACAAATCAATAAAGCAGCCAATAAAAAATCTTAACACGTGAAAGAATTAGCATTAATATCGGGAGCCCTTTTAGGTATTCTCTCTATTGTTTTGGGAGCATTTGGTGCTCATGCCTTGAAAAAAGTACTTTCGGAGGAAAGGTTAAGTTCGTTTGAGGTTGGTGTAAGGTATCAAATGTATGCTGCTTTAACCTTACTTATAGTAGGCTATAATTTCAAATTTGTAGAAAGCTATGAAAATTGGGCGGTGTATGGTTTGTTGTTCGGATGCATCTTATTCTCAGGAAGTATTTATTTATTGAGCTTTAAGGATAAATGGAAAGCTAATTTGAGGTTTTTAGGTCCGGTGACACCTCTTGGTGGATTATTGATGATCGTAGGATGGGTGGTAATTTTATTATCCTTTTTGTAGGGCTTCGTCATCCTTTGACGATGCCCTTATAACTCCTTATACCATTTCAGGTACAAATCAATTGCCTTTCTTTTCTCCTCCGTCAAATGATAATCTAGGCTCTCGTTCAGGTAATATTCGTAATCAAAACCAGGTATTTCAGGCAATCCTGGAATCACATCTGAAGGTCTAGAAACTCCGTCTTTCAAAGCTTCATTGAATTTCCTCAAGAACTCATCCGGAAGCTTCTTATTTGCAACCCATGCTGCAAAAGCAAAAGGAAGACCAGTTAGTTCCTTCCAATAATGCCCCAGATCATACACATAAGGAACAGTGGCTTTTTTTCCAAAAGTTCGGTCGCCAATCAATACATAAGCATCAGCCTCGCCTTCCGAAACGATTTCCACGTCCTTATTCCAATAACGCTTCAAAAGAATCTGAGCCAAACCATTGGATGTACGAGATTGCTTATCCAATAGTAAGGTATCAACCTCTTCTATTGGCTTATTCGAAAATATAAAAACAGAATCCACATAATCCTTGCTGCCGATGCAATAATCTCCAACCAGGTAATAGGTGTCCATTTTGCTGATAGCCGCTATGGGAATGATTCCCATGTCAGCTTCATCTTCTAAAACTTTTCTAGCACATTCGCTAGGATAATCCAACATCAGATCAATTTCTTCGATCACTTCTGAGTCCTTAATTCCCTGCAGAAAAGGCAGTGTATTGGTATAAGAAACTGCAGAAACTTTAATTTTCTCCATCTTTTAATGCTGATAAATGGGCGGTATTGTAATAATCAATAATGTTGAATTGATTATTCTGATATTCTAAAATGTATAGGGCGGTATTGGTATGCGGAAAATCATCCATCTGGCATACCGGAACTTCCGTCAAATGGCATAGCATAATCCGTAGGGCTCTTCCATGCATACAAATCAAGACGTTTTCTTCATCTTCTTGAGCCAACATGTATTCTACGGCCTCCCTTTGTCTTTCTACCAAAGTGTTTGGGGATTCTCCTTGGTCAATCGCTAAATCAAGATCATTATTTCGCCAAGAATTCACCACCTTTTCAAAACCGGTCATGATCTCTGGAGTCTGCTCCTGCCCTTCGTAAATTCCCCAGCTGATCTCATCCAATCCAACAAGTTCTTCCGATGGAATGCCATGTGCTAAAAATGGCTCAACGGTCTGATGGGTCCGCAATAAGGTAGAAACGTAAATCTTATCAAAGGGCACATGTTTATAAGCTTCGTAGAAAGCCTGTGCTTGTTTTATTCCATTATCATTCAGTGGACTATTCACCCCTCTCCCCTGCACAATGCCTTTTAGGTTAAGGTCGGTTTGTCCATGACGGATAAAATAAAATGTTTTCTTCAATTTTTTCCCTTTCTAAGAATTAACTACAGGTAAGGCGTAATATTGTTTTTTTGGATTTTCATCTTCAAAGACAACATCCTTGTAATCTGTAACCACATGGTATAAGGTATCCCTTTCGATCGGATGACGTCCCACGTTTTTGATCAACTCAACCAGTTCCTTGGTAGACATAGCCGGATTCTGCTCTTCAGCTCCTGCCATGCTATAGATCTTGGTGGTATCATCCAAGGTTCCATCGATATCATCCACCCCAAAACTCAAGGACATCTGAGCAGTATTTCTTGAAATCATCGCCCAATACGCCTTGATATGCGGGAAATTATCCATATAGATCCTAGCGATAGCGTAATTCCTTAAATCTTCAATAACGGAAACTTCAGGCACATCCGACATCTGATTATCCTTATTTCGGAATTTCAATGGAATGAAAGTCTGGAATCCACCAGTTTTGTCCTGCAATTGCCGCAGTCGTTCCATGTGATCTACACGATGCCAAAACTCTTCAATATGACCATATAGCATGGTCGCATTGGTATTCATCCCTAATTTATGTGCTTGTTCATGGATATCCAACCATTGCTCGGCAGTACACTTATCATGGGCAATCTTTTCCCTTACCTCGGGATGGAAGATCTCCGCCCCACCCCCAGGCATAGAATCCAAGCCACAGGATTGTAGGTATTTCATACCTTCATAATGACTTAATTTCGCCTTTTTGAAGATATAGTAATATTCCACCGGTGTTAATCCTTTAATATGTAAGTCTGGACGATGTTCCTTGCATCGCTTAAAGAATTCGGCATAGAATTCCAGATTTTGTTTCGGAACTACACCACCAGTAATATGTACTTCAGTAACAGGTTCATTGTCATATTTCTTCACAATGTCCATCATGCCGTCTACATCCATTTCCCAACCGTCATCGCGGTTCTTGATCATCCTGGAATAAGAACAGAATTTACAATCATAAACACATACATTGGTAGGTTCGATATGAAAGTTACGGTTGAAATAGGTGATATCGCCATGCTTTTTCTCGCGGATATAATTGGCCAAAACGCCCAAATATCCCAATTCAGCATGTTCGTATAAATAAACGCCTTCATCAAAGGTGATTCGCTCTTCATTGAGCACCTTTTGAGCAATTTGTTTTAGTTCGTGTGATATATTCTTATCGTTTAATAAAAACGCTAATTTCTGTGTTGTTTCCATGACGCTCTCCTATTATACAAAGTTATGAAAACTAGCCATAAATGGCTAATCCTTTAAGCTCTTATCCCTCAGCGAATTGCTGCATATCGATCAATCGCTTGTATAGACCATTCTTCCCAATGAGCTCCATATGGGACCCAACCTCCACGATTCGACCATCTTCCAACACCACAATTTTGTCCGCATTCTGAATCGTACTTAAACGATGGGCAATCACTACCGTAGTTCTATTTTCCATCAGTTTATACAGAGATTCCTGTACCAAACGTTCAGATTCGGTATCCAAAGCAGATGTAGCCTCATCCAACAACATAATTGGAGGATTTTTAAGAACTGCCCTCGCGATACAGATTCTTTGGCGTTGCCCACCTGATAATTTCGAGCCTCTGTCTCCAATATTCGTGAGATAACCCAATTCTGTACCCATAATAAAATCATGGGCATTGGCTATTTTGGCTGCTTGGATCACTTGCTCCTTGGTTGCCGATTCATTAGCAAAAGCGATGTTGTTAAAGATAGTGTCGTTAAAAAGAATGGACTCCTGATTGACAACCCCAATCAACTGCCTCAAGGATTCCTGTTCCAAATCCCGTAGATCCTGACCATCAATCTTTACGGTTCCTGAGGTGGGATCCATAAACCTTGGGATTAAATCGACTAAAGTCGACTTACCTCCACCAGATGGTCCTACAAGAGCTAAGGTTTGACCTTTTTGGATATCAAGATTAATATCTTTTAGAACTTGGTTCTCTTCATAGGCAAAGCCAACCTGTTCAAATTTTATACTATTTTCAAAAGAATGAATCTCTTTTGCATCAGGTTTATCGGCAACTTGGTTCTTCTCATCGATCAACTGCAACACCCTTTCTCCAGCGGCAATACCGTTGTGGATGTTGGTAAAAGCATCCGTCAATGCTTTTGCTGGACGCATGATCTGTGAAAAAATCCCTATATAGGTAATAAACCCAGCAGCTGAAAGATCGCCTTGTCCGGTCAGAACCAAACTACCCCCATATAAAAGAATAATAGCAACCATACAAACGCCTAGCAGCTCAGAAACTGGCGAGCCCATTTGTTGTCTTCTGACCATCCTTCTGTTCACCTTGGCATAGTTATCATTCTCATTATTGAATTTATTTTTGATGTATCCCGCAGCATTAAATGATTTGATGATCTTAATACCTGAAAGTGATTCTTCCAAGTAAGTGATCATATTCGCATAGGTTCGCTGACCTTCTTGCGCTTGCTGTTTTAGCGTTTTAACAATCCTAGAGATGAAAAATGCGGAAACCGGAATAACCAATAAAGAAAACAAGGTCAATTTCACCGAAAGCATAAATAGAGCAACCAAATAAGCGATCAATTGTAGGGGCTCCTTGAACACCACTTGAAGAGTTCCGGTTACCGAAAACTGCACAACCTGCACATCGGAGGCTACTTTAGAGATGATATCCCCCTTCCTTTGGTTGGTAAAATAGCCCAAATGCAAGTTCATGACATTATCGAAAACCGACTTTCGAAGGTTCAATAAGGTATGAATCCGTAGATTCTCCATGATCCTTTGGGAAAGATACCTAAATAGATTACTGATGAAAACAGATATTACGATGACCACACAGGTATATTTCAACGCTCCATATGCACCATAGTTGATATACAAGTAATTCGCATAGTAGTTAAAATAGTCCAATAAGTTTAAACCCTTCGGCATGACCATAGCCTCCGGTACAGTATCTTGAGAATTAAAAAGGATTTGCAGCAATGGCGCCAATAGAGCAAGGTTTAAGGTACTGAACACCACCATTATCAAGGTACATATGATATATGGAATGGCATATTTCTCTATTGGTTTGGCAAACGAAAGTAGTCTAAAATATGTTTTCATTTAAAAAACTAAGATTACAAATGTACTAATTTTTGCAACCTTACTTGATATTAGCATCCTTTCGTTCAAAAATGTTGCATTCTGCTGTCAAAAAAAATAAAGACCAGCTAGACAAAAGATATTAATATTCATAATACATGTAGTTTTCCTTGGTCAAAATATCTATTGGCATATATTGCACATTATTAACTTTTCGCTTGGCAATAAAATGCTCATATAAAGCTACAAATGCCCGATATCCTTGTTCGATAGGTTTTTGGCAAATCAGAAAATCGATATGACCAGATTTTAAGTATTCAATATTCTGAATGGTATAATTGTACCCCACCAGCTTTACATTCTTCAATTTATGCTTGCGGATATATTCAGCGACTAAGTGAACCCGTCCATTCGTAACAAAAATCAATCGCACATCCTTTTTCTTTAATAATTTATCCAACTCATAATTCAGGATTTCCGCATTATCAGATTCTAGGCTAATATTGGTGATATTAATCTTTTTAAAGGTCTCCAGCATGAAATCCTTAAACCCCTCATATCGCTTTTCCAGGTGTTCTGCCGAATCTTCATTCTTTGCAATGTTCAAAACAAGGACATTATCCTTTTCCTCTAAAAGATATTGGCAAATATTACCCACTACCCTACCTGATTGATAAAGATCGGCACCAATATAACTTAATGCACGAGCAGCAGGAATATTAGTTTCGATAAATACATACTGTACTCTATTTTCTAAACATTTGATCGCGAAATCCATTGATTCCTTTAAAAAGATGGGGGCAAGAATGATTCCATCTACGGGTTGTTCAAAGATCACATCGTACATTTCCACAAAATTCTTACGATCCTCTTTGTCGAATAAATAATAGCTCAATTCCACACCAAACTCGCCAAATTCAGAATAAGCGGATTCAATTCCGGTGATCGGAGCCTTCCAATAGCCCGCTTTATTATGGTCATTCGGAATTAGAATACCAAACTTGTACACCCTTTTGGAGGCCAATCGCTTTGCCAGGATATTGGGCTTATAATCCATCTCTTTAATAATATTCAAAATCTTCTCTTTTGTTTTCTGAGCTACACCCAAACGGTTATGTAATACTCTATCTACCGTCGCAATCGACACATCGGCGCGTCGAGCAATTTCTTTTACTCCTGACAGTTCTGTAATCTTCATATATTCCTTTAGAATTGAAATGTTTTTAATTATAAAGCTAATTTAATAATTAAAATTGTATATCAATAGTACACTTATTAATTTAACACTTACATTACGGTTAATAGAAATTAAATTTTCCGTTTTTCGTGTTTTTCCATCTATTATAAGTTATTGATTATTTCTCAATAATCACATTGTTTAGAATGAAAATTCCGCCATTCTTAGGTGGAAATGGTCAAATAAGCGTGATTAGAATAGTTTAGATACCATTTTAGAGTAAATGATAGCGTTCCAAAGCATAAATTGTCAGCAATGGAAATTCAAAGAATTAAAGTAAAATTTGGTCAAAAACAACCAAAACTTTATTAAATTTTTACTATTAGTAAATTTTAACCTCAAAACACCTCAATATAATATTTAAGATTTCGAAAATTCCATTTATAGCATCGGATGATTATATTCTTTAAGAATATTGAAGTAAACACAGGAACTTTTTATAATTTTAACGCCAAATAAGGAATAATGGAAATTGATGTAGCAAAACGACTTCAACTTACGGAGGAATATTACTTTTCAAAGAAGTTGAGAGAGATCGATGAAATGAACAAGAACGGTGCCCAGGTCATCAACCTAGGTATCGGAAGTCCGGACCTACCTCCACATCCAGAAGTGATCAAAACCCTTCAGGAGCAGGCCGCATTACCAAACACACATGGCTATCAGAGTTACAAGGGTATCCCTGCCCTAAGACAGGCCATGGCTGATTGGTATCGTCGATATTATCAGGTTGAGCTAAATCCAAATACCGAAATCCTTCCATTGATTGGATCTAAGGAAGGGATTGTACATATCTGTATGACCTATCTTCAAGAAGGCGACAAGGCATTGATCCCCAATCCTGGATACCCTGCATATGCCAGTGCAGTACGTATTTCTGGAGCAACCATCGTACCTTACGAACTATCCGCTGATAATAATTGGCTGCCTGATCTGGAAGAATTGGAACAATCGGATCTGCAAGATGTAAAACTGATGTGGATCAATTACCCACACATGCCAACAGGATCCTTAGCAAACAGCAATTTTTTCGAAAGAATCATTGCTTTTGGTAAAAAGCACAACATCCTGATCTGCCATGATAATCCCTACAGTTTCATCCTTAATGAACATCCACAGAGTATCATGTCGGTGGAAGGCGCGATGGAAACAGCCATCGAGCTCAATTCCTTGAGCAAATCCTCTAATATGGCGGGATGGAGAATCGGTATGTTGATTGCCAATGAAAAACGCATTGGAGAAATCCTGCGGTTCAAGAGCAATATGGATTCAGGAACATTCTATCCATTACAGATGGCTGCTGCAAAAGCCCTGAGCTTGGATAAATCTTGGTACACCCAACTTAACGAAGAATATAAGCTGCGAAGGGTTAAAGTATTCGAACTAATGGATTTATTGAATTGCAAATACGACCCAAATCAGGTAGGTTTGTTTGTTTGGGCAAAAATACCAGCAGCTTATCGGGATTCCTATCAATTGGCAGATGATATCCTTTATAAAGCCCATGTTTTTATAACACCTGGAGGCATCTTCGGATCTGCCGGAGAACAATATATCCGTATCAGCTTATGTGCAAAAACAGCAGTGTACGAATTGGCAATTAATAGAATAAAAGAATCTTTAGGATTATAAATAATGAATATAGCAATTGTCGGAGTTGGTCTAATTGGAGGTTCCATAGGCATCCGACTAAAAGAAACCCAGTTTTGCGAAAACCTCATCGGGGTAGATAAAAGCGAAACCAATCAGAAAAAAGCATTACAATTAGGGCTGGTAGATGAATTCCAATCGTTAGAAAATGCATTAGCTAACTGTAAAGTCATCATATTGACCATTCCTGTGGATGCTATCATGGTGTTACTTCCCCAGATTTTGGATAAGGTGACCGATCAGGTCATCATCGATATGGGCTCCACGAAGACCAATATTCTGAATCTGATCAGTGATCATCCGAATCGTGGTCGTTATGTGGCAGCTCACCCCATGGCAGGAACGGAATATTCCGGTCCAGAAGCGGCTATTCCAAACCTGTTCAAGGATAAGATGATGGTCTATGTCGAGGCCTTTAAATCGGATGAGGATGCCTTTGAATTGGCAGACAGCATTACGGAACAGTTGGAGATGAAAACATCTTTCATGACAGCCGATGAGCACGATATGCATACGGCCTATGTATCCCATATCTCCCATTTAACATCTTTTGCATTAGCCTTGACGGTCCTGGAAAAAGAAAAATCCCAAGGAAGAATCTTTGAACTGGCAGGTTCGGGTTTTCAATCCACCGTACGTTTGGCAAAATCGTCGCCCGATATGTGGACTCCCATCTTTAAACAGAACCGCAACAATGTGTTAGAAGTGCTGGAGGAACACATCAAACAACTGCAGCATATCTACGATAAAATTGAAAAGGAGGATTATGATGCCGTGCATAAATGGATCAAGAAATCAAACAAAATCAAACGCATAATCAAATAGCTTTATGTTGGAAAGAAAGAATTTAAGCAATGATCTTGTAAAATTGATCCCGCTAATCAAAGAAGATTATGAATGGCTATACGCAGCAGCATCTGACCCCGAAATATGGGAACAACATCCTGATAATATGCGCTATACCCCTCTTGGGTTCACGAAATACTTTCAAAAGCTTCTACAGAATGACATCGCCTACCTCATTGTGGATAATGAGACAGAACGTGTTATAGGCGGAACTTCCTTTTACGATTATAACGCAGACCAAAAAACGGTTGCCATCGGTTATACGTTCTTAGCGAAAAACTATTGGGGTGGTAAATACAACCAATCCATTAAACAGCTGATGTTGGACTTCGCTTTTGAAACAATAGATGAAGTATTTTTCCATGTCAGAAAAGGAAATCTCAGATCTCAGAAAGCTTTGGAAAAAATCAACGCCCAATTGGTCAGGGAATATCCTGCACCAGATCATTCAGGAATTCAACTGGAATATTCCATAAAAAAATAAAAAAAAGGGGCAATGCTAAAACATTGCCCCTTTATTAAATCCTTCGAATTAAATTATCCGTTGCTCCTTTCCATCAACACCATCAACATCAAACTGAGTACAAATCGCTCCTCATCCACCTCTTTATCCGTGATTTTCACGACTGAGAATTTTCTACCGAAAAAAGAAGGTTCCTTACGGATCTCAAACATAGGCTCATCCAGATCATTCCGTAAAATATAAGAAGGATTGAAAATATACCCGGATAAAATGCCGATTATTGGCAGCTCACCGAAAAGCCCGTCCCAGAACTTAGTCCAAGGATTTTTTTCTTTAATGGTATGATCATGTACATCTTCTGCATCCATCAGATTGAAGGTGGATCTCCATAAGGATCTAATCGTTTTTCGTCTTGCCTTCCCAACCACCTTACCTTCTGCATTCTTGATGGTAAATGTCTGTTGAAAATCAATTAATTTATTGGAGATAAGCTCATAAACCAATTCCGATTTGGATTCATCACGATAGACCATGATATGATCCCGCCAAGAGAAAATCTTCTCCCTTACGTAGAAAATGGTTCTGCCTTCGGCATCTTTTGCCACAAAATCATTGGCAAAACTGGTTACTTTAAATTGAAAATGTAAAGGATATTTTAGATCTTTCATAAATAAGTTTAAGATCTAAAAATAGTAATTTTTTATAAAGGATTTATAGAAGCAACATATTAATATTTCCACTTCAAACGGTCAAATACTTTAGACCATAACCAGATCGGACCAATCGTTAAAAGTTGGACAAAATTACCTTTTCCACTCTTTTTTGAAACAAGGAATAAGCCTATCAAACCAATCAAAGCAATAATACAACATACCAATATCACTGTTGGTCCACCATCTCTTTCCACATATTCCAATTGGACAATGAAGAAACTCATGATACCAATGCAGAACAAAACAGCATAGGATAAGGTTGGTGCCAATTTCAGGTAGCAATAGATGACAATGGCAATGAAAAATGATCCCCAGTTCAAAAAGGTATGGGCATTCATTTTAACCAAAAAAGCAAGTTGCGGAAATGGGATCATCCAGATCAACCCCATTATCCCGAAGAAAGACAAGCTTAAAAACAAGGTTATGGAACCTAAATTGGAAGTACCATAAGCCTGATCCAGTTCATAAAAATGCTTTTCAACCGGCCTTGAAAATTTAGGTTTTTGCAATGTCTTTTTATCCTTTTTGTTCATAGCGCAAAGGTAAGGATTATTGCCTGTTTTTGCTATCCTTATAGGCATAATAAAACAATACCGGTAGTACTGCAAAGGACAATAGCAAACAGATCAACAGTCCACCTACGATCATAATAGCAAGTGGCTTCTGGATTTCAGACCCCATTCCCGTAGACATGGCGGCAGGTAATAGACCTACAGCACCCATTAATGCAATCATCACAATGGAACGGATCCTACTTTTTACCCCTTCTTGAATCGCCTCCATCAGCTTCATTTTCTTCATGTTTTCTCGCATGACCGCAATCAGAATAATTCCATTGATGGTATTCACCCCGAACAGGATGATGAGACCAATACCAGCCGAAATACCAAAAACAGTCCCCGTTGCCCATAAGGATAGAAATCCACCAATAAAAGCAAAAGGAATAGTGATAGCAGCGATAATGGTATCCTTCATATTACCGAAATTACTGTACAACAGCAGCAGGATCAAGGCCAATGAAATCGGAATAACCGTCATCAATTGTTTCGTTGCACGCTCTTTACTTTCAAATTCCCCTGCCCATTCCATATAATTCTCCTTGGGCAGCTTCACCTCTTTATCAACCAATGCCCTGGCTTCCTCAATCGTACTTCCCAAATCCCTCCCCGAAATACTGAATCCAACACCTATATACCGGCTATTCCCTTCTCTATAGATAAAAGCAGGACCTGTAACATAGCCAATAGTTGCCAATTCCTGTAAGGGAACACTTTGTCCACTACTTGTAGGAATCAGGATATTTCCAATTTTTTGCGGCGTATCCCGATATTCCTTACTGAACCGCAGCACCACGTCAAACTGCCTATCTTTTTCATAGAATTTGGTCACCGCCTGACCACCTATGGTCATGGAAACCACCGCTTGCACATCCGAGGTAAACACACCATATTTAGCCATTTTAGAATCATGCAATTGAATCCTCAATTCCGGAAGACCAATATTTTTGTAAACATTGATATCCGTGATGCCTCGAACCTTACCGATCTGTTCTGCCACCTGCGTAGCATAATCCTCCAACCGATAGAGGTCATCCCCAAAGATCTTGATCACCAATGAACTCTTCACCCCTGCAACATATTCCTCCACATTATCCTGTATCGGTTGGCTAAATCCAAAGGTGATGCCAGGATACACGTTCAACAGATCCCGTAGTTCCTGGATAATATCTTCCTTAGAAACTTTACGGTCCCAATCCTTTTGCTCCTTAAGCTGCACATTGAATTCAATATTGAAGAATCCTGTAGGATCAGTTCCATCATTTGGACGTCCGGTTTGGGTTAGAATAAAATCTATTTCCTTACAACTTCCCTGCATCAATCCCTTCATCTCTTTGGTCAGTTTGCTGGATTCATCTAAGCTTACACTGTTGGGCAAGGTAGCTCGAATATAGATGGCACCTTCATTCAGCTGAGGAAGGAATTCCGAACCGTAGTTCAGAAATTTCAGCCCACATAAAGTCAGCAGCCCTACAAATAAACTTAGTGTCCATCCTTTGTACTTCATGGATATCCGGTACAAGCCATAAATAGTCCTGTTGAAAAATCGACTGATAAAATTCTCCCGCTCCTTCATCCCTTTAGTAAATAATAATTTACACATGGCCGGCACATAGGTCAAACTGAGAATCAAAGAACCCAATAAGGCATAGCCTAAGGTAAATGCCAAAGGGGTAAACATTTTTCCTTCCACCTTTTGGAAAGAGAAAATGGGCAATAAAGCAACAATAAGAATGAGCAAGGCAAAGAAGATATAGGATGCCACACTTCCAGCGCTTTTTTTGATAATCCCCATTTTGCTCATTTTAGCGAAACGTTCTGGCCCAACCCGATGGGACATGGTAGCCAGAGCAACAAAAACAGTTTCAACAATCACCAATGTTCCTTCCAATAATAAGCCGAAGTCCAGGGATCCCATAGAAATTAAGTTAGCAGGCAGGCCCTGGATCTTCAGCATTATAATTGCAAAAAGAAATGACAATGGAATAACTGATGCCACAATGACTGTGGATCTCCAATTATATAAAAAGATAAAAACGATCAAAGACACCAATAGCACACCTTCTACGATGTTCTTTGATACGGTTTTTACCGTATTATTGACTAAAACAGTTCGATCAACAATGGTTTCGATCTGAACGTTCGAAGGTAATGTACGGCTATTAAGTTCCTCAATCTTGGTCTTTAGGTGTTGAATAACTTCCGAAGGGTTTTCACCACGCAACATCACGACGATACCTTCTACCACATCATCTTGTTCATTGAAACCCACCTTTCCCAGGCGAGGTTTACCCGAAACAATAACTTCAGCCACATTCTTGATCAGTACCGGAGTTGAACCGTTTAATTTCACTGTGATGTTGCCGATATCCTCCATCTTATCCAATAGACCAACACCACGCACCACGTAGGCTTGATCCCCTTGCTGAATCACATCCCCACCAACATTGATATTGGATTTGGAGACTGCTTCATACACATCCAATGGAGTCAAATCGAACGATTTCAATTCCGTGGGATTGATTTTAATCTCATAGATCTTTTCTTCACCTCCAAAACTGATCACATTGGCCACTCCAGGCACAGCTAACAATTCCCTTTCGATCACCCAATCCTGAATCGCCGTAACCTCCTTTAACGGAAGATCACTTTTGATCATATAACGGAATATTTCCCCGGTTGCACCCGAAGGAGGCTCAATCTCCACTTCGGTCCCTTCCGGAAGGTTGACCCCCGAAATCTTATTGGAAACATATTGTTGGGCATAGAAATCATCCACCCCATCTTCAAACTGCACAGTAACCACCGAAAGACCAAAAAGACTGATTGATCGAATAGTTGATTTCTTAGGGATGCTGTTCATTTCCTTGGAAATTGGCAGGGTCACCAATTTCTCCATCTCTTCGGCACTTCTCCCCGGCCATTGGGTGATGATTCTTGCCCTGGTGTTCGTTACGTCTGGAAAGGCCTCAATAGCCGTATGCCTTAAGGCATAGATCCCGACGAACAATAATGCCATTGTAGCAAATAAAATAAAAGTGGTATTCCGCAACGAAAACGTCACGATATGTTGCACAAACTTCTTCATTATGGCCTATTGTTTATTTCTTCAAATATCAAAAGAGCATTGCTGCTGACCACTTTGGAGCTCTTTGCCAATTTTTCTTTGATATAGCTAAATTCTTCATTGCTATAGACCACCTCCACTTGTCTTGCTTCTATATGGCAATCATCATGGTACAATAAAATATAATTGCTATTGTTATTAAACAGCACAGCCTTATTGGGAATAGCAAAGGCCTTTTCTCCCGGAATTTGTTTATCAATGATAATATCTGCACTCAAGCCGGGCTTAAGATTCAATTTGGGATTATCCAAAACCACCCTAGCTTTCATTACATGCTCATCATCATCGAAAACATTGAAAATCTTATCGATTTTCCCATGATAGATCTGATCAGGATAAGCAATACTCTTGACTTTCACCCTATCGCCTACTTGAATATGCCGGAGGTTACTGGCAAAAACATTCACCATTACCCAAACCTGATTTAGATTGGATATGGAAAATAAAGCTTCCGACTCCGCATGAATGGATTGTCCAACATTAATATTTTTCTGGATCACATAACCTGTCCTTGGTGCCAATAATTGGAATGAACCTTCTCCCGCAGCTCTGAACATAGACAAGGATTGATCGATCCTATCTAATTCTATCCGAGCGGCATCATAGGCATGCTCTAATTCCAGCAATTCCGGTTTAGCCACCAATCCATCCGCCAATAATAATTTTTTATTAGCTATTTGGTCTCGCAAAAGGGATAGTTGACTTTTTTGATACTTCCGCTGCTGAATCAAGGATTGAATTTCTGTCGATTTTATTTCCGCCAAAACCTGACCTTTAACAACACGGTCGCCCATTTCAAATTTCACGGCACTTACCAGACCAGATAACAGACTTTTGAATACCACCAAATCGTTTTCATTATATTCAATTTTACCGGGCAAACTGATCTGTTCGATCAGATTTTCTTCTAAAACCGGCTGGATATCTGTTTTTCCCTTTAAGGCTTCATTTAAACAATAGCGCTGTTCAACCGGTGCTACTGTCTGTTTTTCTTCTTGCCCTCTTTGGCAACCTATAATCATTAGAATACCCAAAGTGGATAGTATGTAAAATGCTCTCATATATTAATGTTCTGTGCCTATTAGGAAATCCAATTCCTCTAGTAAAACCATGTATTCTTCCTCCCAGCTCAAAAGGTCAATCTGAGACTGCCTATAGGATTGGGTAAAATCCAAATATTCCAATAATGTAATCTGTTGATTGTTCAGCTGCTTGCTAAACTTCCTTAATAATTCAGCACCTGATGCCTTCATAGGCTGATCCATTCCACCTAATGCTTGCTGTAGGTTAGCAATTTTCTGCAATAAAGCCTGGATCTGATGTTCCAAAGCCAACCCTTCTGCCTCGTACAACCGATGTGAACTTTGTAGGGAATGTCTGGCTCCCTGTATATGCCCTGAATTTTTATTGAATAAAGGAATATCCATTTTCACTCCAATACCTACAAAGTTCTGCATGACATTCCCACCTCTTTCATAATTAACAAGAAAATTCAGGTCAGGAACCCTATTGGATTTTGCTAATGCCAATTCATTTTCCTGAATAGAGATATCCGACTTTTTCAATCTTAATGAAAGATTACGTTCTTTAGCTTGGTTAAGGATCTCTTCCTTCGACTTTAGCAATTTTGCAGGCAGTTCCTCCGAAAAATATACCTCTTCTGGTTGCAGATTGGGGATTTGTGTCAACACAGCGATTTGATGAAAAAAAGCGATCTCCTCCTCCTTCAAGGCTAAAGCTTCTTTTTGTAAACCGATCAATTCACTATTGATGCGGTAAAAAGAAGCGACAGGGATCAACTGTTTTTCAGATTGCTTCGCATAGATCTGCTTTAATTCCGTATATGCAGCAATACTTTCTGCTAAGATGGTCGATTGTTTCTTGGTATAGAAAAGCTGTTTGTAATTTTTCCGCAACTCCGATCTGAGGCTTAACAGCAATGCTTCAAATTCCAGTTCTTGATTCAGCTTTTCACTTTCCCTCACTTTTACGCGCTTTCTTCTTTTTGAGGCGGTTTCGATCAATTGCTCCAATTCAAGGGCAAATTGTTGGTTTCTGCCGAAATTACCGATCAATAAAGGTTGCTTTTCAAACGTAGAATTGGTCCATAGGTTGACATTGTCTAAGGTAATTGATGGATTGCTCCAGAGTCTCTCCTGTAGAATGGCAGCCTCTGCCCTATCAATTTCATGCCTTTCGGCCAATAATAGTAGATTGTTTTCCAGAAATGCTTTTTCCAATGCCTCCAGGGTATAGGTCTGTGCCCAGAGGCTTTGAAAACAGCAGTAGAAAAGAGAAATTAAAAATACTTTCTTCACCTTATTTTGTTTTCTGCAAACTTATCGCTTGCAGATTAAGGCGATTTTGGGTTTACATTAGAAATCCATTAGAATTTCAGAAACACCTGAGTACCAATTCGGTTACTCCAAATCTGCATCTTTATGTGATGTAAAGAAAATATAATATTGGCCATGGAAAGGCCAATGCCTTTACCATTATAAGTTTTGGTATTAGATGCCCGAAAGAAATTCTGCTTTACCTGTTCAAGGTCAGCCTCAGGTATTCCGATCCCCTGATCGATGATCCAGATCTGTAGTCTTCCCTCATCCTCTCGAAACATCACCTGAATAGGTTTATTATCCGAATACTTGATGGCGTTTTCGAGGAGGTTGTTGATGGCTAAGGCAAGTAATTTGTCATTACCTTCCCATTGTAAAACCTTAGGATCTTGCACATTCATTTCTACCGTAATCTTTGCTTTATGGTAAAGAATGGCGTTTTCAATAACCTGCCATACAATTTCATCCATGCGTAACTGGTTAAATTCAAAGCTCGTTTTAGCACCTGATAGGAGCATCATGTGTTCCAAGGTTTCTTGTAGGTCATTGGTCAACATTTTCAATTGATGAATGGCTTCGGCATATTCTTCTGTTGAACGATCGCGTTGATTGGTCACTTCCAGCGTTCCTAAAATAGCTGTGATCGGAGTCCGTAATTCATGCGATACATAATCAATAAAATTCTTCTGTACATTGAAAGTTTGAGCTATCCGATCAACAAAATGGTTATAGGTATCCACCAGGTCATTGATCTCTGAATAGGATTTCTCCAATTTAATGGGCTGATCAAAATTCTTGGTGTCCCTTTCCTTGATCTGTTTAATGATATTGATGATAGGCTGGTAAGGAATATGCCCTAAATACCTGGAAAAAAAGAAAATAACCACCAATCCAAGCAGAAATGCAATTAAAAGGATCTGCAATAAGGAATGCATTTGTTCATTGAATTCCGTTTTAGCCTTTCTGGCCAATACCACAAAATCGCCTTCATTATCGTGGTAATAAATCGCATGATAAAAATAGGAATCTGTGCTGAAATCTCCCTTACCATTGGATTTCACCTGATCCAAGAACCAAGGATGTATGTCGGTAAGTGATACCATATCCCCAGCAGATTTATTGTTCATGCTATCAAACACAGCAATATCCCGTCTTGAAATTGTTTTCTGCATTTGGCGCTGGATATTTTCATGTTCCAGAATGCTCAACTCATCCTGCTCTAAATAATAGATGGCGCCCAATAAGGTTTTATTTTCCAACGAATGCTCCTCCATCTTTTCCATCTGAAAATAGTAGGCAAAATAGACCGAAACCGAGAGTAACAAGGAAACGATCGAAAATATACTGATGGAATAAAGAGATAACCTATGCTTCAGTTTCATAGCTCAAATTTGAACATGTACCCTACACCTTTCACCGTATAAATGAATTTCTGCGAATCAATTTCAATCTTATTACGCAGATAGGAAATATATACATCGACCACATTGGTGTGATTGTCGAAGGTAATTCCCCACACCGCATTCAGTATCTGCATTCTGGCAACTGTTTTATTCCTATTCTCTATCAGATAGATCAACAGTTTGTATTCTTTAGGAGATAAGTCGATCTGTTTACCTTGTAAGGTCACCTGATATTGTTCCGTGTCGATGCTGAGACTACCAAATTCGAGAATAGGATTTTTAACCTTCTCGTGGTATTGTGTCTGCCTTCTTCTGCTCAAGGCATTAATCCGTGACAGCAGTTCATCAAAGTGGAAAGGTTTGGTCAGGTAATCATCAGCACCATAATCCAGTGAAGCCACCTTGTCCTGAACCGTATTGAGTGCACTAAGCATTAAAACGGGCGTATAATTATCCTTATACCGTAAGGTCTGAACAAATTGAATTCCATCCATTCCCGGCAGCATCACATCTAAAATGATGATATCCAGAGGTAGATCCAGGTAATTACCATTGATTACATCTTCCGCACTTTTACATAACGAAACCATATACCCACATTCCTCCAAGCCCTTAATCAGAAAGGAGCTTATCCGATGATCATCTTCCACCAACAATATATGCATAAACTAATATTTTCTGTAAAATTATAAATATTAATACATAATTTAAAAAAAGTGCTTGTATTCTAATCAAACTCTAATGTTGAATCAAAATAAATTAAACAAAAAAAGGCTTATCGATTGATAAGCCTTCTTAAGATATTTTTGATTTAACTATTTCGCGTATGAAACGGAACGTGTTTCTCGGATCACCGTTACTTTAATCTGACCTGGATAGGTCATTTCTGTTTGGATACGGTTCGAAAGATCTGCCGCCAAAATCTCTGCTTGCGCATCGGATACTTTCTCACTTTCCACTACAACACGTAGTTCACGACCAGCTTGGATAGCAAAGGTTTTTTCAACACCAGGATAAGATAAAGCCAAATCTTCCAATTCCTTCAATCGTTTGATATAGCTTTCCACTACTTCACGTCGTGCACCTGGGCGAGCACCGGAAATAGCATCACATGCTTGTACAATTGGAGAGATCATCGATGTCATTTCGATTTCATCGTGGTGCGATCCGATGGCATTACATACATCTGGATGCTCCTTATATTTCTCTGCCAACTGCATACCTAGAATCGCGTGAGGCAATTCTGGATTATCATCGGGCACTTTACCAATATCATGTAATAGACCAGCACGTTTTGCATGTTTCACATTCAATCCAAGCTCTGAAGCCATGGTTGCCGCAAAATTCGCTACCTCACGGGAGTGCTGCAATAGGTTCTGTCCGTAAGAAGATCTATAACGCATTCTTCCTACCATACGGATCAACTCCGGGTGCAGACCATGAATACCTAAATCGATTACTGTACGCTCACCAATTTCCACAATTTCATCTTCGATCTGTGTTCTGGTTTTTGCAACCACCTCCTCGATACGAGCTGGGTGGATACGACCATCCGTAACCAAACGGTGTAGGGATAATCTCGCAATTTCACGACGTACAGGATCAAATCCGGAAAGGATAATCGCCTCAGGCGTATCATCAACGATGATCTCCACACCTGTTGCCGCTTCTAGTGCACGGATGTTTCTTCCCTCACGACCAATGATACGACCTTTGATCTCATCGTTTTCGATATTGAAGATGGATACGGTATTTTCGATAGCTGCTTCGGTTGCTGTACGTTGGATGGTTTGGATAACCACTTTTTTAGCCTCTTTAGACGCTGTCAATTTCGCCTCATCAACAATATCCTTGATCTGAATGATCGCTTGGGACCTTGCTTCTTCTCTTAGGGAAGTAACCAATTGCTCTTTGGCTTCATCAGCAGAAAGACCTGCAATGGTTTCCAATTGTTTGATGTGTTGACCTTTCAAAAGTTCAACCTCTTCTTTTTTCTTTTCGTTCAGCTCGACCAATTGATCTAGCTTCTTCGTTTTACCGTCCAGATCCTGCTTTTCGCGGTTCAGGTTCTCCAATTTCTGGTTCAAAGACTGCTCCTTTTGGCGGATGGTATTCTCTTTTTGAGCAACGGTATTATTTCGTTGGCTTACTTCTTTTTCATGCTCAGCTTTCAATTGAAGGAATTTCTCCTTAGCTTCCAATTGACGCTGTTTCTTGACATGTTCTGCCTGCTGTTCTGCATCCTTAATAATCTGTGCAGCTTTTTCTTGCGCCGATTGTTCCTGTTTCTTGAACAACATCTGTAATAGATATCGTCCAATAAAAACACCCACAACCAGTGCAATTATTATTGATATAGTAGTTGATATCTCCATTTTTATTGATTTATATGTTAATGTAATAGCAATTATTTTCCAAAAAAAAACCGCAATTAAATTAATCAGGTACCATGTATTATTAAACTTCGATTACACATGATTTGAGCGTATGATCATGACCTAGATGGCTTTCGCAAAATGGCCTACATCTTTGTAATTGCTCGTGATATTGAAGCGTTAAGTTTAAAATAGTGACAACCCGAATTTAATTGCGGCAAATTCGTCGTTAGAAGCTCTAATGTATAAGAACGCAAACGTTATTTCTTAAAGAAATCTGTCAATAGGTTATCCAATTCGTGAATGCTGCGTTCCAAACCAACATCCTGGCTCGTTGCGCTCTTTTCGGCTTTGATCATCCCTGTAGCATACTGGAGTACACACATGGACAAAAGATCTTGCTTATCACGAACTGCATAATTATCCTGCAGTTCCTTTATTTTTTCGTTTATTAATTTCGCTGCATGACGAATAACCTCTTCCTCTTCCGTGTCAACACGTAAAGGGTATACTCGATCAGCGATATTTATTTTTATGGAAATTTCTCCCATGTTTTTTTGAGCTTAATAACGTTATAAATCTTTCCTAACCCTGCTTTTCCTACTTCAAAAGACTTATACATTTGTCTATTTCTCGCACAAAATCGTTAATTTTTTGTTTTGTGTCAAGTATTTTTTCATTTATTGCGGCTTTATCCACGTCCGAATTCTCCAAGGATTTGGCAACTGTCAGAGCTTTAACCTTTTCCTCCAGCTGTTTAACCTTTTCAGAACTCGTCTCAAAGGCTACCTGCAAAGATTGAACTTCCAGTTTTAACAGATCGTTTTCCTCTTGCAGGGCTTCACTTAATTGAATAAGGTTTTTCGTTTTCTCAACGATAATATTCATTTGTGAAGATAAAGACGCCATAGTATTTCGCAATTATATGTTGAATTAACGCACTGATGCGCCAACCTCTTTCTCAAAGTTAATAATTAATTTTTGAATTATGCCATCAATCTGTTTATCGGTTAACGTTTTCTCCTCATCCTGAAGCACAAAACTTAACGCGTAAGACTTCTTACCCTCAGGTAATTTATCCCCTTTGTATACATCGAAGATCTGAACCTCTTTTAACAATTTACGTTCAGTTTTATTCGCAATTAAACGTAATTGGTCAAAAGTGACTTGATCATCCAATAAAAGGGCTAAATCTCTACGCACAGATGGGAATTTCGATACCTCCTTATAGGTAATCCTATTTTTCTTGATCACCTTCAACAGCAGATCCCAATCAAATTGGGCGAAATAGATGGGACCATTCACATCAGCCTTTTTCAGGTTCGCTTTGGATACCGATCCGAAGGAAACCAATACCTTCTCACCTTTTCTATAACTCAAACCAAAATCAAAATAGTTTCCTGCATATTCTTCTACACGAATCCCTTCCACCTTTAAGCGCTTGATGATGCCATCTACAGCTGCTTTGATGTCGTAGAAACTAACGTTTGATCCTGCATTGTTCCATTGTTCCGCGTCTTTTCTTCCGGCAATAGCCAACCCGAACAATTGTTTCTCTACATATTGTCCATCCAAAAGATTATAGGAACGTCCGTATTCGAATACTTTCAAGTCTCCGTTTTTCCGATTCTGGTTATACCCTACAGCAGTCAATGCCGAGAACAATAGGTTTTGACGCATTACATCCAAATCCGAACTCAAGGGGTTCAACAGATGAACGGCTGTTGCATCATCCTCCAAATAATCTGACTTGATCAAAGAGTTGCTCAAGATTTCACGGTATCCATTTCCAATAAGGAAATCAGCTACCTGATTCAATAGCACTTCTTTATCCGGTTTCTCCGAGGTATTCAGCGAAGCTTTGATCTGCGATTTTAATTCAATATTGTTGTATCCATAGATTCGTAAAACCTCTTCTACGACATCGATTTCACGGGTAACATCAACTTTAAATGCTGGAACCAATACATCAAATCCTTCGGAAGTTTCATTCTTTGTTTCGATCCCTAAACTCGTAATGATGGATTTGATCTCTTCTGTAGGAATATCCTTACCAATCACGCGTTGCACACGACGGTAATTCACCGCGAATTCAAATGGTTTTATAGGCTCAGGGTAAATATCTACAACGGAAGAAGAAACTGTTCCGCCTGCTACCTCAGCGATCAATATGGCCGCTTTTTTCAATGCTTCGACAGTAATATCCGGATTCGTGCCACGCTCAAACCGGAAAGATGAATCTGTTTTAAGACTATGGCGTTTAGAAGTTTTACGAACGCTTACGGGGTTAAAATAGGCTGATTCCAAGAAAATGGAAGTCGTACCTTCCGTCACTCCAGAATACTCACCACCAAAAACCCCAGCAATACACATAGGTTTCTCTGCATCTGCAATCACCAGATCCTCTGCAGCTAATTTACGCTCTACGCCATCCAAAGTCTTGAACAATTCGCCTTCGGCAGCCTTACGTACAACCACTTTATTTCCAGCGATTTTATCCGCATCGAATGCATGTAATGGTTGACCTAAATCATGAAGGATATAATTCGTCACATCTACAATATTATTGATGGAACGAACGCCTATAGCCTGTAGTTTTGTCCTTAACCATTCTGGAGACTCGCCTACTTTGATATTACTGATATTGACACCTGAATATCGAGGTGCATCCTCAGGAGACAAGACTTCCACTTGGGTCCCTTGTGCAGCTGAAGATAGAAAACCCGAAGTATCCACTGCTTTGGTAGATGATCTGAAGTAAGCTGCCAAATCCCTGGCAACCCCTAAATGAGAAGCAGCATCAGCACGATTTGGTGTCAATCCGATCTCATAACAATAATCATCTTCCATGTTAAAATAGGTCTTCACTAAACTACCTACCTCTGCATTTGCATCAAGCTCTACAATACCCGCATGGGAAGTACCTAATCCAATTTCATCCTCTCCACACAACATGCCTTCAGAAACTTCGCCACGGATCTTAGATTTCGTGATTTTGAAAGGTTCTCCGTTGGTCGGATGACATGTAGTTCCTACCGTAGCAACGATTACCTTCAACCCTGTACGCACATTTGGCGCGCCACAAACAATGTTCAGCAGCTCTTCTGCTCCTACATTTACCGTCGTAACCCTCAATTTATCTGCATTGGGATGTTGTTCACAAGTAATCACCTCGCCCACAACCAATCCTTCCAACCCACCTGGTATACTTTGCTCCACTTCTAACAGTTCCACCTCAAGACCGATATCCGTAAGAATAAGGGATAACTCCTCTGGAGTTTTATTTATATCTATAAAGTTTTTTAACCAATTATATGAAATTCTCATATGTTCTTTTTTTCGAATTACAAAGATAGAAATTATGACCGAATTACCTATCTAAACCACATAATCGAACCAAATGATGGTAGCCAATTCCAAAATATTCCTGAATCGATTTTAACTTCTCCCGTATTTGTGTTTGTTTATTGGGGTTTACCTCTTTTTTCAAGCCTACGATCATCACATTTTTAGGCGTATGCTGATCGGAAATGAATTGCATGACCCTAGTTTCATAGCCATAATATTCCAACACCAGGGCTCGGATGCTATCGGTCAACATCTCCGCGTGCCGCTCCAAGAAAATCCCATATTTCAACATAAAATCCAGCTCATTTTTTGCCTTAATCCTTTCCAATTCCCTACGGACCTGTTTATGGCAACATGGAGCGACAACAATCAAAGCCGATTCATCCTGCAGACCCTTATAAATGGCATCATCCGTAGCTGTATCGCAGGCATGCAGCGCTATTAATACATCAACCTTCTCTTCGGGTTTATAGTTCTCTATCGTACCTTGAACAAAATGAAGGTCATCAAAGGCACTGTCCTTTGCGACCTGATTGCAGAATTCCACCAGATCCTCTCGGTACTCCACCCCAGTCACCAGCACATCCTGCTGCAGACTGGATTTTAAATAATCATAAAGCGCGAAGGTCAAATAGCCCTTACCCGCACCCATATCTACGATGTTAAGCTTTTTATCTTTGGGTAATTCTGTCAAGGAAGAACTTAGTATTTCGATATAATGGTTGATCTGTTTCCATTTGTCCTGCGCATTTTTATAGACTTTACCTGAAGCATCAGTTAAGTTGAGCGATTGAAGGTATGGCTTGGAAAGATCAGTAATTTTTCTTTCCTTCTGCTTATCGTGCAATAGATTTACAAAGGTCTCTTCTTTCACGTTTTCTCTCCTCTCCATCCAATCCCCTTTCTTATTCCTTTGGAAATGTAGGATCTCATTTGTTCTTTGTAGGCTGATATTACGGAAGCCTTTAAATTCGGTTAGATTTAAAATAGTTGCTAAAGCATCGGAGGAATTAAAGTTTTTCGTCACATCCTTTGTTTTATAACGGTAAACAAAAGACAGCATCAGTTCCCGTTTGATCAGGACCAATTTAATATATACATTCTTCAGATCGCTTTCTGGACCTTTATAGTTTGATAAGGTTAGTTTCTGTAAATCCTGTTTTTTTATCCCTTCATCAAACGAGGAGATAAAATGGTCGAATGGGCTCATATAAAAGAATTAAGTCCCAAAGATAGTTATAGCATTTTTAACAATAAAATGAATGATTATAAGTAGGCAAAGGTTGTGGGATTAGCTATCTTTGGGATATGCAGAATCCACAGATAAAAGCGGTCTTTTTTGATATAGACGGCACATTGATTAGCTTCAAAACCCATGAAGTACCTAAGTCTACCATTGAAGCCATTAAAGAGTTGCAAGGTAAAGGGATCAAGGCCATTCTGGCAACTGGAAGGTCCATAAATAGTATTGAACATGTAAAACATCTTGATTTTGATGGATATATCACCTTTAATGGAGGATATTGTTTAACGAAGGATTTAGAAGTATTGCATCGGGAGCCCATTGATGCGAGAGATATTGAATCGGTATTGGCCTATGCAAAGGAAAAGGCTTTGAGTTTTTCTTTCATGTCGGAAAAAGAGATAACCATACATGATGTTACGCCGGAAATTGCGGGGATGTATGCCCATTTGAATTTGCCAGTCCCGAAATTGGTGGATATGGAGACCGTAGATACCGGAAGTATATTGCAGACCAATATTTTTCTGGGACCGGAGGAGGAACAGGAATTTATGGAAAAGGTGATGCCGAATTCACTATCTTCTCGTTGGACGCCGCTGTTTGCAGATGTGAATCCGAAAGGATTGAGTAAAAAAGTAGGGATTGATATTTTTTGCAAGCATTTCGGGGTGGAATTGGAGGAAACGATGGCCTTTGGTGATGGTGGTAATGATATTAGCATGCTGAAGCATGTGAAAGTAGGTGTAGCGATGGGAAATGCAAACCCGGACGTGAAGGTGATTTCAGATTATGTGACGGATGATGTGGATGATGATGGGATCTGGAATGCGCTTAAAAAGTTTGAGGTTATTTAACGAGAATAAATTCGGGATTTTACCGTCATTGCGATTTAACGTCATTGCGAGGAGGTTTCCCCCCGTCATTGCGAGGAACGAAGCAATCTTTCGATTAGTGTAAAGATTGCTTCGTTCCTCGCAATGACGCTGTAGTCCCTCGCAATGACGGGTAAACCTCCTACCTAAACAATATCCTGTTTAGCCATCAAATACCTTTCCGCTTCCAGTGCAGACATACAACCCGTTCCAGCTGCTGTAATTGCCTGGCGGAAAACATGATCCTGAACATCTCCACAAGCAAATACACCCGGAATATTCGTCGCTGTACTATCTGCTTTGGTAATCAAATAACCAGTCTCATCCATATCCAAAACACCTTGGAACAATTCCGTATTCGGTTTATGCCCAATCGCCACAAAAAATCCAGTAATATCAATATGACTTACCGCCTCTGTCTGATTATTCTTCACGCGAAGGCCAGTTACAACCTGTCCATCACCCAAAATCTCCTCAGTCTCGGTATTATACAATACCTCAATATTTTCGGTGTTCATCACACGATGAACCATAGCTTTTGAAGCCCTGAATTCATCACGACGAACCAACATATATACTTTTCTAGCCAATTTCGCCAAGTAAGTTGCCTCTTCCGCCGCTGTATCTCCAGCGCCTACGATAGCCACATCCTGTCCTTTGAAGAAAAATCCATCACAAACCGCACAGGCAGATACACCAAAACCATTGTACTTTTGTTCCGAATCCAATCCTAACCATTTAGCAGTAGCACCAGTAGCGATAATAACAGTCTCTGCTTCAATGTGCTTAACACCATCAATCTCTACCTTATGTATACCACCATCTCTAGAAAAATCAACCTTTGTCGCATAGCCAAAACGAACCGAAGTTCCAAAACGTTCCGCTTGCGCACGAAGATCTTCCATCATCACCGGGCCAGTAATCCCTTGCGGATATCCCGGAAAATTATCTACTTCTGTAGTTTGGGTCAATTGACCACCTGGTACCATACCTGTATACACAACAGGTTTTAAATCGGCTCTAGCTGCATAGATAGCTGCAGTGTAACCCGCAGGGCCAGATCCGATAATCAAACAACTTACTCTTTCTATTTCTTCCTCAGTTTTCATCATAATATTATATTGGTTCTATTTCTTAAACTTATCTTGTAAACCTTTCAACATATCATCCGTGATCGGTTTTGCCGGTTCTTGTTTTTTATATGCCGGTTTTACCACATTAGACGGTCTTACAGGCTCACTTGTCCCTTGCTTATTCTCTTTTCTTTTGTTCTTGTAGTCGTTCCATATATTCTCCAACACCTTTTTGGTGTACAAAGGGAAATCGCCATTCTGCATCCATGCATAATAACTTGGCTCCACCTCGAAAATATCCACCACCTTTCTGCCCTTATGTTTACCGAAATTTATGGTTGGATCGCCATCTTCATCAAATACCAAACGGCCAGCAAAATCCACTGGTTTGCTCAAATTCGTAAAGCTATGCAATGCTTCCACATCATTCACCACCGGTTTACTTACCTGACCATGCTTGTCTTCATAATCTACACCATCGTATTTACTCAACTGGGCTTTCAACACTTCATAAGTAGCTCGCACATCCGCCTCCGCGGTATGGGCATTCGTCAAGTCTTGATCACAGTAAAATTTATACGCCGCCTTCAATGTCCGCTGTTCCATCTGGTGGAAAATATTCTGTACATCCACAAAAGCACGACCTTCCAATGAAAAATTTACCCCAGCACGAAGGAATTCCTCCATTAGCATAGGCACATCAAATTTATTGGAATTATATCCAGCCAAATCAGCGTCGCCAATAAAATCTGCGATTTCTTTCGCTCGCGCCTTAAAAGGAGGCAAATCTTTTACATCTTCGTCATAGATACCATGAAACATGGATGACTCTGCTGGAATAGGCCTTTCAGGATTTACCTTAAGCGTCAATGTTTCTTCTTTTCCTCCAGGAGAAACCTTTAATATCGACACTTCAACAATTCTATCGGTAGCTACATTCACACCGGTAGTCTCCAAATCGAAGAATGCTAAAGATCGCTTTAAATTCAATTCCATGCTGTTTTTTTAATTACGGTTTTTCAAAGTCCCCAAAAATACAAAAACTATCCATCAGAACAGCCTAGTACCTCGACTAAAAAATTAATTCATTGTAAAATTTTTGATTTCCCAATTCATGATTTACCTTTGTCGCATCAATGAAGAAATGGTTAATATATCTGCTTATTCCTGTTATGTTGCTGCAGAGCAACAGTACTTTGTTGATCTGTACCTCTTTTTATTACAACCAAAATTATATTGAGAAGTACCTCTGTATTCAACGGAATATGGAAAACAACAATTGTCATGGCCAATGTTACCTGGCTAAAAAGCTAAAAGCCCAACAGGAACATGAACAGGAAAATTTCAAGGTAAATCTGCAGGAGAGCATTTCTATGCTTGAATTGGAGTTTTCCTTACAACGCCCGATTTCTCCGGAGATCGCTGAGCAATCCTACAACCTCTTCGCTTCCAACCTACATCCGAAACTTTTGGTTGGAGGTCTTTTCCGCCCTCCGCTAGTTTAAATTTCTTATTCTACCAAATTCCTTTAACTATATCCATGATGTGGTCAGGAATCCTATTGATTATTTTATTTAAACGAAAAAAAAACATGAATATCAGATTATTCCTATGCTGCCTATTAGTAGGTAGCACCTTATTCTCTTGCCAAAAAAATGACATTACATACGATCAGAACAAAAAAGGTTCCGTTAAGCTAAAGTTTGACCATATTGTTTCTGGAAAAACACTTCAACTAAAGACCGGCGAATACAGCAACAGTTTTAATGAGCGATATAAGATCGACATCCTTAAATATTATATCAGCAACATCAAACTGACCAATGATCAGGGCAAGGTGTTCATTCTTCCTAAAAAAGAATCTTTTTTCTTGATTGATACGGAGAAACCATCCTCCCTATTCCCTATGTTCGAAGTTCCGGAAGGAAATTACACCCAGTTGCAGTTCATCCTGGGCATTGATGAGGAAACCAGTAAATCTCCCGCCGAAGATAGAACAGGCGTACTTGATATAGCCACTTCGGGCATGTACTGGGGATGGAATTCAGGTTATATCTTTTTCAAAATGGAGGGTACTTCTGATGCTGTTCTAAATGACAGAAAGCGGTTTGCCTATCACATCGGTCTGTTCGGCGGCTATGATAAACCCACAAAGAACAACATCAAAACCATCAGTCTGGATTTAAGTAAAGCGGGTTCAGCACAGGTTAAGGCGGGTTTCAGTTCGGATATCCACTTGTTGGTTGATATTGGCCAAGCTTTGGATGGCACAAATAAAATAAGCATCGCAAAAAATCCAATGGTCATGGTGAGTGGGCCTAACGATCTGATTGCCGACAATTACAAGGATATGTTCAGGCATGACCATACACACAATCAACAAAAGCTCTCGAATGAATAGGCAGATCTTTTGGGTAATGGCAGCGATTTTAAGTTTGGTATTTGCCTGCCAGAAAACAGAGGAAATCATTGAAAACAAGTTCAGAGGCTTTCTAAAGCCTCTGAATTTCCCTGACCCCACTTATAATTTTGCTGGCAATCCAATTTCGGAAAAAGGCTTTGCATTGGGAAAAAAGTTGTTCTACGACCCTATCCTTTCAAGAGACAATAGCATTTCCTGCGGAAGTTGCCACATTGCGCAACATGCCTTTACGCATCATGGGCATGATGTAAGCCATGGAATTGAGGACAGACAGGGAATACGAAACAGCATGCCACTCTTTAACTTGGCTTGGAACAAATCCTTTTTTTGGGATGGCGGGGTGTTCCACTTAGATCTATTTCCCATTGCCCCAATCGAGAACCCCTTGGAAATGGATGAAAAACTCAGCAACGTATTACAAAAACTTCAACAGTCGAATACATATCCAAGGCTATTTAAGGAAGTTTTTGGAACCTCAACCATCAATAGCATCAACATGTTCAAGGCGATGTCGCAATTTATGGTCATGTTGGTTTCCGATCAGTCGAAATACGATAAAGTAATGCGAATGGAAGCAACCTTTTCGGCAGAAGAAAATGCTGGCTATGCACTTTTTAAAGCCAATTGCAATGCCTGTCATCAAGAGCCCTTATTTACGGACCAACAATATCGGGATAATGGTATTGGCGAAAACAGCATCAAGGATCAAGGTAGGTTTGATATCTCTCAACTGGAGGAGGACCGTCTGAAATTTAAGGTGCCGAGCTTACGAAACCTGCGATACACGGCTCCATATATGCATGACGGGCAGTTCAGAACGTTAGAGGCAGTCATCAATCATTATCGACGAGACATCAAGGCAACCAAAAATTTAGACCCACTATTGAAAGAAAAAATGAAAATCGAGTTATCGGAGCTGGAAGTCCAACAATTATTGGCCTTTCTCAACACCTTGAACGATGACAATTTTGTTAACAACCCTTTATTTCACGAATTCTAATGAAAAAAATATTCTTATCCCTTTTATTATTCCTTCATTTTGTTCCCACATTTGCTTGCGACATCTGTGGATGTGGTGTTGGAGGAAACTATATCGGATTATTGCCCGATTTCAATAAGCGTTTTGTCGGATTACGTTATCAATTCAACCAATTAACGACACAGTTGGACGTACAGGGCAATCGATCGGTATTAACAACAGATGAAAAATACCAATCCATGGAATTATGGGGCGCTTGGAACATCAAGGAGAAATGGCGAATCTTAACCATCATTCCCTATAACTTCAATGAAAAATTTACAGAAGGAAATAATTCGTTAAGGAGAAAAAATGGTCTAAGCGACCTGGTCATCCACGGTTATTACCAAGTTTTTGGTCGATCAAACAGTAATAAGCAGAATAGACTTGTCGTACAGGGCCTTTGGTTAGGAATGGGCATAAAAATTCCTTCTGGCAAATACGATGTTCAGGAACAAAAAACAGCACAATCCGTAAATCCCAATATTTTTCAATTAGGAACGGGTTCTTTAGACTTCATCCCAAGTTTGATGTACGATATCCGGATTCAGGATTTTGGAATCAACAGTAACGTCAGCTATAAGATCAATACCGAGAACAAAGATCACTATCGTTACGGCAATAAAATAGCAGGCAATGCTTCAGCCTATTATAAGATCGCTTTGGGAAAAGACAAACGAATAGCTCCAAATCTAGGATTAACCTATGAAAACCAATGGAAAGATCGAAATAATGATTTTTTGGTCCATGAAACCGGAGGAGATTTGCTGAATGGAAGTATTGGCTTGGAAAGCAACTGGAACAAGCTTTCTCTGGGTATTAATTTTCAAAAACCGATACATCAGGACCTTGGAAACCATAGAATAGATGCTGGGAACAGGATCTTAACCCATATCTCCTATTCCTTTTAAATCAATAAGCCAAAAAATTGGAGAAATTTTAATGTCGAATAAAAAAAGCAGCTTTTAAAAGCTGCTTTTTCTATATTTTACAAAGCTTATTAATAAGCTAAAAATTATTAACCTAAAACTTCCTTAAGTCGTGTAACTTGGTGATCAACCAACTTCTGAAGTGGACCGGAAGCCATCATCTTCATCATCATATTGAGCTCAGCTTCAATAACAAACGTAGCTTTTGTTGTTGATTCCGTCTCTGGTTCTACTTTCCAACGCAAGGTAATCGCAAATGGCGCTTCCTCCGATGGTACACTTACCAATTCTTTGTTTTCTATACGCTCGCTGATTCGCAACGCTAGTTTTGCCATGTTTTTGATGGTGAACTTCGCTTCATCAGTAGTTGAAGTCCAGTTATAGATATTATCTGGCATCAATTGCTCATGGTTGTTCAAATCTGCAAGAAATTGATAAACCTCTTCTAAAGGTTTATGGATAATGGTAGAATTTTGAATGATAGTCATAGCGAATAATTCAATTATTATAATTCAGGGTTCCAAGAAGCTGGATCTTGTCTCCATTTTTCCAACAGTTCGATATCCGATTCTTTGATATAACTGTTTGAGGCAGCTACCCGAATCAAGGCCTCATAATTACATAAACTGTGGAAAGTACATTTCGCATCTTCAAAGTTTTTGCGGGCTTCATCCAAACCGTATGTAAAGATTGAAACCAACCCCACCACATTGCATCCTGCTTCGCGTAAGGCTTTTACAGCAACTAAACTGCTTTTTCCAGTAGAAACCAAATCTTCCACCACAACGACACGTTGACCAGAAATCACTTCTCCTTCAATTAGGTTCTGACGACCATGATCTTTCGCACTGCTTCGTACATAGGAAAAAGGTAGACCTAGATCCTGTGCTACAAGTACACCTTGAGGGATACCTGCCGTTGCCACACCCGAGATCATATCCACCGATCCAAATTCCTCTTGAATCAATTGGGAAAGCTTCTGACGAATGTATGTACGGATAGCGGGATGAGATAAAGTTACTCGGTTATCACAGTAGATTGGTGACTTCCAACCCGAGGCCCATGTAAAAGGACTTTTAGGTTGTAATTTTATTGCTTTAATTTGCAATAAGGATTCAGCAACTTTTTGTTCAACCTCATTTAAATAATTCATGGCACAAATTTATAAAATTTATATGAACCAATCTCTGTTAATTTTGGCAGATTTCACCCCTCATATAAAAGAAAATGTTCAAACGATTGGTTTACAAGACATTGATTTGGAAAAACTTTTTATGGAGTCTTCAAAACTTCAAGAAAAAACAATCTACTTATACATACACGAAAATTTCCAAAAAGTTTTCAAGAATATCATCAGTACCACCAGGATTATTAAAGCTGCTGGAGGCTTAGTTAAAAACGGAAATGGCGAATATTTATTTATTCACCGCTTGGGAAAATGGGATCTGCCGAAAGGTAAAGTGGAAGAGGGTGAAAAAATGAAAGAAGCCGCCAAACGGGAAGTAGAAGAGGAATGTGGCGTGAAGATCAACTACCTAGGAAAAAAAGTGGCCACTTCATACCATACTTATTATATGCGAGGCAAGTTTGTGCTTAAGCAAACGAAATGGTACGATATGGGTGTGAATAAAATCCCTAAACTCACCCCGCAATTAGAAGAAGATATTGACGCTGCTGAATGGTTGAAAGTCTCCGAACTGAAAAAAGTAAAGGATAATACCTATCCTTTAATCTATGATATTGTTAAAAGAATAAAAGCCGAAGCCGCTATATTGTAGCCGTAGTAAAAGCATGGTAAAAGCATCATGTAAGTGCGGTGTAAGTGCCTTTTAGCACTTACACCGCACTTACATGTCACTTACACCTCACTTGCAGTACGAGCCAAAACTTAAATCTTTGTTAAATTCCTTATGATTTTTGCGTAATCAATTAATATTTATTTGATTTACACTTAAAATCAAACCAAAAAATTAATTATGAAAAAAATCTACCTTTTTGTAGCATTAGCCCTCTTTTTTTGTATTCAAGCACACGCCCAAAGCCCAAAATTTATTGTTGAAGTAGGTGCAGGATATTTTAAAAATAGTTCCAACTTCCAAAATTCCAATAAGTCCAGGTCATTTGACCAATATTTCAAACCTTATTTAAAAACTGGCCTAATTGCTAATGATCATTTTACTTTTGGATTATCGTATTCCTATGCAAATCAAAATTCAGAATTCAATACGGATGAGCTTGAAAATTGGTATAGCCATATAAATTATAAAGTGAATACCCATACTCCAGGAATATTTGCCAGGTATAATTTTTGGCCAATCAGCAGTTCCAAATGGAATGCTTTCGTGGAGTTTCATCCGCACTACTCACTTTCAAAAACAAAAGGTGAAAATAATACTACCCTTCAAGATTCAAAATCATTAAATTTTGAATTACTGGGCGGTGCTTCTTATGCATTCAATGAAACATTTGGATTACAGCTGTCCATTCATAATTTGGTTTTACAACGCTCGCAGTGGATCAAACAAGGGGATATTAAATCCAGGGTTCAATCTACAGATATTTTGACCAACCCCACTGAAAACGCAAGCCTTTCCTTCACCATAAAATTCTAATGATGAAAACTACATTCAGTATCCTATTCGCCGTATTTTTCATACAGCATCTTTTTGCTCAAGAAACAGCTTCAAAAATGTTGCTGACCTTTGATGCAAATTATCATCAAACTTCAGAGCCTGCAGGTTCTAATTCTTCTGAGAATACGACCCACTATACGTTCAATTTAAATCCTAAATTAGGATATCATGTTTCACCAAAATTTGTATTAGGGGTGCAATTGCAAAACACATGGGGGAAAAAAGGATCAAATTATATCATTAATAACGAGCAGATTGATTCAAAAGTGAATTCATTGCTATACGGCCTATTCTCCCAATACAATCTATACCAAACTGATAAATTGGTGGTTTTTGCAGAATGGAATGGCGTACATGGAAAAACGACATCAAATCCAATGAAATCCAATGTTGCAAATATCGAATTAACGAAGGAAGAAATAAAAATTTTCAACAGCAGTTTAGGGGCTGGTGTCCGATACTATTTCTGTAAAAACTTCGGAATGGAAGCCCGTATGAATAACATTGTTCAATACGACCATAAATCCTATAACACAGACAATCCAACCAATTCTCAGTTTTCAGTACTAAATAACATCTTAAAACACGCTACGATAGGATTCGCATTTAGGTTTTAATTAGATAGCGTGTTTGCCTGACGTTTCTTGAAGATAATCACCAAAAAGGTTACTATACCCATTAAAAATGGATAGTATAAATATTGCATGACATCTACTGGAGACATCAACGGAAGATTCTTTTCGGATAAAAACACATTGGCTGCTGCCATAGCGGCCAATATTTGTGCTCCATAAGGCACTATGCCCTGGATAAAACAAGAAACCGTATCCAATATACTCGCCACCCGGCTACCCTCCAATTGGTTCTTATCGGAAATCTCCTTGGCAATAGGCCCCACGATAACGATGGTAATGGTATTGTTAGCAATGGCTAGGTTGACCAAGGATACCAGAAAGGCAATGCCAAGCTCAGCAGCCTTTTTAGAATTGATCCTTTTGGTGACCATATTCAATAAAAATTCAATACCTCCATTCATCCGGATGATACCCACTACCCCACCAATGATCAAGCATAATATACTTAGTTCAAACATCCCAGCAAAACCATCGTTAATCGATTTTAAAAATCCTAAAAAGTCAATGGATTGAGTAAAAAAACCGATCAAACCGGCGAAGACAATACCAATTCCTAAAGTCCAGACCACATTGACCCCAAGTAATGCCAATACAAAAACCAGTACATAAGGTACAATTTTGATGAGTTCAAAGGAACCGACCTTGATATCTTCAGCATCTGCCAACATTTGCCAGCCCATCACACTGTAAATAATAAAAACAAGGATAGCAACGGGCAATACCATTCGGAAATTCACCCTAAATTTCTCCTTCATCCCTACCCCTTGGGTCCGGGTGGCAGCGATGGTCGTATCGGAAATGAAAGACAGGTTATCTCCAAACATGGCCCCACCGATTACTGCTGCCAAGGCGATCGCCATGATCCCTTCAATGTTGTTTTCCAATCCAACAGCAATAGGTGCCAAAGCCACAATCGTTCCTACAGAGGTACCTAAAGAAGTGGAAATAAAACAGGAAACCAGAAACAAACCAGCAACAACGAATTGAGGCGGAACGTGAGTAAGCGCAAAATTGATGGTAGAGGATATGGCACCGATATTCTTAGAGACCTCACCAAATGCGCCTGCCAACAAGAAAATCAAGATCATGATCAGGATGTTCTCATCCCCTGCTCCTTGAGCAAAAGCCTTCAATTTTTGATTGAATGTAATCTTTGGGAATTGGAAAAATGCGACAAATAACGCCAGTATAAATACAACCAAAACGGGCAACGCATAAAAATCACCCAATATATAAGAGCCTGCAAAATAGATTACTACAAAAAACAATAAAGGTAGTAAGGCCCAAAATCTGCCTTCTTTCATAAGCCTAGATTAATATTAATGAGGTTCAAAAGTAGCACATTATCATCAGAATCTATAAATCAACATTTAATTTTAATTAATTATTATTTCATTGGTAAAAAAATATATGTAACTTTAAGAACATCACCATTTTAAACTTAATGATAAACTAACATGAAAAGGACACCCTTGACCACTTTAGTACTCTTACTAGTTGTGGCTTTCGTTCTCGTATTTGCAACAACTTGCTTTGGTATACGTTAAGTCATTTTTAAACAGTAAAGGGGCTATTTCCAATGAAATAGCCCCTTTATTTATGCCCTTATTTCAGATATCAATTTATCCTGAGCAAGGATCTTTTATTCTTTATTGCTGTTCTCTTCCCAGAAATCTGCATTTTTGATACCTACAGCTTTAGGGTCAAAGGTTGGATCTTCGATTCCGCGCTTACGCTGATCCTTATAATCCTTCCATACCTTCATGGCAATTTTACTCATTAACAAAATGGCAACGATATTGACCCAGGCCATCAATCCGACCCCAACGTCCCCAATCGCCCAAGCGGTATCCGCCGTACGAATAGTTCCAAAATAAACGGTCGAAAGAAAGACGATCTTAAACAACAATCCTACAACCTTTTTTGCTCTTTCATTCTTGATCAGGTAGGCAATATTGGTATCCGCATAATAGAAATAAGCCATGATTGTTGTAAAAGCAAAGAAAAACAAGGCGATAGCCACAAAAGCATTTCCAAAACCAGGGAAATGGTGGGAAACCGCAGCCTGTGTAAATCCATTATAGTCTACACCTGGAAGATTTTCCGTAATAAAAGTGGTGGCTTTGCCTGCAGCATCCACCTCTGTCACATTATACATTCCAGTAAATAAAATCATCAAAGCGGTCGCTGTACAAACGAATAAGGTATCTACATAAACAGAAAATGCCTGTACCAATCCTTGTTGTGCCGGATGACTAACCTCTGCAGCTGCTGCGGCATGGGGTGCTGTTCCTTGTCCAGCTTCGTTGGAGTAGATCCCTCTTTTAACACCCCAAGCGATTGCCATCCCTATAATCCCACCAAACGTTGCATCCACACTGAATGCGGAACGGAAGATCAAAGAAAATACCTCAGGTATCTGTTGGAAATTCATTCCAATGATGATCAAGGTCATTAGGATATATCCACCTGCCATAAATGGCACTACATATTCTGCTACTGTACCTAATCGCTTAACACCTCCAAAGATAATGAGCACTAAAAGCACTACAATGCCAATACCGGTGTAATTGGTAGGGAGTTCAAAGGCATTGAAAGCGGATGATGCGATAGCATTACTCTGAACACCCGGCAATAAAAGACCCGCACTGACTATGGTCAGAACGGCAAATAGGACAGCATACCATTTTACACCCAGACCTTTTTCAATATAGTAAGCCGGACCACCACGGAATTCGGTTCCTTCCTTGCGTTTATATACCTGTCCAAGCATTGCCTCCACAAAAGCAGAAGCTGACCCTAGAAAGGCGATCGCCCACATCCAAAAAATGGCACCTGGACCACCATAAAAGATAGCTGTTGCTACGCCGATAATATTTCCGGTACCCACACGGCCAGAGATGGCCAGTGCAAAGGCTTGAAAGGAAGAAATACCTTCATCGGTTTTCTTTTTGGCAAACAAAAGCCGTAGCATATCTTTGAGATAGGTTACTTGAAGAAAGCCGGTACGAATTGAAAAATAAAGCCCCGTAATTAAACAAAGACCTATAAAGACTTCACTCCAGACTAGTCCGGAGAGGGTTGAAATAAAATTATCCATTAATTTGGTTTATTGAGTTATTTACCATAAAACATTGTAAAGAAACTAATTTTTTGAGAAATCATCGGCAAAAATGATTTTTTTTAATTTTATCATTCTTTTATTCCATATTTGAATGCGGAATCTATTCAAGTTAATTACACTAACACGAACCCGATTGATTATGCCTACACTAACTTTTCATCGAATTAAAATTCTTCTGCCTTTTATGCTAATGATTGGGCTGCTTTCCTCTTGCCGAAGCATGAAAAATCTGGAGATTAAGGATTTGCTTCAACATAGCAACTGTAACCAGCAGAACATTTATCAATATAGTTTGGATAGCCTTCCCATTCCTTTACATGAACGCGTGATATCGCCATTACTAAAGGATCGATTATCCTTCAACAATTTAAATATGGCAAACGCCATTGGCATCCTGAATACCATTACCCGGTATGCTGAATTGCGAGCGAATCCGAAAAGCAAGGAAGATCTGCAATATCGAGTGGAAATTTTGGAACTTAAACAGGAGATTGACCATAGGATCAATATGTCCTCTCTAGAGATTTCGGCGATTTCCTCGGAAATGGATTGTGAAGAGGAACGCACGAGCCAGATTGCGAATTACCTGATTGGAAGAAGTAATGAACGGGAATCGAAACTAACCATCAGTGCGATTGTGGTCGGCGCCTTAGGTGCCATTTTAACGGAAGGGATCATCAAAAATGATAAAGCAAGCTCGGTGGTAGGAATCAGTACGGGTTTGGCAGAAGCTACTTTTGGGGTGATGATGTTAATGAATGATGAATCTATTGAATTCCATCATAAACGGAATGCATTAAAGGATATTTGGTTTGGGTCGCCCGTTTCTCAGAACTTCCCGCCTGCGGTATGGTATTACCTAAATTATAAGAGCCCTGAGAATGGTTTGCAAAGCTCCTTACGCGAGCAGATCGTTCAAAAATGGACGAGCTTTGGGCAGATCAATAAGAAGCCGGAACAGGAACTTTTGGATTTGTATTTTGGGACTGGCGGAAAGTATAGCAGTGAGCAATTGGAAAACCGCGCGGATATGTATGATCAGTTAGAATCAAACATCAATCTGATGAAGCAGGATCTGAAAGCCCTTTCCTTGGAATTGGAGAAAATTTAAGCCAAATCCCCAGCTAGGAATACTGTTCTAATTATCAAGAAATAACCGTATCTTTGCGCCATGATTAATGTATCGAATCTATCCCTTCGTTATGGAAAACGTATTCTATTCGAAGATGTCAACTTAAAATTCACCCCAGGAAATTGTTATGGTATTATCGGCGCTAATGGTGCTGGAAAATCCACGTTCCTAAAGATCATTTCTGGTGAGGTAGACCCTACCTCCGGTTCAGTTGCCTTCACCCCAGGTGAGCGTATGTCTGTATTAAACCAGAACCACTATGCTTTTGATGAATTCACCGTCATTCAAACCGTATTGATGGGTAACCAGGATCTATACAAAATCATGCAGGAGAAAGATGCCATCTATATGAAGGAAGATTTTTCGGATGCAGATGGAGAACGTGCTGGAGAATTGGAAAGCTTATTTGCTGAGATGGATGGTTGGAATGCGGAAAGCAATGCCGCTACCCTATTGAGCAATTTGGGAATCAAAGAAGAGCAACACTATAAATTGGTAAAGGAATTGGATGGTAATGAAAAAGTAAGGGTATTATTGGCCCAAGCTTTATTCGGAAAACCGGATATTCTGATCCTGGATGAGCCTACCAACGACTTGGACATCAACACCATTGCTTGGTTGGAGGATTTCTTGGCAAGCTATGAAGCGATTGTCTTGGTTGTTTCCCACGACCGTCACTTCTTAGATGCTGTATGTACGCATATTGTGGATATTGACTTCGGAAAAATGTCCATCTACACAGGTAACTATACCTTCTGGTACGAGTCTTCTCAATTAGCACTTAAACAACGCGCTGATCAGAATAAGAAAATGGAAGATAAGGTGAAGGAACTTCAGGAATTTATCCGTCGTTTCTCGGCCAATGCTTCCAAATCCAAACAGGCTACTTCCCGTAAAAAGGCATTGGATAAAATCAATTTGGATGAGATCAAACCTTCCAACAGGAAGTATCCAGCAATCATGTTCAACCTGATGGACCGTGAACCAGGAGATCAGATCCTGAACGTTGAAAATCTTGGTAAAACAGTGAATGGTGAAGTTTACTTCAAAAACATCAGTTTTATGATCAATAAAGGTGATAAGATTGCTGTTCTTGCTGAGAATAACTTGGTTACTTCTGCCTTTTATGATATCCTGACAGGAAGAGATAAGGATTTTGTTGGGGAGTTCAAGTGGGGTATTACCATTACGCCGGCCGATATGCCGATTGAGAATGCTGCTTTCTTTGAAGGTCGGGATGAAAATCTGGTAGATTGGTTAAGGGATTATACAACCAAACCTGATGCGGATGAACAATTTATCCGTGGTTTCTTAGGGAAAATGTTGTTCTCTGGCGAAGAGGTATTGAAGAAATGTTCGGTGTTGTCTGGTGGTGAGAAAATGCGTTGTATGTTCTCCAGAATGATGTTGCAGGGTGCAAACTTCTTGATCTTTGATGAACCGACCAACCACTTGGATCTGGAGTCTATTACGGCATTGAATAATGGTATGAATGATTTTAGAGGTTCGATGTTATTTACTTCTCGAGATCATGAGTTGACGCAGACTGTAGCAAACAGGATTATTGAATTGACACCGAATGGAATTATTGATAAGTTGATGACTTATGATGAGTATATTAACTCGGAAGCTGTAAAAGCACAAAGAGAGGAAATGTATAGGTAGGTAAACCGGTTGGAAAAACGGTTGGAAAACCAGTAGTACGTCAATAATAAATATACGTCATTGCGAGGAACGAAGCAATCTTTCGATTAGTGTAAAGATTGCTTCGTTCCTCGCAATGACGTTTTTAGTTCCTCGCAATGACGTTTTAAAAACTTTACCCCTTCCCTTCCAATTGCGCGATCAATTTTTTCTTCACTTCCTTCAAAGCAAAATCTTTAGCTTCCGCATAGGAAATCCCATACAACCTTTCTTCAGGATGCAATTCAGCAGGAAACCTCCCCAATAACTTATCATAATAATCATCCAAGGCCTCACGAATTGGCATTTCATACGACAACCTCAACTGAAATCTCCTGATCAAAGCAGAATCAATAATATCCACATGATTACTTGCCGCAATCAACACACAATCCTCCGGAAAATAATCGATCAATTGAATCAAGGTATTCACCAACCTACGCATCTCCCCCACATCATTCTCATCCTCACCCCTCGCCTTACCGATCTGATCAAACTCATCCAAGAACAAAACAGCTTTATCCCTTCCAGCTCGATCAAAAACCTGCTTTAAATGCTGCGAAGTTTCCCCAATCCTGGCATTGATCACATTACTTAAATTCAAGATAATCAAGGGCTTCCCCAAAGCTTTTGCAATACCTTTGGCACTGGTCGTTTTGCCACATCCCGAACTACCATATAACAAAATTTTATTGCTTACCGGTAATCCATAACGACTTAATTCCTCCACATAAAGATTTTCCTTAATCAATTGATTAATACTCTCCCGATTGCTATCACTCAAGAAAACATCCTGAATATCAATCGCCTCTTTATCCTTAATAATTAAATCCTGTATATGCATGGTTCTAAACTATGAATGCCAAAGGTACATAATTTAATTTTTCACCATCATCCGATTATCACTAGAATTCCTATCGATGAGGACATTATTCGGATCAACCCCAACTTCAATCGGCTTTTGATCCAAGATCAATTTCAACTTATTATTGATCTTTTCAATCTTCACCTTCTTCGAATAGATCGGATTATCTTCCATCTTTTTGGAGACTTTCCCTTCCTTCTTATCCCCATAAACCGCGATCTCTACATAATCCTGCAATGGCAATGACTTAATTTCCTCTTTTCCATCTTTCCCTTTCAACATCGTACCTTTAACATCCTCAAAGACCTCCTTCCCTTTCGGGTCGGTTCTGTATTTGGAAACCTGGAAATCCATGGTCAACTCGTATTTACCATTTTTCAGATCCTTCACGGTTACATCATTGACTTTATTATCATAAAGGGTGATGGTTTCGAACATATCCTTGATGAGGTATTGTAAAGAATCAGGCGTATGCTGCTTCAATAGTCCCACAAATTCCAAAGAAGTGGTATATGGCGGGTTTTGAAAGGCCGTCTTGTTCAAGTATTCTTTCAAAAAGTTATTGAATGGCTTCTCCCCAAGGTATTCACTCATGGCATACATCACCAAAGAACCTTTATTATAATGGATATAGCCTTGGTTTTCATTGAACATCAATGGATTCTCCCCCAAATGCTCTCCTGCTCTTCCTTGAAGATAAGAGTCTAAGGCATCTTTCAAATACCTACGCATCTGTCCCTTTCCATACGTATGCTCCAACACCTTCATCGAACTATATTCTGACAGGGATTCCGACATCATGGTTGCCCCTTTTACTTGTGCACCAATCACTTGATGCGCCCACCATTGGTGTGCAAATTCATGGGCAGTAACCGAATACGGATAATCCACCGCATCCTCCTTGCTTTCATCGATTTTTGCAATAAAACCGATCGCTTCCGAAAAAGGAACGGTATTGGCGAATGCCTGCGCAAAAGTACCCATGGTTTTAGGGAACTCGATCACACGCATCTGATTGAACTGATAAGGACTATAGTTCGCTTCATAATAATCCAAGGATTTCTTCATGGATGCCATCATACGATCCAAATTGAAATCATGGAAGGCATGGTAATAGATCTCCAAATCCTTGCCTTTATACTTTTCTTTCTTGACGTTGAATTTCGCAGATATGAATGCATAGAAATTCAGGATAGGTGCATCCATTTTATAATGGAAATAGCGCTTTCCATCTTTTTCCCATTCCTTTTGCAGGTATCCGGGGGCAATGGCAATCTGGTCGGTATTGGTACTCAAAATCGCTTCAAAATCAATCCAATCCGCATCTTGGCTGATGTAATTATTCCCTAATTTACTGCTGTCCCTAGGATCAGCCATGCGATCCTTCGGAGGTAACCCATATTTCGCACGAACATCGTTGTTTTCGACCTCCGCCATATGCACATAAGTAAGTGATGGGAAGATACTATTATTGAAAAAGGTACCATTCCTTATCACCTCGGAACGATCACTGAGAAAAGTATGCGGCTTATTCTTGATCTGATAAACCACCTCCATGCTATCACCCGGCATCAATGGTTGAGCAAGTTTATAAAGTCGTACATGCAGTACACTATCGTTCAGGATCTCTTGGGCATTGTTCTTAAAACGGATATCCGTTAGCAGATCACCTTCAGAATAATTCAGGAAGATCGAGTCGATTGCTTGATCGGTTTTGTTCTTGTAGGTAAATCGCCCATTGATGAATAAGTTCCTGTTTTTAGGATCCATATCCACCTCCACAAACACTCCCGTCAACCGAGGTGCAGGCATTAAACTGTATTTTTTGTATTTCTTCTCGTAATCTACCCGCTGCAGTTCATAATCTTTGGAGGAAAGAAAGGGTTCCGCAAAATTATTATGGTAATAAATCGCATAGCCCAATCCCACAAAAGCAACTAAACTGATCAACATAGGGATAGCAATTGCTGGTTTAAAGCGGTTCATCGCCAAAACAAACTTCTCTTTGATACCGGAAACTATTCCTCTTCGCCAGAACACTAAGGTAATGGCAAACAAAACAAGGCCTAACAACATCCAATATAATCGATAATATAGGAAAGGCCTTAGATTTCCATAGCCATTCATATCCGAGTAGTCAAATCCCGGATCGGCATTAAAAATAAATATACGTTGTTCTACGCCGATCTGAGGTAAAAATGGTGCACCAATAATCACAAACAGGCAGATGATAAATCCTATAAAATAGTTCTTGAAGAAGTTATGGACAAAAAGTGCAAAAAGGATCAGAAAAATAAAGGACAAACTACCCAAAACGTAGATTTCGTATAGGTAATGCCCTATTTCAAAATGATAATAACCTTTATAGGCCTGGTAGATCAAACCATTCAATAAACTGACGGTAAATACAGTGAGTACCATTTTGTACAAAGCCAAGGCTTTTGAAAGTAACTGGACCCAGTTTGGTACCGAAGTAGCGTCCAATAGCAAGTTCATATTCGCTTGTCTAGAACGTTGGATCAACATACCGGCAAATAGCATCACCATGATCAACAAGAAGAAATTGTACATGCCGGACATGGTTTGCAACATCTGCCAAGTAACCGGATAAGTAGTGGTTCCATACAATTGTCCACTGATGCTTAAGGCCATCAATACGAACAAAAAGGCAAATGCCATGAGGATATAAAAAGTCCAATTCCGGATCAGGAACTTATAATCGATATGTGAAATCCGCCAACTTAATTTCAGGTTATCCCAAAAACCATGGTTATAAGCAACCTTAGGAAGGTTGATCGTAATGATACTTCCGAAATTGTCCTTCACGGTTCTTATTCCTTCTTTCGCTCGTTTGAACGTAAATGCCGATTGAGAAAAGCTGAAGGTTTTGTAGACCAAGGTCAAGATGATCAAAGCTACCCCCATCCAGATCAGTCGGTTATAAAGCAGGACCCCTTTGATTGGCAAGAGGTTGACATTTCGTTCATTCACACTCCAATATTTGGTATAATACTGGATCGGTTCAAAACCAAAAGGATCCAATAATGCCACCATATACCGATTGTCCACATCGCGAGTATAGATATCCAATAAGCTTTGAAGCAATAAGAGGATCAATACGGCAATAAACCCTACGTAGATACTCCTTGTAAAAGTGACCAAGGCAAAGATGATACTGCCAAACAATAGAAAATTCGGGAATATGGTCGCAAAAAATCCTTCTACATAGGCCCTAAAATTGTTAGGACCCAATAATTGGGCATTAATATTAGGAAAAAATTGAGCAGCATAATAACCTAAGGCACATAACAGGGCTATGATGGTCACCATGACCAACGAACTCAGGAATTTTGCTGATAAGTAGGTGGGTTTATTTAAAGGATAGGAAAATAAAAGGGTATATACATTGTACATGTAATCCCTGGCCACAGATGCCCCAACAATCGTTGGCAACAGAAAGTAGATCAATGTGGCAAAGGAATTAAAAAATGCCGCAATACTTAAAGGCGCATTGATATAAATGGGATTGGTTGTGGTAGATGTAACGCCATCAAAAGCCCCCAGATTGGATAAGGAGGTAAACAATGCCAATCCAAAATAAATGGCACAGTAGACATAAAACACGGGTTGCTTCAACCAGCGTTTTATTTCAAAGAAGAATATGGTACTAAACATGAACGATATCCTGCTTTAATGCAACAAAATAAACATCTTCCAAAATAGGCGTAGCCGGCTCGAAGGATTCATCCGGTCGAACATCATGGTAGACACGAATATTTAAGGTATTATCCTGGTTATAATTCGAAGAGATAATGTTATGCATGCTATTTTGGGTTTCAAAATCAGCACGTTCAATCCTTTTTTTCCATATTTTACCTTGAAGATGGGTGGTACCTTCCACAGAAGAACCACGGAATAGTACCTTTCCGCCATTCATAATGGCCAACTCATGGCACAACTCTCGTACATCATCAACGATATGGGTAGAGAAGATGACAGTATGCTCCGCACCAATCTCACGCAGTACGTTCAGAAAACGATGACGTTCTGCAGGATCCAGACCGGCAGTAGGCTCATCCACAATGATCAATTTTGGATTGTTCAACAACATCTGGGCTATACCGAAACGTTGTTTCATACCACCTGAATACCCGCTTACGCTCTTATTTCGGAAGGCGGCAAGATTGGTGATCTCCAATACCTCGGAAACGATCTTCTTTCTATCCTGACGGTTGCTGATGCCTTTAAGGTTGGCAAAATAATCCAAAAGGTCTTCTGCAGAAAGATTTGGATATACCCCAAATTCCTGCGGTAGATATCCTAGCACTCTTCTTAACGCATTTTTTTCTTTTAGCACATTGATGTCGCCAAATTGGATTTCGCCTGAATCTGGAGATTGCAACGTGGCGATGGTCCGCATCAAGGATGACTTTCCAGCTCCGTTTGGTCCCAATAGACCGAACATGCCCGGGCCGATATTCAGGTTGACATTATCCAAAGCCTTAACACCGTTATTATAGGTTTTTGTAAGGTTGCTGATCGTTAATTCCATAATTTATTTACTTAGTTTATAATTAGTCGTTGAAATAATGATTTCGTAACAGAAAATTATGAAATAAAAAAGGAGCGACCAAATGGTTCACTCCTTTAGAGATTTTCTATTGTTGTTGAATATCTTTTATTTTTTATAGTATTTCATCGCTTCAGGGATCAGTGATTGCAACTGATTGATACGACGTGCATCACTCGGGTGAGTACTTAACCACTCTGGAGGAGATCCGGTTTTACCGGCCGCCATTCTTTCCCAGAATTTTACGGACTCACGAGGATCATATCCGGCCATGGCCATCAAGATTAATCCAGCTCTATCTGCTGCCAACTCATCCTTACGGGAGAAGCTTAATGATCCGATCTGGTATCCAACACCATATAATTGGTTGATGATACCTAAATATTTGTTATCCGACATGGCACCAGCAGCACCCAATACTTGTGCGCCCAATTGAGCAGCCATTGCATTGGAAACCTGAGCAACGGAATGTTCTTCGATTGCGTGTGCAATCTCATGACCCATCACCGTAGCTAGACCAACATCATTTTGTGCAATAGGTAAGATACCTGTATATACCGCAACTTTACCACCTGGCATACACCAAGCATTCACATCATCACTCTGCACTAAATTAAATTCCCAGTTGAAATCGAATTGGTCTGCGAGACCTCTTTCCTGCAAATATTTATTTGCTGCCGCAGCGATGTTATTTCCCACACGTTTTACCTGTGTTGCAGCAGATGTTCCTGTTACTACTTTAGATCCATTTTTACTTAAAAAATCCTTATATGCTAAAGCAGCCTGTTCGTTCACAGCTTTTGGATCAACCAATTTCAGGTATTTTCGACCTGTAATTGCCGATGTCGCACATCCCACCAACGAGACTCCCAAAAGGAACATGCTTGTGTATTTAAAAACCCTCTTCATAATATGTTGATTTAGTTTATCAATAGTTTTTCAATCATTTTGAAATACTTAACAAATCTTGTACCCAAAATGTTTAAACTTTTGATTTTTTCTTGAACAAGTAAATTTTTGATTCGTGCCCCTTGAGTAGGCGCTCGATATTTTTTTGATGGGTAACCAGGATCAAAGCGCAGATAGCAATGCCATAAAGAAGAATGGAGGGTACCGTCGTTTTAAAAACGAAGGCGATGCTAAATGGAAAGGTGAATCCCGCCATAATAGAGCTTAATGATACATAATGGGTAACAAAAAGAACGATCAGGAACACCGAAACACACATTAATGCGGCTGGCCAATGGATTGCTAGGACCATTCCGAACAGCGTAGCTACCCCTTTTCCACCTCTGAATCCTGCAAATATGGGGAACAAATGCCCTAATACGGCAATAACACCTAAGGCTAATTGAATATTGACAAATTGTGGGGCATCATGGTTGCCCACTAAAGAACTATCTAATAAAAATGGGAGATTTGTGGCTGTCCAACCCTTTAAGATATCAACAAACATCACAATGGATCCTGCCTTTTTACCTAAAACCCGAAAAGTATTTGTTGCACCGGCATTACCACTACCATACTCTCGAACATCAACTCCATAAAATGCCTGCCCAAACCATACAGCTGTGGGAATAGAACCAAATAAATAAGCTAATATGACGATTCCTACCAGGTAAATTGATATCATATCCAGCAATTTACTAAATAAGTTTAGCTTTTAGGCTTAAATCCAGGCTTTTAACAGAATGTGTCAAAGCACCCACCGAGACATAGTCAACCCCAGCTTTGGCATAGGCTGCAATGGTGTTCAAGGTGATACCTCCTGATGCTTCGGTAACCAATCGACCTCCAACCAGTGCTACGGCCTCCCTAACTTGATCTGGAGAAAAATTATCGAACATGACGCGATCTACTTTTTCCAGGTTCAAAACCTCTTTCAATTCCTCAAAATTGCGAACTTCTACCTCGATAGGTATATTTAGGTTATTTTCTTTTTTATAGGCAAATGCGCCATTAACAGCTTGTGTGATTCCACCTGCATAATCCACATGATTATCTTTGATCAGGATCATATCATAGAGACCAAATCGGTGGTTCACCCCACCTCCGATCATTACGGCACGTTTTTCTAAAAACCTTAATAAAGGAGTGGTTTTGCGGGTATCCAAAACCTTGCAGTTTGTGCCTGCTATGGCTTGCACATATTTTGAGGTCTCCGTGGCAATACCCGACATGCGTTGCATGATATTTAATACCAAGCGCTCGCCCTTTAAAATATCGTGGATCTTGCCTTTCAAACGGAAAGCAATTTCACCATACTTGACAGCAGTACCATCTTGGATTAATTTTTCAAATTGAATGGAAGGATCTAAAAAATGAAAGATTTCCTCGGCAATATCAACGCCTGCCAATATCCCCTCTTCTTTGACCAATAATTGGGCTTCTCCTAATTGAGATTCATCAATTGTAGATAAGGTTGTAAAATCGCCATTCCCCACATCTTCAATAAATGCTTCTTTTACAAATTGTAATAGCTTTTCTTTGAATTCTCTATCCATTTAGCAACATAAAATTAAGCGAAGATGAATAAAAATAAATTTATATGGAAACTAAAAGCTAATAAAATTAAACATTATTCTATTCGAAGCTCAGTAATAAGGGATTCCCCATTGTGCTGGTTAAACTTCAGAAAGATTCGGTATGTACCAGAATTAGCTTTTAAGTTATAAACAATATAAAAACTCGAATTGTTACGGTTAGTGTGCTGCAGTTGTTTGATTTCGGAAGTCTTGTTGGACCGGAAATAATCGCTCAATAAAAGCTCGGCTTGGAATTTTGTGTATTGCCCAGAGTCATTCTTGATGGAAACAGCGACGTTCTGTCCAAAAAAATTGGCAATTGCTTTCGCGTTATTCGTCTTAAATGCCTCTGCGATCTGTCCACTCAGATTGCTCTGCCAGAATGTGAAAGACATTAGGGGCAAGATTAAAAGCACTACAATAACTCGTAAGAACTTAAAAGAAAACCTGTTTAATATTCGTATCATGATTGACTTGGTGCACAAAACACGCGCTTACTAGCAAATAAAAATTCAATTAATTTCCAAAAAATCAAATTTTTCGCAACCAAAACTATGCCAAGGCATAATATTTCAAGTATATTTGTGTAATGAGTTCTGAAAATAGTAAAGTAGCTTTATTAATCCTGGATGGATTGGGCTACGGAAAAAATGATCAATCAAATGCAGTATTAGCTGCAAGTACCCCATTTTTAGATCACTTACTTTCAACCTACCCTAACTCAAAACTGGAAGCATCGGGCGAAGCTGTAGGTTTGCCTGCTGGTCAGATGGGTAATTCTGAGGTAGGACATATGAATCTAGGTGCAGGTCGTATTGTTTACCAGGAATTAGGAAGGATCAACAAAGCGGCTCGTGAAGGTTTTTTCATGGAAGATCCTACTATCCAAGCTGCTTTTGATTATGCAAAAACAAGTCAATCCAATATACATTTTATCGGTTTACTTTCAGATGGTGGTGTGCATGCACATATCGACCATTTAAAGGCCCTATGTGATGCCGCACAGGCAGCGCAATTTGGAAATGATCAGGTCTTTATCCATGCTTTCTTGGATGGACGCGATACGGATCCAAACGGAGGTGTTGGCTATGTTCGTGATCTACAGAACCACTTAACGCATTCCGTTGGAACCATTGCTTCTGCTATTGGACGATATTACGCCATGGATAGAGATAACCGTTGGGAAAGGGTTAAAGAAGCCTATGATCTATTGACCAGAGGTTTTGGAACTCCTTCCACAGATCTCATTGCTTCCATCGAAGCTTCTTATCAACAGGAAATCACAGATGAATTCTTGAAACCGGTTGTTATGGTGAATCCCGATGGTACACCTAAAGCGGTGATTAAAGATGGTGATGTGGTGATCTGTTTTAACTTCCGTACCGATCGTGGTCGAGAAATCACACAGGCATTAACGCAGACTTCTTTCCCAGAATATGCGATGCACCCTTTGTCCTTATATTATGTGACCATGACCTCCTACGATGATACGTTCAACGGTGTGCATGTTATTTTCCATAAGGATAACCTAAGCCAGACATTGGGTGAGACTTTGGCCTTGCATCAAAAGACTCAAGTACGAATCGCAGAAACAGAAAAATATCCGCATGTTACGTTCTTCTTCTCCGGAGGAAGGGAAGAACAGTTTCCTGGTGAACATCGTTTATTGGTTCCATCTCCAAAGGTGGCTACTTACGATTTACAACCGGAGATGAGTGCTTACGGAATTACCGAGGCAATCTGTAAGGATATGGTAGAGAATGCACCAGATTTTATCTGTTTGAATTTTGCCAATCCAGACATGGTTGGACATACCGGTGTATTTGAGGCGGTGGTTAAAGCGGTGGAAACTGTTGATGCTTGTACGAAGAAAGTAGTGGAAACGGGATTGGAGACTGGATATTCATTTATCATTCTAGCGGATCATGGAAATTCGGAATTTATGATCAATGAGGATGGGTCGGTAAATACAGCGCATACGACAAATCTGGTTCCATGTGTTTTGATCGATAAAACCTATAAACATATTAAGGATGGAAAATTAGGCGATATTGCTCCTACTGTATTGCGTTTATTGAATGTTCCAATACCTTCTGAAATGACTGGTGATGTCTTGGTTTATTAATATACGATATTGTTTAGTGGTGGTAGGATTGCTTGGCATGCTGATGGCCTGTTCAGATCCTGCTACAAAAGCTAATGGAAATTCGGAAAAAGTGGTTTATTTCGATCTTCCCTCTTATTTCCAGAAAGAAATTGATTCGTTGAAGAAGTTGAATCCAGTGGTGGAGAAAACGGTAGCAAAGGATGATCAGGAGGAAACCAAGAAATTGAAGATCAAGGATTGGGACGCTGAATTTGCAAGCTTTAAGAATATTGATTTGAATAAATCGGCGTATGCGGAATTTATCCAGGTTGATTCAAGTGATAATCTATTGGAATATAGCTTTAATGATCCAAAGTCTGATCTTTCCTGTGTGAGGATAGAATTGGATGGAACGGGAGAGCCAAAGGTTATTACAGTTCAAAGGGATGTAAAGAATAATCTGTATCATACATCAGAGTTTTTGATGTATGAAAAAGGAAAGTATTATATCGTGGAGAAGAACCAGGATGTGAAAGTAATGGGCGCGAATAAGTATAAAGTGCAAGGGCACTTTGGTTCTTAGGGTACTTCGTCATTGCGACCCACTTGCGTCATTGCGAGGAACGAAGCAATCTTTACACTAATCGAAAGATTGCTTCCTCGTACCTCCTCGCAATGACGCGTGTGGCTCATGTTTACTCTTCCTGATACCTCACCAATGAAATCACATTTTCACTAAATCGGCTCAATCTTCCTGCACTATTCAAAAAATCCAAGCTAATCACAAAACAATAAGCCGCGATCTCCCCGCCCAATTTCTCAATAAGCTTACTGGCAGCAACAACTGTCCCTCCAGTTGCCAATAGATCATCATGCACCAACACCTTAGTCCCTGGCAAAAAAGCATCCTCATGCATTTCAATAGTTGCCTGCCCATATTCCAGTTTATAAGATTCTGAGATACAATGAAACGGCAACTTCCCTTGTTTCCGAATAGGAATAAATGGCTTATTAAGCTTTTGCGCCAGCAAAAAACCAAAAAGAAAACCACGGCTTTCAATTCCAGCAATCACATCAAAATCAATATCCTTTAGTCCTTCTGCAAAAGCCTCAACAGCTTCCGCCACTATTTCTGGATGCTGCAACAGCGGAGTAATATCCTTAAACACAATACCCGGTTTTGGAAAATCATGGATATCCCTAATAATGGTTTTTAATTTTTCTTCGATCATAAATCCCTAGCAAAATCTAAATATGGCTCAATTTTACGCAAAAAATCCAGATCAAGAATAAGAATATTCCCTAAATCTTCAATTTTCTCAAATGGCCCATGTTGTATTCTATAATTCACAATGGTCCTTGCTTTCTTATACCGGATATAAGGATGCTTTGCCAAAGAATCAATTCCAATTCTATTGATGAAAATTTTATCATACACCAAAGGCTGATCAAGCAGTTGTTCCTGAATCTTCTGAAATAACTCAGGCGTCATCCCGTAAACTTCCATCAACTGCTCCTTAGTATGAAAACCACCAAGCGCATCTCGAAATTTAACAATTCGACTGGAGAAAACCGGACCTATTCCACGGATCTGCATCCAAGCCGTAGTATCTGCTTCATTAAGACTAATTTTATAAAGTGGTTCCTTTTTATAGGAAAAAGAAAACTCTTGCAGGGTTTCAGATTTCGCATTGAATTCAATTTCCTCCTTCCCTATTTCTTCTTCAGCAATCTGAACATAAGGAAGCAATTCCTTAAATTTTGATTCCGAAATAGAATACATCCTGGAAAGATCTTCCGCTTTTCGAAATCTCCCGCCCTTGTTTCTGTAATTGATAATTACCTTGGCTTGCTCAGGACTTAAACCCAACTTAATCCATCCCTCTTTTGGCAATTCGTTTGGATCAAAAAAGAAATAACCAGATAGCACCCTTTTCTCAATTTTTTCCTCCTCAGAAAACCCAGAACCATCATCAGCAAAATCATCCTCTCCATAAACTTCATCCTTTGAATCCTCAGAAAAAACCATTGTATAGTTTAGCCCTTCAGGAGACCTCCAAAAAGGAACAAGCATCTTCAAAATGATCAAGAAAAGCAGCAATACCAATAGAACAAATATCCCTTTTTGCTCCTTCTGATTTAACTGGAAATAATCAATCAATCGTTTCATTTGGTCAATAGTTTTGGTTCTAAACAAATCATGATTAAATTTGGGGCAAATTATCGAAGACCACAACATGCATTTTGTCCGTCCTATATTTTTTCTTAAATACCTTTATTCCAAGGCGATTTGGAGAAAAAGTAAACAAGAAAATAATATTTATTTAACCTTTGATGACGGACCAATCCCTGAAATAACGCCATGGATTTTAGACGTCCTGAAAGAAAAGGGCGTTAAGGCGACTTTTTTCTGTGTGGGTGATAATATCCGGAAAAATCCTGCTATTTATCAGCGATTACTAACGGAAGGTCATGCTGTTGGAAACCATACCTATAACCATAAGAAAGGTTGGGACACCCCATTAGAAGAATACTTGGAAAATGTGGCCTCCTGTCAAGAATTGACAAGAACCAGCCTCTTTAGGCCTCCATACGGCAGAATTACACAGAAACAGTTGAATGTTCTTGCAAAAGACTATAAGATAATCATGTGGGATGTACTTACAGGTGATTACGATAAAAAGATCAGTCCAGAACGATGTTTAAACAACGCCACCAGATTTGTCCGCAAGGGTAGCATCATCGTTTTTCATGATAATATCAAAGCCATAGATAATGTCCGGTATGCACTACCAAAAACCATCGATTACCTTTTGGAAAAGGGGTTTAAATTCAGCTTATTCTAAAACCATGACCTAAGAAGGGATTATTCAACATCATCATCGTCCGCATCGGCGATGGTCACTGTATAATCGCGTACATTCGAAATCCCAAAATATCCCAATGCTCCATTGCTGATGTTCCCTGTTGGATTTCCTGGCGCAGCACTACCCGGATTGGTCAGTTGGTATTCATTCCAATAGGTATACAGCTCTTTGGAAACTATCTGCCTCCGAACCTTAACTTTATCCCCTACTTTAAACTCATCATTCCTGCCCCCGATCTGATGCGTAACTTCCTGTCCATCGTTAAATTTATCATTCTGCACAGCATTGAATTTAAAATGGCCATCATTGATGGAAACGGTATATAAATAATAATTCGGCACACCCTGCGGGTCTTTAAACTTAAGATTAACAAAGTAATAATCTTCATTGAAAATGTTCTCCTTGGTTACTCCCATCGAATCAATTTCCACATAGTCCACCATTGCCCCCTTACTGGAATAGGTCTTGTTATCAACTGTAACCTCTAAAGTATAGGTTATTTGGGTATTGACAAAGAAGTTGTTATTGGTGTAAAGACCATTCCCTGCAGGAGTAAAGGTATAATTTCTTCCGTTACTGCCTTTAACAACAACCGAAGCATTATCTACCTGATCGAATTCGGGAGAATCGAAATTAACCGTCCTACTTACTAAGATCTCCTGGTTTCTGTCTTCATTCGTTAAATTGGCTTCAATAACAATCCGTGGATCGGAATCATTCAGATCAATATCAATTTTCTCCTCACAAGAATTGAAAAAAAACAGCGAAAGAACAGCTATATAGGTTAAGATACTACGCATAAGACTAAAATTTAAAATTCCAGGTAACAGAAGGGATTATTCCGAATAACGCAATTTTATACGCCTCAGTAATATTCGGGTTGTTTTCATTTTCACGGAAGTCGATGATGTAGGCATTCCTGCGGTTATAAGCATTGTAAAGACCAAATGACCAACTGGAATTGAAACGTTTATCCTGATTCTTCGGCTCATAATTTGCAGAAAGATCCAAACGGTGATAAGCTGGCATCCGATAGCCATTACGCTCCGTATAATAGAACATGGTAGTTCCATTCACCTGATATTTACCGCTTGGGAATGTAATCGCATTACCGGTATTATAAACAAAGGTTGCTCCAAGATTCCATTTTGGACTTAACTGATAAATCCCTACGATGGAAATATCATGCGTCCTGTCTTGGCGTGCTGCATACCAGTTCCCATCATTGATCTGATCAAATTGTCGCTCGCTCTTCGCCAATGTATAACTTACCCAACCATTCAATTTCCCTTTGTTCTTTCGAAGTAGTAATTCCACCCCATATGCTCTTCCGATACCGTAAAGTAGATCGCCCTCCATATACTTATTGGCTTGCAGATCTGCTCCATTTCTAAAGTCGATCTGGTTATCCAATTTTTTATAATAGGTTTCCACGGAAAATTCATAGGCATTGTTCGAGAAATTCTGGAAATATCCTAAAGCCACCTGATCGGCAATCTGCGGTTTGATGTTCAAGCTGCTTACCACATATTGATCTGTTGGAAGACTTGAGGTGGTATTGGTCAATTGATGAAGATTTTGCGCAATGCGGTTATAACTCGCCTTAATACTATTACGCGGACTTAGAATATAGGCCATTGAGGCTCTCGGCTCCACATTCAAATAATGCTTGATCACCTCATTGCCATAGGTTTTCTCCGAAATAGGCTCACCATCCTGGTCAAAATCATAAAATGTTCCAGGACCTAGGACCATAAAATCATTAAAGCGCAGGCCATAGATGATGGACAGATTTTCAATCGGTTTCCATTCATGGGATACATAGGCAGCCGCTTCAATACCCTGTCTGTTATCTACGGCAATGGAATTCACTGCAGAACCCGCCTTGGCCTCCAAACTGGCAGGACGGATTCGCTGCTGTAAAAGATTCACCCCAAATTTCAATACATTATTATTGTTGGAATAATAGGAGAAGTCCTGCTTCAGGTTCCAGTTCCTGATTTTAGAGGCAATCGTAAAATCCGAATCATCGTTATTGACATTCACATTATAGGTAAAATCACTATAGATCAATGTGGTATTACTGAATAATTGGTTGTTCAAAACGTGGTTCCATCGTACTGTGGCTGTTGCATTTCCCCAATCAAATCCAAACAGATCAGAGTACCCAAGATCATCCTTACCAAAATATCCGGAAAGATAGACTGTATTCCGATCGTTCAATTTATAATTCACCTTGGCATTCAAATCATAGAAATAGAGCTTGCTCTGATTGATGGTTTCATCCTTGGATAATTTCAGGAACATATCCGCATAGGTCCGTCGACCACTCAACATAAAGGAGCTTTTGTCCTTAACGATGGGTCCTTCCACCTTCAATCGCGACGCGATCAATCCTAAACCACCTTCCACAGCAAATTTCTTATTGTTTCCATCCAACATATTGATGTCCATAACAGAAGAAATCCTGCCACCATATTGCGCCGGGATCCCTCCTTTATAGAGATTTGCATCTTTTACCGCATCGGAATTGAATGTAGAGAAGAATCCCAATAGATGGGATGCATTATATACCGTTGCCTCATCCAAAAGAATAAGGTTTTGATCACCTCCCCCGCCTCTCACATAAAAACTCGAACTCCCTTCTCCTCCAGAAGCTACTCCAGGCAATAATTGGATGGTTTTAAGAATATCTCGCTCACCAAAGATGACAGGTACATTCTTTACCTCCTCCATCGTAAATTTCAAAGAACCCATCTGCGCGGAAGTGACATTTCCATCCTCCTTTTTTGCAGAAACAACCACCTCTTCAATGGTATTTGAGGTCGAGATCAATTCAAAGTTCATCTGCTTAGAAGCATCCACCTGCAAGGTATCCTGATAGGTTTGATAGCCTACAAAACTCACTTCTACCGCGTGCTTTCCAGCGGGAATGGACACCGAATAAAAACCATAATTATTTGAATAGCTACTGAGTTTAAGATCAGGAAATTTAATCAGGGCGGCGATCAGACTTTCGCCCGAACCTCCATCCTTGATATAACCGCTTAGGGTTACCTTATTCTGGGCATATACATGGAATACAGAAAATAGAACCATGATCATGGTTCCTAAAATCCGAAGTATGGGCAGTTTATTCATAGGGTGGGCAGCGTAAATTTAAAGGGAATTATTTTTTGGCAGGTTGATAGAAAAAATCATGGAAAAACATCATCTGATATAAGATTGATTTACTCCAATAATCCCAATTATGAGCTCCTGGCATAGTTAGGAACCGATGTGGGATATTCATGTACGTCAATTTTTCGTGTAATTTCAAGTTTACTTTATAAAAGAAATCCTCCGTTCCGCAATCAATAAACAACGAAAGCGAGTTCGGTTTGATCAAATGTGTCATCTCCATGACGGTATGTGTGTTCCAAGCCTCCTGTTGTTCATGGTAAGGTCCTAAGCGTTTAGCCATTTCCCAATTATTCGGAAAAGGACGAATATCCACTCCGCCGGCAGTACTACCCGCTGCTGCAAAGGTATCCTGATGTTTAATGGCCAAATATAATGCACCATGACCACCCATACTCAAGCCGGTAATCCCTCGTTTGGAGCGATCTTTAGCAACTGCATAATTACTTTCCACAAAGTCTACCAACTCTTTGGAAACAAAGGTTTCATATTGATAATTTTTATCGTTCGGAATATCCCAATACCAACTTCCATAGCCTCCATCCGGACAAACAACAACCATTTCCAATTTATCTACCAGCTCCTTGATCTTCGGAACCTTATCTACCCAATTAGCATAATTACCCGAATATCCATGTAAGAGATATAGCGTAGGCAGGTTTTTAGACTTACTGTTTTCAGGTTGGATAACCACCGTTTTGATGGCTTTGCCCATTGCTGTGCTTTTCACCAAAACCGTATCCACCTGAGCTGCTCGTGCAGTAAAGAATGCGACAAGCATCAATAAGAATGTTAAACGTATTTTCATCAATTTTGGGGTTTAGAAAAATTATATTGGTAAAGATAAGAATCTAATCCAAAGGGGCGCTCACTTACGGTAAAAAAGGTTTTACCAAACTTATCAAAGGTAATTGCTTCACCTTGTGGTTCTTGTTGATAGGCCAAGCGTTTATACGGCTTCGAAAGGCTGTGCTGAATAGATTCGTTCAACGGGCGGTTCCAATAATAAATATCGGTAAGATTTTTTATCAAAATGGCATCGCCTGAAGGGCTGATATCAGCAGCCGTGACAAAGGTAAATGGTAATGTAATAACAGGTTTAAGAACATGTTTTTCAACATCTTGAAAAATATCAGCTGAATAAACAATTGATTTGAATTCCCGCTTACTGATCAGGTAAAATCGATTGTCCAAAGGATCTATAAAGAAAGCTTCTGCATCCCTGGCTTTACCATCGTGGTTCAAGATAATTGTTTGAATCTGTGAAGATGAAAGGAGGATCTCCTTTTTGCCACCCTGCTCTCTCACAGGTTCTTCCAAAATATATAAGCGGATAACCTTTCTCAACCCTCGGTTATCCCCAATATCTCCCAATACCAAATACGTTTTCCCACCTCTCTTGAACTTCCCGATCTCTTCCATATCAATGGCAATGATACCCTCGAGGTTCACGATCTGAAGCAAGTTAGCTGAAGAATCCACCAGGAAGATCCTAGCTTTGTCTCCACTATCATTGTGCATCCAAAAAGAACCGGGATTAGCATCAGATGCAATAACCCCGGAAACTTCGTTAAGCTCAGGTGCAATCAGTTTCCCTTTTGAAACCCGAGTAGTAGGAATTAAGTCCTGGGCAGTTCCAGCTAAGGCACTGAACAGGAACAATATGACGCTTAAAAGCGTAATGCTATTTATTCTAATCACTTTAAAAGGTTAGCCATTCCATTTATTCATTATTTACCTTCGAAAGAAGCGATGATCGCCTTTCTGTAGGTAGAATCCTTCTCCGTCAATTCAAAAGACTTCTTATAGGTGTCCAATACGCCAAATAACTCCGCAGGAGTACCTGTACCATTCTCAAAGAAATATTTGAAAGAATAGGTTGCGGATTTTGATAGATCTACCTGATCCTTATTGGAAGAAAATACCAAAGGTAAAAGCGTTTTTGTGCTCATTTTACCATCGGTTGGCAACTTCATCAAGGTTCCAAGGCTCTTCACAAAATTATCCGAAGCTGCGCCTATTGATGAAAATTTGATGGCTCCTTGTCTAAACCCAGCCTGTTCATCAGCAGCACCCATCGCTGTAACACCAGCAGGGATATTCTTGATCACTTCGACCTGAAAACCTACCGTATCTTGATTATATAAGGATTTTGCTTCATAAATCACCGAAGAATCCGTTTGGCTGTTTTCTTGAAGGTGGAAATACAAATGCAGAGACTCCGCGTCGGTATTCGCTGTTAATTGATTAAGGGTAGAACCTGTAGTTCCTGTGGAATCACCCGTATTGTTATTGGTTTTTGAAGAATTTCCACATGACACCATGGCCATAACCGCTGTAAGACTTAATCCAATGTTCAATAATTTTCTCATAATCACATGTTTATTGTTAAACAAAAATAAGGAATTAATGTTTATGCTTTATTAATTAAAGCGTCATAAAGTATTTCCACAGGATGATAGGATTTCCTTTCCAGACCATCTTTTATCTGATGCCTGCAGGATGTTCCTGCTGCGGCTACCAAATATTCATCCCCTGTTTTTCTCAAAGAAGGAAACAGGACCAATTCAGCTACTTTTTGGGAAACCTCATAATGTTCTTTCTCATACCCGAAAGAACCTGCCATTCCACAACAGCCCGAAGGGATCACCTCCACTTCATAATTCAATGGTAAAGAAAGGATCTGTTTGCTGTATTCCACCAGCTTAAAGGCCTTTTGGTAACAATGTCCATGAAGTTTGATCTTCTGGGGAGCAGCTGTAAACTGTTCCTGATGTATCCTACCGGCAATCATTTCCTGCACCAAGAATTCATCGATCATCAGCGCATGTTTTGCCAACTCCACCGCCTTGGATTTTTTATCGGCATCCACCAGATCCACATATTCATCCCTAAAGGTAATAATGGCCGATGGCTCTATCCCCAATAAAGGTGTATCCTGCGAAATAATGGCCGAAGCCAACTCCACATTCCTATTGGCTAGATCCTTTGCCTTTTTCACAAAACCCTTGGAGAGGTAAGTTCTGCCACTCTCCTTAAGGCTTGGCACCAGAACCTCATAACCTAGAGCCGTAAGCAATTTATAGGCAGTAATCCCTATTTCCGTATCATTATAATTCGTAAACTCATCAGCATACAGGTAAACCTGTCTTTTCCCTTGCTTCCGCTCCTGCTTATTGGCCCATTGGGACATAGTAGTACCATAAACCTTAGGCAGGGACCTGTCGGGTGCAAAACCTACCACCTGCTTAATCAGGGAGGAGGTCAGTTTGTTGGTTGCGAAAAAGTTATAGATAGGCGCCACTAACGACCCTAATTTTTGGGATTGCGTAAAGTTTGCAATCAGTTTGCTACGGAAAGAACTGCCATTGGCATCGTAATAATGCTGCAGGAACTCAGCTTTCATCTTAGCAATATCCACACTGGATGGACATTCTGTTTTACAGCCTTTGCAGCTTAAACAGAGATCCATCACCTCTTTTAATTCCTCATGATTGAACCTATTCTGTTCTGTAGAGTTCGTCAGAAACTGGCGCAGCATGTTTGCTCTTGCCCGTGTCGTATCCTTCTCATCCCGTGTTGCCATAAAAGATGGGCACATGGTACCACCCGTAATCTCCGTTTTACGACAATCACCAGAACCCGAACATTTCTCCGCCAAACTCAAAATGCTCTCCTGCTTGGTAAAATCAAAATAGGTTTTTATCTGGGAAGCGTCCGTAACATGGTCATATCGTAGATGGGTATCCATTGGCGGCGTGTCTACAATCTTCTTTGCATTAAACACTGCGTTCGGATCAAATATATGCTTGACTTCCAGTAACAATTGATACACTTTATCACCAAGTACTTTACCAATAAATTCTCCTCTTAATCGACCATCACCATGCTCGCCACTCAAGGAACCATTGTACTTTAGCACCAGATCAGTGGTTCTTTCCAATATCCTTCGAAATTGTTTTTTACCTTCTTCCGTCTTCAGATTGATAAATGGCTCTATATGCAATTCCCCCGCGCCAGCATGTGCATAATATGAGGCATGTACCTTTTCTTCCACTAGCAATTGTTGCACATCTTCCACATAGGCTGGAAGATCTTCTGGCGATACTGCACAGTCTTCAATCAGGTTCACAGGCTGTGAATCTCCAGGAAGATTCCTGATCAATCCCAAACCTGCTTTCCGAACATCCCAAACCAAATTCGTCTGTTCAGCGCCTAAGATCAGTGGATAGGCATAGCCCAAACCTGCCACTTTTAATTCAAGGATTAATTTTTCCGCTTTTGCCTGTATTTCAGCAACCGTATCTGCCCTGAACTCAACAATCAATAAAGCTTGAGGGTCGCCTTCAATGAAGAAACGATTATATTGATAGGTCGGATGTCCTACCGTAAAATCAAGAATATATTTATCGACCAATTCGGAAGCCTCCGGATCATTTCGGAGTGCTACCACATTCCCGTGCATACATTCCACCATGTCTTGGAAATGTATACACACCAAACCAATTTCCTTCGGAGGAAGCGGCATAAGGCTGATCTTAGCTTCGGTAATAATCCCAATCGTTCCTTCCGATCCTGCTAATAGTTTACAGAAATTGAAAGGCTCACTGGTATCTGTCAACATGTCCAAAGCATATCCGGTATTTCTACGCGTGATATCTTTTTTAGGGTATCCCGATTGAATCGCCTCCAGATTATCCGGCTTGCTTATCAATTCGTTGATCCCTCGGTATATATCACCTTCTCGAGATGATGATGTTAATTTCTTAAAATATTCTTGCTCATTCAATGCTTCAAATAAAACTTCCGAAGCATCATCTAATAAGACATTTGCAGCAATAAGATTCTGCCTGGTATCTCCCCAAACGATCGAATGCAGTCCCGAAGAATTATTACCGATCATCCCCCCGATCATGGCGCGGCTAGCCGTCGAAGTCTCCGGACCAAACATGAGACCCATCGGTTTTAAATAGGCATTCAGGTCATCGCGGATCACGCCCGGTTGAACTCTGGCCCATTTCTCTTCCACATTGACCTCCAGGATCTGGTTGAAGAATCGGGAAACATCCACAACGATCCCTGCTCCAACCACCTGCCCTGCTAATGAAGTACCTGCTGTCCTTGGAATGAGCGTAACATTATTCGCCTGTCCGAAATGGATCAGTTTTACAAGATCATCCTTCGTTTCTGGGATACAAACCGCTAAAGGCAATTCCTGGTAAACAGAAGCATCGGTAGAATAAGCCAAACGCATGGTTTGGTGCGATGCATTCTTTTCATCAAAAAACAAATCTCCCTGTAGGGATTCCGATAATTCAACTAAATTCGACTTTATAGACACTGTAAGTAAAGATTGAACAACAAAACTAAGCATTGTTACACAAATAAACCCAATTAGAACCCATTTTAATTCCTAAAGATTATTGATTATATTAGTAAAGTATTCGCTATCTAATACTTAAACCAATAAAACTTTCCGTCAGACCACAAACCTAAAAACTGAATAAAATTCTTTTTTAGATTAATTAATTTGAATTTAATTCGGAATTATCGATATTTGCGCCATTATGGCAAAATTAGAAATCACCCTTGACCAGATTGACCTTCAGATCCTGCGTATCATGCAGGATAATGCAAGGACCAACAATGCCGACATTGCCCGGGAATTGGGCATGGCACCATCCGCAATTTTGGAAAGGGTTAAGAAATTAGAACAGCGCGAAGTTATCCTTCAATATAATGCTCGCATCAACCCAGCCGCAATCGACCAAAAAATGTTATCCTTTATCTTTATCAAGACGCAGGACATCATTGGTGTTCAAAAGGTAGGCATCCTTTTGGCAGAAATCCCAGAAGTATTGGAGGTTCATGATATTGCTGGGGAAGATGGCTACCTGATCAAGGTACGTACGAACGATTCCGCAGGTCTGGTAGACCTTATGCGCAATTCATTGAGCAAGATTGATGGCATCATCTCCACCCGTACCACCATCGTACTGGAAACAGTTAAAGAAGACAATAAATTAGTGATCCCATTTAAGGATTAAAAAAGCATATGGTAAAAGCTACTACCCCGTCTACCGCAACGATCATCTTTGCCTATTTAGTGGTATATATCGTTTGGGGATCTACATTTTTCTTTATTGAGAAGTCTCTGCACGCCTTCCCACCCTTCGTCTTAGGGTCGATAAGATTTATCATTGCAGGAACCCTATTGATGGGTTACTGTTACTTCAAGGGGTATAAGATATTTATCAAAAGCGCGGTTAAAGATGCTGCAATGGTCGGATTTCTATTGCTGTTCGTTGATATGGCGGCCATTATCTGGTCTGAGCAATACATCTCCAGCGGCATTGTATCCATACTTTCGGCAGCAACAGCCATTTGGTTCATCATACTCGACAAACCGAAATGGAAGGAGAATTTCACCTCGGTTCCTACCCTTTTAGGGTTGATCCTGGGATTTTTGGGCGTGTTCATGCTTTTTGCCGAACAGATATTTTCACCCAATGCCCATTCTTCCGATAATGACAACAAATTGACCGCCATGATTGTCCTCACTTTGGGAACGATCGGTTGGACAGTAGGCTCTTTATTGTCCAAGTACAGCAAGGAGAAAAGGGATCAGAAAGCAGCGGTAGAAAATGGGCCTAAAGCAGAAACTGAGGATTTGAATGTGATGGTCAAGACCGCTTGGCAAATGGTGGTGGCCGGAACAGCATTTACGACCGTAGCTTTGTTGAACGGAGAATACGCTAGATTTGATTTCTCTGCTGTGGCTATAGAATATTGGGGAGCGATGGTTTACTTAGCCTTAATGGGCTCTATTTTGGCTTTTAGCTGCTATATTTTCCTTCTTCAGGTAAGACCTGCAACCGAAGTGAGTACCTATGCCTATGTCAATCCTATCGTCGCCTTGATCCTTGTTCATTTTTTTACGAATCACGAGGTTACCAAAATGCAGATCATTGGATTGGCTGTCGTCTTGTTTTCGGTTTTATTGATGAACTGGAACCTCTATGTGAACAGTGACCTGATCAGAAAATATAAACGCCGCCGTAAAATCAAAAAATTACGTCATATGGCACCGAAAAGTAGTATTCCCCGAATTGTGGAAGTGGCTGAGTATGGTAAAAAAAGACTTAAAAAGGCTAAAGAAAACAACGAATCTGAAAAGAATACAACACCAAAGCCAGAATTTGACTTGGATAATCCAGATGGACTAGGTGATCAAGAACTATAAGGCAAAAAAATACTGCCAAACAAACAAAGCGCCCATTACACAAGTAATAGGCGCTTTGTTTTATTAAACCAATTAAACAGGTTTAAAAACCAATGGTTCTACCATGTTGGATCACGGCATTTTTCTTCACCACTACAATCCCATCCCGGATCGTATATTCTTCAAAATCACCATCCGGAAGGTGTTTACCCCCTTTTATCCGAACATCATTACCAATACGGCAATTCTTGTCCAGAATCGTATTTTCAATATAACATCGCTCCCCAACACCAATTGGTGGTGGTTCTTGACTCGAAGCAAGTTCTACAATCTCGTTTAGCTCTTCATAATAATCCGAACCCATCATATAGGTGAATTTCACCACTGTGCCCGATCCTATTCTCGAACGGATACCGATAACCGACTGTTGGATTTTCTCGGCCAAGATAATGCAACCATCCGCAATGATCGCATGATTCAAGGTCGTTCCGGAAACTTTGGAAGGTGGAAGCATACGTGCGCGGGTATACACCGTTTCTCCAAAAAGATTGAAAGAAGGAATATCCTCTGTCAACCCGATATTTGCCTCGAAAAAGGAGGCTATGGTACCAATATCCGTCCAATAGCCATCAAACTGATAACTCAGCACCTTCGAATTTTCAATCGCATCAGGAATGATTTCCTTTCCAAAATCCATCCCTTTGTTCTCTGCCAACATTCTGGCCATTACACCTTTGGAAAACACATAGATCCCCATGGATGCCAAGTAGTTCCTTCCCTGCTTTTCCAATTCTTCAGGCACTTCCGAAGTCCATTCTGGCAATAAGTCCTTACTAGGCTTTTCGATGAAAGAAACCACCTCATTATCCTCATTGGATTTCAGGATACCAAATCCCGTTGCTTCCTTACCCGTCACCGGAATGGTTGCAATCGTGATCTCACCTTTATTTTTCACATGGAAATCAACCATAGCGGAATAATCCATCTGGTACAATTGATCTCCAGAAAGGATCAACACATAATCATAGTCTACATTGACCAGATTTTTCTGCGTCCTTCTCACTGCATCAGCAGTTCCTTCAAACCACGAATCTCCCTCACTCGTCTGTTCTGCTGCCAAAATATCCACAAAACCCTTACTGAAAATACTGAAGTTGTACGAGTTTTTGATGTGTTTGTTTAACGAAGCCGAGTTGAATTGGGTCAAAACAAAAATCTTGTTGTAACCGGAATTCAAACAGTTAGAGATAGGAATATCCACTAATCTGTATTTACCTGCAATCGGAACTGCAGGCTTAGACCGTTGATCGGTCAATGGGAACAGGCGGGTGCCACGACCGCCTCCCAGAACAATAGATACTACCTTGTGCGCCATATTATTTAAGTAATTGGTTATATAACTCTACATATTTTGATGCTGATTTATCCCAGGAAAAGTCCAGTTCCATGGCTAAATCTCTTGTTTCTTTTAATTTCTTCGGTTCTTGGAAATAATCCAAGGCCCGCTCTACCGCTTGAGATGCCTCTGCTGCATTGACATCCTCAAATTTGAATCCATATCCACCATCAGAAACATCAATAACTGTGTCCTTTAATCCACCGATGTTCCTAACTACCGGTATGGTCCCGTATTTAAGGGCATAGAGCTGGTTCAGACCACAAGGCTCGACACGGGAAGGCATGATCAGCATATCGGAAGCCGCATACACCTGGTGGGCCAATTGTTCATTATAACCAAAAAATACTGCAAAGCCTTCCGGAAACTCCCTTTCAAGTTCTGCTATCTCTTGTTGGATGGCAGGATCACCGGAGCCAAGTATAAATATATTCAGTTTTCCAGCTTTCTTATCCAAAAGATCCTTTATAATTGCCGGTAGAATATCCGCGCCCTTTTCCGTGGCAAAACGTCCTATATAGCTCAATAGGGGTAAATCAGGATCTAAACCATATTCCTTACAGAATTTGCTTTTATTTTCATATTTACCTTCCTGAACAGTGATAGGCGAATAATTATCCGTGATTTGTTTATCCGTTTCAGGATCCCAGTAGGCGGTATCAATTCCATTCACAATCCCCCAGGATTTCCCTCTTTCATCATAGAACAGGCGTTGCAGGCCATTGGCCTCTACAAACAGTTCGCTAAGGTAACCCTCTGAAACCGTGGTATAGGCATCACAGCATTTAATTGCTGTAGCCAATGGATTGATAACCCCATCCCAATCCAACAGCCCCCATTTCCAGGTATCAAATGCAGGCAATATAATCCCTTTGTTCCAATTCATCCAGCCCTGATATTGCCCATTATGAACGGTAAATACCGTTTTTATGTCCGAAAATTCTTTATAGTCCGTAGCGTTCCTAGTTAGAAAAGGTATTAGTCCTACATGATGGTCATGGCAATGAATGATGTCAGGTTTAATACCGTTATGCTTAAGATAATGTAGGAAAGCATGTTGAAAGGCAATCCACTGTTCCGCTTCATCTGCATAACAATACACTTCCTCCCGATCCAATAGTCCAGGAATCCTTATCAAATATAATGGAAAACCCAGTGCATCAGCGCTTTCTTTGAGCACCTCATATTCCAACAAGATAGAACCTTGATAGAATTTCCCTGTTGCTACCGTTTCAAAGCTGTGCTCCTGCACAAACTTCCGGTTGAAATAAGGCATCAGCACCGAAGCGTCAACCCCTAAATGATTTAAATATTTAGGCAATGCGCCGACAACATCGGCAAGTCCCCCTACCTTGGCGACCGGAAAACATTCTACACTTAGATGGATTACTTTCATTTCTTGATTTTTCGTTTAAAGATCAGCCCTGACAATGGCGGTAAATCCAAAGAGAAAGACTGATTTTGATTCATCCAAAAAGTCGGATCGGTACTTACCTGCTTCTTAACCCCTACCGCACTGCCATTGTAACTCATATCATCTGAATTCAACAGCAATTCCCATTCGCCTGGATGGGGAACCCCAATCCTAAAATTCCTCCGTACAACAGGTGTTAGGTTCAGGACAACAACCAAGTCGTTTTCCCAATCATGACCACGTCTACAGTATACAAAAACGCTATTCGCTTTATCTTCCAGGTCAATCCAAAAGAACCCTTCCGGACTGAACTGTTTCTCGTATAGTGCGGGATAGCTCTGATAGATCTCATTCAATTTAGCAACAAACTTCTTCAGGCTCTGGTGTGGTTTGAACTGCAATAAATGCCAATCCAACGATTGGTTCACATTCCATTCGGATGTTTGTCCGAATTCACCGCCCATGAACAACAGTTTAGTTCCAGAAAAAGTATACATAAAGAGGTATAATGCCCTCAGGTTGGCAAACTTCTGCCATTCATCCCCCGGCATCTTATAGATTAACGATTGTTTTCCATGCACCACCTCATCGTGGGACAATGGCAACATAAAGTTCTCCGTAAAGGCGTATACCGACGAGAAAGTAAGTTTATTATGATGATAAGAGCGATTGATAGGATCTTCCTTGAAATAGGATAAGGTATCATGCATCCAACCCATCATCCATTTCATGCCAAATCCCAAGCCGTTATTAAATGTTGCCCGGCTTACGCCTGGCCAGGAGGTAGATTCCTCCGCGATGGATTGTACCTGCGGAAAATATTTGGAGATCGCTTCATTCAGTTCCTTTAAAAAGGATACTGCCTCGAGGTTTTCATTCCCGCCCAACTCATTAGGTTCCCATTCCCCTTGCTTTCTGGAATAATCCAGGTAAAGCATTGATGCTACGGCGTCTACCCGTAGGCCATCAACATGATAGCGATCTAGCCAGAAAAACGCATTAGAGATGAGGAAAGACCGGATCTCGTTTCTTCCATAATTGAAAATATAGGATTGCCAATCGGGATGAAATCCCTTCTTTGGATCCGCATGCTCATATAAATGGGTACCATCAAACTTATATAATCCGTGGCTATCGCCCGGAAAATGCGACGGAACCCAGTCCAGGATCACACCGATATGGTGCTTGTGCAGTTCTTCGATCAGAAACATCAGGTCCTGAGGTCCACCATACCGCGAACTCGCTGCAAAATAACCTGTGATTTGATATCCCCAGGAAGGATAATAGGGATGCTCCATAACCGGCATAAACTCCACATGGGTATAGTTCATTTCCTGCAGATAGGGAACCAAACGCTCTGCTATTTCTCGATAGGAAAAAAAGCGATTGGGATCTTTTGGATCACGCATCCAGGAACCCAAGTGCATTTCATAGACCGTATAGGGCCTGTCGAGCGCATTATGTTCCCTTCGGTTGTACATCCATTCCGAATCCTGCCAGGAATACCAAGTGGTCGCAACAATCGAAGCTGTTTTTGGTGCTATTTCGGCATGTAATGCAAATGGATCAGCTTTTTCCAAACGCTCTCCTGTACTGGAATGGATATGGTACTTATAGACCTCCCCATTTTCAAGACCCGGGATGAAACCTTCCCAGATACCTGAACTATCCCAACGAACCTGTAAGGCATGGGAATGTGGATTCCATCCGTTGAAATTTCCGATCACTGATACCTGTTGGGCGTTTGGTGCCCAGACAGCAAAGTAGACCCCTACTCGGCCATCCACCCGAAGTTCTCGTGATCCAAATTTTTCGTACAGTTTATAATGTCTTCCTGATCGGAATAAGAACACATCAAATTCCGACAACAAGGAATGTGCTTCTACAGCGTTTGACATAATTAGGTTTATATGATTAATATCTTCTATTAAGTTATTCTATTTAGTTTATTTGTTTTTATTGAATGATGACCTTTTTGAAGTCACGTTCTAATTTGATAAAGCTCAAACCATCCTCATCCTTGCTAACTTGTACCTTCATACCATCCACAGTAACCTGCTTGATTTCAAATGGTAATCCTACCAGGTAAAGGTTAAAGTCCGAATAATATGGCGTATATAAGCCCTGTTCCCCTTGAACTATCTGAACCGTGCTTTGGGTAGACTCTGCAATGAAATTTTTCTCTACATAGACCCCTTGTTCATAAGCAAAAGTTTCCCCATGATCCGAATACAGATGTGATTCATGCTGACCTTCCGCAAAATAGAAAGTCATCTTTAAGGATTCAATCTTACGCTCTCCCGTAAATTGCATCACCGGGAATTCAGGGATGATACTTCCCCCTCGAACAAAGAATGGCATTTCATCCATCGGGGTATCGATGGTATGCTCCTGCCCACCGGCATAGGCTGTATGATCGAAATAATAATACCAGTTTCCTTCAGGAAGATAAACGACCTTGTTCAACTGACCTGGGTGCAAAACTGGCGACACCAATAATTGATGACCAAAGGTAAATTCCTCCTCACGTTGCAGGTTTTTGGCAATATGCTGTTCCAAAAGGGAAATCGGCCTAAGAATAGGCTCCCCATACCTATGCTGCATCCAAAAGCAGGTGTAGATATATGGAAGTAGTTTATATCTCAATTCAATAAACTTCTTACAGATCTGCTCCCAATCTGGCCCGAAACTCCAAGGCTCCCTGTCGCGGGTATCCCCTGCCGAATGCACACGCATGAATGGCGAAAACACCCCAAACTGCATCCAACGGGTGTAGAGTTCACCATCTGGCTCGCCCGTAAACCCACCGATATCTGTGCCACAGAAAGAAAGCCCAGAAACCGATAATCGTTGCAACTGTAATGTCCCGATGCGCAAGTGCTCCCAGGTAGCGATGTTATCTCCGGTCCAAACAGATGAATAACGCTGTGTACCGGCATAAGCCGCTCTGGTAATGGTAAATGGACGTTTATTCTTATATAATTTCTTCAACCCATCGTAGGTTGCACGAACCATCTGCATGCCGTAGATATTATGGGCTTTGCGATGTGATCCGCGATGACCTTCAAATTGATGTCTAACATCGTCAGGGAATGTTCCTCTTCCAAATACTGCCGGTTCGTTCATGTCGTTCCAGAATCCTGCAACGCCATCATCCACCAGCCCTTTATACAAGGTTCCCCACCAGGTTCTCACCTCAGGGTTGGTGTAATCCGGGAATTGACAACGGCCTGGCCAAACAAAACCTTCCATAAAATAATCATCCCCCCGGCGACAGAAATAGTTGTTCTCCTGTCCCTGCTTGAATACCCAGTAGTTTTCATCCACTTTGATTCCCGGATCAATCATCACCACCGTTTTAAAGCCATTGGCATTCAGATCGGCGATCATTTTCTTGGGATCTGGAAAATATCGCTTGTTCCAAGTGAAACAACGATATCCATCCATATAGTCTATATCCAGGTAGATCGCATCACAAGGGATCTCCCGCTTACGGAATTCATAGGCTGTTTCCCGAACCTTGTTTTCCGGATAGTACGACCAGCGACATTGATGGTAGCCGATTGCCCACATGGGCGGCATATAATGGGTACCGGTTAAGCTATGGTATCTCTTTACCACATCCATCATCTGCGGACCGTGGATATAATAGTATTGCAGTTCGCCACCTTCCGACCAGAAACTTGTTTGGTTCGGATGCTCCGAAGCGAAATCAAAATAGGTCTTGAATGTATTATCAAAGAAAATCCCGTAGGCCCTTCCTTCGGTAACACCAATGTAGAAAGGAATGGTTTTGTAGAGCGGATCTTGATTGAACGCATAGGAATAGGTATCCGAATTCCAATTCTTAACCCTTCTTCCTCTTAGATTGAGGTTAGAGGCTTTGTCGCCCAATCCATAAAACACCTCATCGGATTTAGCCTCCTTGCTGCAGTAAACGTAATATCCACCATAGTCAACATTCTCTTCCCAGTGCATAGCTGCATGGTCGCTGTTCAGAACGGTATCATCCTCTTCAGAAAAGGATATGAAGAAGTTGTCTTTTTTGATGGAACAGGTAACTGCACTGGTTTTCACCCGGTAATGGCTTTCATCTTCTGTTACTTCGCAGTTCACAAAGACTTCCTCCTTGAAACTCACCGCATAGGAAAAATCTTCCAAGAATACCCCTTCAGGTGCCAACCGGATACGGATGATCTCTTCGGAGAATACTTTGACCTCTACCTTTGATCGCCCATCGGTAAAGAAAAAGGAATTTCTTTCTTGGGTATAGCCCTGAACCTTAGCCAGGTATTGTTTTTCTATGCGTGGTAAATCCAATACAGGATTGTTCACATGGTGCATCTCTTCTAAACTCTCGGTATGTGGAAGTAGGTCGTTTGCAAAATCTTCTTTTCGTGTGCTGTCTGCCATAAAAGTTAGTTTCTGTGGAATTCTAGGCATTTCAAATGCCGTTTTAAATTACAATATATTTTAAAGAATCCAATATTAATAAATAAATTCTTACAGAAAAGTAGGTATTATCTTATATGACAGTGTATTTATTTAATTTTTCGTACTTTTGTAAGCCTTTATAAAATCTAGCCCCAGTAAGGCTAGAGGGCAATAAATACTGATTCATATAAAATGAAATTATCTCAATTCAACTTCAATCTACCGGAGTCTCTGCTAGCTTCTGAACCATCTGAACAAAGAGACGAATCTCGTTTGATGGTTTTACACCGCGATTCTGGAAAAATCGAACACAAAATCTTCAAAGATGTATTGGATTACTTTGATGATAAAGATGTCATGATATTGAACAACACCAAGGTTTTCCCTGCCCGTATGTATGGAAACAAAGAGAAAACCGGTGCTACCATTGAAGTATTCCTTTTAAGAGAATTAAACAAAGAATTACGCCTATGGGACGTGTTGGTTGATCCAGCTCGTAAAATCCGTGTAGGTAATAAATTATATTTCGGAGATGATGACCTATTGGTGGCTGAAGTAGTGGACAATACCACTTCTCGCGGCCGTACCATCCGTTTCCTTTTTGATGGAACCGATGAGGAATTCCGCAAGAATATCGAAATCCTTGGCGAAACTCCACTTCCTAAATACATCAAACGTAAAGCAACACCAGAGGATAAATTCCGTTACCAAACGATCTACGCTAAAAATGAAGGTGCAGTAGCGGCCCCAACAGCAGGACTTCACTTCTCGCGCGAATTGATGAAACGTTTGGAACTAAAAGGGGTTGATTTTGCAGAAGTTACCTTGCACGTTGGTTTGGGAACATTCCGTACGGTGGAGGTAGAGGATCTGACCAAACACAAAATGGATTCGGAACAATTCATCATCTCTGAAGAAGCTGCTCGTGTAGTGAACAAGGGAATCGATGCTAAACGCCGTATCTGTGCAGTAGGTACTACTTCTATGCGTGCTATTGAATCTTCGGTTTCTGCCGACAAGCATCTGAAAGCTGCAAACGATTGGACAAGTAAATTTATTTACCCTCCTTACGATTTCAGTATCGCAAACTCGATGATCACCAACTTCCATACGCCTCAATCTACCCTATTAGTGATGATTGCAGCCTTTGCAGGTTATGAGAACGTCATGAATGCTTATGAAATAGCAGTTAAAGAAAAATATCGCTTCTACAGCTATGGTGATGCGATGTTAATCATCTAAGATAAATAATTCAACAATTGAGGTAAGCCGTATAAAACTATGTTTTATACGGCTTCTTTTTTGATTACCTTTCTCTTTCTAGGTATCGTTTTTCCTATGTAAACCCTATGTTTTCTTGGTAAATTCAAGGTTTAAGCATACTTAAAGCATGTTTTTATATGCTTTACATACTAAATACATACTTTTACATTACTTTCACTATGCTTTCGCATCGAGCCAAATCTATTTTTTTTACCTTTATGACATGGAACAGAACTATGTCATTATTGTCGCTGCCGGCACAGGATCTCGGATGGGTGGAAACCTCCCAAAACAGTACATTCCCATAAACGGCAAACCGCTTTTAATGCATACCATGCTGAAGTTCCATCTTTCTAAAGTGAATCCTAAAATCCTATTGGTCCTTTCTTCCGAAATGGAATCCTATTGGATGGAGCTCTGTAGGGAATATGATTTTCAGATACCACATACCCTATGCCATGGAGGAGACAGCAGGTTTCAGAGCGTAAAAAACGGGTTGATAGCATTAAGAAATTCTATTCCAGACCCAGCCAATGCCATAATTGCAGTTCATGATGCAGCAAGACCCCTTCTTACTACGCAATTGATCGATGCTTTATACCAGGAAGTTGCCAATGGACATCATGCGGTTATCCCTGCTGTTCAAAGCAGCAGTTCCGTACGATTTGGGAGTAAAACTAAAAGTGAGGCGGTAGATAGAAACCAGGTCTGGTTGGTGCAGACGCCGCAGGTATTCCAGGCAGATGTATTGCTGAAAGCCTATGAACAAGAGGAATTATCCTCGTTTACCGATGATGCATCGGTAGTGGAAAATTGGAGTAAAAATAAAATGAGCAATAACCTCCTCATCTTTCCTGGTGAACATCAGAACCTGAAGATCACTTATCGAGAAGATTTAGCTATTGCTCAGCTGTTATTAGAATAATCTATCTAGGCGTTACCTCGTATAACCCTAAGTAAAATAACAATGATGGCGATCACCAATAAGATGTGAATAATACCACCTGTTGCATAACCTCCGAAGAAGCTGATAGCCCAGATAATGACTAAAACTACTGCGATTAAATACAAAATATTTCCCATAGCAAATCAGTTTTTAAAGTGTTTAAATAATTAATTCAATAAATGTGATTTCATATGGTTGAACAATGAAAATTCACAATTGTTTTGAAGGATGAATTATTTTTTATTATTCTTCGATAATTAACTGATCGTAAGCCACAAAAATTGTTGGGGGTAGTAAAGCGGATATTTCTTCATGGGTCCCAAATCGATGGCTGATATGGGTTAAATAAGTCCTTTCTGGTTGGATCCGTTCCGAAACTTCTATCGCCTCTGCTAAAGTAAGATGGGAAATATGTGGTTCTTTTTGAAGCGCATTCAGCACCAATGTCTTCACGCCTTTCAACAGCTCAAAAGATTCTTCCGATATGGTCTTCGCATCGGTTATATAGGCAAAATCATCGATCCGAAAACCCAATACCGGCATTTTGTAATGCATCACTTCTATGGGCAGGATCTCTTTCCCGTACAATTCAAAAGATTGGCCAGGGAAGATTTCCTCCAGTTCCAATTGCGGAACTCCAGGGTATTTGAAATCGCTGAAGGCATAGTAGAATTCCTTACGAAGGGCGTCGTGGGTCGCCTTATTGGAATAGATCGGAATGGATTGCTGTTGCTGGTAATTGAAAGCCCGCACATCATCCAGACCCGCTACGTGATCCTTATGGGAGTGGGTCATCAATACGGCATCCAGCTGCTGCACCTGATCTCTTAACATCTGGTACCTGAAATCAGGACCGGTATCCACAACAACGGTATGGTCGTTATATTCCAACAGAATGGACGACCTCAAACGTTTATCATGTCGGTCGGTAGATCGGCATACCTTACATGAGCATGCGATTACCGGAACCCCCTGTGATGTACCTGTACCTAAAAATGTTATTCTCAAACCGTAAGTTTTGTTTTTTTAATCTGTTGAAAGAATGGCTTCAACTTATCACTTAACAAGCTCTCTTCAATGGGGATAGTCTGCAATAGCTGAAGTAGGGATTGCACTTTCATATCCACACTGGAGAATTTATTCACCACAATGACTTTTGAATTTTGAAGCATACAGGCACCGGTTCGAAAAGAACCTTTCTCAAATCGCAAACGATACCCCTGCTCTTTGAACAAAATTTCTAATTTATCTAAACTACTTTGTGCAAGCGCTATCATGAATTCTTCTTTTCTGGATACAAGAGCTGTTTACTATACTGACTGATAAAGCCGGAGCCATAAGCGATCAATTGCGTAAAGGCCGCAACTACCGCGAGAAAGGCTACCTTCAAGCTCCTGCAGGTTATCAAGGCATGTAAGAACAGCATTATTGTATACAATAATAACAAACAATTACCAAGAGTTCCTAACAAACTTAGGATATAGATCCCATTCATCGTTAATAAATTGATGACATTGATCATGAACAAGACGACCAATCCCAATACAAAAACGGACGGAAGGGCATGCACGGGTTTCAGTTCGGCAGGATACATCTTATAGATATCGATCCTCCCCTTTCCAAAACTATGGGTCTGTTTATAAAATTGTGCGAAGCTGGTCCTTCTTTTATGGTAAACAAAGGCATCAGGAATCAATCCGACCTTAAACCCGGAATTGATCATCCGGATACTGAATTCAATATCTTCCGACCTGCGGGATAGTTTAAACCCACCTGTCTGTTCCCATACTTTTCTGGAAATACCAAGATTGAAACTTCGCGGATGGAATTGGCCCACATGCTTTTTATTACCACGGATCCCTCCTGTGGTAAAGGGGCTGGTCATGGAATAGCTGATAGCTTTTTGGATGGCGGTGAACGATGGATGCGCAGCATCCGGTCCTCCGAAAGCATCCAATCCATCCTTTTCGATCCCTGCCTTAACCTTCAGCAGGTAATCGGATGGTACAATGATATCGGAATCAAAGACGATGAAATAATCGCCTTTTGCCCGTTCAAAACCATAGTTCCTAGCGAATCCCTGACCTTCATTTTCCTTAAAGAAATAATGGACATCCAATCGATCCTTGAATTGATCGATGATATGATCGGCCTTGTTCCTGGATCCATCCTCCACAATGATCACTTCGAAACCTTGGTATTGTTGATCCAAAAGGGATTGCAACAATTCCTTGATCTCTACCGGTCGGTTGTATAAAGGAATAATGATTGAAAAGAACATCTTAGATTACCTGGTCGATATGATATTTATTACGGTCTGTACCATTACGGGACACCAACTCAGCAATGAAACCGGTTAGGAACAATTGTGAACCGATCAAAATGGCTACCAAAGAAAGGTAGAACAACGGTTGATCTGTCACATTCCGGTAGGCTGTACCATTGGCAATGCTCATCAATTTCTCGATGATGAGGTAGATGGTGATAAAAATTCCGATCAGGAAACTGATTACGCCCAGCGGACCAAAAAAGTGCATCGGTCTTTTGGCAAATTTACCCACAAAGAAGATCGACATCAGATCCAGGAATCCTTTTACAAACCGTCCAGGACCAAATTTGGTCGTTCCATATTTCCGTGGAAAATGCTGGACTACCTGCTCTTGGATATTACTGAATCCGGCCCATTTCGCCAAAACAGGGATGTAGCGGTGCATCTCGCCATAAACTTCAATGCTCTTTACCACGTCTTTTTTATAGGCTTTCAGCCCACAATTGAAGTCGTGCAGGTTATCGATACCCGACATGCTGCGGGTAACGGAGTTGAACAGCTTGGTTGGAATGGTCTTGGTCAATGGATCATAACGTTTTTTCTTCCATCCAGAAACCAGGTCGGCACCTTGGTTCTTGATACGATCGTACAATTCCGGGATCTCATCAGGGCTATCCTGAAGATCGGCATCCATGGTGATGACTACATCGCCCTGTGCTGCGGCAAAACCAACGTTCAATGCGGCCGATTTCCCGTAATTACGACGAAAGCGAACCCCTGATACATGCTCATTCTCCGCTTTTAGCGATTGAATGACCTGCCAGGATTTATCCTTACTCCCATCATCAACCATGATGATCTCGTAAGAGAAATGATGCTCATCCATTACGCGCTTGATCCAAGCGCAAAGCTCCGGAAGAGATTCTTCCTCGTTGTATAAAGGTATGACTACTGATATATCCATAAGTAATAATGACAAAGGTATCATTTTTAGATGATACCTTTAATCAAAAAATATTGAGGTAATAGGATTATTAAGCTTCGGGATTATTTTGCCAAGGATGTGCAGAATCTGTTGCTACCTGTTCCTTGAACATTGGTTTTTCTTTTTTGAAGATGGCAGCAAAGATCAGGGCCAACACAAAATAAACCAAGAAATAGATGAACAGTCCTAAGATATTCTGTCCGATGGACAATGAGCCTAAGGCATCGCGTTGTTTATCCAATTCCGCTACGATGGTATCGATCGCCTCATCAGAAGCATTGATGGACTCGTAATACTCGATGGTCATATTGCGGGTTTTATCCAATACCTGTTCCTGCAACTGTGGCATGGTCCAGTTCATGATCATAGTTGCCAAGGTACCGATCAGTGCGGTAACTGCCAACATGATGAAGATATTTTTAAGGGCCACGGAAAAGCTCCAGTAACCACCATTTGCCGTACGAAGGGATTTTGAAAAAACAGCTACTAAAATCAAGAAAGGGATATAGTTAACCGCTCCTGCCTGTATAGCCGAACTCATTAAAGTGGTTCCATTAATGGTAATATACATAGAAGCTATAGCCAATACCACCGAAACCACCCCAAGGATAACCCCATAGGTAATTGCTTTCTTCTTCAATAGCGGATTTTCATTAGTTGTCAATTCCATAATTTATTTGTTAAAGTTGATCATTAATTGATATAAGGCTAAAGATAATGATTTATTTGCCGCATACTTAGAAAAATCTCCCAATTGTCCTTCATTTGGATTTTGCTCATAAAAGAAAGAAACCAAAGGATAAAACAGCTCATAAATCTCCTCATCTTCCGATTGGGTATCGGCAACCTTAGCGATCTGCTCATAAGAACTATCAACTAACAACTGATTGGCAATCACATTTTCATAAATCTCATATTCGTCCTGGAATTCATCTTCTTCCACCAATAAGAACTCTTTCAGGAAATCATCCAATGATGGTTCGATCTCATCATCTGCACATTCTTTTAGGTATAAGAGGATGTTCAGCATCTCCGACCCCCTTTCAATGGTCTCGTCTTCGATGGCTTCCCATTCTTCCGACCCCAGATAATCCTCTTCCAGTTTCAATACATCTTCTGCGAAGAAATTGATCATCAATAGGTCGAACGTGTATTCACGCAATTCTTCAAATTGCTGATGATCATCAAAAACAGCATCCATTTCTGCCACCTTATCCATAAATGGTTTTTCGGCATTGAACACATTTTCCAGCGCTGTCTTAACCACAGACGCATCGATATTTTCAGAGTTGGCATAGGCATTAAAACTTGCCTCAAATGCTTTTTTTACTTTCGCTTCCATATTGTTTAGTTTATGATTACCTGGTTGTTATTGATCGTTGCCAAGACCTGGCCTGTCAATTCCTTTCCAAATAATGGTGAATTAGTCGATTTGGACTTATTGCTGTTATGATCTAAAGTCCATTTTTTATCCATACTGAATAATACCAGGTTAGCATCCTCACCCTCTAGGAGCTGTGGAACTGGCAAATTCAATACCTTACGCGGATTTACCGCCAATTTTTCTACGATGGTTTCTGGGTTCATGCCCGCTTTGATCAGTAATGGAAGTACAGTTTGCGATGCGATGATGCCATCTTTCGCTATCTGAAATTCTACTTCCTTAAATTCAATTTCATGTGGGGTATGTTGCGAAACCACCGCATCAATCACGCCATCTTTCAGGCCTTTGATCAACGCTTTTACATCGCGCTTAGTGCGTAATGGTGGGCTCACTTTATAATGGCTATCAAAAGATTTGACATCTTCATCGGTAAAGACCAGGTTATGGGCAGCCACATCACAGGTCACTTGGATTCCTTTTGCTTTTGCTTTCTTGATCAGATCGACTGATTCTTCGGTAGAGATCGTACTGAAGTGAATCGGTGAATCATTGTATTCGGCCAAGAATAGATCACGGGAAACCATGATGGATTCTGCAAGGTTAGGGATACCTTTCATGCCCAGGTAGGTACTCACCTCCCCTTCGTTCATTTTATTGTCTGCAGCAATGGATTCATCCTGCGGAAAGGTCATGATCAATCCTTGGAAACCTTTGGCATATAATAACGCTCTTCCCATCAATCCTGCCTGCTGTACACTGCGGTTACCATCGCTGAATGCTACGGCACCATTGATCTTCATATCGTACAGTTCGGCCAGTTCGTTTCCTTCCCTTTTTTTGCTCACTGCTCCAACGGGAAACACATCAACCAGGTTGCCCTTTGCCGTATTAACGATCAGGGAAACCTCTGAACGGGAATGGATCGGTGGATTGGTATTCGGGTGTACAGCTACGCCGGTAAAACCGCCAGATGCTGCCGCAGCTGTACCGGTTTGGATATCTTCCTTGGTTTCATAACCTGGTTCGCCAAAGTTTACATTCAGATCGAAAAAACCGACAGAAAGAAAACTTCCCTTCCCGTTGATCTCCTGAACCTTCCCTTCCGCCTTTACAGACTTGCCAATTTTCTCAATTTTTCCATTTTTAACCAATACATCAACGGATGTAAGGTGTAGCGGATGGCCTGCCGAAACCAATGTTGCAGAAGTAATTAATATTGTTCCCATGAAATATATTGAAAATCAAAAATATAGTGATCGTAATTTTTGTTGGATATAACGAATGCTAATAAAGATAGATACAGCTGTTTCATTAAAAAACAAAAATACAAAATCCTTTGGATTACGAGGATAAAATTATGGTTTTTCTATTTACCCCAGCGGTAGGTCTGCAGGTCAAAACCTGCCATATCAAGGACGCGATCTATCACAGTAGCTGCTAATTCCTCAAAAGTAGCGGGCCTGCTGTAAAAAGACGGCGAGGCCGGACAAACGATCCCTCCTGCTTGGGTTACTGCCTGCATATTGTTGATATGGATCAAACTTAAGGGTGTTTCCCGAGTGATCAAGATCAGTTTTCTACGCTCTTTCAGGATGACATCAGCCGCTCTCGTGGTTAGATCTGAGGAAGTTCCTTGCGCAATCCTTGCTAAGGTTCCCATGGAGCAGGGAGCCACGATCATGGTCTCAAATTTAGCCGATCCTGATGCAAATGGCGCCATGAAATCATTCTTTTGGTAGAATTTGAAGGCATAATCATTGTAACTGTCATCACCCAGCTCAAATTTCCAGACATCCTTTGCATTATCTGACATGACCACACCAACCTCTTCCACCTGATCTTTCAAAAGGCTAAGTTTATCCAACAATACTTTGGCATAAATGGAACCAGAGGCACCTGTAATCGCAACTATTATCTTAGACATGATGTAAAATTAGTATTTAGTATTTAGTATTTAGTAAAAAGTACTAGTATTTAGTATAAAGTATTTAGTATTTAGACAGGAGAGCTACTTGCTGGGGATGATTGTTGGTTGGGAATAAAAAAGGGTCGAATAGAATATATTCGACCCTACATCTACCTATGAAAAACATGCCCTTGGGGAGGGCATTACAAAAGTAATTATAAGTCTAAAAATTTAATAAAAAATATAGTTTTATTTATCGTTTTGTAGCTGAATAGCTACAAATATTAAATGATGTTCGTTAACATTAAAATTAATTAGTAATAAAGACATAAAATTTAACCCGTCAATTTTAACGTGCTGTTTAAGAATTCCTATGAAGGAATTATAAATTTAAGTTTTTTTTGCTTAATTCGTAACATAAAAAGTAAGAGTGTATGAGTCTATCTGTCTTGGAAGAATATATTGAAACGGGAAACCATCAGGATCTGGATTTATTATTGAGCAGAAATCCGGAATTGGTAAAAGAACAAACTTCGCATGAAATTTCGCCTTTGATGCTCGCCTGTTATTATCAGAAAACACAGATCGTTCAGACCATTCTGAAATATATTACCAGCATCACGATCCATGAAGCTTGCGCTGCAGGACTGACAGAACAGGTACAACTGATGTTGGATCAAAAGCCGGAAGTTATCAACGAACTATCCTCGCATGGCTTCTATCCATTGGGTATTGCTGCCCATTTTGGAAAAGAGGATATTGTGAGGATCCTGCTTAGAAACCACGCCAATCCGAATGCATACTCCCAGAACGGATTTCAAAGCTACCCTATCCATGCTGCCTTATTGAATCACCACGATAACATAACAAAAATGCTGATCGAAGCAGGTGCGGAAGTTAATGTAGTACAGAATTCCAGGATATCGCCATTGCACATCGCTGCCCAACAGGGAAACATCGACCTGATCATCATCCTTTTGGAAAATGGTGCCCATATCCAGATCCAGAACGACCAAGGTAAGACTGCATCGGATCTAGCTGCCGAAAAGGGATTCCACGAAATAGCGGAAATCCTGAAAGCTTAAACTTCGATAGGCTGCCGGAGGATATATGCTCCTATAGGGCAATTTAGGCACTTTTTGTGGTCGCAATAGTTGGCCTGTAGATGGAGCAATCCCTGGCTTTCCATAGCACTGAAGGAAGGTAGGCCGGACTTTCTATATTTCCTCGTCACTACGTTTTCCTCAGCCCCTATGCTTTCCAACCATTCCATGGCCAGATCCATATGACCTGCCTTTCGAATATGTTTTCCATAGGCAAATAACAAGGGTGCAAAACAATTGATGACCAAGAGATCCATGAAAGTCTCTGAAAATTCGTTGCTATGGTCCTCCGCAGTTTTTTCAAAGTGATAATGTGTTCGCCAATATTTGTTTATCATTATGTTTCTAAGTTCCTGTTTTATATCCTCCACATAATGACTGGAAACTATTTTTGAAAACCAGTTGGTTCGAATGTGGTAGAGGCCAGCCAATTGCGCTAATCTGATGGTCGGGAAATTTGCAGGTCTCATCCGGAGGAACTTCCATTGATAAACGGACATTTCAGGCAAACCGAAACCCTGTTTTATATACTCATACTCTTTCTGCAATTGTGTCGGATAGCTTTCCTTCCCTTTATAGGCAGTTAAAAAACCCGCCTGACCAAAGAACATCGCCTGGATACTTTTTGGCTTATCGGCTAACTTGCCGAGCAATTTCAGGCTGATCAGTTCTGCCCAATCCAGAAAAGCCTGTTTATTTACCTTAAATCCAAAGGATCCAGCCAACATGCTCAAGGTTATCCTTTCCCAATCGCCTTTAAATCGTTTATTTTGAAGCATGATCTGTTGATACCTCCCTTCCAACCGTTCAACGGCAGCCCGCTGGACTGTTTGGAGCTTGATATGCATGGGGATCTTTTTCATGCGATAGGCACAGGACAGCCAATGCCCATTATGGAGTAGATCCAAAGCCTTTTCCAAGACTTCTTCATCCACTAACTGCTGAAGGTTGAGGTTGGGGATCCAAGTTCCATCGGATAGATAACAGGCCATCTCCCCTTCCCAGATGACATGCAGGATAACAGCATTATAGGCTTCGTCCTGATGATGTCGATGCACCATCCAATCCTTTGCATCCACATGGAGTTCAATATGTCCAAACCATTGTTGACCGTCGATCTTTAATTCGGCAAAAAGGAAATCGGGACCTGCATGTTCATTGAATTGACCTGGTTTTATAACCTGTACCAGCTTTCCACAAGTGGTTTTCATCATTAATGGCTTGAATAGCCGGAAACGCCAGATAAAATGCAATAGCTCTTCGGGGATTCGCATCCCTAAAACTAAAAATAAGGTAATAAGAAATTATTAGTTGATTATTAAGGTTTTATAAGGATTTCCAAGGTATCGGATCCTACCTTTAATTTCTCTTTCAAACGACCATTTATTTGGGGTGATTTTAAACCCTCGCCCCAGTGCTGGGAGGATCTAAAAATGCGCGCTTCGTCCCATAAGCCTGCATGGATAAATTGTTCTAAGGTTTTCTTTCCACCTTCAACAATCAAAGATTGCACATCCATCAGATATAATTGATATAAGACCTGCTGTGGAAGATATAGGTCGAAATTTTCGAGTGCAATCAATTTGATGTTTCCTTGCCAATCGGTTCGTTCGGCATTGAAAACGATGGTATCGGCTTCCGTGGAATAAAGATTAGCTGCTCTGTTGATTTCCAAACGCTTATCGATCAAGACGCGTTTTGGATTTCTACCGGGCCATTCTCTGGCAGTAAGTGAGGGATTGTCGGCCAGGGCAGTTCCTTTGCCCACTAATATCGCATCTTCTTGAGTTCGCCATTGATGCACCAATTGCTTGCTGGCCGCGTTGCTGATCCACTTTTGGGAACCATCCGCTGGCGCAAAATAACCATCCTTCGTCTCTGCCCATTTTAGGATGACATAAGGTCTAAAATCTTTTAATCGGGTAAAAAAGCGACGGTTTACCCATTTTGCTTCTTCTTCCAAAACGCCTATCGCAACTTCGATCCCTGCCTCCTTCAGCTTTTGGATTCCCAAACCATTTACTTTTGCAAATGGATCCTGGCAGGCAATAACAGCTTTTTTAAACTTTTTGGAGACGATGAGATCGGCGCATGGAGGTGTTTTTCCAAAATGCGCACAGGGTTCTAAAGAAACATAGATGGTACTTTCTTGAAATAGCTGCTCGGCAGTTTCCGGGAATTTTTGCAGGGCGTCTTGGATCGCATTGACTTCGGCATGGGGCCCACCGTAAGGAGATGTAAATCCCTCGCCAATGATTTTCCCAACATGTACAATCACAGCACCGACCATCGGGTTGGGACTGGTTTTACCGGCTCCCAATACCGCCAGATCTAAACAACGCTGCATGAATAATTCATCCTTGTTCATGACACTCCTTTTTCAAATTTGCCAACACAGCAAAACTATTAATTAAATCCAATAAAATTTACAATGAAGCATTTTTTGTAGGTTTGCAGCATGGAAACCTTAGGAAGCATCCAGCAACAGTTCCTGCAAGAACTGAGCAGTTTATATGATCAAGATGAAATCAAATCCATCTTCCAAATTGTTTTATTGGATCGATTGGGAATTTCAAAAGCAAAGTTTTTGCTGGAGAAGGATAAGGAGTTAGATGCTCAAGAGGTTCATTCTTTGCAGCAGGTTCTTGTTGAGTTGAAGTCGGCAAAACCTATTCAACATATTTTGGGCAAAGCACCTTTTTATGGGATGGAGTTCTTGGTTACAGAAGACACCTTGATTCCAAGACCAGAGACGGAGGAATTGGTTGATCTGATAGTTAAGGATTTCCAATTCATTGCTAAAGATTTACAATCAGGTCTAAAGAATATTCCGGCTGGCGAGTCGGTCAATCTTCAAATCATTGATATCGGCACAGGATCGGGCTGTATTGCGATCGCATTGCAGAAAAACCTTTCCCCTGCGCAAACCATGGCTATCGATCTTTCTCCGGAAGCAATAGCCGTTGCGAAGGAAAATGCGTTGAAGAATGGGGTCGACATCAATTTCAGATGCCTGGATATCTTGGAATGGGATGTTGTTTTCCAGGAAGAGCAGTTTGATATCATTGTGAGTAATCCACCTTATATTACCCAGGATGAAAAAAAGGAAATGCATGCCAACGTATTACAGTTTGAACCACATTCGGCCTTGTTTGTGGAGGATGATGCACCTCTCCTATTTTATGATCATATATCTTCTTTTGCACGGAAGCACCTTAAAGCGGATGGGGTTTTATATTTTGAGATCAACCAGTATTTAGCGAAGGAAACGCAGGAGATGATTTTTAAAAAAGGATTTTCGGAAGTATGGGTAATAAATGATCTGAATGGGGCTCCACGTATGATTAAAGCGAAAAAATAATCAAACTGAAAAACAGTAAGTTATTTGGTTGAACATAAAAATTAGCATAAAAGATTTGGCACATATCAACCTTTTTTCTACCTTTGCATCACTTCAAACAACGAAGTAGTTCTTGAAATAAAGAATCCCGATTCCGTAGCTCAGCTGGTAGAGCAATACACTTTTAATGTATGGGTCCTGGGTTCGAGTCCCAGCGGGATCACAAAAAAAGCAACTCCAAAAGAGTTGCTTTTTTTGTATTTATATGTTCGTAAACTGTCTTGCCCTTAGTTACAACATAACGAAACACATATAAATAAGATGTTTATGAAAACTCTTTGTATATTAGTTTCATTAAACCAATTATTGAGTATTATAATACTCATGTATATTTTTATCAATTATAATCCTTTAGACATGAAAAAATTCCTTTATTTAATATTTTCAACTTCTTTTCTGTTCTTGTTTTTAACGACAAAAGGACAAAGTTCAAATAAAACGGACCAAATAGAGCTGGGGATTATCGCTAGTAATGAGGAGGATCCTAAATTGAGAAAAATTGCAATTAAAAAAATAACGGACCAAATAGAGCTGGGCATTATCGCCAGTAATGAAGAGGATCCTAAATTGAGAAAAATTGCAATTAAAAAAATAACGGACCAAATAAAGCTGGGCATTATCGCCAGTAATGAAGAGGATCCTAAATTGAGAAAAATTGCAATTGAAAAAATAACCGATCAAATAGAGTTAGGGAATATCGCCAGTAATGAAGAGGATCCTAAATTGAGAAAAATTGCAATTGAAAAAATAACCGATCAAATGGAGTTAGGGAATATCGCTAGTAATGAAGAGGATCCTAAATTGAGAAAAATTGCAATTGAAAAAATAACAGACCAAATGGAGTTAGTGAATATCGCTAGTAATGAAGAGGATCCTAAATTGAGAAAAATTGCAATTAAAAAAATGGGAAAATTTAATAATTAAATTTTATCCTAGGATTTTCGGATAATCTAGACTTTCTCCTTATCTGGTAACTGCATCAAATATGAAAGATTTCTTTAAAGAACTCCTAGAATATAGCACATATTACAACCGACAATTAATTGATATTATAAGTCAAAACCCTTCACATATCTCTGATAGAACGATGTCTTTAATGAGCCATATATTAAATGCACATCACATCTGGAATTGTAGAATAGCTGGAAAAAAAAACTTATATGCAGTCTGGCAGACTCACCCAAGGGAACACTTGCTTGAAATCGAGTTAACAAATTTCAGGTCGAGCGAAGATATTCTGGAAGTTTATGAGTTAGATCAAATAATTCTTTATGCGAATAGTCAAGGTCAACAGTTTGAGCGCAGTGTGCGAGATATATTATTTCACATCATCAACCATACAACCTATCACAGAGCACAAATAGCCAGCGATTTAAAGGTAAATGGTTTAACCCCTCTTCTAACCGATTACATTCACTACAAACGTTAATAATAGTTTTAAAGATCGTACTATTAAAGGACATTTAATCTCTCCAATATGATCAATAATTTAGAATTACATTTTATCGGATTGTATTCAAAATACGGAACGGATACTAACCAGGGAAAGGAGTTTTGGATTGAACTAAAGGAACAGTATCAGGCCAAAGGAAGATACTACCATAATTTAGATCACATTACAGCAATGCTGATGGAATTGGAATCTGTAAAGGAAATGCTGATAAATATTGATTTATTGTGGTTTGCAGTATACTATCATGACGTAATTTATCTCCCCCACTCTAGCTGTAATGAAGAAGATAGTGCCAATTTTGCACGAGAGCGATTGGGAAATACAAGCCTTAATAATAAACAAATTGATCAAATTGCAGAATTGATTTTAGCAACCAAAAAACACGATTTTCACCAAGAACCAGACTTTAATTACCTAATTGATGCGGATCTTAGCATTTTAGGGAAACCATGGGAAATATACCTTCAGTATATAAAAAATATACGGAAAGAGTATGCCATGTTTTCTGACACAATTTACAATTCAGGACGCAGTAAATTTTTAAAGCATTTATTAGCGGGAGAACAGGTGTTTAAAACCTCTTGGTTTCAGAAAAAATACGAGGAACAAGCGAGAGCCAATCTAGCAAGAGAATTGGCTCTATATTGATAACTAATTGAAAAAATCAGATTAAATAAATTCTTATTTCTTCTCTTCCTCTTTTACCACTGGCAATGGCTTCCTATACCTATTCTTTACAAAAACCTCCTGACCATCGGGAAAAGTCAAAATCAAATCATTGAAACGTCCTCGTGCTCGGATAGAAACACTTTCCCCACCTGCATCATTCAACCGAAAACTCTGTTGACTTTGAACAACCAACGTTTTTATTTCCTTTCCCCCTTCAATCATTCTGAATAACCCAGAACGATCAAACTTAATCTCCATTTTTCTACCTTCATTATCACTTAATTCATAACTCCCATTTAATTTTCCACTAACTGTAATTTCATAACCCTTCTCATCTTTTATCGTCCTTTTCCCAGCAAAGCTAAATTTTGTAGTCATGGTATACTCCCTCCCCATTCCAGTGCTGAAATACCATTTATTAAATCGATTACTACGAGATTTCACCCAATTATCACTATTGGTTTCCAATGAATAATTATTGTCGAGATCAGGCGCTACGGAAATAAAATTGTTGTAATCATCATAGATTTCAAAACCTCCGGATTTATTACGTTCTAACAGAAGAAAATCACTATCGCTGAAATTCATTAAAGAGTTGTCACTGAATACATTCAACCAAAGAACAGTATTTGCAATTTCCTCTCCGAATATGGCTTTATAAACCACCTCTAAAAGATGATTTTCCCCTACTCGATAGAAAAGTTCAGAATTTTCGGAAGTGATGGAATCGGTTAAAGAAATTTTTGAACTGTTTGGATGAAGAGGTTCAGCTTTGGCTTGTGCTGTAAACGAAAATACGAATGCAAAAAAGAAGCAAACACGAAAGGCTAATTTCATAAAATTGGATTTGATTAATTAATTTAAAATCTAAAATAAAATCTTAACATAATTAATGACTTTCAATAAAGATTTAAGTTTAATCAATTTTCAGATTTATTTTCACGATAGTATGGAGGCATGATTTTTCCTTCAAAATAAATCCATAATAATTTTATATATTTAGAATTAATGAAATGGAACCCGAATTTATACGATCAGAAACATGCATTTGTATCCCAATATGGCGAAGACGTTATAAAACTCTTAGCTCCGCTCAAAAATGAACTTATCCTCGATTTAGGTTGTGGTACCGGGGATCTAACCAACCTTATCCACAATGAAGGAGCCACTGTAATGGGAACGGATTTTTCCGAAGAAATGATCAGGAAAGCTAAAGAAAAATACCCTTCCATCAAGTTTACTGTGGAAGATGCCCGAGACTTTGATTACAAAGAAAGCCTCGATGCTGTATTTTCTAATGCGGCCTTGCATTGGATGCTTGAAAAGGAATCCGTTATAAAGAGTGTTTATAAAAGTCTGAAAAAAGGAGGACGCTTCGTCGCCGAATTTGGCGGAAAAGGAAATGTGGAGAAAATCAGACTCGCTTTAAAACATATATTAACTGAAACAGGGCACCAAGAAATCGCTGATAAAGAAATCTGGTATTTTCCTTCTATTTCAGAATATGCAACTTTATTGGAGAAAAATGGGTTCCAGGTTGTGTATGCCGTTCTATTTGAGCGAGAAACTTTATTAGCGAATAAAGACGGTGTGAAAAACTGGCTGAAAATGTTTGCTACTTCCTATTTAGAAAATTTAGATCCAGAAACCGCTGAAAATATATTAGACGAGGTTCAGGAAAAAATAAGACCTACCAATTTTAGGGATGATAACTGGTACGCTGATTATGTGAGGTTAAGGTTTATTGCTATTAAGGAATAATGAATCTAGTTTATTTCCAATAATCTGTATAGTTATAAAAGGACTAGACAAGTTTAATCGCTTGTTGATTGCATCATAATTCCATCATAATTGCAAGTTGAACTTATATTGTCTTCTTAATGCAAGCGCATTGCAAGTGAGGTGTAAGTGATATGTAAGTGCTAAAAGGCACTTACAACCTACCTACATCTCACCCCCATCCAACTTCCACCTTGAACCAAATAGGTTTTGTTTATGCTTATTTAATACAAAACTCATAAACAATTAATTATAAAAGCCTTTTAATTGGCTATTATTCCCATTAATTTCATCCTGTAAATGATAGAAAAAAAATAAATGTTAAATGGCATGGGAACAATAAATAAAAATGGAAATATCTCCGGACTTGTTGGCAATTTGGTTTTCCGAGAATGGAATGGTTTACTAATTGTTCAATCAAAACCCAAGGGTAGAAAACCAGCACCTGGGACCATCAAAGCCGCTAAGATTTTAGGAATAAAGAGTAAGCTTTCCGCTATTATACGAAAAAGACTAATCTCAAAACAGGAATTTCAGGACGCGACCTGCCATAGACGTTTAATAAAAACATTAACAAGATTCAGCTTGAGCTCTGATCGATCCCCAATTGAAATATCGAATTTCTCGAATGTGGATATGAGTAGATTAATTGGTTTTCCATACAATCCATCTTCCCATCTGGAGGATAATATAGGCTTTAAGGCAACAATAAACTTGAATAATGACCAACAAATAGAAATCCAGATGCCAGATAATATGGCCAAAGAGCAGATAAAAACTCCCCGCCAATGCTCTTTCCTGCAACTTCTATTCCATTGCCTCCATATTTCAAAAGGATTAAAAAAAAATCAATCTTTAGGTCAGTTTAAAGTGGATATAAATCTATCTATACCTTTAAGTTCCCAAGATATATTCAATAAACACGTCATTAATCTACCAAAAGATGATGAAGGGATGATCCTTTTAGGTTTGGAAGCATTATTCTTTGAAGAATATGGTGAAACCAAAAAGCTTTACAACACTAAAAAATTTCATCCCGGAGGAATAATCGCTGGATTTATCGTTTAACATGATAGATCCGGATGATTAAAAGTTAAATTAGGATACCTAATAATCCAAATTCGGGATCAGGTCATATGTCATACCTGGCAAGCCCAAAAGCTTTCGCATCAGCCCCATCTGGCCACAAAGGTAATCTGCGCGGCCAATACACATGCCCACAAAGTTCAACACATCCTCTTTTACAAAAGGGATACCCATTCCTATAGGAAAATCCTGTTCCAGTTCCTGGTCAGTCACTTCCAATAGGCGCTGATAAACTAATGGCGATACCTCTTTAAAATTAACGATCAATTCCTCCAAAGTTGGGTATTGGATGGTGGGATCTAAAGCCTTTGCTTGGAAAAAGAGGTCTTCATAGGGATCCTTCCTATCCAAACCAAGAACTTGTCCCATACCATAGCGTGTATTCACATAATTTCCAGCCATCCATACAACATGATTGGTTTTATCATCAATACGCTTCAAAGCAGCTTCTTCAGATATACCGTCGAGTACATTGAGAAAATTTTGGGAATGCATCCGGTAAGCGGGAATTATAATGTCTAGTTTTTGGGATTTTGGGGTTTTCATAGCTTAAAATATTATGATGTTAGCATTTAATTAATGACCATTGGCAGCGGATTATTCCACTACGGCATTTTCTGGCATTTTGGAGAAATCCACATAGGTCAGGTTCCATCCAAAGCCATTGATATCCCAAAAGGAATTTTGGTACATCCAACCATAATCCTGTGGTTCTTCATGTTGGGAAGCGCCATTTTCCAGGGCTAATCGAATAACCTCATCAATCTCCTCGCGTGAATTACAGCTCAATGCAACTACGACCTGACTGGTTCCCGGCATGGGGAGAGGTTTCTCTGTCAGTGTTTTAAAAAAATCCTCGATAATGAACATGGCATAAAGCTGGCTTTCTTTCAGCACCACCGTAACAGCCCTTTCATCCGACATTTCCTCGTTGAAACTAAACCCTAATGCCTGCCAAAATTTCTTTGTTCTTTCAACATCCTTGATGGCAAAGTTGATATATGCTGTGTTGATTTCCATTTACTGTGTTTATTAGTTCTACCCTTAATGGCATAATCAAATTTACAATGCAATTAGTAAAGAATACTTTTCCTATGACAAGAAATGGAGTTACCTGGAATTCACCGGTTACCTTTAAGTAAGTCATAGTATACCAACCCTTTTCTCTATTTATCTTTGCCTTATAAAAATAAAATTGACATGGAAAACAACAATACAATTTCAACCCTTTTAGTGGCCAATGCATATGGTCCTGCTGATGTATTAACTTTTGAGGATTTTGATCTGGGAGAATTGAGAAATGGCTATGCCCGCATCAAAACCAAAACTGCGGGTATCAATCCGATCGATGCTCGTCGGATGACCGGTGAATTCAAACATGCGGGTTTGCCGCAAACATTCGGAACCGAATTTTCCGGGGAAATTTTGGCGATTGGTGAAAATGGTCAAGGATTTCAGATCGGGGATGCGGTGCTAGGTTCAGGAGATGGTTTCACCCACGCAAGCGTGATTGATGTACCTATTGGAAACCTTATCCGCAAGCCTGAGAACATCTCTTGGGAAGTGGCAGGGTCTGTTGCCGGAGTTTCCCAAACGGCCATGACCATATTGGATGAAATTGGAGATATTAAATCATTATTGATCCATGGGGCTTCAGGAGGTGTGGGTTCCATTACGGTTCAATTGGCGAAAGAAAGAGGAATCACGGTTATTGGAACCGCATCGAAAAGAAATTTGGAATACTTGGAAAGTTTAGGGGCTATTGCTGTGGAATATGGCGATGGTTTGATCGAAAGGATTAAAGCAGTCCATCCGGACGCTATTGATGCAGCAGTGGATATGATCGGGACGGAAGAGGCAACTCAAGCCTCCCTTGCTACGGTAAAACCAGATGGGGTTATTGCTACAATTGCTGGAAAACCCGTGTCTTCTAAAAGAGTGGTTCCAATCTGGGTGAAGAGAAACCCTAAGAATCTTCAGTTTGTAGTGGATGGCTTGGCATCAGGGAAATTCCAATGGGAAATCGATACTGTGTATCCATTTGAAAGCGCAAAAGATGCCTTTTCGAAAATATTGGAAGGCCACACAAAAGGTAAAATTTTGTTACAATTCTAAGCCAATTCTTAAAAAATATAGTTTTTAAACGAGTTCTTTTGTAACAAAGTAAAAAAAAGGGCGACACTTTTTTAAAAAATTACACAAACGTTTGCGTCTTACCTGCGCAAACGTTTGCGAATTAAGAATAGACCCAAATATTGTATTATCGGGGTATTTAGTAAGTGTTAAGGGTTTGTTAATTCGCTGCTTTTATTGCAAAATTGCAGATAAAATAACAGCTAATTATGAACAGGAATCTATTAACTCTAGCATTTATGCTATTCTTTGCTTCCTTTCTCTACGCACAGGACATCACCTTAACGGGTACCGTCAAAAACAAAGACGGACAACCAGTTGAGAGTATCACTGTCAGAGAAAAGACCGGAAGCGCCGCGACCTCTACTTCAGAGGACGGATCCTTTACCCTTCAAGTCAAAAGTTCTACTGGAACGTTGGTTTTCACTGGTATTGGATATACGAGACTGGAAAGGGCCTACCAGGGTTCGGGGCCAGTAAATGTGGTCATCCAAGCGGATGAAGGGAACTTGGAAGAAGTAATCATCGTTGGTTACCAAAGACAGTCCATGAAAAAGACCACCAGTGCGGTTCAGGTAATCTCTGGTGAACAGATCGAGAACCTAGCAGCACCAAGTTTTGAAAGTTTATTACAGGGACGTGTTTCCGGTGTGAACATCCAGAACTTCACAGGTGAGCCAGGTGCCAGAAACACCTTCACCGTACGTGGTAACACCACCATCTCCCCTGACCTGAATTCAGAAGTGGATTTGGCGAACACCATGAGTTCTCCTTTGTACATTATTGATGGTATGCCTTTGTCCGTAAATGACTTGGCTACATCTTCTGCTACAGGAACCAACTACATCGCAGGTATCAACATCAATGATATCGAGAGCATCGTTGTTCAGAAGGATGCTTCTGCTACAGCGGTTTGGGGATCTAGAGGTGCAAACGGGGTCATCATTATCAAAACCAAATCAGGTAGATCAGGAAAACCTCAAATCCGTTTATCGTATTACAAAGGAATCACAGAAAGACCTGAATTGCAAAAAACCTTATTAGGTTCTACAGAGCGTTGGGAAAAGATGAATATCCTAAGCCAATACTCCACACCAAGTAATTACGGAGGCGGATTTACACAAGCATTGACCGATAGTTTGAACACAAGCTATAACAATGCAACCGATTGGCAAGATCTTTTTTATACTTCCGGTAACATCGACAACGTAGATGGAAGTATATCTGGAGGTACTGACATCGTAAATTACCGTCTATCTTTAGGTTATTATAATGAGGATGGTATTGTTAGAAATACGGGTTTCAAACGTTATTCATTAAGAGGTAATTTTGGCTTTAACCTAGCATCATTCCTTCGTAGTGACCTGATGTTCTCTACCACTAGAATGAGCAGAAAAAGAGGTTTGGGTCGTGGTATTAATGAGATCGTTCCGGTAAACCAAGCTGGTATGCCTTCTTCATTTGTTGGACTATCCGATGCAGATTATGATTTTTACCTAGGACAATATGACAAGTTATTGGACGATAACAAAACAGATGTTTTGAACATGTTCTCCAAAACCTATGTTGATATCATCCCAGGTTTGCAATATTCCTTCGAAGCATCAGTTCAGGCAAACTTAGATCGTCGTGACCAATTTCAGCCAAGAGAGCTGAATGGTGGAACGAACTTCGCAGCTTCCAACAAGAATGATGCTTTTACCTATAACTTAGCGAATGTCATCAACTATACCAAAACACTGGCTGAGGATCACAATATTACCTTTACCGGTATTCAGTCTTTTCAGTATGACGATTTCAAAAACCTTAACTTAACTGGATATAACCTACCTACAGATGATATCCACGTGGTACAAGGTGTTGCACAAAAAGATCTTTACGGTTCAAGCAACAGAAGAAATTCAGGACTGGTTTCCTATATGGGACAATTCGCTTACGATTATAAAGCGAAATATCTTTTCAATGCTTCATGGAGAGCTGATGCATCTTCCCGTTTTGGTAAAGATACCAAATGGGGTTACTTCCCTTCCCTATCATTAGGTTGGGTTGCATCTGATGAAGCATTCATGAAAAACCTGGAGTTTGTAAACTTCTTGAAGTTTAGAGGTAGCTGGGGTAGATCTGGGGTATTACCTGCCGATTTCTATGCACCTTTCAACGTTTGGGATCTATCAACAACCACTTATGATGGCGAAAATATTGCAACCCCATCTTTTGATAAACCATTAACTCTACCAAACCTAACTTGGAACAAATCAGAACAATCTAATATTGGTTTTGATTTGAACATGTTGGACAACAGGTTGAACATCGTATTCGATGCATACCGTAAGATTACAAAGGATCCTATCCTTTCCTTCCCTTATCCTTTCTATACGGGATACACTAGACTATCCTATAACGTCCCTATGACGATCTATAACGAAGGATTTGATCTATCTATCTCAACTAGAAATATGCCTTCTGGTAAGGATTTCCAATGGAATACAAATTTAAACCTAACCTATAATAAAAATAGAATCGGATCTCTTCCATATAATGATAAGAGTTTCTATGCGGAGACTTACGGGTACAATCAACAGTTATTATTCCGTGTAGGAAGTCCAATCTACCAATGGGCACAGATGATTTACCAAGGAGTTTATAACCGTTTGGAAGATATTCCTGTAAACCCTATCACGGGTAGTAAATTGTCTTACTTCAAAACCTATAATCCGGTATTACCGGGTTATCCAAACTGGTTAGATGTGAATGGCGACTGGGATGTATGGAGTGATGAAGATAAAGGAGCTGCTGATGGCGACTTGGTTCCAACAGGTGATCCAAACCCTAAATTCACGGGAGGTCTTTACAACGAATTTACCTATAAAAACTTCACTTTGGGTATCTTAGGTACATTTACCTTCGGACGTGATATCATCAATACCTTAAAGGCAAATCAGTTCAATAACATTGCAGGAAATGTTTACAATTTCACCAATCTACGTCTTCCTGATTTGGAAGGATTAGATTATTGGACACCGGAGAAAGCAAAAGATCCTAATTTCCAAGCGAATTTCCCATCCATCCAACCGGGTAATTATTTCTACCAATTCTTACCTTTCAGTACCATGTGGAACGAACAAGGCGATTACTTCAAAATCAAAACCATTACGGTTGGTTATTTGTTGCCAGCTAACCTGACTAAAAAATTAGGTATCGGCATGAACCGCGTTAGATTCTACGGTATGATGGACAATGTATTGACCATTCAATCTGCAAACGTTCCAGATGCTGAATTAATCACACCTCAAGGTGAATATTCTGGTGGTGCCTATCCATTGCCAAGGAAATATACCCTTGGTCTTGAAGTTAACTTTTAACACCGAAACATCATGAAAATTAAATCATTAATAACATACATCTGCTGCGCATTCATCATCGTGAATTTCAGCGCTTGTAAGAAATATATCGATCTGGAACCAGAGAACAGCACCTATGATGAGGTTTTCTGGACGGATGCCAACAATATTCCGAAGGCCAATGCCGGAGCCTATTCCATGCTTAGGGATGCCTTAAGAGCTGATCGTTCCTTTTTTATTTTCGGAGATCTAGCTGGAGGTAACTTTGTTACTGGGGGAGATTACTGGAATTATAAAGACCTTTCTAAAGGTGGAAATTTCAAATTTGGATATGCTCCTTATTTAGAAGGAAGCCTTTGGAATTGGACAAGATTCTATGCAATTGTTAATCAATGTAATTTGATCATTGAAAAAACACCTGCTCTTCCTGCTGACGATTTCCCAAATGGAGAAACAGAGAAAAATCAATTGATTGCAGAAGCACGTTTCATCCGTGCCTATACCAATTTCTATATGCAACGTGTTTGGGGAGATATCCTTTTGATCAAGGAATCTTACAAAGATCCTCAGAACATCCCTCCTATTGCTAGAAGTCCATTGGAGGAAACCATGGCATTCTGTATAGATGACCTGTTATTTGGGATTGATAATTTGCCTACAACAGGTAGTAAGGCAAAAGCTTCCAAAGGTGCAGCACAAGCCTTATTGGCGCACGTCTATGCTTGGAAACATGATTACGTAAATGCAGAAAAATATGCCAATGATGTACTTTCAGCAGGATATTCCCTAGAGTCAACGGCAGATTACCGCAAGATTTGGGCAGGAAACTCGAAAGAGTCCATCTGGGAATTGAGCATGTTATACAATACCAGTGGTGAAGAGCATTCGCAAGGATTCTTCAATGCGTTTTTAGCAGACCCTGCAGTTCCAGGGAAGTCGGTTGCCTCAGCATGGACTTTTGATCAGGATGTGTTGGAAGATGTATTTACCACATCAGAACGTGGTGCACGATTTGATTCCATCGCTACAAGAGGTGCAAATGATCAAACTTATTTCCTTCGTAAATACGATAATTTTGTTGAATATCCACCAAAAGTACCTGGAGGTTCTTACTACGCCATCAGTAATAACTTGGTATTATTACGCTTAGCGGACCTACGTCTTTTGCATGCAGAGGCTGCATTAAAGAACGGAAAACCTCAAGTAGCTTTAGCTGATTTAAACATAATTCGTAAGCGTGCGGGTATCAGCGAATTAACTTCAGCGGGTTCAGATCTTATGATTCAAATCTTCAACGAAAGAAGGCGTGAACTTATTGGAGAAGGATCTACTCAATTTGATTTGATCCGTATGGAAATGTTCAATAAAATCGCTGAATTTTCAGCCATTTATTCTGCAGACCGTCTTGCCAATCAAGGGTATTTCTGGCCATTGAACATGCGAGCTCTATTACCTCAGAATGAATTATTAACTCAAAATCCTTGGTGGATTAAACAATAGCACTATGAAAACCAATAACATATTATATTTTGTTTTAATCATTGGATCCTTTATCCTATCCCAAGGATGTAAGAAAGATGATTACCGTATAGGTGGAGATGTTCATGATCCAAACATCAGAATGACGACCTATGATTATTTAAAAAGCAACAAGTATGGCCTTTTCGATACGCTAATAATGCTGGTCGATAAAGCAGGCATAAAAGAGAAGATCAACCAACAAGGTGTTACCTTTTTTGCTCCTACTGATTTTGCTATTAAAAATTATGTGACTTCCAGAACATTGGCTATCCAAAAAATCGACCCTTTCAAAAAATGGACAGTGGATTCGATTATAAAATATGAATTGCCAAGATTTGCAGATTCTTTGGATGTATATTTTGTAAAAGAAAGCCTTCCTAATGTTAATTTAACCATGGAAGGTAAGATTTATAAGAATCAAAAAAATAGAGAGGTTGTAGTTTCCTATGAGGAGACCAGAGATCCGAATTTAGGCTATAATCCAAATTCATCTATTATCCCTAGGGTTGTCTATTACACTTACTTATACCAGACCTTAAGTCCGGGATTTGATATCACAAAAATCGCTTATCCAGTAGGCGTTCGTACGTTGGTTCAAACATCCAATGCACAGACAACTACCGGTACACTACATGTATTAAACAATTCGCATACCTTATTTTATTATAGATAGCCATGAAGAATAAATTTATAATTGCTGCTCTCTTGTTAGGTACATTAGCAACTGGAGCTTGTAAAAAGATTCCTGATGGAAACTTGAGTAATATTATCAGATATGAGGTTCAACCTTCTACCATTCAACAAGGTAGAGCTTACGTTTCCACTGCAATTAATCCAGAAGGATCTACAAAACCATTGAACATTAAATTAGTCAATGTGTATAACCGGGAAACTGGTGAAAATGTAACTCCTTTGTTCGAGAAGACTTATGCCCATAAGGTGTGGAAAGCGTTATATGATCCGAAAAAAGACACTACCTTAGAGCAGATCAATGCAAAGCGTATTGATACCATGATCCATCCAATTGTGATCAACCCGGTATCTGGTCAGATCGAAGCGAATTATACGACAGTCAACCTTCCATTAGGGAAGTATAAATTTGATTTGGAAATCAGTAATCCTACTGGAACCAAATTTTATAAAGACATCGGATCATTTGACTTAGTTGCAGCGCCTTTATTCGAAATCCCTGCAGTACGTTCAACCGTAGCGATGAAAGTGGGTGCAGAAGGAACGACTAAGGTAATTACCAGTGGTGTTGAACACATCCGCGTTACCCGTACTTCAGAAACTGGAGACAAGGTGATCGTGAAGATTGTAGATAAGAATGGAAATGCTTTCAATCCTAACAAAGGTGAGATTGCTAGACGTCCTCAGAGTGGTAATACTCCAGGATTCTTGCAGACCATGCAGGATTATGCAATCTCTACGCAATTATTTGACGATCGTATGGAATTTGCGTTCGGTGTAGTTCCTTTCCCATTGAACTCATTGGGTAATGGTTTTAACTATTATTACCGTATTCCAGCACAATATGTTAAGTATGATGATAGCCTTGGCCTTCCATACAATACCTATTCTTGTAATGCACGTTTTTCTTTTAGAACGTATGCACCTGGAACTTATTTGATCGAAGTCATTGTTCCACAAGTTACTCGCGTTCCTTAATCTTTTTTGGAATGAAATTGAAATGGCATCTAGAAAATTCTAGATGCCATTTTTTATTTTATGAAAGTTTTTATCCTTATAAAATTTATCAAACACCCAATAAGGATTTAGCTCCTTTGATGTGAGTATCATCCTGTGTCAAGATGGCAAAATACCCATAGGCAAGCGCGGATGCGGCTGCTCTTTCAACCGTTTGCTCAAATAGTTTGTCCCAGGTCTTCCCTCCCAGCCTTTCATAAGCTTGGATCAACTCCTTAAGACTTTCTTCCCCAAAGACATTTAGATGGCCGCTGAAGTCAATGGATGGATCGCCAAACTGAGCGGTCGTCCAATCGATAATACCTGTAATTTCTCCAGCTTGATTAGTTAAAATATGTCCTGCATATAAATCGCCATGAATGAAGCTTGTGAAATCAGGCCACAATTCATCATGTTGCAACCAGGCTTTATATCTTGATTCCAGTTCATCCGAAATACCAAGCTCTGATTTGACCAGGGTTAAACGGCTATCAATTTCAGGTCGAAGATCTCCAGCATCCATCATTTTTATGTGATTCCTTTTAGCCTCCTCTGCAGGGATTTGGTGCAAATCGTAGAGCGTATGGGCTAAAGAAGGAACAAAATGCGGATTATGCTGATCCATATTCCATTTCACAGCATAAGAGGCATCGTAAGTTAATACGGGCTTTCCCTTTAAAGCAGGATAGGCAACCAACCTTTCTGTACTGATGACCCAATTGGGGATTTCTACTTTTAAAAAAGGTTGGACAAAACTTAGAATATTCTTTTCTTCCTGGATCTGTTTTAGCATCTCAGGGCGTCTAGGAATTCTTAATATCCATTCTTTTCCATGGATATCCTTCGCCATTCCTACCCTAAAATCAATTCCCATCTCACTGAAATGGATCTGATCGGTTAAGGCTAAACCATGGTCTTTTGCGAGGTCCTTGATCTCCTGTTCATTCATATTGGTTAGTCATTTGTTTGAGATCGCAAGACCCAAATATATCCGACAATAGGAATAAAAACCACCTTCAGAAAATCAATAAAGCGTTCCGCAGGAGTGCGATCATGGTAAATGATAATATTACCCACACAATAACGAACAACAAAATAAATGTGGATAAATAGGATTATATAAACTACTGTTAACAATGGGTTTGCGGAATAATCGATAAATGCTAACATATGAAAATGTTTTTGTGTCTATTAAAATTAAGATAAAAATTTTAATAATTATCACACTAAGCGCCCAAAAACGCCCTAATAATCTAAAAATATAAAATCCACAATAAATATTATAGCGTTAAGAACAATAATTGAATATTATTATTCTATTAAATAATTTTATTAAAACTACATTATATTTTTAAATCTATAATTTTCACGCAATCGATTTCGTTAAATTTTTAGAATATATTTTTAACTATCTTTTATATTATTGTAATGGATTACAACCAAAAATCTAATAATTAACCAAATATTCACCAATACCAATTAAAAGATGTATGAATTATACTAATCAAAGTAAATTTATTTCTTTCTCTACATGGGTGAGAACATGTTTAATAGGCTCAGTGATGGCCATACTTCCCAGTTTTGGCATAGCAAGAGAGGAATATTCACTCCATTCCTACCTGAAAGAAATAGAACAAAAACAACAGGAGATTACTGTTACAGGAATTGTTAAAAATGATGCTGGAGAACCGATGGTAGGGGTTTCCATTTCATTGAAAGATAATCCGAAAAAGAAAACATCCACGGATGCAAACGGTCGTTTCATCATCGATGTACCTAAAAATTCAGTGCTGGATTTTTCCTATGTAGGTTATCTACAGCAAGAGTACACTGTTTCTGAAGAGAAACAGGATATCGTGATCACCTTATTGGAAGATGAGGAAGGCATTGAAGAGGTAGTGGTTACCGGATTAGGTGTACAGAAGAAAAGTACCTTAGTAGGGTCTATTACTACCGTAAAACCCGAAGATCTTCGGGTTCCAACGGCTAATCTTTCCAATGCATTGGCTGGAAGATTGGCAGGCGTGGTTGCCTTTCAACGAACCGGTGAACCAGGGGCCGATGGTTCTAATTTTTACATTCGAGGAATATCCACCTTCTCAGGGGTAAATTCGCCGCTGATCATCATCGATGGCGTCCCTGCCTCCACCAATGATCTGAACGCAATTGCACCCGAAGCCATAGAAAGCTTTTCAATCCTTAAAGATGCAAATGCCACTGCCATATATGGTACTAGAGGGGCTAATGGGGTGATGATTGTAACCACTAAAAGAGGAAGAAACTTCGACAAGGCCAAGATCAATATGCGATTTGATAATGGTATCACGACACCTACGTTTGTACCCAAATTTGTGGATGGTACAAGATTCATGGAATTATTTAACGAAGCCGTTTCCGGAAGAGGGACTGGGGAAGTTCTTTACACCTCGTCTAAAATAGAAGGTACTCGAAATAATTTAGACCCTTTGATCTTCCCCAATGTGAATTGGTACAACGAAATGTTCAAACAACATGCTCAAAGTAGAACAGTCAATGTAAATGTTCAAGGGGGCGGTCCGCGTGTGGATTATTTTATGAGTGGAACATTCAATAACGATAATGGTATGTTGAGGAATTCTGAATTGAACACCTACAATTCAAATCTGAAAGTAAATAGATATACCTTTCAGAACAACATCTTTTCTCAGATTACCTCCTCAACAAAAGCATCGTTAAAATTGAACACACAATTACGGGACTTAAAAGGCCCGAACGATAATACTGCCGACATTTTTACCAATGCCATAAATGCAAATCCTGTTGATTTCCCTTTGTTATTTCCGAATGATGAGAAATTTCCAGAAGGCTATCTATTTGGTGGAAAAACGGGAGGTCGAATCAATAATGGGTTCCTAAATCCTTACGCGAAGATGATGAGTGGATACCGCTCACGTTTTGAAAGCACATTAATGGCCATCTTGGATGTGGACCAAAAATTAGACATCATCACGAAAGGACTGAATTTTAGAGCCTTAGCCTCCTTTAAAAATCTTTCCATTACGCAAACCAGCCGCTCAAGGGGTGTCAACAATTTCGAAATCTTAAATTACAAACTTGATCCCGAAGGTAAATATAAGTATGAGTTGGGTCGTGTAGGAACTGTTCTAAATGAGACTTTAGAAACAACCAACACAACGGAAGGAGATCGGTCAACGTATATGGAAGCTGGTTTAAATTATAACCGGACTTTTTATGACAAGCATGATGTGAACGGGGTTATGGTATATTACCAAACGGATTATAATGTAAATTCGCCTTCGGACCTGATCACGTCATTACCTAGACGGACACAATCTTATTCCGGACGCTTTTCCTATGCATACGACAGCAAATACCTAGCCCAGTTTACCATGGGATATAATGGGTCGGAGAACTTTATCAAAGGGAAAAAATTTGGATTCTTCCCCTCCCTCGGACTTGGATATATTGTAAGTAATGAACCGTTTTTCCAGCCCCTAACACCCGTCGTACACAACCTAAAATTACGCGGCTCTTGGGGCAGGGCTGGAAATGACCAGATCTTACAACCCGATGGAACCCCTGCACGTTTTATTTATCTATCGGATATAAACCTGACTGGTGCCCCTTCCTTTACCACAGGAATTTCACAGGATTATACCCTCAACGGACCAATTTATAATAGGTTCGAAAACCAGAACATCACTTGGGAAATTTCCGAACAATATAACCTCGCGTTAGAATTAGGTTTATTTAAGTCTATAAACCTAGTTATCGAAGGTTATAAAGAAAACCGTTCTAATATTTTCCTTTCCAGGCAAACAATCCCTGATTATTTAGGCACATCAGGTACCACCATTTATGGAAACTTGGGAAGTGTAAAAGCGAAAGGAATCGATATATCTTTGGATTATTTCAAGAGTTTCAATGATCACACTAACCTGACGATAAAGGGAACCATGACCTATGCCTCGAATATAGTCACTTCCTATGATGAACCTGAATTTATGAGGGCAAAAAACCTGAAACAGGAAGGACATCCAATCAATACCTTATTAGGATATGACGCGGAAAGGTTATTTATAGACCATGCTGAAGTGCTCGCTAGCCCTTTGCAGCAGATTGGAGGATTTATTACTGCGGGTGATATTAAATACCGAGACTTCAATGGCGATAGGATAGTAAACTCCGACGACAGGATCAGAATGGGCTATCCAACCACTCCAGAAATCGTATATGGATTTGGACCATCCTTCCAATATAAACGGTTTGATATTTCTATGTTTTTCCAAGGTGCAGCCAGAAGTTCTCTAATGATGAATGGATTTCACCCTTTTGGCACCTCGGACCAAAGGAACGTGCTACAATTCATTGCAGATGACCACTGGAGCCCATCGAACCCCGATATCTATGCTGCCTACCCTCGTTTAAGCAAATTTGATAACCCAAATAATACAGCCGCATCAAATTATTGGTTGAGAGATGCGGCATTTCTAAAGTTGAAAAACATGGAAATGGGTTATACCTATAAATTCTTAAGGTTTTATGCGAGCGGGCAGAACCTGCTCATATTCAGCAAATTCAAATTATGGGATCCTGAGGAAGGTGGAGGTGCCGGCCTTAAGTACCCAACTCAAAGGGTGATCAATATGGGTATTCAAATGACATTTAATTAGGAAAAAACATTATGAAAAAATATTTTAAAACCATACCATTGCTCCTGTTCATATCCATTTTTATGATGGGATGTAACCAATTCTTGGATGTAGTTCCAGATGAAAGACCAACAGAAAAAGATGCTTTTAAGGATGAGTTTGCAGCTGAACGATTTCTGTATACCTGCTACAGCTTTTTACCAACTGTACGAAACGGCACGTATTCCATTGATCTTATGACAACAGATGAAGTAATTTCTTCTTTTGAACATGAATCTTTTGCGCAATTCCCAAAAGGAACATTTTCAGCCTCTAACCCGGTGATCACTTATTGGGCAAATTTGTACAAGGGCATACGGCAAACCAACTTACTAATAGTCAATCTTGATAAAATCCCAGGGCTTTCTGACGCTAAAAAAGAAGATTACCTTGCACAGGCAAAGTTCCTGATTGGGTATTATCATTTTTTATTGGCCAGAATGTATGGTCCTATCATCCTGGTTGAAGGTGTTGAAGATTTAGAACAACCAGCTTCCGGATATAAGGCTCGAGCAACTTATGAGGAGTCGGTTAATTTTATTGTAACCAAACTGGATGAGGCGGCGGAAATATTACCACCAAAAAGAATAGGTTCACAATATGGCTTAGCCACAAAAATTGCCGCAAAATCCATTAAAGCTCGAATGCTATTATACGCGGCCTCGCCTTTATTCAATGGAGGTGGAGGACATAGGCCAAGCTTTTATGCAGATTTCAAGAACAATGATGGGAAATTACTTATTCCAACCAGTTACGATAAAGAAAAATGGAAAGCCGCCATCGACGCTTATAAAGAAGCAATAGAATTAGCCGAGTCGAATGGGCATGTATTATATGAAAATTCACAGGTTACAGGGCTTCCAACAAATCAGACTCAAAAAGATTTGCGGTATACTTTTATTGACAAATATTCCAGTGAATTAATATGGACAGATACCCGAAGGGAAGGAACATACGATTTTCAAAACAAAAGCACGCCTTATTTAAATCCTGGAGCTTATAATGGTATTTCACCAACCATATCCATGTTGGAAAAGTTTTACAGCAAAAACGGGCTTCCTATCGATAAGGATCCAGCTTATGATTATGCAGGAAGATATGGGGTTGGCAATACCGCATCCGGAGGTAGCACCTTGAATCTGAATTTGAACAGAGAGCCTAGATATGAAGCTTGGATTGCATACCATAATGGCTATTACGAGATTCTTCGACCTGATGGATCCAATAGAACATTAACGCAGTTCAGAAAGAATGATGCTCATGGAATTAAAGGTAGAAGTAACAATTATTCACCAACCGGATTTTTAAATAAAAAAGGTGTCAGCCCTCAATTTGGAGCATCTCAAGATAGAGAGATGCAACCCACGATTACGGAATCATATCCTTGGCCATTGATTCGATTGGCCGAGCTATACCTGGGTTATGCTGAAGCTTTGATCGAATATGATGCAGGGAATATTCCTTTAGCAAAAACATATATCGATAAAGTTAGGGTTCGTGCAGGCATTCCTAAGATTGATGAATCATGGGCTCCAATCGGAGGTGCAACAACCCAAGAACAATTGAGAAGCATTGTTCGACAAGAACGAACAATTGAATTTTACTTGGAAAACCACCGATTTTGGGATTTAAGAAGATGGGTGGAAGCAGAAGCTGCATTAGGAACGCAAGCTAAGGGACTGAACATCAACGGAACAACTGATGATGTGTTTTTTAACATCGTGACCGTGCAGTTTCCTCGGGCATTTCGATCCCCAGATTTCTATTTAATGCCCATTCCTACAGCAGATATCAATAAAAATCCCAATATCGTACAAAATATCGGCTATTAAATTTTGATGATTTATTATGAAAAAACTAATTATATACTTACTCATTGCAACTCTTGCCCTGAGTTGCAGCAAGGAGAAGGACATCGCCCCTATCCCCTCCAATATTTCAACATTGAGTACAAAACCAATAGTGGGTGGAGCTTTACTAAAATGGACATTGCCTAAAGACAGCAATTTCACCTATGTTGAAATAAGATACCAATCAGGCGGCGTAACTAAAGTGGTCAATGTTTCGAAGTATACCGATTCGGTACAGATCAGTGGTTTACTTAATAAAAATGAATATACTTTTGAACTCCAAACCGTACAACACCATAAAGAAAGCAAGACTTATGGCACGGAATCTTTGAAGAGCACCTCAGTTCGGCCGATAAAAAGACCCATTGTTACCCAATTCAATAAAATAGATATTCGGGACAACATGACGGAAACATTTACACAGGAAACAACTGAAGAACCGAAATCAAATCTTGTGGACAATAACATCGCCACCTATTGGCACACGGCATGGTCTGCTGGGGTTGCCCCTTTACCACATTGGATCAAAGTGAATTATAATGAACCGACCAAAGTAGATAGAATAGGATATTTTTGGCGCCAAGGCAGAAACTCGCCGGCCGGCAGGCCAGAAATTATAGGAGTCGAGACAAGTGAAGATGGTACAACCTGGAAAAGGGAATGGACATCCGAAGTATTGAATGTGGCGAATACCAATTCCCCAACTTTGGAAAAAACCTTTGATCTTCCAACCCAACTTCAAGCTAAATTTTATCGCGTCATGTTTATTCAAGTTAATGGAACCACAAACTATGTTAATCTAGGTGAATTCAGAATGTATGTAAAGGTTGTTACAGATTTAGAATTGGAGGCTGAAAAAAATTATGTCATGAACTAGCCTCAATTATTCAATAATAAACAAAATAGAAAATCTACCTTTTTAGGTAGATTTTTTATTTGAATGTAAAATCAAATTTAATTTATTTTTACAGGTATCATATTGTCCAATTATTAACCAATCTACATTTTATGGACAGGAATATAAAGCTCATTTTCAGCTTCTTCATGCTGATTGTATTGATCTCCTTAGCTGGTTTTTATACTTCCTATATTAGCCAACTACCCAATTTCTCACATTTCCCCTTACTGATCCACCTTCATTTCATTGGATTTATAGGTTGGTTTGTGCTAATCATCATTCAGCCAATCCTTATAGCAAAAGGAAATCGGAGCCTACATCGAAGATTGGGAAAAATCGCCTATCTCCTCATCCCGCTCTTAATTGTAAGTATCCTATTATTGGTTTATAACCAAACAGAACGAGAATTAGCTGATATCCCAGAAAAAGCCATGATGACCTCTTTTATCGGGTTTATTGATGCGCTATCTTTAGGGGTCTATTTTACCATTGCCATGATGAATTCAAGAAATCAGCGTTGGCATGTAGCCTTTATTATTGCCTGTTCCCTGGTCATCCTTAACCCTGGCATGTCCAGATTACTCAATCAGATCCATCCAGGATCAGGTCTACTCGCGGCCATACTATTCCCTATTCTAGTAAGCATTGCAATACTTGTTGTCGAAAAAATAAATTATCAAAAAGCCATTCTAAAAAGCCCCTACCTCCTATTTTTAGCATGTTGGATAACAGAAATTATACTGTTGATGATGATTCCCAAAACCGAATTTTGGAAAAACCTCGTACTTGCAATCCTTCATTGAAAAAAAACCATCACCCCCGCTGATTGTTACTAATAAGGACATTATTGAAAAGGAATCTTTAAAACAATCATTATGGCTGATACGATCAAAGCAGAAAAAGACCCCAACATTTTTAAGGGAATACGCGAATTTCTAGACGCACTGAACAATAGCGGTGATAAACCACTGGAAACATTGGCACCAGAAGATGCCAGAAAGGTATTGGAAGATGCCCAAAAATCAGTAAAAGTGGATTATTCCGGCATCACAGAAGAAGAAAAAACCATCGAACAGGATGGATTATCTGTAAAAACAGTTATAGTAAAACCTGATGGTACTACGGATAAAAAATTGCCGGTATTCATCTTTATTCATGGTGGCGGTTGGATTCTGGGAGATTACCCAACACATAAAAGATTGGTTAGGGATCTTGTCGTTCAAAGTGGTGCCGCAGCGGTATTCGTTGATTATACCCGATCTCCGGAAGCGAAATACCCAACAGCTATCAATGAAATATACGCAGCAACCAAGTGGGTTGCAGCACATGGCAATGAGATTGGCGTTGATGGAGAGAACCTAGCGGTTGCTGGGAATAGTGTGGGGGGCAATATGTCGGCAGTAACCTGTTTGATGGCAAAGGATAAATCAGGTCCTAAAATAAAATTCCAATTGTTGTTATGGCCGGTTACTGATGCGAATTTCGAACGTGAATCTTGGAAGAAATATGCAGAAGGCCGATTCTTGACTGATGGCATGATGAAATGGATGTGGGACAATTATCTGCCGGATGTAGCTAAAAGAAAAGAATATTACGCTTCACCATTCCAAGCAGATTTGGAAAAATTGAAAGGCTTACCGCCTGCATTGATTCAATTGGCTGAAAATGACATCCTATTTGATGAAGGCTTGGATTATGGAAGAAAACTGGATGAAGCGGGCGTACCTACAACCATCCAAACATACAACGGTTTTATCCATGATTATGGTTTATTAAATCCATTAAATCATATAGAAGCCGTCAAATGTTCGGTTGAACAAGCTGCTCAAGCGTTGAAAAAAGCATTGTTTGAAAGCTAATTTCAAACCAAAAAACAGTAAAAATAAAGCTGCTGGTAGACCATTTTAATAAACGGTTCACGACAAAAAGAATAATATTTTGTTTTTTATGCTTTCAATTGACTAAATTGTAATATATTTAGAATAAATAAGGGCTTTAACATTAAATTTACCTTTGCTAAACATGAACATCAAAATAGTCGGATCCGGTAGCTTTATACCTGATACCAAGATAAAAAATGCAGATTTCGAGAACCATATCTTTTTAGATGAGGCAGGTTCGCCAATCAAAAACCCAGAATCTATCATTCGTAAATTCAAGGAAATTACAGGAATTGAAGAGCGTAGATATGCTTCCAAAGAATTGGTCAGTTCAGATCTTGCCTTCTTTGCATCCGAAAAAGCGATCGAAGACGCTGGAGTGGACAAGGAAACCTTGGATTATATCATTGTTGCCCATAATTACGGAGATGTGCCTTCTGGTACCATCCAATCCGATACAGTACCCAGCTTGGCCAGTCGAGTGAAGCAGAAATTAGGGATTGAAAATCCTAATTGTGTGGCCTATGACTTATTGTTCGGTTGTCCGGGTTGGATCGAAGGGATGTTACAAGCCAATGCTTTTATCCGTTCTGGAATGGCCAAAAGATGTTTGGTAATCGGAACGGAAACCTTATCCCGTTTAATAGACCCTTCCGATCGTGATTCCATGATCTATGCAGATGGAGCTGGTGCAGTAGTGGTTGAAGGAACTACAGCTGATGAGGGGATGTTATCTTATGCAAGTGCTACCTATGCCTTGAATGAGGCGGGCTATCTATTCTTTGGTCCTTCTTATAATAAAGAGGCGGAACAGGATACGCGTTATATTAAAATGAAAGGTCGCAAGATCTATGAATTCGCACTTACTAAGGTACCTCTGGCCATGCAACAATGTTTGGAGAAAGGAAACATTGCCATCACCGACATCAAGAAAATCCTGATCCACCAGGCCAATGAGAAAATGGATGAAGCCATTGTTGAACGTTTCTATGGACTGTATGATATGACTCCTCCAGAGCATATCATGCCGATGACGATCAATAAATTTGGGAACAGCAGTGTGGCGACTATCCCTACTTTATACGATCTGATCATCAAAGGATTGATGGAAAAGCATGAATTAAACAAAGGTGATGTAATTTTATTTGCTTCAGTTGGAGCAGGTATGAACATTAATGCCTTTACCTATCGCTTATAATCTCGAAAATTGGGTTATTTTTGTAAAAAGAAATTATCATGAGCGATCCAAATAGCAGAAGCAATATCAAGCCGGGCATAGTCGTGAACATCATCCTCAAGAAGGATCAACGATCTGGAAATTTTACAGAAGGTATTGTGAAAGACATATTAACCTCAGCCGCATACCATAGCCGAGGAATTAAAGTAAGATTAACCGATGGCCAGATCGGCCGAGTAGCAGAAATCATAGAGGAAGATTAGTCTTCCTCTTTTTTTGTCCAAAAAATAGTAGCCTTACGCTATTTGAATTATATTTAAGATTAATTAACTTCGATAGACCATATTAAAAACAAAAATTATGAATCTATCTTACATCGGTACAAACGAAATATTAATTATCCTTGTCGGTTTAATCTTATTGATAGCTGTTTTAACCTTAGCTGTCGTCTTGGTGAAAAAAATAAGGAATTAATGGGCTAAAGAAATCCTGTTTAGGATTTCTTTAAAATCCCTTTTTCAACCGCATCTTGAATTAGCTCTTCAGCATATTCCCAGATGCTGCTGGAACCATAGTTCATGACGCTTTTCTTGGCATATACCTTCTCGTAGGTAACCCCTGGCATATTCCAAGTCCCACCATTATTGGAGTAATTCTGGAGCAGGGGCTCCAACCTATCCATGGTACGCGCAAATTTTGCTTCCATAGTCTCGCCTAACTCAAATTCCTCCCAAATTGCTGTAAATTCTTCTGCTTGTTCCTCAGGCAATATTCCAAATATTCGTTTTGCCGCAAGACGCTCCTCCTCCGTATTATCATGGCTTTTTAGGCTGTCGTAGATAAAGGTATCCCCAGCATCGATCTCCACGATATCGTGGATCAAAACCATTTTAACCACTTTAAGGACATCCACTTCTTCATTGGCATGCTGTTGCAATACGATGGCCATCATCGCCAAATGCCAACTATGTTCCGCATCATTCTCCCTCCTATTGCTGTTCAATAATCGGGTCTGCCTTTCGATATATTTCAGTTTATCGATCTCTTTGATAAAAGCAATCTGTTTGAACAAGTCCTCAGGAATCATAGTAATGCGAATGTTAGATTCAAATATACCGAAATAATAATGGCAAATTACAAATCAGGATCTACCCGAATATGCACCCCTCTCCCGCCAAATCTGGATAGATCGTAGCGTAGGTTCAAAGAAAATACCCGTGTAATCACATTGGTTCTGGAATCGATGATAGAGTTCCCCATCACCTGCCTATTCAACATATTACCTTGGTTCAGTAGATCACTCACCCGAGCGGATAAAAACAGGTTCTTGTTCTTCAAGAACATCTTCGTTATGCCCAATCCGATCAACAAAGGATTCTGATTCGCCAAAGCATAACCCGTATTGATCCGTTTACTCGTGTTGAATTCTGCCTGATAAGTTTTCAGGAATTCTACCCGACCATTTACGGCCATGTTCAGGTTATGGAGCTTACGGATGGATTCCTGTAAGGAAGGATTCTCATTTCGGCTAAAGGAGTAATTAACATTACTATTGATCTTTACCTTTGGAAGATTCAATCGGCCGTTCCAAGAAGCCCCAAATGATTTGGTCGTGAAGAAATTCTTTGCCGTCATCTGCCCAATATTGAACACCGGATCCATTCCCCCTCCGAAACCCATCATGTTCGAAAGTCCAACAATATTATTGTTGTTCACCTGATTATAATTTAATCGAGTGGTCAAGATCACCGCTTTCATATTCATGTTCAAGGAAAGGGCCTGGGAATAGTTCAATCCTTCATTGGAATACCCTTCATTGTCGATATATTGGATCCTATTGGAAACGCCGATACTTCCATCGTAAGTCAAGCGCCACTTCTTATCCTTCATCGGCAAAGTAAAAGTATAATTACCTCCCAGATTATAGTTCCCATTGGCATTGATATAGCGTGTCTCCCTTTTAAAACTACCCAAGGTATCCGGTAGGATGATGATATTCTCCACCACTTGATCTTGGATGGTACTGAAATTGGCAGAAACCATCAAGCTTTTTCCCGTTTCCTGTTTAACGAAATTATAATTCGAACTGAAATTATGCGAAAAATATGGCTTCAGATCAGGATTACCGATGATGATATTCTGCAAGTTCCGGGTATTCGGAATGGGCTGAAGCTGACTTTGTGAGGGAGCAGAATTCCTTCCGTTATAGGCCACAGCTATTGTTTTTCCAGGTTTCACCTGGGTACTAAAATTCAGCACAGGGGAAAAGTTGAGGGAATTGTTCTCAATTTCTTGATCCAATTGCGCATAATAATTCTTCTGCAACAAGGGATTGAAATTGATTCCTGCAGAGAAATTAGTCCTTTGCTTCGAATAATTATAATTGACTCCGATGGTCTGCGCGATGACCTGGTTCCGCATGTAGGAGCTTAAGGAATCGACATAATAGAAATCCCTACTGGCTGTATCCAATACCGAAGTGGCCAAATTGTTGGTCGATTTGGAGAAGTTAAACCGATAGTTCAAGCTGATCGATCTACGCAATAAAGAATCCTTCTTACTCTTGCCGATGGAAAAATTATATCCGGTACTAAAATTTAATGACTCCGATTTATTATCGTTCGTAATATTCCGATGCAATAAGGAGTCCTTTAAAAGATCTCCAGAAGTTTGATCATAATACAAGGTATTGCTCAAAATGGATTGCAGGGATTCTGAACTGCTACGATTGTAATGGAAATTACCGGAAATATATTTTTTACCTTCTTTCAATTTGCGGTTCAACATCAGGCTAACCCCTACATTCGGAGTTCTGGAAGTATTTTCATTTTCATTCCGAAATCCCTGTTTCATCGCTCCGGTTTGATTGTTTGCCGAAATATTGGAATTGGTCATCTTACCAAAACCCAGGTTGATGTCTGAATTAATAAACCATTTATCCGTTCTATTATTTAATCCTGCATTAAAATTATGGTTCGATCCACCATTATCTCCTTCACTATTCGAATTGTTGTAATAGGTCCCAATGGTACTTACGGTTTCGACAAAAGATTCATTGGTAAATGCAGAAAGATTTCCACGGCCATTATATCCAAAATTATAATTCCCTTTTTCCTTGAATTTATTCCGATGATTGACAGACAGATTAAAGGATTGATTGATACCAGCGCCATTATTTTCCGTCATCACGTTAAATCGAGCGCCATTCTGTTGCTTTTCTTTCCAAAAGCTAAAATCCCCACCGATCTCTGCCTTATCGTTACTTGCGGTTTCTGCGTTGGCATTTCCAAACTTGCCCTTGTTCATACCAGGTTTGGTCTCAATATTAATCAACTTACCAGGTTCCCCGGTCTTCACCCCGGTGAAATTTGCTTCATCGCCATAATCCTCAATGATCTGGATCTTGGATACAATCTCAGCCGGCAATTTCTTGATAAAATCATCCAGGTTATTAGTGAAAAAATCTTCCCCATTTACACGGAGTTTCATGACAGGCTTCCCATTGGATTCCACCTTGTTGTTCTCATCCACCACCAGCCCTGGAAGTTGTTTGATGAGATCGGCGAGATTATCCCCTTCCAAGACATCAAATGCCGCCGCATTGTATTCTACTGTATCCTTTTTGATGGTTATCGGATTGGGCTTTTTATTGATCACCAATTCCTCCAATTGAATAGTCTTAATTTTGAGTACGATACGTACAGTGGTTGGCTTATCAGAGATTTCGACGGTACGCACTTCCATATCCGAAGATATATTGGAGACCTGCAGTTCAGCTGTTCCGATTTTCACCTTTTTAAAGCTGAATTCCCCTTTTTTATTACTGGAAGTCTTTAGTGTATCCTTGCCGGATATCAGAAAAACCCGGGCGCCTTCAACCGCATTTCGGGCACTATCGATCACTGTACCGTTCAACTCCCCGAATTCCTGGGCATTCGCCTGAAAAGCAAGTAATGAAATGCAGGAAACTAAAAATAATTTTAATAAATGCCTCATATAGTAAAGCATTTATTGTCATAATTGGTAGACATCAAAAACCTTTTTTTAAAATTTTCGTTAAATGTAAAAAAATAATCAGCCACTTTTCTGTAACATAAATGTTAATCAGAAAAAATAACATAAATTTAACTATTGGGTTTTGTTTAGGCCTTTTAATACCTACCTTGATCAATCGAACAAGCCATCATGATTGCGGATCCTAGATTTTAATTTCTGACGGATATTCTTTCGGTGGGTGCGGATCGTCATAACACTGCGGTGCAATATTTCCGCAATTTCCTGACTGGATTTTCCTTCCTTTATCAATTTATAGATTTCTAGTTCTCGATCGGTAAGTCCAAAATCATTTTTCATGATGGATTCGGAGCTACTGTGCAATGTTTTTTCATCTCCATAGATGCTCTTCCCTTCATATACCTGTCGAATAACACTGATTAAATCCTCCGCATCCAATTCCTTGGAAATATAGCCCTCTACGCCGATCTCTTTCAATTCTGCAAAAAATGCCTGGTTGACTTCCAAAGATAAAATAATGATTTTTGCCTGCGGTCGGATCTGTTTGATTTCCTTGGCAATACTGATCCCAGACCGCTCGTTCAAATACATATCCAATAAAATGATGTCAGGTTCATGCTGATTTAACATGCCTCGGATATGATTACCATCTGAATAGCGCTGTAAAAGGACCATATCAGCTTCCGACGACAATAGCGCGTGAAGACCATCAGAGAATAACCGGTGGTTATCAATATTGACCAATCTAATCATGCTGAATCCCTTTCTTTTTAAGTGGCAAAACGATATTTACCGAACAGCCCTCTTTATTAATAATAAAATCAAAACTTCCATCATAATAATCGACTCTAGACCGGAGATTCGACATCCCCATTCCTTTTCCGATCAAATCCATATCTACTTCTTCGGAGCGTCCATTATCATGGACCATCAAACGGACTTCTGATTCATCCACAGCCAGATCAACTTCAATCAATGTGGCATTTTTAGCATGCTTAACCGCATTGGTCAACAATTCTTGGTAGATTCGGAACACATGGATCTTCATGTCCCAGGGGATGTGGTATTCATTCCCTATACAGGATAGATGGATTTCAAATTGATGTGCAAAAGCTTGTACATCCGATCGGATAGTTTCAAGAAGACCATTCAGTTCCAGATTCCTGGGAGCTATCTGATGGATCAGCCGTTTAAAATCAAAATTGATCCCCTTCAGCATTTCTTGGACTTTATCGGATTGCTTTAGGTTTTCTTTCGACAGGAGAAGACGAAGTCCTTGTATAGTTCCCCCAATACCATCATGCACATCCTGTGCGATCCTTAACCGTTCCTTTTCCTGGGTAATGATCAGTTCATGGGCCAACTGCCTTCTCTTCTCTTCACTCTGTTCAATACTTCGCTTGAAAAACTCAAAATCCTGTTTATACTTAACTGTAAATACGATCATCAAATAGATAACCTCTACTGCAAATGCAAAAATGATATTTCCAGGTTTAACAATCTGCGGGATGTAGATATAATTTAGGGAGCTGAACAAGTAGAGCAGTACGGATATAATAAGCAATGTATTTCCCAAAAGGTAATGCATGATAAAAGGAGTTCTTTGCCGTATAGCGATCCAGATATTCATTAACAGTCCAAATGTTTGCATTAATAGCACCGCAACAAAAAAGTATTGGAAATATTCCAGTAACAGGGAATGTTGAGGCAGCAGCAAATTCAACAATAAATAAAAAAAGACAGCAATGAGTGCTACCCGATTAAGTAGTTTCAGACGATGGCTATAATTGGGCAAAAACTTATCCTGTTGTACAAAAGCAATAAATACATGTACGTTGAAATATAAGGTCAGGGCTAGGAAGCTTAATTTAGGGATCCTGGCCCAGCCTTCATAAATATAAGACGGGATGAGGTAGACATCATGCAGGTATTCGACGGTATTAAAAGCCACGAGGCAACTGATGTAGCCTAACATCATGGCATAGAAGCGTTTCTTCAGAATGATGAAGAGAAATAAATTAAAAAGCATGGCAAAGAAGAAAAAGCCATAATACCTTCCCAATAAAAAAGATAATCCTAATTCATAAGTTAAAATATCACTTTTGGTACTGATATCGGTGGGAAAGTACAGGGTTTTCCGTCCAAATACTTCCGTTTTTAGCAAAAAACTTTTGGTCTCGCCTGCTTCCAGAGGTATTTCAAAACTAACCGACCTTAGAGGCACTTCTCTATCCTTCAATTTCTTGAAATGGGATTGGTCTCTTCTTGATATGAGGAAATTGGAGGAATCAGCCATTTCAAAGAGGCTGAATTTAATACCATCATTGTAGAAACTCCATAAATAGTTCTCCCGGTACTTAGACTGGTTGGAAATGCTAATGGAAAACCAGTGGGTACAATCTGTGATACCACGATTTACAACTGAACCTGCTGGCATAGGCTGAAATTTGCCTTGCTTCCATTTCTCAACAACCTGTATCGCCCTTTCACTTCCACTACAATCTACATATTCTCCGAGATATTGAACTATACGAATGTCATTGGCGCCTGGAACTTTCAAGGTATCCTGCGAATAGGCAGTAACCTGAAAAACAAATATCATCCATAACAATAATGGAAGATTTTTCATTAACAATTAGTTAGGTTATACGAATATAGTCTTCTGAAATTAAATTATCAACTTTATATTTTTCCAGTTAACAGAATTTTTTAACGTATTCCCCTGGCGTGCATTGGTACATCGCCCTAAATTGTTTAACAAAATAACTGGAAGAGTTAAATCCTGACCTAAAGCCCACTTCAGAAATGGATAATTCCCCTTGCAGCAGCATATTACAGGCTTTCGCCAATCTTTCCTGCATGATGTACTGGCCCGGTGTTTTGCCCGTATAAGCATCAAATATCCGAAATAAGGTACTTTTACTGCAATTAGCAATATCCATCAGTTGGTCGGTACTGATAGCAAGATGCAGATGTTCCTTAATATAATTTTTGAGATCGAGAAACTGTTGTTGATATTTCCCCAGTTCGTGTACTTGAATGTGTTCCTGTTGCGCGGTGATCAACCTGACAAAAAGAGACTTGAGAATAAGATCAAAAAGCGGGTAATTATTCTTTTCTTGATTGATGGCCTGTAATAATTCATTAAAAGATCTGACAAGACCTACATTGTTATTGAAATGAAAATGTCTGAAATCCAGTTCCCAAGGACCATTTTTCTTATAGTTCTTATTCAGGTACTTCAATTGTTTCTCCAAGGTGGCTTGCGGGATCAGGATGGTGGCACATTGCACCGGATTTTTGGCATCTGCCTCCGGAAAATCGGCGTATATCGTCTCTCCTTCTGGCAGGACCAGCGAGGTACCAGGCTGGAATTCAAAACGCTCACCAGCATTGGTATAAACCGTCTTCTTTCCCCTGATCATGCTTGAAATCGTCAGGCCGGGGTATACTATCTTCACTTTAAGGGAAGACTGGAAAGTTTCAAAAATATTGATCTCAAAATCACCACAGTCAAACCGGTTTTGATGCTCCTGCCCAGAACGGAGATGTTCCGGAGTTTGTAAAGAAAGAAGATCAACCGTATAGTTCATAGGATTTTATGGATAGATTCCGTGGATTTATACTACGAAGATATTCAAATATTTCTGAAACTATTGTCTTATTCTTTGAGACTATCCTTTTAGCGTGAGGTAAAATTATGTAATAACTTTAACTCATAAACTTAAAAAATTATATCTATGAGTAACATCACATTACATCAAGCTCGTCAAATCATTGATGCAGCCATTAAGAAATCGGAAGAATTAGGGGTAAAAATGAATATTGCAGTGGTAGACGCAGGCACGAATCTAGTGGCTTTTAACAAGATGGACGATGCTTGGTTAGGATCCATTGATATTTCTCAGAAAAAGGCAAGAACGGCCAGGTATTTCAATATGGATACCGGGGAGATCGGAAAATTATCCCAACCAGGCGGAGCCCTTTACAATATCGAACATTCCAACCATGGCCTTATTACTTTTCCGGGAGGAGTGGTCATCAAGGATAACAACGGAACCATCATTGGCGCTATCGGCGTAAGTGGAAGCACTGTGGAAGATGATCATGAAGTGGCTTCTGCTGGTGCAAATGCCCTATAATCCCATTCTTATAAAGAATATTAAAGGTATTTCATTCTACTATTGAAAAACAAAAGAGGCTGTCTAAAAAGGTCTCTTAAAAGAGAACCCCGTCATTAAAAAATGGCGGGGTTTTTCTGTTTTTTGTCCTCAAGATTTTGTATCTTAAGGTGCAACCAAAAAACAATATGGCAAAC
>PJUC01000037.1_pt1 | contig 167052 bp, 153 predicted proteins | sample 1512161 | NCBI WGS metagenome assembly PJUC01 (sample SAMN08177676, study PRJNA422409) | Soil metagenome, whole genome shotgun sequencing project. | isolation source: Soil enriched on filter paper | place: USA: Madison | collected 2015-01-15 | reverse complement strand
GGGTAGAAAGCATCCTGATATCCGTTAAAGCCTACTTTAAGATACGAAAAAAGGAGCAGAAAACTGTTGTTTTCCACTCCTTTTTTTAGCCCATTCTAAAAGGGGACTTTTTCAGTGCCCTCCACGAATGCTAAGGCCTTTTCTATAGAGAAGCTAAAATTACTTCTTGATATAAGATACTTCTTTAACGGCTTTCACTACTTTAGCGATGCTAGGAAGTGAAGCTTCTACCAACGTTGGTGCATATCCCAAAGGTACATCTGCAGATGTAACACGGATAATAGGTGCATCTAAGTAATCAAATGCATTCTTTTGTACGTTGAAAGTGATTTCTGAAGATATGGAAGCCAATGGCCAAGCCTCTTCTACGATCACCAAACGGTTGGTTTTCTTAACAGACTCAATGATCGCTGCATAATCGATTGGACGTACAGAACGTAAGTCGATCAACTCAACGCTGATACCTTCTTTTTTCAATTCTTCCACTGCAGGAATAACCACACGAGGAATCATCTTACCAAAAGATACAATCGTTACATCCGTACCTTCTTGGATGGTATTCGCTTTACCGATCTCTAAGTAATACTCTTCTTCAGGAACTTCTCCTTTATCACCATACATCACCTCAGACTCCATGAAGATCACTGGATCTGGATCGATGATAGATGATTTTAAAAGTCCTTTAGCATCGTATGGGTTTGATGGAACAACCACTTTTAATCCTGGCGTATTTGCATACCAGTTTTCAAAGTTTTGGGAGTGTTGAGCACCTAGTTGTCCCGCATTACCGGTTGGGCCTCTGAAAACGATCGGACAAGAGAACTGCCCACCGCTCATCTGGTGAAGCTTTGCTGCGGCATTGATCACCTGGTCAATAGCAACCAAGGAAAAGTTGAAGGTCATGAACTCAATGATTGGTTTTAGACCATTCATGGCTGCACCAACACCAATACCAGCAAAACCAAGCTCTGCAATAGGCGTGTCAATTATACGTTTAGCGCCAAATTCGTCAAGCATACCCTGACTTACTTTGTAAGCACCATTATATTCAGCGACTTCCTCGCCCATTAAAAAGATTGTTTCGTCTTTGCGCATTTCTTCGTTCATCGCTTCACGAAGTGCTTCTCTGAATTGTATTTCTCTCATCAGTATACCGATAATGTCGTTTGTTTAGATTAGGCAAAAATACTATTATTTCTTGAATTTCCGTAGCGGCATTGTACTATTTTCGATGCAAACGTAGAAAACCCTGCAGCCAACAGTTGAGTTCTTGAAGGGCTTTCGGGATGTCCCAGTGGGATACATTGCGTTCTTCCACCAAATTGGAGATCGAACGGACCTGTATGGCAGGGCAGTTCTGTTCCTCAGCAACATAGAAAAAGGCGGCGCCTTCCATGCTCTCCAAACAACCAAGGGGTAAGGTTTTTCTCAGCTGTTCAATGCTGGATTTACTGCCATGAACTCTATTAACGGTAATAGCAGTGGACTTCTTCAACGATTCGAAGGATTGCCCTAAAGAAATAGCTGGCAGCCGCTCCTGAAAGATCGATTTGCCAAAGCCCATTTCCTCGATCGGCATAAAGCCATCTTTGGTTTCGGCACCCAGATCAAAGATGCGGTCGGACACAATCCGTTTTACAGTTCCCATTTCATCCGCAGGATTGAAGGTGCCGGCTATGCCCACATTCAACAAAAGATCGTACTTGTTGTTGGCCAGGTGCTTACCCATCGCATAGGCCGTAGCGACCATGCCAACCCCGGTAACTAAATAATCTGTATCGAATTCTTGAAAGCTGGAAATGGAATCTGCAATTTCAAGGTCTGTGGCAGCAACTAACAGTATCTTCATATATTATCTGAAAGTACTAAATTACGTTTATTTGCCTTATCTTTGTATTATGATTTATATTACACGACGCGAACGCTTTAACGCCGCCCATAAATTGTACCGTGAAGACTGGTCTCCAGAGGAAAACGAGCGCGTATTTGGCAACTGTTCCAATCCCAATTGGCACGGCCATAATTACGACTTGTTTGTGACTGTGAAGGGACATATCAACCCGGAAACAGGCTTCTTGATCGACCTGAAACGCATGAAAGACATCATCCTTAGAGAGATCATCGATAAATTGGACCATAAGAACGTTAACCTGGATGTGGATTTCATGAAAGACAAGATGGCTTCCACCGAAGTGATCGCTGTGGAGATCTTCAACATCCTTAAGCCGTTTTTTGAGCAGGAAAAGGTGTTTCTACATGCCGTACGCTTGCATGAAACGGAAAACAACTATGTCGAATATTTCGGCGAATAATCCCCAAATTAAATTACTAAATGAGCAAATTTCAACAATTTGAAGATGCCGAGCAAGATGGCTATCTTAAAATAGATCAGTACAACGAGAAAAATGTTGAACGAATTGCCGCACATTATGTGGATATATTAGAGGCTATCGGCGAAAATCCTAAGCGCGAAGGTTTGGAGAAAACCCCGGAGCGTGTTGCCAAAGCCTTACAGTTTCTTACCCATGGCTATGATGTGGATCCTGCGGAAGTATTGCGTGGAGCCATGTTCCAAGAGGAATATAGCCAGATGGTGGTGGTGAAGGATATCGAAGTGTATTCCATGTGTGAGCACCATATGTTGCCTTTCTTTGGCAAAGCCCATATCGCCTATATCCCTAACGGGCATATTGTGGGTCTGAGCAAGATCCCGCGTGTGGTGGATATATTCGCGAGAAGATTACAGGTTCAGGAGCGTTTGACCAACGAAATCCGCGATTGTATTCAGGAAACCCTAAATCCTGCAGGGGTAGCGGTTGTGATCGAATGTAAGCACATGTGTATGGCGATGCGTGGGGTACAAAAGCAAAACTCCGTAACCACAACTTCAGCTTTTACCGGTGCTTTCCAAAACGATGTAACCCGTTCTGAATTCATCCGATTGATCACGGCTTCTTTAGATTAAAATTTAAGAAAGAATTAATAAAGATTTAACCTACCATATGGTAGGTTTTTTTATGCTCTTTTCACTTTTTCCACAATTAGAATAAAAATAAAAAATCCCGTTTTAAGGCAAATTTGGACATCCTTTGTTACTTATCAAGATTTTGATAATGAGGGTGTTAATAAAAATTGCTTGGAATGGTAAGGCCCTAATTCCTATCTTTGCCCGGTATGTTTGAAGAATCTGAACGCTTAGAAGCCTATTTGGAAGATACTACGGACGGTGAAAATTCGTTGTTGAAAAGGGTCAATCGAGAGACCTACTTGAGAGAAACCATGCCCCATATGTTATCGGGACATTATCAAGGAAGAGTCCTTTCGATGTTGAGCAAATTGGTCCAACCGAGCTTAGCCTTAGAGATAGGCACCTTTACAGGATACGCCACGTTATGTCTAGCAGAGGGATTGGCCGAAGGAGGAAAACTTCATACCATTGATATCAATGAGGAACAACAGGAGCGTGTTCAAGGTTATTTTGATGAATCGCCCTATACGGACCAGATTGTATATCATATAGGAGATGCAGCCGAGGAGATCGCGAAGATCGAAGGTATATTCGATTTAGTATTTATAGACGCAGATAAGAAGCGGAATTTATACTATTTCAATGAACTGATTGACCGGGTAAGACCGGGAGGATTATTGTTAATTGACAATGTCTTATGGAAAGGCAAGGTTTTTGATGATAAGCCGGACAATCAAACAAAACAAATAATTGAATTAAATCAAACACTGGCAAGTGACGATAGGGTAGAGAAGTTGATATTGCCAATCAGAGATGGGCTTTTTGTGCTACGCAAGAAGTAGTGTTAAACTAAAACAGGTTTTATGCTAAATTATTGTAGAAAGATTTTTGTGGTATGTATACTTACTACATTGACATCTATGAGCGTATTCGCTCAAGACTACACAACAAAATCGTATATCGCTAAGCACAGCCCGGCTGCGCAGAAGCTTATGCGTGAAACAGGAGTACCAGCTTCTGTTATCTTGGCGGTTGCCATCCATGAAAGTGCCTATGGCAATAGCCGTATCGCACGTTATCTCAACAACCATTTTGGAATCAAAGGGAAGAACAACAGCACGAAGATCCGTTCCGCTTATAAGGGATATGATTCAGCGAGCGAATCTTACCGTGATTTCGTAGGATTGTTGCAGCGAAGAAAGGCGACTCAACCTTTGTTCAAGAAGCATGATTCGAAGGATTATCAATCTTGGGTAAAAGGGATTGCACGTTCTGGCTATTCGGAAACGAGTGATTGGTCGAGGAAAGTTATTTCCACGATCGACCGTTACGATCTGGAGAAGTACGACGAGAAAACAAACCTTAATTAATTTCTTTTAGATGAAGAAGGTATGGCTGGCCAGTTTAATATTGGCCTTATTTTTTGTTTCATGTGGAACGAAGAGGGGATCGGTGATGAAAAGTCCGCAAGGCAAATCGCAAGGCACCATAACCTCCTCCACGGGTAGGACAGGAACGACTTCTGGCAACCGAGGAACCTCGGTCTCCGGATTATCCTATATCGAAAAATACAAAGGAATTGCCATCGAAGAGATGAACAAATATGGCATCCCGGCGAGTATCAAACTTGCCCAAGCCATCTTGGAATCCGGAAATGGAAACAGCGACCTCGCTACTCGAGCGAACAATCACTTCGGAATCAAATGTGGAGGAACTTGGAGCGGAAGATCGGTTACCAAATCGGATGACAATCCCAACGATTGCTTTCGTGTCTATGACAATCCTGAACAATCCTTCAGAGACCATTCCCAATTCTTATTGAGAAAACGCTATGAGAAACTTTTCCAACTGAGTAAGAACGACTATAAAGGTTGGGCGAGGGGATTGAAGGATGCAGGCTATGCTACGAATCCGAGGTATCCACAGCTTCTGATCGATCTGATCGAACGGTACAACCTGCAGCAATATGATATTCCGGAACGCAAAACGGAAGTTGTGGCCAGGGCCGAAAAGGTAGACCAGATCATTGAGAAGAAGGCTGAAGTAGAGCCTCCTGTTCCTGTAGAGGAAATCAAGAAGCCAGTAGCCATGAAGATCTATGAAGTCAAAGCTTCGGACACACTAACCGCTATCGCGACTAAAAACAACCTTACAGTTGCTGCATTGAAGGAAATGAACGGGCTTACGGGTGATGCCGTGTCGGTCGGGCAATTGTTGGTCGTATCAAAATAGTTACAAGAGCTATTAAAAGATGTTAAATATTAGCATCCTATTCATCTATCATGTAGTTTTATAGGAGTGAAACCGCTATTACTTTTTCTTTTATTCGGACTTTTTATTCTTCCGCACTCAGGCTTTGCGCAGCGAAGGCTGGAAGGTATTGTGTATGATGCCTTCAATAAGCAACGCGTGGGAGAGGTCTTGATCCGGAATGTGAATACCAATCAGAAATCCTATAACGATTCCAGGGGAGAGTTTGATATCCTGGTCAGTCCAGGAGACCAGCTGATCATTCGGAAAACCGGTTATATTTCAGATACCATCGAAATCAAGGAACAACCGGCCTTGATCATCTATTTAAAGGAAGCTGTCAAACAAATTCAGGAGATTCGTGTTGTAGGGCGTAGGAATCCGGATGATGTGCTGGATGAGATGAAGCGCGATTATAAAAAAGCCTTTGATCTGGCAGCACCTCGGGAAGCGCTTTCCGTTGGTCCATCAGGGGCGGGTCTGAGCATAGACTATCTCTATAGCAAGATCAGTAAAGAGGCCAAGAACGCCCGAAGATTTACCACACATATCGGTCAACTGCATGAGCAGAACGTAGTAGAATATGTTTTTACACCCGATTTTGTGCACAATCTGATTGGATTGGAAGGGGAGGATTTGCAGGTGTTCATGAAAATCTTTAAACCATCCTATGAGCAAATATCAACGATGAGCAAGGAAGAGTTGGGTATACATGTAAAAAAAATGTACGAAGTCTATAAACTACACCCAAATTTACGACCTTTGCGAGAATTGCCAGATATAAAAATGGATGTCAAAAAAGAAAATTAATATGAGAATAAAATTTTACCTATTACCTGTTTTCATTTTTGTTTTAGGGGTTACCCAGATGCATGCTCAAGATCTAAAGGAGCTGCGCGTAAAACCAGATTCTAGCATCAGCGAACAAGAAAAACAAAAAGCCCTGAATATTAAGAACATCAATGTTCCTATTCCCAAATTGGATCTGAAAGTGAACTATTGGAAACACTGGACCAAATTGGGTCTAAACTTCAACCAGGCACAGTTCAGCGAATCCTGGCAATTAGGGGGTCTTAACTCCTGGGCATTAATGGGTCTGTTCTGGCATAAATCAGAATTCAATAGAAACAATTTCAACTTTACCACCGAGGTGGACATGAAATACGGTAAGCTGAAAAACGAAGACCAGATGCCAAGACCTAACAACGACAGGTTATTCTGGGATAATAAGCTATCCTACAAACTATCGAAGAGTTGGGCGATCTATACCTCGATCACGGTCGAAACGCAGTTTGACAACGCTTATAACTACGGTAGAGATAAAGAAACAGGTAAGGACACCATTACAAGTGTTAAATCCTCTTTCATGTCGCCGGGTTATTTCACGGAATCTGTCGGTTTGGAGTATAAGCCAAACAAGGAATTCTCCCTACGTTTCGGTACAGGTACAGCACGTCAGACCTTGATCTTGGATCAGCGTATCAGACCTCGTTCTGGACAGGGCTATTATGACCGTTACGGTGAATACCTGCATCCATCAGATCCTAACAGAGGAACAGGACCACGTTACGGTGTAGAAGAAGATAAGAACTTTAAAAATGAACTGGCATTCCAGCTAACAGCAAACTTGGATAAGAACATCGCTAAGAACATCAATCTGAAAGCGCGTTATAACCTTTTTGCGGATTACCTGGACCTGAACGATCCATCACATCGTTTGGATGCGACGTTCAGCTCAAGGATTACCTCGTTGATCAATGTTTCTTTAGGCGGTACCATGATCTATGATAACAACATGATCGGTAAAGTGCAGTGGAGTGAATCATTGGCCTTAGGAATCCTATTAAATTTACCTAAATAAGATAGATGCTAAAAAATACAGGACGATTGGTTGTTGCGGTGTGTGGGGTGGTCTTTTTGATCGGTTGTTCGACCGCAAAGAAGACAAAGGTTTTACAGCAACCAACAACTTCTGTCATTACCCCCTCAGCGATTGTAGAGAATACCGTGGTGAACGTGGATACCTTGTTGGAAGAGACAAAGGTAGATTCGCAACGCCAGGTAGTTCAGGTGGTTGCACCATTGACCCCTGAAGAGATTGCATGGAATATGTTCCGTGCAGGGATCAATAAACAGGCTGATTTTGCAGCTGCCTTGCATTACGATGTGAGGAAGCCGCATTTCGTCATGATCCACCATACCTCCCAAACCAGTATGGCACAGACCATACGTACTTTTCAGGTACCACATAGCAAGGTGAGCAGCCATTACGTGATCGGTAGGGACGGTCGTGTGGTTCAGATGCTGAACGATTACCTGCGAGGCTGGCATGCCGGTCGTGGATCCTGGGGGAATATTACCGATATGAACTCTGTGTCCATTGGTATCGAGCTGGACAACAATGGGAATGAACCTTTTCCAGAAGCCCAGATCAAGTCCCTCATGGTTTTATTGGATACCTTAAAGACGAAATATACCATTCCTCAAAAGAACTTTATCGGACACAGTGATTTTGCACCAGGCAGAAAGGATGATCCAAGTGCTTTTTTCCCTTGGGAAAGATTGGCCCAACGCGGTTTCGGCATCTGGTACAATCCGAATGCCTTAATGCCTGCCCCGGCCAATTTTAATCCTATGGATGCACTGAAACTGATGGGCTATGATATGACCAGGCCAGAATCGGTCATTCGGGTATTCAAGCAGAAATATATCAAGAATGATCGGACACTTGTCCTCACGGAATACGATAAAATGGTCCTCTACGACCTCTATCGGAAATACTATTAAGCGATTTCTTTTCTTGGGAAAGCAGATTGTAGAAGTAGGCCGATGATGATGACCAAGGCGCAGCCGATCAGGTTGAGCCAGAGAAAAGCAACGATATCAAGCTTCCAGATTCCGATGATGATGGCCTCAGTAATAACCGCCGACCAGAATACCGCTTTACCCCCAATCTGTTTAACATAGAAAGCCACCAGGAAGATCCCTAGGATAGTGCCGTAGAAAAGGGAACCTAGGATGTTCACAGCTTCCAACAAATTTCCCAACCTATTGGCGTATAGGGCGATAATCACCGTGAAAATACCCCAACATAGGGTGCTGATGCGGGATGCGCGCAGGTAAAGGGCATCATCTCCATCCTTGCGGACAAAGCGTTTATAGATATCAATGACCGTGGTGGAGGAAAGGGAATTGATCGCACTTGCGGTGGCTCCCATGGAAGCCAGGAATATAATCGCAATCAATAGCCCAATTAAGCCTTTAGGGAACACATCAATCACGAACTTAAGGAAGATATAGTTGTTGTCGTTCGTGTCTGCATTCTCGTCGTTTTTCTTGATAAGGGATACGACATCCGCCTTCAGTTCTTTTTCTTTTTCAATGAATGCGGATAGTTTATCTCGGCTGGAGGCAATAATATCTTGGTTATCGCTCGATAAAGCATCGGTCAATTGATTCACGACCAAGGTTTTTTCTTGGCTGAGCTCCTGATGTTCCAGCATGATCTGCCGATATTCTCCGGCATATTGGCTCTGCTCCAATTTCAGGGTTTCCTTCTCATTGAAGAAAAGGGGCGGTGTATGGTACTGATAATAGGCAAATACCAATATCCCGATCAATAGGATACAGAATTGCATGGGCACTTTCAAAAGCCCGTTCATCAACAATCCCATTCTGCTTTCCTTTACGGAAGCACCGGTGAGGTAGCGGCCGACCTGGCTTTGATCCGTTCCGAAATAGGAAAGCTGCAGGAAGAATCCACCGATCAATCCCGTCCAAACGGTATATTGGTTGTCGAGGTCAAATTTAAAATCTATGGCATTAGCCTTTCCGGATTTACCCGCAATATGCAAGGCTTCTTTAAAACCAATGTTCTGGGGCAATAGATGCACCACCAGAACACCCGCCAATAATAGGCCGGCGAAGATAATCCCCATCTGAAGCAATTGGGTATAGGATACTGCCTTGGTTCCTCCATAAACCGTATAGATGATGACAAGTGCTCCAATCCCTAAGGTCGTCAGGGTGAGGTCGACGTGTAGTACACTGGAAAGGATTATGGAAGGCGCGAAGATGGTAATCCCGGTCGAGATCCCCCGTTGTATCAGGAACAAAAAGGCAGTTAGCACCCTTGTTTTCACATCGAACCTTTTCTCGAGGAATTCGTAGGCCGTATAGACCTTTAGTTTATGAAATATAGGGATAAACGTGACACAGAGGACGATCATGGCCAGTGGAAGTCCGAAATAGAACTGCACGAAGCTCATGCCCGATGTATAGGCTAGGCCAGGGGCCGAAAGAAAGGTAATGGCACTGGCTTGTGTCGCCATGACCGATAACCCTACGGTATACCAGGGTAAGGAGCGGTCACTAAGGATATAGCCGTCAATGCTTTTGACGTTTTTGCTCTTATAGATCCCATAGGCGACGATCAAGAGCAAGGTAAGGATGAGTACTATCCAATCGATACTACTCATCCGAAGTATCTAGTAAAGAAATACATCAATACAATGCATACGATTAACCAGAGCACAATTAACCAATAGAATTGTCTCCAGCTACGTACAAATGGAGGAAGTCCATTATCTGTCATGCGGTTTATTCGGCAACAAGGCAGTAATGAAGATGATGGCAAAAACCAATGCCGCAACCGTTCCACCGATCACACCTAAAAAGGTACCTGTAGCAATCCATGCTGTTAAACCACCTAAGATTAGAGCGGTTAACAAGATAATTCCTTTTACATTAATTTCTTTTGAGTTGTCGATTTGATTTTCCATTATATTATTCTATTATTTTTCTTCTTTAGTCAACAAATTTACAAATAATCTAGTAGCTCCGGGCACTCCTGCAGGCAATTGTCTGAAAAATGCCAAAGAAGTATAGACAAATTTCCCTTTTCCATAATTGGCGATCAGCAGGGATCCCTTGTTGGGGCTTTCGTTCTTGTCAGAAAAAGTAAGCGGAGTACGGTATTTCGCATCAATTTGATCCGCAAAGTATAAGCCTCTTTCCTGTACCCAGCCATCAAAATCAGCGACTGTAATTTTGTTGGGATAATTTAGCACCGGGTCGTTTTTATCGTTGAAGACTACCTTGGCATCCTCTTCTGTCACGCGGCTACGATTGATCTGGAAGGGGTAAGGCCCAAGCTGCGTCGTTCCCATCCGGGAATTTACATTGTACTGTACCAAGGCAACTCCACCTTCTTCCACATATTTCAACAGCTCTGGCATCCAACGTTGGATATGCTTGCTCACATTATAAGCCCGTACGCCAACCACTACGGCATCGTAATTTTTAAGGCTAGAGGCCGTAATTAGCTGCTCCGTCAATTGATCTACCTGTATGCCGATATTCTCCAGGGATGAAGGGATAAGATCGCCTGCACCCGCAATATACGCCACTTTTTTGATCGGATTGACCAGATCCAGTTTCTTAACCTGAAGGGTCAATGCCGGGAACCAGGTGATGCTTGGGATATGAGGGTAGTTGATATTTTTATAGCCGCTCAGTGTTTCGCCATTGAATTGCAGGTTTACTGTGCTATTGACGGTGTTTTTAGGGTTTTTGATGCTGATCTGTCCGGACCAGCTTTGTCCTGCAGGAATTTCCACCGCTATCTTATTCGGATGGATCTCTAGCCCATTGCTCTGGGTAAATGTTAGGTTGCCCTTTTCGGTTTTTGGACCATGGTTCATCACCGTGATTCCAATGGTTTTATCTTCGTTTTCCTGGATCAGGAGGTTATTGCTGGTAAATGCTGCGGTAACCTTCGGACTGATGCTGATGGGCTGAAGGATCTCTCCATCTACCGGATCAACGTACCTGTATTTGATCGGTTTCTTAACCGGGATATCGACCCCTGCGACCTGAAATACTAGCTCCACACTAATGGGATCCATATTCTCCGGTTTTCCAAAGTTACTTTCCTCCACCTCAAATTTCCCTAGGGAATGAGGTTTTATCAACCAATAGGGTTGGGAGCTTTGGCCGGCGGTTATTTGACCATCTACGGTTACCGGTTTATTGTAGGTAAGTAGCTTGTTTGCCGGTTTTCCATTGATGCTTTTCAAACTTGCGTTGGCCTCTTCCGATCTGGAAATGATATCCAAACTAAATGGTACTGCCTCAGCAAGTACAGCACTTGGTTTGTTGCTGATGGCTTCCACATAAATACCGGCACAAGCCAGCAGCAGTCCTTCCACTTCTTTTAGTTTTTGGGTTTTCCAAAATGAGTTTTTCAGTTTTTGGATATCCTGGTGAAGCTTTGCCAAAGCCGGAATACTCTTGCCGGGATGGTTCGGGTCGAAGCCATTTTGCAGGCTTGTAATATCCTGTTCGATCTGTTGGGTAAACCCTGGTTCATTCAATCGGCTCCAATCGGTTTTTATTCCCTCGAACAGATCGCTTTGCGCTTTATCACCCGCTACATGATCAAAATATTCGATAACATCTCCACGTTGGGTGGCTGCGCCAAATCCCTGGCTTTTATGCTGGGATCTGCTGAGCGCTGATATTTCGCCATAGGAATATCCGATGAGTGGATTGTAGGCGCCTATATTGACTTTTAATTGATCTTCGGAAGTATTGTTCATGCCTCCAAAATTGGCGGTGTTCCATACGAGGCGTTTGGCCTGCCAAGGTTTTAGGGTTTTCAGCTGTTCTGGAAATCGTTTTGGATCAGCAGCTGCGAGGAAAGCTTCATGGGCTAACATGGCTGAAGCCTGGTGATGGCCATGTCCGCCGCGGCTGTCGGGCGGAAAACGGTTAATGATCACATCGGGTTGCAATTGGCGTATTAGGTACACCGCTTCGCGCAGGGTTTCTTCCTTTTTCCAAAAGGAAAAGGTTTCCTCATGGGTCTTGCTGAAACCGAAATCATAGGCTGAAGTAAAGTATTGTTCGCCCTTATCGATGCTGCGGGCAGCGAGTAGTTCCTGTGTTCTGATCAATCCCAGGTCGATTCCCTGCTCGGTACCCAAAAGGTTCTGACCACCATCGCCACGCGTAAGCGAAAGGTAGGCAGTTTTGAATTTCTTTTCGTTGGCCAGCCAAGCGATCAGTCGAGTGTTTTCATCATCTGGATGGGCCGCAAAATACAGCACCGAACCGAGACTGTTTAATTTGTCGATCTGCAGTTTGATCTGCGCAGCGGATAGGGCTTGCTGAGCCTGAAGGGTTGGGATTTGAAGGGCTAGGAATATAAGTAGACTAAGGAATCGTAGGATCATAGCCTAAAAATAAGGAAGTTTGCCTTAAAAATAAAAGGAATCAAATTAATTTGATTCCTTTTACCAACAATTAAAAATCTTTTGACGTTAAACCCCGTGATCCAATCATGGGTTCAATTGGCAGGATGATGCGCTAATTTGGTCTAACCTTTAATGAATATAAAAGTAAGATAAATAGAATGGAATATAGGGGCTTCCTAAAAAAAACTTTTCCACAAAAACCGAGTTATACACAGGTTTTTGTGGAAAAGAAAATATAATTTACTGCAAGAAGGGCAGATAAATTGCTGGTTTATTTGTCGATGGAGCCTAAAACACGCTTCATAAAGGTGTTCAGGGCATCTTTTTGTGGTGTTCCTTCTTGGATAAGTTTGTTTACCTCGATGGCACCGTACATATTTGAAATCAATTCACCGATGACGTCAAGTTCTTCATCTTTGAGTTGCGAAACTTCGGTTAGGGATTCCAATGTTTCAATGGTTTCCAAAACGAAATCGGCATCATTTTCTTTGATGAACTCAACGAGGTGTTTAATTACTGGTAACTTCATTTAATAATTCTGTTAATCCTTCGATTTTATTTGTTTGAACCTGGTTTACCAATTTACCGTTTTTGAAAGCGGCAAATGTAGGCAGGTTATTTACGTTCGCTAATTTTCTTGACTCTGGAAACTTTTCCGCATCCACGATAACGAATTCTACATTTTCGTTCTCTGTAGAAAGTTTCTTGAATTTTGGTTTCATGATACGGCAATTGCCACACCAAGAAGCTGAAAATTGTACCATCACAACATCATTGCTGTTGACTACTTCTTGTAGATTGTCTGCGCTTAATTCTTGTAACATGATAGATTGATTTATAGATGTATTTATAAAAAGAAAGAGGAGGTTTTGGCCTCCTCTTTTTTAAAGGGGGGTCTTAGTTCTGTGCTAAATAAGAAGCAACACCTTCGCGTGTAGCGTTCATGGCGTCTTTTCCTTCTTCCCAGTTTGCCGGACAAACTTCACCGTGTTTTTGAACATGGGTGTAAGCGTCTACCAAACGGATGTATTCTTTAACGTTACGGCCTAGAGGCATATCGTTTACCGACTCATGGAATACTTTACCAGTTTCGTCGATCAAGTAAGTTGCGCGGTAAGATACTGCTGATCCTTCCACCAAAGTACCGTACTCTGGGTGCTCAACTTCTTTCATTTCTAAAATTCCCAATACACTGGAAAGGTTACGGTTGGTATCTGCAATGATAGGGTATTCCACACCTTCGATACCGCCGTTATCTTTTGCTGTGTTTAACCAAGCAAAGTGTACTTCTGCCGAGTCACATGATGCACCGATAACGATGGTGTTTCTTTTTTCGAATTCAGCAACTGCTTCTTGGAAAGCATGTAATTCTGTAGGACATACAAAAGTAAAGTCTTTTGGATACCAGAATAACAAGATCTTTTTGTTTTCTTGTTGAGCTTTTTCGAATAAGTTCAACGTGAAGTTGTCGCCTAAATAATCGATCGCATCTACTGTAATGTTCGGGAAATTTTTACCTGTAAAACTCATAATATTTTCTTTTCTTTTTCTTGGTACAAAGGTAAGGTTTTTTAAGCCTGAAAAGTATTGATATTGTTTATTGAGTATCATTTTTGTCTATATGTGACGGGGGTCATTAATAGATGTGATTTATATTATTATTCAATTATCTCTGCGTCATTGCGAGGAACGAAGCAATCTTCCATCCAAGCGAAGTGCTAAAAATAAAATCGTTCTTTTCACTATGTAAAAAGCATGTTTTCAAGTTGAAATCGTGCTTTAAGCATACTGGAACCAAGAAAAAAGCATGCTAAACTAACCTTTACATACATTTTGCATACTTTCACCTTGCTTTCACTATGGTTTCAGAGCGAAGAAACTCCTCGCCTCATGCAATTTCCACAAGGTCTATAACCGGCCTCCAAAGCTTCCTTTTCATCCTTAAAAAACACCCTGTTCTCCCTTTTCATTCTCTTCCCAGAACCGCAGCTCAATTTTCCATAGATCTTCAATTTTCTATTCCCACCGAAAAGGATTTCCTTTCTACGGATCATCCCATGCAGTTCTTGCGGACTTATATTCACATGCTCAATCATATTTATAAACTAAATCAACTCAACATAACCTAAATCAACTCAACGCATCATGAAAAATTATCCCCAAGGTATATCTTTCCCCAGATTTCACCTCACTGACCCCATGCTTCATATTAATCCGATAATAACCCTTAGCGCCTTTCTCCGGTCTAAAATTCGTAGTAAATAGCAATGCATCTCCTTTTTTAGGACGTAGGACTGTTGCTTTGGACTGTGCTCTTGGAATTTGTTGGGTGAGCACAAATTCTCCTCCCGTATAATCCTCATCTGCCTCATTCAAAAAGAGTACCATCTGGATCGGGAAATAAACATCGCCATATAAATCTTGGTGCAGGGTATTAAATCCTCCTTCTCCATATTTTAGGATTAATGGCGTGGCTTTTAACTGTTCATCATCATGACATTCTTTCAGAAATTCGGAATGGCTGTTTGGGTATGTCCTATCTATTTTCAAAACCTGAAACCAAAGGTTGGCGATGGCAGCCAAATGCGGGTAAATGGCTGTTCTTACTTCTTGGATAATGTTTGGCAGGGGATAATTGAAGTACTTGTACTCTCCCAATCCGAAGCGATATCTTGCCATGTTGACGGTCTTTCTATATAGGGATGGGTTATCGTAATTTTGGATGAGCTCTTCGCAATTTTGGGAAGTGAAAAGGCTTGGGATAAGGGCAAAGCCCTGTTGATTCATGGATTCGTTGATGGTGGACCAATCAAGTTGTGCGATTTTCTCTGGTATGTTGGTGTTGTTCATCATTTTGGTAGTGGGGCTTGATGTTACTATAAAGTTCCAAAATTGAGGACAAAGAAAAAATCCAGATGTTGCTAAGTTTTTTGGTGGTAAAATATTAGATTTGCAGCACGGCCTCGTAGTTCAACGGATAGAATAGATGTTTCCTAAACATTTGATAGCAGTTCGATTCTGCTCGAGGCTACAGAAAAAGAGCATCATTTGATGCTCTTTTCGTTTTTTTATAAAGTTTATAATTGATAAATCTCTATTAAAATCCCCAACTATCTGTGCGAAATGGAGAAACAGGTAGACCTGTTGAAGAAAATAAATTAGGCATAGAAGTATTACTGAACCCAAACCTTACTGCAATAGGTTTGGGGACCTCTTTAGAATAAACCAGCAATTCATTATTTTCAATTTTGAAATTGGCAGGTTTAAAAACATGATCGTTTCCCGCAATATATAATCCCGTCATTTCTTTATCTTTGACTCGTAACTTTCCTTCAGCGTGGTAAAATCGAATTCTTATTTTATCATCTTCAATGATATAGTCTTTATAAATGGGTGATTGATAATCTTTTTTTTGGAAACCGTAATCATTTACTAATGCTAAATCGGCAAGTCGTAGAGCTACAGCTCTTTTCTTTTGGGGGTGAATATCTTTTATATTATCTACCAAATCGGTAGTTACGACCATACCTGTTTTTGAAATACTTATTGCAGTTTTGGCTTGTTGCTCTCTAAGTAATGCTGCATTTGGTTTTTCGTATTTATAAGAATGTGGTGCTATTTGAACAAAATAGAAGGGGAATTCTTTATTCCAAGCTTTTCTCCAGGAACTTATTAAGGTTTGCATTAAACGATCATAGCCCCAATAAGAGATTGTATTATCCTCTCCTTGATACCACAAAGCTCCTGCAATATTATAGCCCGCGAAAGGGTGAATCATACTATTCCATAAAACACCGGGTTGGTATGGTTTTCTTGGTGCAATTTTTTGCAATTTTGAATTTTTAAACAACTCTGGATCATTTAATATATCTTCTTTAGGAACCCAATATTCTGCCGCCGATCCTCCCCAGCTTGTATTTATTATCCCTATTGGAATATCTAAATTTTTATTTAAGTTTTCAGCAAAGAAATAACCTATTGCTGAGAAAGCTTCTGCACTTTTTGGATCGCATTCTGTCCATTTATCATATATATCATTTTGTGGGTTTTGTGCAGCAATATTACTTATTTGTAAAAAGCGGATATTTTTATTAGAAATGCTAGGTAATGCTTCTTTCATTTCTTTAACATTATTAAGGGCTGACCATTGCATGTTAGACTGACCAGAGCACAGCCATACCTCACCAACCATAACATTTTCTAAGGTTATTTCTTGATCTTGAGATTGAAACCAGATTTTATATGGCCCCCCCGCTATAGGGGTTAAAATAGATGTTTTCCATTCAGCATCTCCAGAAGTTATAGTTTTTATAGTATCTTTTGACCAAGAGGCTAAAATTTTTACCTCTTGCCCAGCTCTTGCCCAACCCCAAAAATTACCATTTTCCTGCTGCTGTAAAACCATGTTTTTTGAAAAAAAAGATGGAAGACGTAATTTCTGTGCCTGAACTTTATAAATCCCTATAAAAAATATAAGCGTAAAAAAAATAGTCTTATTCATGAATTTTGTTTAAGGTGAATTAGTCTTTTTTATCTGAACCCAAGTTAATGATAATGAAACCAATAACAGAATAACAGCAATTATTTGATATATAATGGAAAGGCTAATATTCGCATCTTTTAAAGCACCTCCTAAGTACACCATGACGCCCCCCACAATCGTGCTCAAGAAATTCAGGAAACCATAAGCTGTTGCAATATATCGTTCATTAACCACTTGTCTAAGTAATGGCATTAAATTAGCATCGTTAAAACCTCTGGCAAGGCCGTATATCAACATCGCAACTATGGCCACAGCAAACATTTGAGTAGATGCCATAATGAAAAGAAACGGTGCCCCTATACAAAAGCCAATAATCATTACATTCACTCTTCCTTTCGGATTTTTTTGTGCCCAGCGATCTGCTACAATGCCACCCAATATTACTCCTACAAAAGAACCAACTTGCATATACCCTGTTGCGGAAATTCCTGCAGTTCCCAGATCTAAATGAAACTGTTCTTTAAGAAACGTAGGGAGCCATCCTGCGACAAACCAGTTGGCCATTCCTAATACAGCAAAATAAAATAGGATTAGGTAAAATGAAGGAAGTTTGAATAAGGATATTAAAATTTCTTTCACCGAATACTTTTCGGAAATTTCATCTTTTTCTAATTGAAAATTTAATTCACTTGGATTGATTGTGTTTTGATTTACTTCCTTTTTGTCACGAATAAAATATATTAAAACAAAAGAATAAACGATTCCAAATAAACCAAATACATGGAAACCATATCGCCATCCCCAATATTCCGCAATAAATCCGCCCAAGCCCCCCAGAGCTAGTCCAGTATATAACCCACACATATGTAAACCTGTAGCTAAGGAGCGTGTTTTTCCAGAATGATAATCGGTGATTAAAGCTAATGCTGCAGGGATGTAACAGGCCTCACTTATACCCATGAGCAGGCGTGTAATTAAAATTTCCTCAAAAGAATTAGCATAGCCAGTCCATAAAGTAACTGCTGACCAAATTAAAACAGATAAAACGATGACTTTTTTCCGAGAATATTTGTCAGCTAGGAAGCCGCCGAAGGGACTTACAATTCCATATGACCATAGAAAAACTGAAGTTAATAGACCGAATTGAGAATCATTCAAATTAAAATCTGACACGATTGGATCCCGCATAGAAGTGATTAGAATCCTATCAAAATAATTTAAAAATGCCACCACCCAAAGTAGGCCTACCAATAACCAGCTGTATCCTTTAGAAGCTGTATTTATCATGATTATTTTGTTATATGACCAACCAAAACTTTTGGACTTCTGATTCCAGGTCGAATCTCTCCTGTCGGAATAATAAGGCTTCCTCGCCAATAGGTAGTGCCAGTCGTAACTGGAACCCAGACTTTATCTAAAGTTTCCATCTTTACTATTGATTTATTATTCCACTCTTTTCCATCATATATGAAAATTCTATTCGAAAACCCTGGATGATCATGATTTGGAGTAGTTTTTGCCAAGCGTCCATCATCTCCACCAATTACAAATAGATTTTTGCTAAAGGCATCATAAAATGCAGGTCCAGCTGCCGCGGCAAAAGATGTTGGAAGATTAGTTTTTTGAATCCACTCTCCATCATCATTAAGTTCATATACATCTTTTAAGTAATTTCGAACGCCATTTATTAAGGAAACACCGGACATGATTAATAACTTTCCATTGAAATTTGCAGCTACTGCAAGCATCCTACCTTCTGCTGGCAATTTGGTACAGATTTCCCATCCATTATGAGGGTTTTGAAGATCTAACCTCCAACAGTTATTTTCAGCTTCTTTAGAATTTGGTGACTTTAAACCTCCAAGGATATACCAAAAATTGTTAATTCTTACAGAAGCACAATTTGCAATAGGGCTGGGTAATTTAGCTATGGATTGATAGGCTATTGAATTTTTAGTTTTATCCCAAAATATTTCATATACAGAATCCAAATGCTGGTTTTCATCACTTCCTCCAGCGATGTACATTTTATTATTATAAGAAACCGTAGCGCCATATCCCATGACTCGGGGAAGTTTAGTTGATTCTGACCAATTGCCCGCTTTTTCTTTTAACACGAACAATTTATCTGTCCAAACTTTTTCACCTCCTTCCCATGGAGCTTTTCCATCTGGGAAATTTGCTCCACCAGCAACAATCAAAAAATCATTTACAACGCCGACATATGCCCCTGCATAGCCAATTGCATCAGGAATTGGCTTTAGGTAAACCCATTCCCATTTTAATTTTGTTTCCTGTCCTAAAACAGCGGTTGGAATCAACATAAGAATCAAGATTTTAAGTGCATTAAACAGCATAGCATTTTTTAACAAGAGGCTACAATATCTAAAAATTCTGAATATTCAAGTTCTTTGTAAAGATTTGAAATATTTTCTTGGGAAAGATTAGCTAATGGTAGTCGTGAATTTCCTAAAAATACGCCTGTTTTTTCCATAATAGCTCTTTGGGTGGGAATTGGACCATATTTAACCAATAAGCGAATCATTTCAACAGCTTTAAAATGAAGTTTTTCTGCTTCTTCGTGTTTACCTTCATGAAAGAGTTGAACAACCTTATTGTATAATTTAGCAGCATAGTTATAAGTGCTTCCAATAGCTCCTTTTGCTCCAACAGCTAAAGCGGGCAATAACAATTCATCATAGCCGAACAAGATGTCATATTTTCTATTTTTATAATTCAAGCATGCTTGATATTCGTGAATAGTGGAAGCTGTATATTTGATTCCAGCAAGGGTAGGTATTTGTGCCTCTGCAAGAGTTAGGAATTCAATTAGATCTAATTGAATGCCAGTAACTGCTGGGATATGATAGTAAAAGAATGGAGTTTTAGGAGCAGCAGAAGCAATATTGGCCATGCAGTCCACTAGATTTTGAGCCGAGCTAGGTTTAAAGTAAAACGCAGAAACGGAAGAAATATAATCTGCACCATTTAATTCCGCATGCGTGGCCAATTTTCTAGCTTCTTCAATTGAACTATGGCCAACATGGACTAAAACTAATATTCTACCAGCGACACATTCTAGATACCGTTCAGTTATTTGCATTCGTTCTTCAGTGCTCAAACTTGGACCTTCTCCATTTGTTCCACAAATGAATACACCCACGACCTTTTGGTTGATTAACATATCAACATAGCTTGGAATACTCTCTAAATCAATAGAGCCGTCTGCTTTAAAGGCAGCAAAGGTTGCTGCAATCAGTCCATTTATTTTATTCATTTTCTATAATTTTTACAATAATTCTTTAAGAGAAACTTGTTGGAAAACAAGGTCGGCCTGACTACTTTCGTATAAAATTCCAATTGTGTTCTTGTCAATAGAAGTAATACATGAATATCCCCTTCCTTTTCCTTCATCCAGTAATGTTTTTGAAATCCATGTATTGCCGTTGTCTTTGCTGATTTTCAATGAAATATTAACCCTTTCATATTTTGAGTTTGGATTACAGAAAACAAGAAGAGTTTTTTCATTTCCAGATTCAGAATAATGATGTTTATGGATACTTGCCATACAGGTTGGTTCAATTAATGCATGGTGAGATGTAGGATGTTCAATCCAAGTTTTTCCCATGTCGTTTGTTGTAGCAACGGCTCTTCCGTTTTTTTCTCCCTTTTCTGTGCTATTTAGGTTTGATCGCATATTTAACATGATTCGTCCATCCTCAAGTTCAACTGCCATACATTCTGTTGTGGATCTTGGCAAAGCCGGATTAGATGTTAACCAGGTTTTCCCTCCATCTTTACTATAAGTAATATTTGAAAATGCTTTTCCAGAATTGTCTCTACCTTGGGTAGGCATTACTAAGGTGCCATTTTTCATGGTAAGGCCATGTCCTGGGGCAGGAGCCCATAGCCACCAATCCTCTTTTTTGCACATTTCTGTTAGATTAATAGGTTTTGACCAGGTTTTACCGTTATCTTGACTCCTAACCATAAGAAATTGAGAAGTTTCCTTTATGCCGAATCCAGGCTGAGAACCCTTGGTTTTCCATTGATGATTCCAAATTTCTTTTCCATCTTTTATTCCAGGGTACCAAGTTCCGGTTTCATCAATTACGCCGTGCATCCATAATCCGGCAACGAAAATTTCTCCATTGTTTTCGTTTATAATAATATTTGGATCAGATACGCCATTCCATTTTTGCCCCAAGCCTCCAAATTCACCCATATCTATAGCTACTTCAAAGGGTAACCATGAATGCCCACCATCTAGACTTCTTGATACACCAATATCCATATGGCCTTGTAAGTCCCTTCCTGATTCGTATCTTGCATCATAAACAGAAACTAAAGAACCATCTTTTGCAGTAATAATTCCAGGAATCCGACTGGTATGTACTCTATCTTGTTTGTGTCTTCGAACTGCAACAGCATATCTATGAGAACTTGATTTTAGATCTTGAAATTTTATTTTTTTACCGTTTAACTTTAATGCATCATAGGATATATCAAGGGGAGTAAGCAGATTTTTCACAGGAGGTACCTGTACACTCAACCAAAAATAGTTTGCGCCCTTTTTAATATTTGTGACTGCCATTAAGTTAGTTTTTGCTTTTTGGAACACTTGTGATTGAAGTTTCTCAAATTTTTCTTTGTTTCCATCTTTTAATAAAGTAGTGTCGGTATTTGATTGCCATAACTCAATTTGTTTTACAATTTGGTTATTGAATTTATCAATGGTGATTGGCAATTCGATTTTTTGATTGTATAAAGCAATGTCGCTGTGAATAACATATCTTTTTATGACATTAATGGATTGGTCTGCCAAGATTGGCAACTGGTAAGTTTTTATGTCAACACGTAAATTTTGTGCTATGGCAATGTTATTTAGAAAAAATAATATTAAGCTGATTTTTAATGTATTTAGTCTTATCATCCTTTAAGCTTAGGTTTTTTTGATTAGTTATTTAGTACTTATGTACTACAAATAAAAATAATAAAAAAATATAAGACATCCATAGGATATCCTATATTTTTTTTATTTATTTAAATATTCATAATGAGGTCTTAGGTGTTCTCGCATTGCTAAAACAAAATCTTCCTTACTGCCTGTTTTCAAAATATTAACCAAATCTGCATGGGTAACATTTGATTTAATGCTTCTATTCTCGTTCTTTAAAACGTAATCGAAGACAGGTAAGAGCATAATCTGGAACCTTTTTAAGGTGTCATTTCCTGTGATTTCATAGAGTTTTCCATGGAAAGCTATTTCACTATTCACTCGAAATACATCATTATCCCCTGATTTTTCTTTTTTGATTATACCTTCTAATTCTTTTATATCCTTATCAGTCTTCCTAAGAAATAATAAATCTGCCAATCCAGACTCTAAAACCAAACGGAGTTCAAAGAGGTTTTTTAAAGTTGATGTATCCATGAATTGTGGGTTAAGTACCCGTTCAAATGAACCTAAAATATCTGGGCTAGTTAAAACCATTCCTCTTTTCTTTTTAGACTCGATTAATCCTAACATTCTTAATCTACTCAATCCTTCCCTTAATACATTTCTACTAACTCCTAATGCCTCAGATAAATCCATTTCAGTTGGTAAAACATCCCCTGTTTTCAGCCCCTTTTTATCTAAATATTCGCGCAATTGAATTTCAACTAAATCCGCCCGTGTATTGACCTCAATGGGTTTTAGGTCATTCATCAAATCCTTTGTTGGCATGTAAATGGTATTAAATTACTTTTATGTTCTACAAAATAACATAAAAGTTATGATTAAAAGTTAGTAATATAAAAAAAATGTTAAGAAAACCCAAGAAGTTGTGACTAGCATCTGTCACATTTATAAGGACTTAATCCAATTTAAGTTTATGTGATGATAATCTATTGAATGTCTTCTGTTAATAGCAGATCCTGCAGATGGATTATCAACTTGTTCGACTAATATTCCGATTTCTACATCATTTATTTTAGTCATGCTGGAATAACCACCATAACCTAACCTGCATAAACTTTCTTGTGAAATTTGATGGTAAGTCAACTGTTTAGAAGCAAACCATGATTTACCGTCATCATTACTTAAACGAATAGTCATATTACATCGATCTTTCATACTGTCACCTTCATTATTTGCAGAATTCAAAAACACCATCAAATTCGGATAAAAAGATTGACGGAGAATAGAGCCTTGACATCTTGGATCAATCAAATTTGGGTCAGATATAAAATTTGAAAATCCACCTTCAATAGAGCCCCTTGAGGTATATCTTGTTTTTCCTTTATTCCAAATATTTGTTACAGCACGATCATTTCTTAATAACAAGCCACTACTAAGTTCAACAATACTACCTTCAAAAGTATTTTTAGGTATCCTTTGATATTTCCAAGTCACTCCATGGTCATCGCTATAAATATTTCTTTCACCAGCTGGTATAATTAATCTACCCTTTGTGTGACCATTTTCAATTTGAATTCCAGAACCTGGGCCAACAGCATCCCACACAAAATCTTTTGGAACTAAATCTTCTGTTCTATCGACAGGATTTGACCATGTTGTCCCATTATCATCACTAAACATAGAATAAACCCTTCTGTCGCCCCATTGAGAAACTTCTGGGTAGTATTTTCCATTAAAAGTACCTCCATGTTGACTATGTTTATCAGAATTCCAAGAGAGAAAAATCCAAATTTTATTTTTTTCAAAATCTGTAACAATGGTAGGATTTCCCCAAGTGCCCTCCCCTTCATGTACTAATATTCTTAACGCGGACCAAGTTTTTCCTTTGTCAGAAGACGTTTTTGCCACTAAATCAATATCACCATAATCTAAACTGCTCATTTTTCTTCCTTCAGCAAGTGCAATTAAATCACCATTGGGAGCTGTGACTATACTTGGAATGCGATAAGAATGATAACCATCCTTTCCTTGTTCAAATATTCTCACATTCTCTTTAATTATTTTATTATCCTCTTCATCAGGAATAAAAGGTGTTTTCTCAAATTTTAAAACAGAAGTTAATCCAGTATCTTTATCTGTACAAGATAATAATGTAACGACGAAAAGGGCATTGATTATTAAAAACAGGTTATTTTTCATAAGTAATAATTCCTTCAAATGGTGTATTTATTCCTCCCTCGGTAGCAATCAAGATTTTGCCTGATGGTAAAAGTACTGCATCTAGATTTCCTACTGGAACTAGGTAAGTATTATAAGCCATCTTATCAAACAAAGGGCCTTGGTTTATAAATGATTGATTTTGTTGATCTCTTGTGAAAAGTGTTGGGGAATTGGCATATACAGGACTCATTCCATACGAACGAACATCCGTTCCCCGTCCTAGTGGGGAAACATAAAATAGTTTTCCAGCATCATTTTGGACAAGGACAGAAGGAAAAGTATGACCAAAATCTCCTGTATTGATTCCATTTGAAAAAGATGTTGCGGTCGTCCATGTGGTACCTCCGTCGGAACTATAAGAAACCATTTTATTTCTTGGGGTAACATTACTGTGCGATAGTAACATCATCAATTTACCGTCGGCCAACTCCACTATTGATGGATTTCTTAGATTGCTTCCTAGGATTTCGCCACCTAATTTCCAATCTAAGCCATTATTATCTGATACGGCTACTTGTACTCTATTGGATCCAACATTCATTGGTAATATTAATCGGCCATTATTATTGGTGCTTTTTAAAACTATTCCATGACCAGAACCAAATTGGACATCCACTGATTGGGTCTTTATTTGATTGGTGATGTCTTGTTCTCCTGACCAAGAATTTCCATTATCGTTAGAAATGCGTTGATAAATTTTTTGTTGGCCTGGCTCAAGTATAAAAGAGGTGCCATTTTGTATATAGTCAATCTTGCTATAATATAAAAAGAGTGTTCCAGTGTTGTTTTTTAATATTTGTGGATAAGCATAAGTATCATTAGAATTTTCTCCAGCAATTACATCAATTTCTTTGGACCAGGATTTTCCTCCATCAGAAGATCGACGTAAGATAATATCGGTATTAGCTATAGGTCTAGAAGTTTGAGCGACTCGTTGATAGGCATTTTCATAACTTCCCCTCCCTTCAGCAAATAACAACACATCGCCATTATTATCTGTTGTTAAAGCTGGACGTTGGATAAAATTATAATTGAACTCTTTATTGTAAAAAGCATAATTGACTGTAAATGCTTCTTGAGATTCAATATAAAAATCATGAATAGTTAAAAAGTTTCTCCATGGCCGAATACTGGGCGTATAAAAAAACAGTTTTTGTTCAGGCAATTGCATTTTGAAACACAGTACACCATTTATTTTTATATAGAATAAATTATCTACTATTGCGGTTTCAAATTCAGCAGGAACGCCAGGTGTTATAACCTCGTTAACAGTTGGCCATCCTGCTTCTGGATTTACTGAAAAAGTTCGTTCATAAAAATCAAGGAAAAACTGAGGCGCAATGTTTGAAAATCCATCAAAACCGAAAATAAACTCTCTTCCATTCTCCCAGCTATTTCCAAGTACAATACCAGCTGCGGTACCATTAAATGTTCCAATGGTTGCTTTAAAGTACATATAGAAGTTTTTTCCTTTTCCTACAGGAACAAAATATTTGGATACAGCATAATTATTGCGATAACTATTCTCTCTTCCACCCACATGATCCGCATTAGTAATAGGATAAGGATTTCTGTGTTGAATTAAACGCATGCCATTCTGTTCTTGCACCCATGAAATGGTGTCTCCGCCCGAATAATAGTCCGTAAAACCCTTAAACAAAATTTTTTGTAGATCGGGTTTACCGTCTTTCATTAACCAAATGCCCGCCATTCTATTTTCATCAAATGGAAACGGGAGGGAGTCAGGAGTAATTTTTTCTTCTTCATAAGGGCCAGGAAAATCCCAGTGTTGCTCTTTATAACAGGAGTTGAAAATTATTAAACAAATGCTACAGCCTAATAAATATTTAATTATTCTTTTCATTTCTAATCAATTTGGAATTAGATTTCAATTATTTACTAACAGGTAAATACCAGCTCTTTTGATCTAGAAGTTTTTGGTACACAGAATTTCTATTTTCTCCATTATATTTAGAAGCTACCTTTTCTGCTAAAATATTTTTCCCAATTAATTGTGACCATAACATAAGGTCATACCAACGTTTACCCTCAAATGCAAATTCCCTTGCACGTTCTGTGAAAATAATTTCTAACATCAATTCTTTATTTGTATAATCTATATCTGTTGGTAAATATTTTACCAACCCACGAGATTCACGAATCATATTGATAAAATTGAAGGCCGAGGCATAATCATTTAGATGTAAATCAGCAATAGCTTTAAGTAGCCATGCGTCAGCAGAACGGAAAATCTGCCAGCTAGCATTGCTTTTATAGGCGGGTCTCCTTGAAGAAACATTATCTAATCCGATATATTTCCAAATAATTGTGTCTTGGTCAAAAACTTTATAACTAAAATTTGTCCGAACATCCGAACTTTCATGGGAAAATATGGTGTTTATTACGTGGGATGATGGTTTTAAAAAATACTTACCTCCTTCCTTTGCTAAGTTTGAAGTAAATTCTTGTAACCTATTGGTTTCAAAGCTGTTGTCGAATCTAAATCCCAAAAGAAACATGCTGTGCTGAGCTGCAAAACTAGCCGTAAATTGATTTGGCCATGCTCCTGCTGTACCCAAAGAATGTTGATTGTTTACTATCGGAGAATTACAAAAAGCTGAGGCGGTTTGATACTCACCAAGCCAAATGGCAATTTCTGCTGCAAAAGTTGCTGCAGTAGGTTGGGAAACTCGGCCATACCTTTCCTCAGAAGGAAGCGTTTCATTGTTCCACATAAAGTTTAAAGGCAACATCCCGAGAACACTTAAAACATCATTATAAATCATTCTCCAAACCTCTTGTTTATCTTTTGGGAATTTTAATAAACCACGAAGTTCAGTTGAGGTTATTTCAGAGGTTCTGCGATTAATGGTATTTCCCTTTTCATCTATATATGAAACCTCTTCCGCATAATCAGATCGAATAATTGGAAAGTTTTCAAATGTACGCACCAAATAATAATAACATATTGCACGAAGTAAAACAGCTTCTGCATAATATGCATTTGCACTTTTGGGCAAAAGCTTATCATCTTTATTAGTTACATCATAAACCTTTTCCATCTGCCTATTGCATCGTGCTATGGTTTCGTAAATATTATTGTAATCAGCAAAGGGATTTTCAATACTAACATTATTGATAACAAACTCATTTATATAAGGCATTGGTTCAGTTTGACCTGTAGTAACCATATCTGCTCGAGCATCTCCCCACAAAAGAAATTTGTGGACATCTCGAGTTAATGGAGCATACATTCCCAACGCTGATGCATTGAGGTCTTTTTGGCTTTTATAAAAATTATCTTCCACAACTGAATTATAGGGTTCCACGTCGAAAAAGGAAGAACAAGATGCCATAAGACGTATAAAAAAAAGACTAGGGATTAGGGTGTATAAACGAATGCGATTTTTCATAAACAAAAAATTTTGCAAAAATTAGAATGAAGTTTTAAGACCTAGTTTGAAGGTTTTGCCTAAAGGAGGTGCACCAAAATCTATATTTCTTAATAAGGAATTGTTCAATCCATTTACTTCTGGATCGAAACCGGAATATCTTGTCCAAGTAATCATATTGTCAGCACTTAAGTAAATCATTATATTTTTAAAAAATTGTGATGGTTTACCCTTTATGTTATAATGGAGCGAGCTTTGTTTTAATTTTAAGTAACTTCCATCTTCAACCCAAAGAGAAGAAGATGCGCCGTTATTTGAAGGGTCATCTAAAACTGCTCTACTCAAGCCGTTACCTGTTTCATCATCCGATCGCCAGCGGTTTAGAACGGATGGGTCTTGATTGGCAAAATCCTTCATAAGATGCATTTGCTGCTTAAAGCTATTGTATATATCTGCACCCTGAGAAAAATTGAAAAGAAGGTTGAGTCCAAAATTTTTATATTGGAATGTTGTCGAAAAATAACCAAAAAATTTAGGTAAACCCGTTCCTATGATTTGCTTATCTAAACTGTTAATTATTCCATCATTGTTGATGTCCTCTATGACATAATCTCCTGGATGATATACTGTGCCATCTGATTTTTTTAAATTAACCTCTGATTCATTCTGAAATACTCCTAAAACCCTATATCCATAATAGGATCCCAATTGTTCTCCTTCTTTCGCAATTCCAGTTATATTGCCAATTGATTGTTCAATTGCACCATTTGGTAGAGAAGTAACTTTATTTTTTAACGTTGAAACTGAAGTTGATAAATTCCATGCTATGTTTTCTTTAGCAATGATTTGTGAAGTCAGACCTAATTCAAGCCCTTGGTTAGTTATTGATCCAGCGTTTTCAAATCTATCTTGCAAACCTAATTCGTTTAGAATGGTTTTATGAGTTATAAGATTGGTAGTATGCTTAAAATAATAGCCTAAATTTAATTGTAATCGATTTCCAAATGGCGTTATAATACTTTGTATATCATAATTGTCAGTTATTTCGGGACGAAGACTTGGGTTTGCAATATTACCAAAATATACACCTCCATATCCGAAATAGTTTTCAGGATAATACTGGTTAAAATGGTAGAACCCTCTAACCTCATGGTTGCCAGTTCTATTGTAACCTAAATTTATACTCCATTTGTTCAATGGTTTTTCCTCCAATATATAAAAGTAAACTTTTGCGCCTGGGTAAATATTCCAGCGAGAATTTGAACCAAAATTTGAGGAACCTTGGACATTCAAAGAGGCGTTAAGACTTATTCTTTCATTCCAATGAAGAATACCTTCAGCAATGTAACTCATTAAATTTGATCTATACCTTGTGTTCGAAGCGCTATCAACAACCCCTTGTTGTAGTGTCTCGAAATCATCAGTTCCAGCGTTTATCTTTCTTCCAAATACACTTTTCTCTTCATAGGTTTCAATTGCTGCTTGTATGCTTGTATTATATTTTAGGTTTTCTGATAATTTCCCTGAATTGGAAAGTATACCATTCCAATTCAAATAAAATTCACTTGAGCTTCTTTGAGAGTTTTGTCGGATTCGGTATAAGTCAGGGACAATTCCTAATGCTGGCCGAAATTGTTTTTCAGATAAATTGAAATAAGAAATTGAAAGATCTGATTTCAAATCCCAAGCACCTCTAATTTTCCAGTTTACTCCCATTACTCCATCAATTCGATTAAATTGATTTTTGTTAGAAAGGTTGTTAACAAGGGCAAGGGGATTGCTTAATCCAAGCGTGTCAACACTCGCCAGAATTCGACTCTGACTTCCATCAGCATTTACGAAATTAGTTCCTAAAAATGGCGCTTTAGCACTTGCAATATAAATGGGGTGCGTGTTATAATCGGATCCAAACTCTTTATAATGCCCACTTGTGTTCGTGTAGGATAAATTGTTGTAAATAGAAATGTTTGGAGCCAACTGATAATCTAAATTAAATCGAAGACCAATTCGTTCAAAATTAGTTTCTTTTATTAAACCCTCCTTATTGGTATAGCCAACAGCAAAAAGATAATTTGCATCACCATCACCGCCTTTAAGTTTCAGGTGATAGTCTTGAAATACTCCATCCCTTTTAATCATGTTTAACCAATCATTTTGAAAATTATATTTTGGATTACTTTCAGAAAATATAGGGTGTTGGTCTAATTGGGCTGGCGACATTCCTTCTTCTTGAAATCTAGACCATAAATAGGCTTTCATGCTTTGAGCATCCAATCGTGGCACGTTTAAATTGGAGGAGATTAATCCATAATTAGCTATGAAATCAACTTTCGTTCCACCAAATTCACCTCTTTCTGTATGTATTTCTAATATACCGTTGGATCCTCGACCTCCAATTTTTGGCATTTCAAAACCAGAGGAAAGAACTTGAATATTATTGATGTCATTTGGGTTTAAAAAACCTAATCGATCTGGTTCAAAAGTACTTAAGAAAGTAGGATTTGCCCCAGAGTATCTCATAGGAATTCCATCTATATAAATTAAAGGGCTACTGGATAAATTAATACTATTTAGCCCACGAATCATCAATACTGGGCTGGCTCCTAGATTCCCACTTTCCGATACTGATATGTTGGGCTTTTCATATAGTTTCCCGACAATAGATATGGTGGAAGGGGCAATATCCAAACGATGTAGACTGTCTACTGTCGCAGGTTTTGCGGCTATATTTTGGGCATAAATACTGCTATTTGCCATAAGAATAGCAAAACAGATGGATATGATATATTTTTTTGTAAACATGATATTTAATAGTCCAACAGGTTAATTTATAGGGATGAGTTCCAGAATGTCCAATAATAGGTCACAGCAATAACCAGGAGATTTATTAGTGCCAAAATCAAGAAATACAAAATTCAATTTTACGTCAGATCTTTCTTTAACTGTAATATCTCCACAATAATTAAAAGCAAAGTAACTGTACTCTTCAAAATCTCCATCTTTTTTGGCGAAATCCGTTAATTCTTTGACGATTTCCTCATTATAAATAGTCATAAATTTTCCTCTTGTTGCTGCCATTCGCTGCATAATTCTAATCCTATATTTACCAGCAGGAACATCTGGAACTGTAAGCCAAAAATAATCCCCAGCTTGAGTGGCATCAAATTGAACAATCATTAGTTTCCTGTCTTGATGATAACTTTGAGTCCCATTATTGAGTCTTATGGAAGCTGGTGGCGAAGTAAAAACATTTTGCCTTCCATAATTACTTCCAGGGGGATATAGGTTTAATCTTATTTTAGAAGGAACTGCTGGTGTAATTTGAAGGGGGGTGTCTAAGCTATGATATATACCATTTTGACCAATTTTATCGATTCCAAAATTAGCAGATTGATTAAAGCTAAATTTTCCATTAACTTGATATTTCCCATAGTTATCTACAGAAAAAGAAAGAGCCTCTTTTTTATATAATGGATAAAATCTTTGAGCAGTTAACAGGTTAAGATAATATCCAGAATCAGGGATAATATGGTAAGATGCCCAATCTTTTAAATTTTCTATTTCATTTTTATCAAAATTGCTTTTTTTAAGAGCATCATCAGTTTCGATTAACAAAGTAACCACGCTATCTTTTAGATATTTCGTAAGATCTGTTTCTTCAAAAATAGACAGCATAGTATTATACTTTCCACTTTCAACTAGCATATCATAAATTGAAGATGTAGGAGGAGGTAAAACGGCATCTAGAATATTGATAAATCCATTGTTGAAATTTATATTGCTTTCGACAATAGTCGCCACATTATTCAGTTTAATGGCATTATATGATTCACTAATATCGGCGATTAGATATTTTAAGCTATAGGATGTTGGGGAAGGTAATGGGCCGTGAGTAAATTCATTAGTATTGATTCGTTTATCCAGAAGATGGTATTTAAAATATGAAATCCAGAATTCTTTAGGGGCGTCTTTAATTTTTTTAATTGGTTTTCCATCTAAAATTAGAGTTTGAAACAATTTTTCAAATGCCGAATTATTTGGAGCGAATAGAGTATAAGAACCTGCAGTTTTCAATAAATTTCTCTGACCGACATACTCTGTCAATTCTTTGAACACACTTAATGTTTTGCTGCTATCAAGAAAATCCATGATCTGAATTTCATCAGTTGTATCGTATCGTATATCTGAATATTTATCCTTGCACCCAAAGTGGATTAAAAATGCAAAGCTTGAAATCAATACCCAAACATATAGCTTTTTGAGGTTCACCATGATTCAATTTATTTTATGTTTTTATTTATTCTTGTAATAATCCTTTTGAATTAATGCTTTATTATTTTCGATTTCTGTTTCATGATACGGCAAGAACCAACTTTCTGAATTCAGAAGACGAGCTTTAATAACCTGATATGGGATTTTTAAAGAATTATTTTCTGCAGTTTTCTCTATCAATACACTTTCCATTCCTGGCCTACGCGCTATACGTACTGCAGCGAACCATTCTTTTCCTTCAAATCCCAGTTCGAATTCTCGTTCCATTAACAGAAATCGCATAAATTCTACATCAGTTCCCATTGCTCCAGGGGTTAAAGCAGGAATATCACAATGCTTTCGGATTAAATTTATTCTTTCCTCAGCTTCTTCATATCTTCCAAGTTGGGCTAATGCTTCTGCTTCGATAAAAAGAATTTCTCTATATCGGTAAAAGATATAATTCATGTTTCTTCCTCCCGAAGGTCTATAACTTGGAACATAAGGAGTTTGTCCAGTCATTTTATATATTTCATATCCGGACCCCGCTGAATAATTTACAGGGGTCATATTAAAGGCTGCATAATTTTTTAAGCGGATGGTATCTGCACTCCAATTAATAAGATCTTGGGGAGGATAAAGTTCGAGGCCATCAATTTCAATGTTGATAGAGTTTGCAAGATATTTGGCGCCAGCACTAGTAGGTTGAAAATTTGCAAACCAACCGTATATTGGAGAAGAGAAACCTGTCTGTAAGTATTGATATTCAAATATACTTTCACTCGAGTTTCCTGGATTAAATATGCTAAACCAATCTTGAGGATCCACAAGCTTAGATTTGTAGTCTTCTAAAGACTCGCACAATTCAAGACTTTCTTGGTATTGATTTCTCCAAAGTTTAACATCAGCCCAAATTGCTCTAACTGCATTTTTGGTTATTCGACCAAAACGATCATTAATATTCTCAAAATCTGAGGCAGTATTAGCTAAGGCCTTTTCCAGATCCTTTTCTATAAAGTTTAGTACTTCTTCTTCTGCATGGGCCGCTGTATTGAATATTTGAGCGTCTGATTCATAAGGTTCTTCCATGATTGGAACTTCTTTAAAGGCTCGAATCAAATAGAAATAATTCAACGCACGTAAAGCATAAGCTTCTCCCATGAACATTTGAAGTTCACTTTCTTTAAATGTCTGATCATTTTGTAGGGCGGTTGGGGCATTTTTAATAAATGAATTTATCCAGTTAATTCCCTTATATACTGATGCCCAACGAACTAAACCATTTGTCGGATAAATGTCATGTACCATGAACTGTCGATAATCGTTGCTAAACGAAGATCCAGGACCAGGGGTATATAGACTAGATCTTATGTCGCCCCAAACTTGAAATATATTGATGTTGTTATGAAGAGTAGCATACATGCCATTTCGTGATGCTAGAACCTGTTCTCTATTTTGCCAATATTCATCATGTACCAAATTGTCTGGAACTTCAACATCTAAAAACTTATCACAGGAAAGTAGTGAGAAGGAAAAAATTGCCAGGAAACATATAATTAATCGATTCATGCTATAATTTTTTATTATTCATTATAAATTAAACCTAAAACCAAAAGTATATTGTTTAGGTGGAGCCGTGTAATTATCATCGATTCCGAATAGGTAAACAGAGCCTTTTATTGGGACTTCTGGATCTACACCTAGGTAATTTGTCCAAGTGAGTAAATTAAATCCGGTAACAAATAGGCTTAATTGTCTAATTCCCCATTTTTTTAAAAGATCATTGGCTTCATAAGTAAATGACAAAGATTTTAATCGCACATATGAACCGTCTTCTACCCAACGCGAGGAAGCTATCCGGTTCCAATCGCTACTTGGTTGGGCCCTGGGCATATCCGTTTTATCTCCCTGTCTTCGCCATCTGGAAAGAATGGATTGTGCTTGATTTTTGGAATCAGACATTTCTTCCATTATGATTCGAGAACCATTGATAATGTCATTGCCAAATTGATATTGAAGGTTTAATGCCAAGGTAAATTGTTTATACCCAAGCGTATTATTCCATCCACCAAAAAAAGTTGGATTGGCATTTCCGATCTGTACTCGGTCAAGTTGGTTGATTATCCCATCACCATTTAGATCTTCATAAATCATATCTCCCCCTTGAAACTGGTGCCCGGTTACAGAACCATATCTCATTATTTTCGGTGTTACTCCGTCTGCTTCAAATATTAAATTTCCTTGTGGATCCTTTAAATAAGCGTCTTCATCATGAGCATAAACTCCCAAAGCTTTATAGCCATAAAACGCACCGATAACATCGCCTTCCTGTAATTTGGAGGCGAATCCATTTCGAGTTGCGGAGAATGAAGAGGCATCAAAATTAGTTGGCAATTCAATGAGTCTATTTCGATTAAGTGCAATGTTAAAAAAGGATTTTAACCGTGGCTTATCTTTTTGTGCCTTTAAAACATCAATGGTAATCCCAAGTTCAATTCCTGAATTTTCTACTTTTCCGAAATTCACAAATTGGTTTTCATAACCTAAAGTACTTGACAGCGTTTCTTTTAAAAGAAGATCGTTGGTTGTTCTTTTATAAATATCAAATTGTCCACTTATTCTATCCTTTAAGAAACCAAAGTCTAAGCCTAAATTGTACTCTGTTGTTCTTTCCTCTTTGATGTTTTCATACGCAAACTTATCCGGATAAATATAAGTTTCGCCTAAATATCCCTCTCTTGTTGCATATGCTATGTCATATATATTATTAATTCTTGGAAGGTTTCCTGTAATTCCAAAGGCAAACCGAGGCTTAAGGGATGAAATCCAGGGTAGTTTTTCGAAGACTTTTTCTCTTGTTAGATCCCAAGCAGCACCAATAGCAGGAAATACGGTATAAGCATTTTTACTTCCATATCTTGAATCACCTTCAGATTTTGCAGTTGCAGTAATAAAATATCTGTCCATTAAGGCGTAATGCCCTTGAATGAACATGCCTATATATCGTTGATCAGAAAAACCGCCGCTAATAGAAGATATCCTTGCAGATGCATCTGCGGATTTTAAATGTGGTGAACCGCCATTGAAATAGCGTATTTCCATATTATTACTTTTGTCCATACTAAGGTTTGCCACCCCCGTAATGGTTAAGCGATGATTTTCTGAAGTTATTGGTTTCCATAATAATTTGTTTACATTGTTTACCAATATTTGGTAACCTTCCGACTGAAGACCAGCGTTATAAAAACTCTCACCAGGGATAGCATCTGTTGCAAAGCTTGGCAAAAAATAATCGTCAGATGCTTCACGAAAATCGGTAGAAACTTGCATGTTGAATTCTAAGTTTTCAAGTACTTTGTAATTAAGACTTGTTGAAGCCATTAGCCTGTTTGCTTTAGATAAAAATTGTGAATAATCGATGATAGCCAAAGGGTTATATCTTGAATAGAAAGATACTGAAGTGGCATCCCGATCCACAAAATAGTCTAATCCATTTTTAGAATACATAGGAAAATAGGCAGGAATTTGCCTTGCAATTCGTAATGGATTCATTTCGTTGTCTCCATTTATGTTATATGGATGCTTTGTGCCACGTTTATCAGTTAGGGAATTGGTATATGTCAAATCTGCTGTTACAGCAAATTTATCAGAGACACGATAATTTAGATTGAACCGAGTATTAAATCGATCATATCCGGTACCTTTTGTTGTTCCATATTGATTGGTATAACCTAATCCCCAATAATAATTTATTCGATCACCACCACCACTTAATGATGTGTTATATTGCTGGTATATTCCCGTTCTAGTTATCGCATCTATCCAATTGGTATTGTTGTTAAATTTCCAGGCATCTGCACGTGTTAAATCGCCTCTTAGCTCTGGAAGAGCAGTACCATTATCATTTCCCCCTGTCCAACGCTCAATGGAATAAATACGATGTTCATCACCATTTAACATTGGGATAGTGCGAGGAACTTCTGAAATTGTAAATCGGCCATTAAAATTGAAAATAGGTTTTCCTCTTTTGCCTCTTTTTGTTCGGATGACAATTACACCATTCGCTCCTTTTGAGCCATATAATGCAGTGGCAGATGCATCCTTTAAAATATCTATAGAGGCTATATCGGCAGGGTCAAGGTCGCCGATGGGACTAAAACCAAAATCTGATATACTCTGTACGGAGTAATTATTACCTATTACTTCTGCACCATCAATTATCCATAATGGATCATTAATTCCAGATATACTGGATATCCCTCTGATACGTATAGAGGCAGCTGCACCAGGGTCACCACTGTTTGATACTACCTGAAGACCAGGTGCCATCCCTTGTAAAAATTGATCAACAGAGACTACTGGAAGATTTTCTATCCCTTTCATGTCTACTGAAGCAATAGAACTCGAGAGTTCTCTCTTATTTATATTCACAAAGCCTAAATCAGCATTTGGTTTTGAAGTTGCGACGATTTCAACTTCTTCAATCTGTTTTTTATCAACCATCATAATAATGGTTAAAGAGGAAGATACATTTGAAAGCTTAATCTCTTGTTTTAAATAACCTACATTTGAAAAGACAACTTTTGTTGCATTTGCTGGTATGTTTACTTGAAAACTTCCATCCTCTTCGCTTTTATGTGCACTTAAGATTAGATCATTGTTGTTGACAAATAGAATGGAGACTTGTCCAAATGGATTTGTTTGTGATTGATCATAAACTTTCCCTATTAATTGCTTTTGCAAAGCAAATGCATTTTGAGTCATGAGTTGTATCATGAAAATTAGAATACAGCACCAACGAGTAAGTTTGTACATAACGGTCAGGTAAATTATTATAACACTTTATTTATTACGTGTAGTACGCCATTACTTCCTTGTACATTGCTTGAAGAAGGTATAGGGTATGCCACATTATTTTGAAATTGAATTGAGAAAGTATTCCATGCACCAGAAAAGGTTAAATATTCTCCTTTTTTATTAGTTAGTTGACCTGTGAAAACACCATCAGTAAATAAATGCCTGTTTGTTACAATATGTCTATTAATCATGTTTTTAGCAGCCTCAGCTGTTAAACTGGAAGGGCTTATGCCTGCAGCTGAAAGCGCCGCATTGGAAGGTGCAAAAACAGAATAGGTAAAGAATCCTGTGAGCTGAAGTTCTCCGGCCATTAAGGCTTTATCAACAATGGCTTTAAAGGATGATAAATTGCTGTTAGACTGGATTTTTTTCCAAACAGTATTATTAATATCTAACCTATCCAATGGATTTAAAAACCCATCAATTTCATATATAGAACCAGTTGGTTTTTCCCAAACAGGGCTTTTGGTAATTAGATTCACGGAATGTCCAGTGTGATCAAAAAATTTATTATCGTCAAATAAGATATAGCCTTCATCTGTAGGATAAAATCGTTTTTTAAATCCACCGTCAGTAAGGACGTTAAAATGAAAAATTCCCGCTCTACACTCTTTTAATCTTTTCTCTAATTGTATCTGATCCATATCTTGAGCAAAAGGGGAACCCCATATTTCATCGCTTTGAACTAAGAGTGTTTTTGGACTATGCTGATAAAACAATACATCCACAATTCCAGCGCCTAATCCTTTATTTGTCATCATCCAATACCATTGGTTGTATATTTTATATTTCATCATGATACCTGAACGAACGCTGCTCATTTCTGGAGATTCCATTACTCGGTTAGTTTTATAAATAAATGAATTACTTGCCGGGGTTGTTCCAATAATAGATTCTAATACAGGATTGCCAAATAGAATGTAACCTGTTAATGCATTCCATTGGGGTTGGTTTCTTACTAAGTCTGAATGGTACCATAGATTAGCATGTACTGAAGAGCGGATTAGAGAATTCATCACATGTTTAGGAACGGAGTCTAATGTGTTATCTATAAGATCCATATAAGGTTCGAAATATTTTTTAATCGCATCATCAGTAGGAGCGAATAATGTAGATAGCGTGTTTTCATCAGCTAAATTTCGCCCAAAGGAAAAGTTTTTATATAATGTTGTATCTACATTTCCTTGTTCGTCTACTTCTCCAAGAACATACTGAGAATGTCTTTCAATCCAACTGCTAAAAATGGAAAGATCTGGGTCTTTGGAAATGGCTAAATCAGTCCGTAAACTTGGAAATAATGGGGAGTCCAGAATATGAATGACACCATTTCTAGCTCCAATATCACATTGTGAGGTGGATATTTTTACTCCTTCTATATAAAAAGATTTATCCCCTTTTTTTTGATAGTTAAATTCAAAATCTTCCCCTTGAATAGTAAAGAAAGAAGGTGAAAAAATTCTAATATTTTTTCCAATATTTTTTCCTTCAGATCTAGTTTTATAATTAGTTACCCTACTCTTGTTAATAAGGTTTTCTGTAGAGGTGTATCGTTTTTCAAGATCATAAGTATAATACATTCCATTAATAAAATGATAATTAATATAGGCCCTAACTTCGGTAATAGGTACCTGGTCTAAGGAATTATAGTTGAGTTCATCCAAAAAATATGCGTTTAAAAATTCGTCTTTTGGAGCCAAACAAGTATATATAGCAGATTCACTTAAGGATTTTCTCAAATTGGCACGATCAATTAATGAAATAAAAAGTTTGAATTCTCCTTTTTCTTCCAAAACCTCGAGGATGTTGTTGCCTAAAGTGCTTTCGGGATCATAATATGTGTCGAAGGTTTTGTTACAGGCGCACAAGGTCATCAGACTCAATATCAATAATAAAGTATAACAACGTAAAATAGTAGTATGCATAGCAATTTACTTAGGTTTATAATATCTTTTGTTTGTTATAATTGATTCATAATCAACGAATATAAATTATATTAATGTTGTTATGTACTACAAATATAAATATTACTTTTAAAAAATCAAGGCTTTGAATTTTATTTTTATATTACCAAACTGTTTTTTAATTTTTTACTAATAGTTATATGGTATTGTGATTATGGTTGCCTATCCTTTATATATTTATTTAAAAGGAAATTAGTCTTTTAGTTTTAATTAATTTTGTGAAGTTAAGTTGGAAACGAATAATGAGCAGTCTTATAAGTTAGGTTTATAATCCACAATTATTTAATTGTTAAATCTAAAACATCCCACCATTTCTCCTTTTCTTTTTGCTTAGTTTTAACCCCATACCTTAAAAAAACTAACATGTTAAGATTAATCTCTTTATTTATCCTATTAACCCCTTTATTTTGCAATGCTCAAGGCAATTCGCAAATACAACATAAAGTAGACTCGCTCAGAAAAACCGCCATTATAGATGGAAATTACAAGACAGTCTAGCAAATATTCGATGATCTATTTGAAGAGATGTTACAGGCGGTACCATCAACCAGCAAATGCCGTCTGTTAAAAAAGTAGTCGAACTATTAAGGGATAAAAAAACTAAGAATTCCCAATTATTAAGATTGTTTTTGCTTATCAGTATTTAATATCAAGTCCGCAATCAAGAAACAACACTAAATTTCAGGTTGACCTAACAGAAGCATTGAACAAGGAAGTAAACCAAATTTATGGCAAATAGCCAGTAATCTTGTATAACTATCAAGCTGAATCCTTCAATGCGTATAAGTGATATAAAGATGCAGAGACTTTAGTAGATACCGCTAGAAAAATCTATGCCAATGCCATTCCATTAAAAGTCTATCAGGCCATGGCCAAAAAAGATGAAAGCTTAAAACGGGAAGTCATTAAAGCAAATCCCAACCATTGGATGGTTCAATTAAGATTGAAGGAATCCAAGCCATAAGATGAAATCAAACAATTTATAGGATCAAAAGCTAATAACCCATTAGATCAAAAACAAAAGGTGCAATCTCCCGACTGCACCTTTCAAACACATTTTATTAAGATTATGAAATTGCTATTTTGAAAACCTAAAATTCGCAAAGTAATAGGTTATTTCCGCTGGCGGATTAAACGTCAATGATGGTTCGCCACCGATATTCATCGCGATCACCCTCGTATGACGGTTCATCAACGTATTCAGATCAATCGTAACATCGGTCCACTTCTGCAAATTCTCATCTGCGATCTTATAATCGTTCGCATTGGTGTTCCACAATTCCTGACCAAATGTACTTTCCGTATTAAAGGCCCATAAATAATTCATGAACCGTGGCCATAACCTCTGATAAGGTGCATATACCCCACTAATTGCAGATTTTGCAGGCGAATAGACCTTGAATTTCAAGAAACGATATTCCGGCAGGTTAAAACGGTACTCCTTAGGAAGAACAAACACGAATGTTCCGTTCTTTCCTTTCATCGTAGCCTTGATGGGGTTCACAATACCTGTACCTGCAGGATATGATGTGGCAGGATTCACAAGATCAAGTGCCCAGCTATTAGCATCCTGAATCTTACCGTCCAAGAAGAAATTCATTGGGATCAGCGATTCGTTAGGAACAGTTACATATTCAATGACCCCAGCTGCTTCAAAAGGCTGCAGCAAATGGTCGATACCCATGGAATTTGGCACATATTTTACCTTTTTGATCAAGCCTAAGGTCAAGAGATCCACCATGGTCTGTGCATTCGCATCTGTAATCGGCGTTACTTTCCGAATAAAAGGTAAATAATCACCCCCTCCAATAGTTTTGCTGATGCTGTTGCGATTGTATGCCTGGGTTTTCAGGTCAAAAATATCACCACCTGTCAAATCCAGCTCCTCCACTCCGGAGAAATAGAAAAGATCCTGCAGGGTGTTGGTATGTACCGGGAAAGTCAGCTTTTTGATGGAAGCTACGCCATCCGCAGTGAAGGTAGTAACCCCGTTGGCGGCAAGGATATCCCGTTCGGCCGCATTAAATGGCGTTGAACCCGTTGGCATATTGATCGTCAATGGACTAACCAATTGTACGGAATCCAAGATCGGTTTCCCATTCACCTTTGGTACAATATTGTAGGTCAATTGGATATTGAAAGGCTGTCCGGCGTTGAGGTTCGCCGCAAAGATCCGTGGGTTTCCCTCCTTATATCCTGTAACCTTCGTACCGCTTTTATCTGTGTACTCATACTTCATGCTGTTATAGTCCAAAAGGATAGAGGATAGGGACGTGGTCCAATCCAATACCGCGGCAGATGGCGAAGTTAGGATCCGGGGAGAGGCAACCACTAAGTTATCCACATCCCCTTTCGTATAAGGAATTACCGCGATGGTCTGAGGAACCGATTTATTGTTGAATTCGTCGATGGTATAGACCTTGATCCGGTATAACTTCGGCTGGGTCAGGTTTACCACATTTACCCAGGAAACCAAGGAGTCGATTACAATTTGTTTGTCGTCATATTCCACGATGGTCTTGCTGGATTTTCCCATGGAGATCTGGCTGGAAGGAACGCGTCCTGCTTTCATCAGATCCAATTCCACCCGCTCATAACCTATTTTACTAACAATAGTGTCGTATTTTGCCGGATAGACCACCTCATTCGAATAGGGTTCAATGTTATCATACATGCCCTTACAGGAAAACATGGCCGCCAATACCCCAAACATGAAGAAGTAGCTTCCGATTTTGCTTGATATCTTTTTCATAATTGCAGGTTAATTAGATTTTTTACCATAAAGTGTAATCTCCGAAAGACAGTTTGCATCATCCAGCGTATAATTACCGTTGAAACTCTTGACCGCTTCGTACCGGAACCAACGTGTTGGTTTGGTATAGGCCGGTTCATCCGGATACATATAGGCCATGTCGCCCGCTTCACCTTTTTTCACAAACTCCAGTTCACTCAGTCCCAAAGGAACTATGATCTTGTTCTGGGAAACAAATTCCCAAGAATTGGTCGCATCATCCCAGATGTACATGTTGTACAATCCGACATTTTCGTTCCGGTAGTATTGCCCGCGATTGATGTTGGCCAAGCCTCCAGAGTGTCGCTGAACCGTGATAATCCGGCTGAGTTCGTAATGAGCACCCAGATCAATGATAAAGTTCCAAGGCATATTCCCGTCTGCGGTCTTTCCGGTCTTTCCACGGCTGTTGGTGTGCATAAAATTCAGGTTATCGCCACGGTCAATGATATCATCGATCACATACCTGTTCCTACCTTCATAACCATTACCAAAAACCATAGGAACTCCTCCAATGGAATCGTTCGGGTTTGGAAGAACCCAGGCACTCTTTTCGATCTTATTATCCTCATATAGGGAAATCTGTCCCTTGTCGATTGTTTCTGTGATGTTTCCATAGGTATCTTCTACACGAACCTTCACATCCACTTTCTCGGATGGATTAAGAAAGAGGTCGTTGATAAAACGACGATCCCTTTCCAGGTTGGAAGAGAAAACCGAAGTCAGGGTTCTGGTTTCGCCATTCTGTGGAAAAGTGAAATCTACATACACATTGATGTTCTGCATCAGTTCATTTTCCCAATCTAAAAAGAAGGAGCTGAAGCCCGGTTTTACCTGTAAGGAGTTCGCCACCCTACTGAATGCTGGCTCCAAAGGATTGACTTTTACATCCAATGCCTCCGATCGATTCCCGGTACGATCCACGGCAAATAACTGAACTGAATACTCGTCTGTACTTGGAAATCCATAGACATCCAACGAGTCCGTGAAATAGGAAGCGGCAAAGGTGAATTTCTTTCCTTTCGGATTGGTATAAATCGCTTCGACACCCATTAAATCCTCATCATTGGGCAGGGTATAATAAAATCGCGCACCCCCATAAAGAGGTTTGTAGGTCTTTAGGGTTACTTTTCCTGGAGGGGTGCTATCATCACTGTTCGGTTTGAAGCGCTCCACTTCCTTACAGGAAGAAAGAACGGCTATTCCGACTAGGAGGGATAGAATATTTATAGCTAATTTTTTCATGATCTTGCTGAATAATTGTTGACTGGAATTACCATCCTGGATTTTGAATTAGTTGTCCATTCGTGTTCATTTCATTTAAACTGATTGGCCATAGACAATCCGTGATGGTGAATCTACGCTCTTGTTTTACCTCTAGGACAAAGAATGTTGACCCGGTGGTTCCGGTATGCGTCCATCCCCAAATAGGCGAAGAGAATGCCGAAGTCGCCCTTTTGTGACGCCACATATCCCAGAAATGAATACCCTCGAATGCAAATTCAATACTTCTTTCTTCAAGAATGATATCTCGCAAACCTTCTTTGGTCTGGTGTTTTCCAACGGTTCTTGCCAAGGATGGATCTGACCAAACATCTTCCACATTCGGTACGCCAGCGCGATTACGGATCTTGTTGATCTCGTCATACACCGCTTGGGATGGTCCGGTATACTCATTCATCGCTTCCGCTTTCATCAAGTATAGATCGGCCATACGGATGATAGGATATGGAAACTTGATCGTACGCTGCCAAGCCCCCGATTGGGACTCCGGATGAACGAACTTTTGGGTCCCGATACCTGTGGTCAGGAAATCCGTGGTATGTTGGGAAGAATTATATCCCCCATGAGCATTTCCGTACATCATGGTGTTGATCCTTACGGCATGTCCCCTCCAATATCCTGCTGTAATCCCCAAGTTGGCATAAAACCGTGGTTCCCTGTTCATGTAGAGTTTGATGGTCTCTGCACCGGGCTGCATATAGCCGTTCCAATGGTTATAGTCAGGTTCAGCAGCTCCAGGTGTGCGGATGATCTCATGACGGTTGTTGTAGTCATAGGATAGATCCTGATCGATAGGTAATCCGTTCTCGGTATAATAACGCTCGGCCATCTGATAGGTCGCTGCCATCCATTGCCAGGAGAAGGTGGCGGTATTGACCACCCCATCTCCGTATCCTTCCGGCAGACGGATGTTGGAAGAGTGCGCCAGTTCCCCTTGTTCGTAATAGTCAAGGTTGGAATTCGCCCAAACCAACTCCTTGTTCCAAGGATCTACGATCAACATCCTTAAATCGTATAGTTTTTGCATACGATCTTTGTTGCTGGCAAATGCCTCCCGATCGTAGATAAACGGTTCTTTTTCGTAATGGTAAAGCCCGATGCCATTGGCCTCGCATAAAGCGATGGATTCGTTGATGGCATCCAATGCTTCTTTCCATTTTTCCCTATTTTCCTCCAAAGGGAAGAAAGGTTGGCCATCCTTATCGTAGAAATCGCCGAAGTATTCGCGGTTACCATTGAAGAATGGGCTGGCTCGGAAGAACAGTACCCTCGCTTTGATCGCTTTGGCGGCTACCTGATCTACCTGGCCCAAGTTGTTGGAAGTGGCTCTTTCTACAAGATCTGGAATCGCTTCCTCCATTAACGTTAAGATATAATTGAAACAATCCTCCACTTTCTTTCTTGGAATGAAAAGTTCCTCTTTGGTAGATTCTGGAGTTGCCATTTTATCTGGGATGACAATAGGTCCATAGCGCTGCACCAACAGGAAGGTATAATATGCTTTTAGGAATTTGACCTGCGCTTTCCAATCTTTTCTTTCCCCCTCGGTCATGTCTTTCACATTGTCGATGTTCGACAGAAAGACATCGGCCTGACGAATGCCCACGTATAAAGGTTTTCCACCTTCGGTTCCCGACCAAAAGCCTAATTGTGGGCTGGTCTGTGATTGCAGACCGCGCATGATGCGGATGGCACGCAGGTTCGATTGTGTGTTGTTCAGGTCCAGACGGCCGATCCATTCATCCCCAAGTGTCCAACTTGTCACGTGGGTCTTGTCGTCCTGTGGCATATAGCTATATACTTTTGCCAGAGCATTATAAGCATCGATCTTGAGGTTGAAAATGTCCTCCAATCGAAGCGTGTTATCGGGTACTACATCGAGGTACTTGCTACAAGAACCCAATGCCAACGTCGCTGCAAGTATGATATATTTTAATGATTTCATTTCTCGGTTCTTTTAGATTAATAAGTCAATTGAATACCTACGTTGAAACGTTTGTTAGGAGGGTATCCCAATCCATTTCTTCCCATTTCCGGATCCCATAATTTGAATGGACTGGTAACGAAAAGGTTCTCTCCAGAAAAGTAGATGCGGCTTCCTGGATTCAAACCGAAACGTTTTAATGTTTTCGGGCTGAAACCGATCTCAACGGATTTCAGGCGAAGGAAGGATCCATCACGCAACCACCAAGAAGATTGTTGGATATTGTTCTCAATCGGGTCGGTGGACAGTCTTGGCCAGAAAGCATGGGTATTCGGATTGGTTTCGCTCCAATAATCATTGGCAATGATCGCTAAGGTATTTCTTCTGTTTGCAAAAGGGGCAATACCAAAATTACCGGTGGATAGGTTGGACTCGCTGGTTGCATTGATGAAGAACGATACGTTTTTGTTCCCTTGGAAGAAGAATGAAAAGTCGAAGGCCTTATAGCCCATGGACAGACCAAAACCATATTGGATCTCTGGTACTGTTGGGTATCCCATTGGGATGCGGTCGTTGCTGTTGATCACCCCATCGCCATTGATGTCTTTGTATTTGATATCGCCTGCCATATATTCACCGAAATCCTGAAGCGGAGAATTGTTGATTTCGTTTTCATCAACGAATAAGCGTTCTGCCAATAGGCCCCATTGAAGGTTAATATTCTGGCCTTGACGTTTTAGGTAAGCGTCTGGGTAATCCCGCTCATCCAATTCCAATAACTTATTGACAGCATAGGTAAAGTTGGCACGACCGGATAACCAGAAGTTTTCATTGAAGTTCTTCATATAGTCAACGGATCCATCGAAACCTTGGGAACTTGCTTTCCCTACGTTTCCACTTACGCTAGCCTCTAAACCTGCTGAAGAAGGGAAGTTCTGGCGCGTCATATAGATCTTGCTACGGATATCCTTAAAGAAGTCGGCGGTAATTTTTAGGGATTCGTTCATGAAATTGGCTTCCATACCGAAGTTGTATTTTTCTGATTGCTCCCAGGTGATATCTGGGTTGGCATAACGGTTTACGGAATAGCCACCATAGGAATTCATGAAGCTGGTTCCCCAACGGTAAGCGCCGCCACCCATACTGATGTCGGAAAGGTAGAAGAAACGACCAGCACGTCCTGCAATAGCATCATTACCTACCAGCCCCCAGGTTCCGCGTAATTTCAACGAGCTGAAGAAAGGTTTTAATGGTTCGAAGAACTTTTCATTGGAAACCATCCAGGATACACCTGCGGAAGGGAAAAACCCGTATTGCTTTTCACCGGTGAACTTTTCCGAACCATTGAAGCCATAACTGAGCTCCATAAAATAGCGGTTGTCAAAGTCGTAGGTCAAACGTCCGGAGTTACCCATGTTACGTTCAGGTAAGGTTTCATAGATGGATGAACTGTTTCCTGCGGTAAGAAGCTTTTCTTCCATCATCCCTACGGTCATGGCGCCTACATTATGCAATCCGAAATTTCTGTTCCAGTTCAAGCGAGCCTCAAAGTAATAATGACCATTGGCATCTCTTCCCGGAACTACATCTCCTAAATATCCTTGTCCGGTTGTTGGGTTTAAGGGATATAGGGTATATTCGCCAGTGATCTGGTTATAGTTTTCCAGGTCATAGTAAAAAGGATTGTAATTACGGCGGCTGGAATACTTGCTCCAGGTACTAACCGAAGCTTTACCTTGGATTTTCAGCCCTTCGGTCAAGAAGGCAAGGTCTTGGGAAAGAGTAGCCTGTGCCACGATATTACTTTCGTTGCGGTCCTCATAACCCCTAACCATTTCTGCATAAGGGTTCTGTTTTAGGGAACCTGTTACGAATGTATTTCCAAAGAGCGTATGCTCTGTAAATTCATTTTGTGCATCTGGCTCATATACGGCCGGAAAATCCACCGGATTACTGTTCATGGTCATTCGGAAGATGTTACTCGCAGAGGCATATGGTCCGGTATAGCGCTCAAACCGACCTTGGATACGGGTATCCAACGTGGTGGTTTTGGTCAATTTGAAGATAACATTAGAACGGATAAACAGCCGGTTGATATCGATGTTGTTGTTGAAATTATTTCGGCTATCCACTTTCAGCAAGCCCGACTCCTTGTCATATCCTGTAGATACGTAATAAGTGGCCACCTGTCCACCGCCAGATAGGTTCACATTGGCTTTGGTGTTGGTGGTTGATGGATTGAACAAGGTGTTGTACCAGTTGATGTTCGGATAGATCATTGGGTTTTCATTGTTCAAGGTAGACTGGATCTTCTGCTCGGAATAATAAGCGCCCAACACCGGGTCACGGGTAATGCGGGCCTGGTTGTACAACCGCATGTATTCTACTCCGTCGATCATATCGATCATCTTGGTGGGCATGGCGGTATTCACATCCACACGTGCATTCACAGCTACCGGTCCTTCACGACCAGCTTTTGTGGTCACCATGATGATACCATTTGCTCCACGAGCACCGTAAAGCACCGTAGCGGATGCATCCTTTAAAATGGAAAAACTTTCGATATCATCAGGTTGTAAGCGGGCTAGGTTATCAACGGAGGCTTCAAAACCATCGATCAAGATCAACGGAGAGGCTTGGTATCCGAAGGTGGTTACCCCGCGGATAAAGAACTGCGCATTATCTGCTCCTGGTTCACCCGATGTTTGATAAGAAATAACGCCAGGGATCTTTCCGGCAAAAGAGCCGGTCAGGTTGGATGCCGGGATCTTTAAATCTGCGGCTTTAACCGTTGTGATAGCTCCCACGACACTTGTTTTCTTCTGTGTTCCAAAAGCTACAACGGTTACTTCCTCAATGTCGCTGCCGTCTTCGAACATGGTAATTTCCATGATGTTTCGGGCATCCACCACTTGGGAAATCTTTTTGAAACCAACGCCGGTAAAAGTTAGGCTATCGCCTACATTGGCCATCACTTGAAACTCTCCATTGGAATTGGTCGCTGTCTGTGGTACTTGGTTTTTCGATACGCTAACCCCCTCTATCGGAGCCCCATTTGTTGCGTTTTTTACCACACCGGTAATTTGACGCTGGGCCATGGAAAGAAATGGCAACGTAAGAAAAATGAGTAAAACCAACAGCTTGTTTTGAGGTTTTTCCATAAAATAAGTTAGTTAGGTTTAAAAATTTTTAGGATGTTATATGTTTATCCTAGCTAAATAAGTTTTAATTCGGTTGTTGTTTTAAAGTTATTGATAAAGCTTATATAAACAAAGAAAATAATCATTAAAAAATTATTAAAGCTTTATTAACCTTGCTTTTTGTTATGAAAATAGGTTTGGAGGGGCTAAAAGATGGATTTACCTTATTTTATGTTTCGAAATTCAATAAACGAAAAGGAAGATATTCATTTTTGTATAAAGCACTAACCATGGATTAATTTGTTTAATCTAGATAGTGCGGTTATGCAGTTTTTGTTAAAAACGGGCGTTCATGGTTATCCATGCAACAATTAATCTCTTTTAAAGATTTTAAGTCTACTGCACATGATGAACATCAGCAAACCAAAAAGAGAAAACAATGCAAAAGAATAGCGAAGGTTGAACAGTTCGGCGATATACCCAATCAAAGGCGGTGCCATTAAGAATCCCAGGAAGGATATGCTTGAGACCATAGCCAATGCAACACCTGCGGGAATGGTTTTATGTTTTCCTGTTACACTGTATACCGTAGGGACATTGCAGGCTACACCAAGGCCAACCAGCATAAACGCCAATGTGCATACATATAGGTTAGGGAAAATAACCGAAACCAACATGCCAAAAAACATCAAAATCCCTGAGATCTGTAAAGTGCGTTGTCTGCCAATTTTAGCGATGACCGCATCGCCTATGAAGCGTCCCAAAGCCATCATCACCATAAAAGATCCAAATCCTAGGATGATCAGTTTTTCTGGAGCTTTTACCACTTCTGAAAAATAGACGCCACTCCATTCGAACATAGCACCTTCTGTAGCCATACTAAAGAAACCAATGATACCAAGCTGAATGATCAAACCATCAGGTTTGAATTTCGATTTTTCTTTTTTCTCCTCTTCTTTCTTGATTTCGGGAATTAGAAATTTCCTATTGAGCAATACATTGACCAGGAGCAGCACACAAATTCCTACAAACTGTTGTATGCTGGTCCATTCCAGATTCATGCTTAATATCCCGATCAGTGCACCGGTAAACCCGGCTAATGACCAGGCTCCATGAAAAGAGGACATGATGGGTCTTTCATACAGCTCCTCCGCCAACACACCCTGTGTATTCACGGATATATTGCACATATTTCCCATGACGCCAAAAAAGAACAGGGAAGCGCCGAGCATCCATATATTTGAGGAAAAACCAATAATGATCAACAGAAGCGCATAAAATGCAGATGCCCAAGGCAATAAACGATGACTACCATACCTATTGGTCAAAAAACCAGCTAGAGGGAGCGTCAGCAATTGACCGATGGGGATCATCAGTAATAGAGTTCCCAATTGGGCTTCAGAAAGGCCTAATGCGGTTTTGATGGTAGGGATCCGACTTGCCCATGTCGCAAAACCAAGCCCCTGTCCGAAATAAAACAGGGATACGGCTAAACGGATCCTTTTTTTATGTTGTTGACTGATGTTGGGTTTTATTGCTGTCTGGGAAGTCATGTACCTGTGATTTTCAGCAAAATTAGATAAATAGATGGAATTTGGGTTTCTGAATGTTACATTTGTTCATTCAGTACATATTAGACACCTAATACATGAACAAATCAATATTAACCCTTGCCTTGCTCCTGGCTGGAGGAAGTGCATGCATGGCGCAAGTTCAACCCACTTTTCTTTCGAACCCAACATTGAGTCCTGATGCGAAAACCATCGTTTTCAGTTATGAAGGTGATCTATGGAAAGTGCCCAGTGCAGGAGGAAATGCTTTACGCTTAACGGCCATGTCTGGAAATGAAGTTTTCCCAAGAATCTCTCCCGATGGGAAATGGTTGGCATTTTCAGCTAATCAGAATGGAAATATGGATGTGTATGTGATGCCCTTGGATGGCGGTGACATCCAACAGCTGACCTACCACGAATCTTCCGATGAGGTGGATAGTTGGAGCTGGGATAGCCAGAATGTCTACTTCACATCCGGAAGGGAAAACCGAATGAGCAGTTATAAGGTCAACAGCAAGGGCGGGACAGCCCAACGTATCATTCCACATTTTTTCAACTATATCCATGGGATGGTAGAGACCCCAAGTGGAGAACTCTTGTTTACTGATACTTGGGAGAGTTATACAGCTGCCAATAGAAAGCGCTATAAAGGAGCTTTCAACCCGGATATTAAAGGGTACAATCCGAAGGATAAATCCTTCAAGGAATACACGAATTACATCGGTAAGGATCTATGGCCAACGGTGGATAAGTCCGGCAAGATCTTTTTTGCTTCGGATGAAGGAAACGATGAATACAACCTTTACACCTTTGAGAATGGCAGGAAAACGGAACTGACCAATTTTAAGGAATCCATCCGTTCGCCACAAGTGGCGGCCAATGGCACTTCGGTAATTTTCGAAAAAGGCTATCAATTGTACATCTATGATGTAGCCAGTAAAAAAACAACTCAACCTTCTATACTTCTTGGTAGAAACCAAGTGCTGGGAAAATCGAAGGAATTTGATGTTAAGGGCCAAATCTCTAATTATGATGTATCTCCGGATGGTAAAAAACTGGCCTTTGTTTCACGGGGAGAGTTGTTCGTTTCGGATATCGATGGAAAATTTGTTCGGCAAATGCCATCTTCGGGCGAGCGGGTAATGGAAGTGATCTGGTTAAAGGACAACAAGACCTTGGTTTTCAGCCAGACTTTTGCTGGATACCAGAATTGGTTCAGCCGTTCAGCAGATGGAAAAGGGGAGACCAAACAGTTGACCTCCGACAAGAGGAACAATAGGGATATCAATTTCAATAAGGAAAGAACAAAGGCGGTTTACCTATCAGGCCGGGATGAGGTAAGGATCTTGGATCTGAATTCCCTGAAGAGCAATACCATTGTGAAGGATGAATTATGGGCATTCCAAAATTCATCCCCTTCATTTTCACCGGATGGTCAGTATGTGCTGTTCACAGCCATGCGTAATTTTGAACAGGATATTTTTGTTCACTACCTAGCCAATAACAAAACCCATAACCTGACAAATACAGGCGTATCGGAAACCTCTCCGGTATTCTCTGCTGATGGAAAGTATATCTATTTTGCTGGAAATCGCACCAAGCCATCTTACCCAATGGGAATGGGGAATGCCAGCATCTTCCGGATGGCCTTGGAGAATTTCGATGAACCTTATCGCTTGAGCAAATTTGATGAGCTTTTTGCAGAAACTAAAAAGGAACAGAAAGATACCAGCAACAATATGAAAACGCCTGAAAAAGATAAAACGGTAAAAACCGCTGCAGCAAAGCCAGAGCCGAAAACAGAAACCAAGAAAAATGTGTTCAGCATCGATTTCAATGGTCTGTTGGACCGGATCCAACAGGTGAGCCCATTTGCGGGATCACAAAGTGGTCCACAGGCATTTGCCAAAGGCGAGAAACAGTTTCTGTTCTTCCAATCCAATCATGAAGGAAATTTTGGGCTATACAGGATAACGTATGAACCATTTACAGCAGCAAAAACCGAGAAAGTGATGGATGGAGGTTTTGGCCACATCATCGAAGTGGATGGTAAGTATTTTGTACTGGCACAGGGCACTTTACAAAAGTACAACATCGATCAGAACCGGTTAGAACGGGTAGAGATCAGCTCCAAATTCAACAGGGATCTGGATAAGGAATTCCAACAGATGTTCTATGAGACCTGGGCAAATGTGGAGGAGAACTTTTACGATCCTTCCTTCCATGGGGTGGATTGGGAAGGCATCAAGCAAAAATATGCTTTCTACCTGCCTGGAATAAACAATAGACAAGACCTCCGGATCATGTTGAACGATATGTTGGGCGAGCTGAACTCCTCTCACATGGGATTCAGTACGATGGGATCTGATGAAAGAAAAGACTTCAATTTTGTGAGCAATGAATTGGGGGTTACCTATGATCCATCGAACCCCTACAAGATTTCGCGGATCGTAAGAAACAGTCCGGCATCCCGTAAAGGGGTTGATCTGCAGGTAGGGGATGTGCTGGTGGCAGTCAATGGTACCAAGATTGATAGATCCTTGGATCGGGATTATTATCTGACGATGCCTTCCTTAGCGAGCGAACTGCAATTGACGGTGAATAGAAATGGAAAAGATGTGGATGTGAATATCCGTCCGCAAAGTGGGGCAGCCTTTAAGGAATTACTGTATGATGAATGGATCAAAGGAAACCGTTCGAAGGTAGATCAAATGAGTGGCAACCGTATTGCCTATTCGCACATGAAGAACATGGGGACAGGCGAACTGAACACCTTTTTGTTGGATATGGCCGAGCAGGAAAACAATAAAGATGCGATCATTTTGGACCTGAGGTATAATACAGGAGGAAATGTTCATGATGAGGTATTACGCTTTTTGTCGCAGAAACCTTATTTGCAATGGCAGTACCGTGGCGGTAAGAAATCGCCTCAGAGTAATTTTGCTCCCGCTGCCAAACCTATAGTGCTGTTGATCAATGAGCAATCCTTAAGTGATGCAGAGATGACAGCTGCAGGATTCAAGGAGCTGAAACTTGGCAAGATCATCGGAACAGAGACTTACCGCTGGATTATCTTTACCTCTGGTAAAGGATTGGTGGATGGTTCTTTCTACCGATTGCCATCTTGGGGATGTTATACCCTGGACGGAAAAGATCTGGAGTTAACGGGTGTTGCGCCAGATATCGCTGTAAAGAATACGACAGCAGACCGCATGGCGGATAGAGATCCGCAATTGGAACGCGCTGTGCAGGAAATCTTAAAGGACCTGAAGAAATAGGCAAGAAAATAATAAACAACAGATAAAATTAAGCCCCTGTATGGAATTCAATACAGGGGCTTGTTTTATTAATTGGTAGTATAGGCTGCTATCCATGTGCATTTGGACAGCTGTATCTGATTATCCCTTCCGGACTAATTATTCAACTCTTAATGAATTCTAAAGCCAGTTAGACCTGGTGGTTTCCTGAGGCAAAAAAGAAAATGTTAGAAGGGATATATTAAATAAAATCTTTTCAAAATTTTTAAAAAATGTTTCATAATGTTGAAAAATATAAATAGTTGGGATACCCTTAGAACAGATTTTTTTAAGGTTGTTATAAGGTATTTCAGACATTAGAATAAGGAGATTATTTAACTGTGAATTTTGAAATGTAGTTTTTGACTACTACATTTTTGGATGGAAAGCAGTTTTGTATCAAATCACTCTTATGATATTGCCTAATTGTTCGTACATTTGGATTAATGACGACTTCGTAGCTCAGTTGGTAGAGCAACAGACTCTTAATCTGTGGGTCCTGAGTTCGAGCCTCAGCGGGGTCACTTTCAAAAAAAGCTGTTTTTACTTGCGTAAAACGGCTTTTTTGCTTTCCTTAGGGTGGTTTTGGAACTTCCTCCCTACCCGTTTTGAAAATCCTCAAAACGGTGTGTTTTGCATAGTTTTTTGTTGAACTTCACGTAAAACCGTCACAAATACGTCACAAAGGTTTTCGTGGTAATGAAAAGATTATGGCAACCGTAAGCGCAAAGGTTTATGAACACCACAAAAAAGCAGATGGAACCTACAATGTAAAAATTAGAGTCTATCACAAAGAGGAGAAAAAATTTATAGACACTCCTCATTTCCTTTCGCTAAAACAACTCACCAAGGTGAAAGGAAAAAAAGAATTTAGTATTAAAGATCCTTTTGTCCTTGAAATAGTTGACAAGAAACTAAAGGATTACCGTAAAACGATTAGTGAACTCGAGGAGAAGCTTGACTTTTTCACCGCGGATTCATTAAGGGATTATCTCAAAAATAAAGATGAAGAAATTGATTTTATCAAGTTCTGTGCGAACTATATTAAACAAGAGAAGGATGACGGTCGTGATGGTTCGGCCGCCAACCATCGATCAGTCCGTAACCATCTCATTGATTTTTTTAATCGGGAAACTGTCTCAATAAATGAAATACATTTCAATATGCTCGTTCAGTTTGAACGTTACTTGAAATCTGAACGGACAATAACACGAATAAACCAGTTGGGAAAGCCCGTTACTACTGTTTCAAAGCCTGTTTCAGATACTAGTTTATATAATTATATGAGAGATCTTCGCACATTATTTAATGAAGCGTTGAACCATTACAATAATGAAGATCTGGGCATTATATTGATTAAACACTATCCCTTCAAAAAATATAAGATAGGCTCAGCTCCTCTTACCGAAAATAGAAATAATAATCTTGAAGAGGTTATTAGAATTCGAGATTGTAAAGTGTTACCTAACACTAGAGCTGAACTCGCTCGGGACTTATATATGCTCTCATTCTATTTGTGCGGGATGAATGCTGTTGATTTATTTAAAATATCCACTGACGATATTCGAAATGGCCGGGTTGACTACAATCGATCAAAAACTAAGGGGAAACGAAAAGACAGAGCATTTATTAGTATAAAGATAATTGATGAAGCAAAACTTTTATTGGAGAAATATATTGGCAAGTTATCCCAAAGATATTCAAGCCGGACCACTTTCAATTCCGCATTAAAGCATGGAATGAAGAAACTCCGAGAACTTTCGGGTGTAGAGGGGGTCACTCTTTATCGTGCGCGCCATACCTTCGCAAGTACAGCTAGGAATGATTGTAGGATGAGTAAAGATGATGTTGCTTTAGCACTCAACCATGTCGAAAATGGAAATCGTGTCACCGATATTTATATCGCCAAGGATTGGAGAATTATAGATGACGTCCAAGATAAAGTAATGCAGTTCTTGAGGAAATCAGAGCCTAAAATTTTGGAAATGATTAGGAAGAAAGAAAAAAGTAGGCAAAAAGCTGCTTAACTTGATTTGTATCCAACGATTACTCTTCGTTGGATATAAACTTAATTTTTTAAAACTTAAAATTTTATTCATGAAAAATTTACTTTTTTTCTTTTTAACGTGTTTCTTATCAACGATTGGTTTCTTTGCTGCTCTAAGTATGAAAACTCCTTGGATAGGATTCTGTGTAGCTTTTGGAACTTGGTTTTTATTTCTTTGGATAACAACGAATACACGTAGAAAGCATTAATTTTTATTTATGGTTGCTGTTGCTAAAAAGTGGAGACAACCCCAGTAAGCCAAGCATGTCTGCACTTTTACAATTTACCTAATCATTGTTATTTTAAATTCACTTTTAAGAAGGCATCCATTTTATCAAAAGGACATTGAATTTTGTCGTATATATGTTTCTGCATTTGATATTATTATTTATTCCTTTGAATCTGTTCCTTATATGTAAAGAACTTTGCTGAAATTATATGAATGTTCTTTTGTCATGCTAATTATAATATTGGTTTCAGTGAAATTTCTTAAGTATAATTCAACATGGGCTTGTTCATACAAGACAAAGGAGGATTGCTGTCATGAGTTGTTAGAGTTTTGAGAATGTTTTTGATACTCTCATTACCTATTTATAATAATTTCAATAATCTTTTGCAAAATATTCTGAATCCTCAATCATGTGTGGATAAAGGTAAATAAATAAAAAAGCGAAGTCCTATCGAACTCTGCCTCTCTATGCCTACACACTTTAATGATACAGTATCAATATATGGCATCTTTTAGTGCTAAAATATCCCTGAAACGCTTAGCTTAGAAACTCTCTTTATACCAGCCAACAAAGCTTATATTGATGATAAACCATCAAAAAAATTCAATTGTCAGAAATACAATTAATAGTTGGGTTATTCAGGATTCTTTGCTTCCTTTGATAAGACCGATTCAAAAGCCGATGAAGGAACCAAATGAAACCTCAAAAGTAAAGGCGCTCTCTAAACAGGTGATAGATCTACAGAAAGCTTTGGAAAAAGCCAACCTAAAGATTGAAGGACTGCAGACCATGATCCAGGTTAGTGAAGAGGAACTCAAGATCAAGATCAGAAAAAAGCTTGGTGCCAAACGGTCAAAAGAATGAGGCAGAGCCATCCCCACATAAGTCTGGGAGATCTCTGTGCACTGTTTGGCGCCACTAGACAGGCTTATTACGACGCTATCCGCTATGCGGAAAAAACAACGATAGCAAATATGGTCGTCCTGACTCTGGTAAAGGAAATTCGGATACAGATGGCATTGTTAGGGACAAGGAAGCTGCTTCACGTTCTCGAACCACGGCTGATCGAACACGGTATAAAAATGGGGCGCGATCAGCTGTTCAATTTACTTCGGTTCTATGGCCTGTTGATCAGGCGGCGCAAGCGCATAGTCCGCACCACAGATTCCAACCATATCTTTAAGAGATACCCTAACCTGATAAAAGAACTTATCATCACGGGACCTGAACAGCTCTGGGTAAGCGACATTACTTACATCAGGACGGTACAGGGCTTCAGTTATCTCAGCCTCATCACCGACGCGTACTCCCGAAAGATTGTTGGATATGCATTACATCCCACTCTTGAGGCGACGGGCTGTTTAAGGGCATTGGAGATGGCGATATCTAACTGGAAGCATGTGTCTCCCTTCTACCGCATCCATCATTCGGACCGTGGGATCCAGTACTGCTGCAACGAGTATACCGAAATGCTTCAACGTTATGGAGTCGCTATAAGCATGACCCAAAAAGGCAGTCCCTACGATAACGCTCTGGCCGAACGGGTCAACGGGATCCTGAAAAACGAATTCTATCCCAAACGGGTTTACCAGAATCATAAAGATGCTTCTAAGAATATTGACAAGATCATCAGTATATATAACAGTCAACGTCCGCATGCCAGCTTGGATTTCCAAACGCCGGAAGGAAAGTCTGAAGATGCTAGAAATGTTTTTGAGTCTGTAGCAAGTGCTAAAGTACACCCAGAATTCAAAAGAAAGGGACGGTTTCCGAATAATTCAATCGTTCAATTTTCAGGCAAAACAATTAACGTAGAGCACAATCACGGATATATACAACGGGATAAGTTTGGTGACAGAATATTTTTTAATAGGGGAAATAGTAAGAATTTGATAGAAATGATAAAAGAGTACAATTTCAAAATGAAATTTAATTACTACGGTCCTATAGCAGAGGTTTTATAAGTATACTGCATATCGTTCCTGCATAAATAATACTTGATCGTTTGTATTTATGCTAATAAGAAATCAGTCACATGTTAAACACTTTGAGAATCGATTATTTAAGGAACAAAAGAAAAGGGCTTAAGAATATGAAAATTCTTAAACCCTGTTTAACGGGTACTTTTTAAGTGCCCTCTTATTGAGCTACTGGGAGTCTTTGAAAGTCATACTTTCAAATCAGCTGTAAGAAAGATAAATGCCGAAATACAAAAACAATCCAACAGAAATCAATATATTAAGGATTAATAATTTCTTCAAAAGCACTTTCTTTTTATAAAAAATAAATAGTCTCTTCTTAAACCACCTATAATTTACTGATTATTAGTATTTTGGGTTTAAAATAGCTTGTTTTTTATTGCAAGAATTTGTATCTTAGAGCTTTAAAACCTTGCAAATATGTTGGGGAAAAATCCAGAAAAGAAGCCAGAATTATTCCGCCCAATGTTGGTGGATTTTATTGACCACGAGCATGAACTTGTTCTACTTTCAGAAAAAATAGATTGGAATTATTTTGAGAAAGAATTTTTTCGCCCTTGTATTCCAAAGTGGGCAATCCAAGCCATCCGATTCGGTTTATGGTGGGTTGTTTGCTACTGAAACATTTGTATAATTTGGGCGATGAGACGTTGGAAAAAGCCTGGATCATGAATCCTTATATGCAGCATTTTTGTGGCAGGGTTTTCTTTGAACACGAATTTCCTTGTGACCCGAGAAATTTTGTTCATTTCCGAAAAAGAATTGGCGAAAAAGGTATCGAAAAAATCTTTGCCTACAGCGTAAGAATGCACGATGCCAAGACGAACACCTCAAATTTTGTTTTGTCCGATACTACCGTTCAGGAGAATAATACCTCTTTTCCTACCGATGCAAAATTGTGCAAAAAAGTGATTGATTATTGCAACAAAATAGCCGGAAATGAAGGCATAAAACAAAGACAACGCTACACAAAAGTCAGCAAACAAATGGTGCGCAACACCTACAACGGAAAACATCCCAAGCGGGCAAAAGCGGCAAGGAAATCTCAAAGACAGCTCAAAACCATCGCCATGAGACTGATTCGTGAATTACAACGGAAATTTAATGCAGAACAGCAAGAATTTTATAAAGATTTAATGACATTGTACACCAAGGTTGTCACACAAAAAAGAAACGATGCCGATAAAATTTACAGCATTCACAAGCCTTTTACCCGATGTATTGCCAAAGGAAAAGCGCATAGCCAGTATGAATTTGGGAATAAGGTAGGTTTGATAACCACCGCCAACAAAGGCAAGAAAATCATTCTCGGGATTAAAGCATTTTTGCAAACTCCTTACGATGGTCACACCATAGAACCACTTTTGGAACAGATGGAAACCGGTGGTCAAAAGCTCCCAAAAGAACTCCTTTACGATAGGGGTGGCAGAGGAAAATCAGAAATAAAAGGCGTGAAAATCTCCATCCCAAGCACTCCAAGAAAAAAAGACACTGCTTATCAAAAGCAGACAAAGCGCAAAAAATTTAGAACCAGAGCGGCAATAGAACCTATCATCGGACATTTAAAAACCGATTTTAGGCTGGCAAAAAATTACTTCCTGGGAGAAACGGGACCACAAATCAATGCATTACTAGTTGCAACCGCTTGGAACATGAAGAAAATGATGGAACTACTGAAACAGAAAATTATTTTCTTATTTTATAAGATACAAATTATGCTGTTTTCTAATCCTGTTTTTAAATATAAATTAAATAGTGGGTTTTGTTAAGGAACGACTATCTAGTTCTCTTTTTAATGCGATTGAAGCTTTTTTGACTTCTTGTGTCCAATCATCAGCAGCATTTCCGTCTGCTCCATCAGAAATATATTTCTAACATAGAAAATCGATTTTTTCCTGCTCAGCGACTTTCGCCAACGCAAAAGCTTCCCTATCGATGACATTATATTCAGGATTGATATGCTCCATTTCGAATTGGTCGCCGGAACCGCAGATCCCGTTCGGGAGATGGCTTGTTTTAATTCCATATTCCAAAAGAATTGGTTCATCAGAAAATGGCGTCTCAAATTTCTTAAAACCCAATGCTCTTACATCCATATCCCGCTGGATAAAACGGTTGCAGTTAACAATAGTTCCTCTGTCAAAAACTGTACTTCCTGCTGTTCCCAAATTGATTATGAGATCTGGCTTAGATTTTTGAATGGCTTTTACAAGATGATAAGTCGCTTTAATTTTTCCTACACCAACAAACAATTTATTAAAACTCTCAAATTCTTTTCCGGCTTCTGATTCCAGAGCAAAAACCAAAAGGGTGTTGCTGTAAAGCTTTCCGTTAATTGTCATTTTAGAGCACAGGTTTTTTCAGAAAGAACAAAGTCAATGTCCGTGCGCCCTGTGCACCGTGTACCAAAACGGCGCTGATGTCCGCTGTTGCAGATGGCCCCATCACAAAACAGCCATAATGTGAGTGTGGAAAATCTACTCTTTTGTAGGCGGTATGCATATTTTCGGTCAAATCTTCAGGATCCAGCAAAACAGCGAGGTGTTGAGATAAATAACCTAATGAATTGGTAATTAGAGATTTTTCGGTGACCCAGACCATTCCCATCTCCGCCACACCAAACTCTGCACGGAAAATACCCAAATCCACATCATTAAGATCCGCGGGCTTTTGCACGTGTATATCTTTATTCCCTCTCCATTCAGGCGTTGCAGAGCAAGTGACCTTAGCATCAGGAAGCTTTTTTCGCATAATTTCCTGCGCTTCTTCTACCGATGCGACATCATAAAAATCGACGGCAGCAATTTTGGCGTTAATTTCAAAAACAGCTTTAAGATCTGTCCCTGGCTTTTTATAATCCGGGATGGCGGGATAATCCACTTTTTCGCGGTTAGCAAGATTGGTTCTTACCGAACTCAGTAATTCTTCTTTAGTCATTGTTTTTTCGGTTTTTTTTGTACCAGTCTCTGAAGGTTTCTTTTTTCACGTCAGGCAATTCACGGTCTTCTACCCAAGGATCCAACGTGCTGTTTTCCAATAGAGATTTTGGGAGAATATTCAGCATATTGTAAGTGGTCTTTTCCATCATTTTAAAAGCAGTTGCACTGCCCAGCATTCGGTCAGCAGCAGCAAATGCCAGCCTTCTGCCAAAAGGTGTTTTCTTTTTCTCCATCATCACTTTTCGCCACTCGATAATCTGGTCCGAAATATTAATATGAACGGGGCAGATCTCTGTACAGGAGCCGCAAAGCGATGAATGGAAAGGTAATTCTGAATAGGTGTCTTCATCAAAAGTAGGATCCAGAATAATCCCAATCGGGCCGGAATAAGTAGCACCATAAGACAATCCGCCACTCCTTCTGTACACAGGGCAGGTATTCATACAGGCACCACAACGGATACATTTGAGAGAATGCCAGAATTTGTCCATAGACAATCGTTTGCTCCTACCATTATCTGTGAGTACAATGTGCATCTCAGATCCTTCTCTTGGGCCTGAAAAATGAGAAGTATACTGCGTTGCCGGCGTCCCTAAAGCACTGCGGGAAAGTAGTCTGATAAAAACACCCAGATCTTCTACCTTCGGCAGGATCTTTTCTATACCAATACTGGCAATATGAAGCGGTGGAATGCTTGCAGTAAGATCGGCATTACCTTCATTAGTACAGACTACAAAAGTACCGGTTTCGGCAACGGCAAAATTGGCGCCTGTCATCCCGGCATCTGCCACCAAAAATTTGGGCCGGGCATTGTTCCTCATTGCTTCTGCGAGAGAATGCGGATCATCATCGTTGGGATCCGTACCAATTTTATCTGCAAATAGTTTGGCAATATCTTCTGTCGTTTTTTGGATGGCAGGCATTACAATATGACTTGGGCGCTCGTCTGATAGTTGCTGGATTCGCTCACCCAAATCGGTCTCCAGGACATCAATTCCTCTTTCTTCAAGAAAAGGTGTCATCCCGCATTCTTCCTGCAACATCGATTTGCTTTTGATGATGCGCTTTGCGCCGTGAGAATCCAAAATATCAAAAACAATAGCATTATGTTCATCGGCATCTTTTGCAAAATGAACTGTGATACCGTTTTCCTCTGCTTTTGTTGCAAACTGTTCAATGTAGTGATCCAAATGCGTCAGCGCATGTTCCTTGATTTGCGAAGCCAGATTCCTAAGCTCTTCCCATTCCGGAATCTCAGAGGATACTTTACTACGCTTAATGATAGTATTATAAAGATTTTTATCGTGTTGCGCCTCGTGAATATCATCCTGTTTGATGAATTTTCTCGCATTATCTTCTACGTTTACTTTTCCCATTGTTTGTGATTTTTAGAATGGTCCGTTATTCAAAACCTGAGCAATATGTACAAATTTGAGGTCTGACTTTTCTCTTTTGGCAATGCCTTCCTGATGCATCAGGCAAGACATATCCGGCGAAACTACATACTCGACCTGATGTCTTGTATAATCAGCAACTTTGTCCTGCCCCATCTTGGCACTCACCGCTTCATCGGTTACACAAAACGTCCCACCAAAGCCACAGCATTCTTGTGGCCTGTCAATCGTTTCTACTTTAACTCCTGACACCTTCTTTAACAGATCTTCGGTTTTATTAAAGTAAGGTTCCTGCCACTCAAAACGGGATGCAATGTGTAAGCCGCGGATAGAACTGCAGGAATTATGGATAGCCACCGTATGCTGGAAATCTGCCCAAGGGAATTCTTCTATCTTGAGAACATCGTGTAAAAACTCTACTAATTCTATGGTTTTGTGACGGATTTCTGTAACAGTTTCGGTTTGAGGAATTGCATCCATATGGAGCTTGACGTGCTTGACACAACTCCCTGCCGGCCCAACGATATAATCAAAATTCAAATCCTTAAAATTTTCACAAAACTGAGTTTCTGTCCTTATAGAATGTTTCTGATCGCCCTCATTGGCCATAGGCTGTCCACAACAAGTCTGCTGCAAAGGTACTGTGACCTCTACGCCCAATCGCTCCAAAAGCTCAAGTGTGGCAATACCGACTTTGGGGTAAATCAGATCTATATAACAGGGTATAAATAGTGCTACTTTCATTACAAAATTTTATAGAAACTCTAAATTAGCACTATTTCTTCTTTTCCTGATTAGGCTTAGGATGAAAAAAGCCTATACGAGAGGTTATTTATATTGAGTAAAAATAATTTACCTGGCATTAAGACAATAAAAAAAGACCTTTGAAATCAAAAGTCTTTTTTATTGAATATTAAATTCTATTATGTCAGCATTCCGCCGTCAACATTCAGAACCTGGCCGGTGATGTAGGAAGACATATTACTTGCTAAGAAAACGCAGGCATTAGCCACGTCTTCCGGCTGTCCACCCCGTTTCAACGGGATACCATCTCTCCATCCCTGTACGGTTTTCTCATCAAGGGCGGCCGTCATTTCGGACTCTATAAAACCTGGTGCCACGGCATTGCAACGGATAATTCTGGATCCTAATTCTAATGCAATCGACTTAGAAAAACCAATAACACCAGCTTTAGAAGCCGCATAATTGGCCTGCCCGGCATTCCCTTTAACGCCTACTACAGAAGTCATATTGATAATTGAGCCCGATTTGGCCTTCATCATTGGCTTGATAACCGCTTTGGTCAGGTTAAAAACAGAATCCAAATTAACTTTGATAATCGTATCCCAATCGTCTTTGGACATTCTTAACATCAGATTATCTCTGGTAATCCCGGCATTGTTTACCAGAATATCAATCGTCCCAAACTCTGCCAATACATCTTCTACCAGCTTTTGGGCAGCATCATAATTCGACGCATCGGACTGATAGCCTTTGATTTCTGTAATATTACTTATCTGTAATATTACTTAATTCTGATTCTAATGCTTTTGCTTTGTCTACAGAACCGGCGCAGGTAAATGCTATTTTTGCGCCTTCTTTGGCAAAAACTTCTGCAATACCTTTCCCGATACCTCTTGTTGCGCCTGTAATGATGGCAACTTTACCTTGTAATAATCCCATTTGAAATGTTAGATAAATTAATCTTTAAAAGACAAATATATGAAATCGCCATGATTTGGAAACCAATCACCCATGAAGAGGCGATTGTGCATGACTTCAGAAAAAATATAAATGTGCCTATGAAAAAGTTTTATTTATTAAGTTCATTATGATATTCATTTTTAAGTGATTCAATTTTGTCTTTCAACTCTTTGCTGATTTTGTTTGGATAGTTTTTCAGTTTTTTGAGATTGAATGCAAGAATTATTGCAGAGATACCTGAAAAAATAAATGCCACAGCTGTTATAACAACCAGAGAAATTCCGGCTAAAACAGGATTAAGAATAAGAATAACAGACCCGATAAGGCCAAGAAAACTGATCAGCGCCAGATTCCCCCACTGCAAAACGCCATAGCTTTTGAGATCAAAGGCAAAACCAATCCCCTGTACAGAACGGAACATCAATGAAAATCCAATAAAATAGGGCAAAGCAACAAATGCCACCTGCGGCTGAAAAAATAATATAATCCCTACAAAAAGATCCAGCAAAGCACCTACCAGATACCAGCCCCAATTGTCCAGATTATCCTTGTTTTGTATTGCAAATACAAGTTCCATAATCCCGAAAACCAAAAATGACGCACTGAAAAACAGCACCAGAGACAGGTAAGTGGCTTGTGGAATGCTAAACATGTACATTCCCATAATCACCAGTAAAATACCTACAATTAAAGGTAAATACCAATACTTAACTGTGTTTTTGATAGTTTTAAAAAATGTTGTTCCCATTAATAATATGTTTTTGAAATTAAATTAACTCGTAGTGCATTATAAAAGGTTATTCATAATACGAAAAAAAATCGTATATTGTATTGACTACCAATCGAACACACTATGAATAACCTAGATGCAATTTACGATTTTATTTTAAACCTATTAAACTAAAATTGAGTGATTTAGAACTTATTGCCATAAATATTTCTGCAGAATATTTATCATTAGATTCAGAATATCAGTTATTTAGATATCTTTCAAATTCAAAACTAAAAGGAATGATAGAAAGAAGTGTTTATAATCGCAGGAAAAGAAAACTCTTCTTGCATATGGAAAAATAAGCCCCAGTAACCAAACGTGTGCTCCCATAGAGCCATTCCTGCAGAGGACAGCCGTCACTGATGAAACCTGTGGTTAATCCACTTTCCGCTTCCAGTCTATTCTTGAAACGCTCCATGCCCAATCGCAATAATTCTGGATAGGAACACTGTTTAAGATTTTTCCCGGGAAAAAGATCAGGTAAGATCTCGCGCATGGTTGGTGCATGTGTTGAAGGAATCCCTGTCGCGAAGGATAGAGCCAAGCTTAATGTGGTCTTGCCCGTACAGTATGTTCCACTGATAACTATCCGCTTCATAAGTAGGCAATTTTGTGACAAACATTGAACCTCGCATCCATATTTCCGATCTTACTTATGACAGAAAACGAATGGTATGTATGGTCTCCCATTTTGAGCATCTTTCTATCAGAAAGGTTAACCTTGGCCCTGTAATTTTCCCTCTTTTCTGGTCTTTCAAATTTAATATCCATTGACCTCAGCCAAATATTCGGAAATTTTTCCCTTTCAGTCTTCAATAACCTAAAGAGCAGGACCTGCATCAGTTGTCCGGTAGTCCCTATGAGATCGGTCAATATGATATGGTCAAATGAGGTTCCCAGGCCGTTGAGTTCTTGGAAAAGGGAGTGTGTGACCTTCACTGTACAGGAAATTTGTTCTTGGATCTCATCAATTTCAATTCTGGAAATTTCCGTATCTCTATCCCGGTAGAACCTGCTGTACATCGTCCCATCCTCGATCGGCCAGGCATTTTCCCTGAGCTTTACCTGGGAAGGGCCAGGGTGGTCCAAGGTTATCCTACAGGTCGTCCTTTCGATCTTTATAACAAGTACCGTAAGCCTACCGTTAAGTGAATCCAGTGTCAACTTGGAACTCAATTGATGGCATTCCACACAGATCTCCTCAGTATTGGTAGCAATTGTGATCTCTTTATTGATCTTGACCTGGATATCTCTTGGAAATGCCCTGGAGAGTTCGGATCTCGTCAATCTGGATATTTTCACCATATGTACTTCAGCTAAATAAAGTGCAATTGCGGAATATTCCATACTTCCCAAATGGGGATTTTCCCGACGGGGCCTGCCCGGACCCTTATATGATGCTGCAATCGATGCAGTAAAACCATCTTCTGTTAATCTAACCGTGTGCAGATCAAATTCAAATTGTTTGAACCCTTGGGAAAAATACCTGAAATCCCCGTTTCCCAAATAGCTGTCAATTTCTGTGCAATATTTTTCCATGATATGTTATGATTTGTCCATATTGTAAATCTAGATGCTCGAATGGATAATCATTGTTCTATTCCCGTAAAGAATGTTTTATTTTTTACGGGTTTCGTAATTTTAGGGGAAACCATTGGTTTTTATTTATGATATTCATAAAAAACGGGGCCTTTTCGTTAAACTCTATCTATAGACGTAAAATTTTGTTCAGAACATCAAGAACAGATAAATTGAAATTTCCAGTAATAACTAAAATAGCTGATTATGAAAAAACAGACCAAATTGTTCGAAACCATCAAGAGAAAAGTTTTTGGTCCCAAAAAATGGGTCGAAGAGGTCTCAAGTGTTCTTCACATGAGCCATGCTTCAGTTTACAGGAGGGAACGGGGAGAGGTTCCTTTGGATATGGAGCAGGTAGGGATGCTTTCTGATCATTTCGGGATCGATATTGGCGAAATATTTCATGGGCAGGGCGAATATGTCCATTTTCGTTATTTGGATGTTGATGTGAATGATATTGAAAATTATCGGAACTATATAAATGGCATCATAAGGTCCATGGTCGAAACAAGATCTGCAATGAAAAGGGAAATCATCTTCTGTGCGGATGACATTCCGATTTTCCATTTAATGGCCTTTCCCGATCTTACATATTTTAAATTGTACGTTTGGTCTCAATGGATGGGCAATATCGATCACCAGATGCAGTTTGAGGAATTTGTCTACCAGATGAAAAGGAACGATATAGAACCCCTGTTCTCCGAACTCAAAAAAGAATACGAAAGTGTGTCCTCAAGAGAAATTTGGACCGAAAACACGGTAGACCCTTTCCTAAGGCTTCTAGACTATTACGAAAATATTGGAAGTTTTTCAGATCCTGGTTCCCTTGGAAAGCTTTTGGACCAACTTGAAAGTCTAAGAGAAAAACTTGAAAAATATACCATAGAAAAGGAAAAAGGTGAGGGGGCTTCTTTTGAACTTTACATAACCCCATTGGATTTCGGTTCGAGCCAAATGGTCAGTATGGTCAACGAAAGATCCGTTACATCCATTAAGCTCTATACCATAAACAGTATCATGACCTCCGATTTGAGGTTCCAGGAAAGCAATCTTAGGGTCATTAAAGGAGTGCTATCCAAATCTACCTGTTTGAGCCATACTTCCGAACGTGAAAGAGTTCAGTTCTTCAAGGGATTTCAGTCCAAGATCGATCAATTGAGAAATAAATTGAAAGTGTAGGTTTATAAACAGAATTTTCTCTTTCTATAGATACATTAATATGGTCTACTGACATCAAACTATATTGGAATACAAAAAAGCTTCATATACGGATTTCATTACTGATTTGCAAAATATCCAATCGCATTTAAGACAAGGGGATCTTGATTCACTAGAGGGTATATTCTGTATTTGTGATAGAACGGTCGACAATAGGTCCCCATTGAACTTGGCAATAACTTTGTTCAGGTCAGTCGGTTCTGAAACTGAGATGGTAAGGGAAGCCACGGTACTGATTGCCCTTAGCGACAGCAACTATGGCAATTTTCTGCCTATCAAACGAAATTCCAATATGGGTAACAAAGAATGCCTTCGGTATTAAATATTAAAGCTACTCCATAATATTGAGGATATCCTCGGTGAAATAGATAAGTTGAGCCCAATGATATTCTACTCCCTAAAGATGTCCTGATTCGCTCTATCTCTTTACAAACCACGTATCAAGGCTGAACTTTCCACGATTACCTTTAAGCTTAAATGTGCCGGTGTAAGTAATGGATTGACAGAACTAATGGTGAAAACGGTGGGTGACCAACTCTGGGACCGGAAAAATCACCTATGGACAGATTGACAAAATCGTTAAGGTTTTAAACGGAATAAAAATCATGGAAGGTATTAGCGAAGGGAATATTGAAAAGGTTCTGGTCCTATCGGACCTAGATCCTTCCGAGATAGCAGGCTATTTAATTGACAGATCCAGGGATTCATTGCTTGAAAAAGATTCCCTCTATGACCAAGCGAATGAATTGGTCAATCTTAAGGAAGAAGCAGCTATTCTTTCCGTCCAAATTGGGAAATATCAAGCTAAAGAATTTTCAATTACCGCAAAGAAACTGGAATCCTTTTACAGATCCCATGGCTCCATTATATCCAAGAAAATAAAACTTCATAAAAAAGAAGCAAGTGATCAACTGAACTTTCAGGGGAACAGGAAGCTTCAAGTCAACCTGCCAGTATCCCAATTCGGCCTGTTCATAAGACTTGCCATGCAGGTTGGCTGGTTCGGTGAAAGGGAGGTATCAAAAACATTTGAATTCTTTTCCAAGAATTTCTCTACCTCAAGAGCACTATCAGCAAACGCTTCTGTATTTCTTGGGGCATCCTTTCCGTTATTTCCTCGGCCGGGCTTGATAGGAAAACCAGGGTATGGTATATTAGAAAATCCGTCAGGGAGACCTGTCCGGCGTTGCCCTTTTCGTTCTTCCTGTCCTTTAGCTGTCTTCTGTCCTGCACCTGTTCGATGGTTGTTTTTATATTGCTGATCTCGGTGGCGGTCGGCGTGGGCAACAAACCAAACCCGATCCCGCCCCGTGTGGAGCGCCAACGGCAGCAGCCGTAATACACAAAACGATTGGCGTGCCATCTTCAAGTGTCGGAAGTACATATCCTGCTGATCCGATTTCTGAAATGATGCTTCCGATGATCCGTCGTTGGAGCCGGATGATGGTGCTGGTTGCAGGTTGTTCACCGTCCTGACAAAAAAGCTCAATCGCTTTGATCTCCATTTCAGAAAGACTATCGGGTTCGAGAATGGTGAACAGTCCAGTAACGTTTTCAAGAACGATCCACTCCGGCCTTGCTTCCTTAATAATTCGGATAGTCTCCGGGAAGAGGTAACGGTCATCTTTCGAGCCTTTTCTCCGTCCGGCCTGACTGAATGGCTGGCAGGGAAAGCCTTCGCTGATGATGTCGATTTATCCTCGAAAGTGAGTTGCCCGAAAATCATAGATGTCTTCATAGTGTGTTGTATTTGGCGGGGTAGTCTTTGAGAACGGTTCGGCAGAACGGGTCTTTCTCGCACGAGAAAATGTTCTGCCACCCCATCCATGAAGCGGCGATGTCAAAACCGCCGATGCCCGAAAAAAGGCTACCGTGTCTTAGCATGGTAATGGTTTTAAAGGTTTATGGATGTTCGTCGCCCTGGGGCGGTTATGGTACGCTTTGCATGAGAAAAAGGGAGTTGCGACCTTTTTCCTACCTTGGTACAGACCTGCTCCATCGGAGTTGGTCTGTTCCGGGGCAAGTTGGTTTTTGTGGGTACGGCGGGAGGCGTACGTACAAAAACACAACTTGCACAATACAAAACAAAAAACAGGGGTTATACCGCAAGGGGCAAAAAAGTGGGTTTTGGGGGTATTTCTCGCATATAGATGCGGGGATGGAAGATTGATAAAATACGTTTCAATCGGTCGTATAGCCATATATACAGCTATCGGTATAGGTGTATATATGGATAGCTGTATATCGGCATGTGCAGTTATCTGAATATCTATATATATGGATATGTGGCTATACATATATCCATATCGCTACCTATTTGGATATACCTATATCGGGATATAGGCACATCTATAGATATTGCTATCTGCGTAGCTGTATATCGGGATGGCTATATAGATAGCTATCGGTATATACCTATATCCAGTTATCTATATAACTGAATAACCGATTTCGACCCCTCAAAAAATCAGCGCTTGAAGCCCGCCCGTTGGTGCTGTAATTCATGCTCATTTAGGGAAGCCCTTAGCATATCGTTATAATCTTTGTAATCGTGATAAACACCCGAACGGTCTTTGGCCTGTGGTACGGCTTCGATCAGTTTTTGGGTACAGTTGCGGCCGGGATCGTCATTGTCGAAATACACGTCTACAATGGGTATGCTTTTGACCCGCTCGATGGCATTCTTCAATTGGACAATGGAGTTTAGGACAATGGCGGTAGGCGCAGGATCTGGGCGGTTCACTTTGAGCCAGCTTAGGTAGTCCATATAACCCTCAAACAGAACGGCATGGTCTGGATTGCCGGGGATCACGGATATACCTTTCTTGCCGATACTGCTCTTGAAACCTTTGGCATTGGTAAACTCCCAATTGTCCTGATCGTTCTTCCAACCAATGGCATAGAAAATACTTTTGTTTTCGTTGTCAAGACGGTTTCTGTAATAGATTTCGTGCAAGTGTTCATGTGCAACGTCCAATATCCCACGTGCCTCAAGGTATTTGGTTAGGACAAAGTTTCTGCCGACTAGCTGTGTTCGTACAAGTTCAAAGGTGTATCCTTTCTGTTGTTGTTCCGTTGGTGGTTTGACAGGTTTGTAGGTGGGTATCATGGACACCTGCATATCGCAGGTGTCCTTTATTTTATTGAGTACCTCGACAAAGGAAAGCTGGGGCCAATAGGCAAGGCCGAGCTGGACGATACTACCGCCTTGTATGCCCGTTGAGTTCGGGCCACCTCGGTCGATCCATTTTCCACCCTCATCCCATACGGTAAGGGATGGTGTATCTTGCTTGGTTTCTCGTAACATACTGTGGTAAAAGAGTTCCTTGCCCGATTTGCGTGCCGGATGGTGGCCGAGCCGGGCCAAAAAATCAGAAATCGGGATTTCCCGGAGATCGTCCACGTTTACATATTTTGACATAAGCAGAGATTTGGACTGTTAAATGGGTATTACTTCCGTGTGCGGTAGTTTGTCTTTGAATATTCCTGCAAGTGATTGGTAATCGCCCCGTGTTTCATCCGTGTACAGTAACACTCTTTGAAAATGGTGCGCACGTTTCAGCGATGCGGATATGAAATCGGGATGGTTCAATATCAGTACCGATGCGTAGTGCAGATACTTGTCGCTCCTCCTTTTCAGATAGTCCACATATTCGGGGAATATGGCAAGCGCGGTTTCACTTGTCGAAATAAAGGTAATTCCCCTTGGGCCTATACAGCCCGTATAATTTTGGGCGCGTACTTCCCAACCTCCGTTTTCGTTCATCCAACCAGCGGCACAGAAATCTTTACGGTTGCCCTTTTGGTCAATGACATAATAATAGACTTCTTGGATATTCAAATCGGCGAGTTCCCAAAGACCGCTTTCCATCAGAAAATCGGTTACCTCATTGTTGTACCCCAATGGGCGGGTACGGTCGACACGATAATCGGGTATCTTGGTTGCTTTCCGTTTGCGTAGGGGTCTATCTTTTTTAGCTGATTGGATTTGTATGCTCCGAAGTTTTTCTTCGATCTGTTCTGTGGATAGATCGGGCCAATAGGTACGGGCAAAGTCCATGAGTTTGCCACCTTTTCCAAGTAGACCAACTGAGCTGTCAAACCAAGTGTTCAATCGGTTATTGACTGTCAGGACTATTTTGTTGTTGGTTCGGTTTCCCAGCACGCTGGCGTACCCAAATTCATCACCATTTATTAGTACAGGTTCATGTCCCAATGCTTTGAGCAGGGAAACGATGTACAGTAGGTCATTAACTGATGAGTTACTTTTGTTAAATGTCATAAGGAATATTTTTGATGTGATGGATAGGTTTATAGGTAGCGCATAGCCTGGCGGGATTTGCTCACGGCTTCGACCTCCATGCGGTCGATCCGCCACGCTGAGGAGTGATCCCCGTCCTTGCGTGGGGTAATCAGCCCCAGACCGATCCAATGCTCGACGTTCTTTCGTCCATAACGGCGGAATGCTTCCGACTTTTTGAGATATGGCCGGATATGGCCTGTTTTTGTCAAAGCTGATTTCGCGCCCATTTCGGCGGCATAGCAAAGCAATGTCTGCAATTGCAGCGGTGTCAATAGTATGTTCATGGTTTTTTGGGGTTTAATGGTTTACAGATAAAGAGAAAAGGGATTTTCCATGATCGAACCGGCAACGGGTAACGAACCCGAAATGATCCGCTCTTGCCGATTGTGGTAAGTTGTCGGAGCTACTCACGTCAGTCCGTACGGACCGGGCGACTGCCTGCCAATGCGCTTTCAGAATATTGGTGTTGCCAAGTTCTTCGGCTTACCTCACTTTCGCAAAATTTCCTGTTCCTCGCAGGATAATGCTTCACTCCTCGATGTCAAAGACCGTCCATGCTCCGCTATCGCAGCGGATGCGATTACCTGCCCGCTACGGGCAGGTACGTGATCCGATTGCTCGAAGCCGCAACGGCTTCGAGTTCCGATCTGTCAAAAAAGATTTGGGAAGTGTCGGTAGGTTGTTGTTTGAAGATCAGCCCCTCACGGAGCCATCTATCTACATTGCTACGGCCATACAGGCGGTAAGCGTCGGCTTTGGTCAACTGATTTGGAACAGGTTGTTCTTCTTTGATGGCGTTTGCTGTCCCTTTTTCGGCTGCATTTTTTAGCAGTTCTGCCAGTTCCGTGTACTTCATTCTTCCCAATGGATTTATTCTTCCATTCGGGTACAAAGCACGAAAACAGGCTAACGCAAAAACAGTGTAAGGGGGTGAAAGAAACGTTTCACCCTTTCGTTAAAAAGTGGGTTGGGATTAAGGTGTAGTGGGATTTTAGGGGACCTAGCAGTGTAGATAAAATGGAAAATAAATTTTGATTAGGGTGTTATGTTGCATTCATTTCCTTCAGGGTTTGGAGGTATTATGGTGCTGGTTTAAATGGTTGACCATCTGAATAAGATGGGCTTTCATTTTCTTGGCAGTAGAATATTCTACATCTAGGGATTTCTTCTGTAGGCTTTCAGGTGAGATGATCATAGGCCAGCACGATCCGGCTATCGTTCATGTTACGGCCCCGCTTCCCGGTAATAGATCGTCCGCTCCATCGGGCTACACTTCGGCAATGGCGCGGATGCTATCGGACAAATTCGGGGTACAGATCATATTCCACGGTGAGGACGGAAAACCGCCATACGGTTATACCGTCATCGACCATTTGAGGAAAATCGTCTACAAGGGCAAAGACCTCATGCCTTTGGCAGAATTTATCGCACCGTCGGAAGACGGGAACGAAATGTCGCCTAAAGCGGATATAAAGAAACCGACTGTAAAGGGGTGGGTACCTCGCCCCGAAGAAACAGTCACCGAAAACGGTCATGTGCAACCAGCCAAAGACGACTTCGCAGAACCGAACGAAAATGAACAGAGATCAACATCCGAAGAAACCGCTACCTATACCGATCATGTACAGGGAACATCCGAGCAATGGATACCAAATATCCAGATCGACATTTCCGACGACATCGACGATGAAGCGATCCACGGACGCAACCGGAGACGTAAGCGCAAAGCCCGCACAAATACCCGTTGACATCACTTAATCAACAACACCTTTAAAACCCAAGCACTATGCTCATACTTATAGGAAACCAAAAAGGCGGGGCTGGAAAAAGTACGCTCACCTTGCTGCTCGCCAACTACCTGACCCAGCAACAGGAACGGCGGGTTACGATACTTGACATGGATTACCAGCAATCACTTTCCGCCAAAGCCGAGAAAGCAAAAATCTTGGAAAATGAACCGCTGTACGAAATCGTACCCGCAGACCTCAGCCATTTTCCGGCAATGCAACGTAAGTTGGGTAAATCACGAAACGAAATCGTACTGATAGACCTGCCCGGCAAGATGGACGACGATGGGTTGATCCCCATATTTGCCGCCGCAGATGCGGTGATCTGTCCGTTTGCCTTTGACGAATTTTCGGTGGACTCTACATTGCTGTTTGCAATGGTCATTGGCAGGATCAACAAGCGGGCGCCCCTGATTTTCGTACTCCTCAGATAGGATAGATCTAAAAGGTGGATTCATAAGAAAAGGAATACTGAAGAGAGAGATTCGAACTATCTCCCTCTAAACACTTTAAGACCTCATTTTGATGTATATTTGTAATTACTGCCATGATTTTGCCACAATAAATTATCGACAAAAATCGAAACAATAACCATTCTGTAACGACTCCAAAAAACTACTATAACTCTTTATTACCATAAGATACGAATTTCCAAAATAATGCTCATTGCAACATTCTAAGTTGTGAAAGGTCAGAGAAATTACTATCTTATTTTTCTAAAATAATCTGTATTATTTTATCTTCTTTCAGTCTAATGTTTAATCAGATTCTTTAAAAACTCTTTACATCTTCATCTGTTTCAGAAGGAGGCGTAGATGTTTCTAACGAAACACTTATATCTTTTCCAATAAATGACCATGATGATTTTATTTTAAAGTTTTCAGGAAAAAGCCTTTTCGGTTGAATACAAGGCTCTTATGTGGGTTATCAAAGATAGTCAAGTAACGATTTGGTAACGGTGCTTATTGCTTTGCTTTTCAACACGTTTCCGTTAGCTCACAGCAAATATACAAAATTTATTATTCTCAAAACCATACAAAGGATTTTAATATCCGATTATTACACTTGGTAAAACAGGACAAGAAAAAAGGGCTTTTATTAAACCCTTTTTACGCTGTACAGATATAGCAAACCCTACCTACCGTCCTGCTCGTCCATTTTTTTGATAAGGCTTTCTTTAAGGCTGTCAAGGAATTTAGTTCTGTTCATTTTTCGGGATTTGAGTTCTAAAAACGTGTGATAGAAATCTCCCAAATCAACATTAAAAGTGCTTTCAAAGACTTTGACGATAGGTTTAATATCTGCATTGGCGTTATTGAATATGCCTTGTGAATGTAGTGCATAAATCAATTCGGTTAAAGCGGTCTTGCTACCTGTCCAATGCAGGGTTGTCGGTTTGTCGCTTGTGGCTGTTTTTGATAGTTGGTCTTCGAGGTAGTCCTGTATCAAATCATTGGCAATAATCTTTGCTACTTTGTAATCGTGGGAAGTGGAAAAACTGTGGTCGGTTTCAAAATAGAATGTGTCCAAACTCAATTGAACATTGTGCTTGCCACGAACAAAATAGGTGTGGTCAAGATAAGTGCTGTCGGTTCTGTAATAGCTGTAAAACGCCATATTGTTATCAAAAAACCTTTTGAGCTTTGATAATTCTTTATTGAAATATTCTTCCAAAACTTCTTTTCCGCCATAAGGTCTTTTGGCTTCAATCTTATACACAGCATTGTAATAAATGAGCTTTGCAACGATGGTAGGTTTCTGATGTTTGAAAAAACGGATTTCTTCGTCTTCATCGCTGAACCCTGTTTTTAGCACATATTCCTTTAATTCGGATAGGCATTCTACAATAAGAAGTATAACAGCTTCTATCCGTTGTATGGAGCAATCAGCTTCAACCTCCAATTCGTTGACTGTTGTTTTTAACCTATGTAATGTTTCGTTGTAAAATTTATTCATTCGATTATTTTGAAATGTTTAAGCGCACTATGAGTAGTGAATTGCCAACAGCGCTGTTCCCTCATCAAAAACATCTGTCATTTCAACGATGATGATGATGTTGGTGTTGATGGTGCTGAAAATTACCTATATAATGATGATAAATATGACGGACAACAGCAAAAATTAGGAATATCAATATGGCAGAGAGGAAAATCAGCATTGTCCAATTAAGTATTCGGTGATGCAATCTTTCTACCCTTTTTACAGGCTTTCTTGATTGAGAAATATGCCGATTGGGGATATATTTCTTTTTGCGTATTTTCTTTTTCCTTTTCAAAACTCATAAATTGAAGGGGTTTAAAATTTCATTCGCTGTATTCTTACCGCATTTAAAATTGCCAATAACGCTACGCCAACATCCGCAAAAACAGCTTCCCACATTGTCGCCAATCCACCTGCTCCAAGTACGAGTACAATAGCTTTGACACCGAAAGCCAAACCGATATTTTGCCAAACGATTTTCTTTGTCTGTTTACCGATGTTGATTGCCATAGGTATTTTACTTGGCTTATCGTCCTGTATGACCACATCTGCGGTTTCGATAGTGGCATCACTCCCTAATCCACCCATTGCGATACCTACGTCGCTCAATGCCACAACAGGAGCATCGTTTACACCATCGCCCACAAAAGCAACGCTTTCGCCTTTGGCTTTGATGTCTTTAACTCTGTTTACTTTGTCTTCGGGCAATAAATCTCCAAAGGCATTGTCTATCCCCAACTGCTCCGCTACATATTTCACAACGGTACTTTTATCTCCGCTAAGCATCGTTGCTTTAACATTGAGCTTATGCAATAGGGTTATGGTTTCTTGTGCATCTTCTTTGATACTGTCGGCAATCGTGATGTAACCAACAAATTTGCTGTCGTATGCAACGGCAATAGTTGTATAAACGATGCTGTTCGGGTCTAAGTCGTATGATATGCCGAACTTACCCATCAGTTTGAAATTCCCGACCAATAAATCCTTACCGTTTACCGTTGATTTCAAACCGTGTCCGGCGATTTCCTCCGTATTTTCCAATCGAATTTCATTATTCGGTCTCCCCACGTATTCGTGAATAGCGGTTGCTACGGGGTGTGTGCTATGGCTTTCCAAAATGTTGACTAATTCCAGAATTTCAGCTTTATCAAATTCGGGATTGAAGTTGATATCCTGAACCTTAAAAACGCCCTCTGTCATTGTACCTGTCTTATCCATCACTACGTTTTGAATATCGGAAAGAGCATCTAAAAAGTTACTTCCTTTGAACAGTATTCCATTTTTGCTCGCAGCACCAATACCACCGAAATAACCTAAGGGAATGGAAATAACCAACGCACAAGGGCAGGAAATAACCAGGAATACCAAAGCCCTGTACAGCCAATCTCTAAACTCATAATTTTCCACAAAGAAATAAGGCAGTAGGCAAATGGCTATGGCTAACAGCACTACAATAGGCGTATAGATTTTTGCAAATTTCCGGATAAATAATTCCGTTGGTGCTTTTTGTGCAGTGGCGTTTTGCACCAATTCTAAAATCTTGCTCAACTTACTGTCGGTGTATGCGGTCGTAACTTTTACCTGCGATACGGTGTTGAGATTTATCATCCCTGCCAAAACGGTTTCGCCTTTGTTTTTTGTATCTGGTTTGCTTTCGCCTGTTAAAGCCGATGTATTGAAAGATGCCGTTTCGGACAACAGTTCTCCGTCTAAGCCTAATTTTTCTCCCGGTTTAAGCTGTATAATTTCGCCAACGGCAACAGTTTCTGCCTTTACGGTTTGCGGTTCATTGTTTTTTAAAACGGTTACTTCATCGGGTCTTTGGTCAAGCAAAGATTTGATGTTTGATTTTGCCCTCGAAACAGCCATTGTCTGAAAAACTTCGCCAACGGCATAGAACAACATTACCGCAACGCCCTCGGGATATTCGCCAATGGCAAATGCCCCGATAGTTGCAATGCCCATCAAAAAGAACTCCGAGAAAATCTCGCCTTTGCGAATACTCTCAACGGCTTCTTTGAGTACGGGCAGTCCAACAGGAGCATAAGCCACCACGTACCAAATAATCCGTACCCAATCGGTAAACCACGTCTGCGGAAACCAATTATCCATTGCAATACCTGCAAGCAACAGCGCAAGGGAAATAATGGCGGGAAGAAACATCTTGAAAACATTGTCAGTATCTCCTGAATGCGAATGGTCGTGTCCGTCATCATCACTGTGGTCGTGATTATGCCCGTCATTTTTGTGATGCCCTTTTACCAATTCCTTAGCACCTGCTTTGGTGTAGATTTTTTCTTCCTGTGTGCAACAAGTCATTTTGCCTTGTGCATCGTAAGTATGCTTGTGATTTTTGTCTGTATTTATCATAGCCTTTAATTTTTTAGGTTCGTTACACTTTTTTATTTCTTATTCTTTCTACATTATTATTCATTATATGCCTCACGATATGCTGAAAAATAAACTTCTTGAAAGCGTTCAGTTCTTGTTGATGTTTTGCATAAAACGCATCGGGTGTATCAAAAACGCCAAAGTCCCGATTGATGCCTTTATCCTGAATAAATGTATTATTGAGGTTCCATTCAATCGGCGGGTTCTCAAAATTATCGGTATAAACCCCGAAACCGCAAAAAGTGGTCTTGCAATCACTGTTCTGTTCCTGTAATTTAGTGAGGTACGGTTTATCCAAAATCACGCCCTCCAAAAAATACCATTGCTCGTTTACCCAAACTTCAACCCAGCTATGCAAGATATTCTTAGGCGATAGTCTGTACCAAATACCTGTAATAGCTCCTTTCTGCAATGCCTTGTCAATGGTAAAGCCGTGAATACGGTTAGGTACATCTGTTGCTCTTAACAAAGCCATTAATAAAGTGGCTTTTGTGTTGCATTGTCCGTACCCGTCATTCAGCACCTGCGATGCGGAAATATAATCAGAAACATTATAGCCAAACTTTATTTCGTCCCGTACAAAATTGTAAATGGCTTGAACTTTGGCAACGGTGTCCAAGTTTTCCCACCCTCTCTGCTCCAATAGCTTTTGTATGGAAGCATTGGAGTAGTCAAGGATTTTTGTTTCTTTAAGATAGGTGTCCATAACACATTTATATTTATAACAAAGTTACACAGGGAGAGCCTGCAATGCTATTGCAAACTCTCCTTTAAACAGTTTTCACAAATTCCCTTACCAAATAATTTTAGTTCGTCGATACGGTAATTCTGACTTCCATTCTGCGGTATTATAAAATCCTCCTTACAGGTTGTCTGCTTACAAATCTTACAATAGAAATGTAAGTGCCAATCCTTGTGTGTATTTTCATCACACCCATCGTGGCACAGAATATACTTGACCGTAGTGTTCTCCTGAATACTGTGTACAATGCCTTTTTCTTCAAAAGTTTTCAAAGTCCTGTAAATCGTAACCCTGTCTGCTTTATAAAAATGGCTCTCGATTTCAGATAGGGACATTGCTGTTTGCTGTTGCTCCAAGAAATCATAAACCAATATCCGCATACTGGTCGGATTGGTGTTCTTTGACAACAGCTTCTGTTCAATGTTTTTTTTCATTATCCAATGTTTTTTAGTGAGCGTGGGCGTGTTCTCCCGAATCATCCATTTTTGCATTCACAAAAAATGCACTTTTTACCACGATATGCGTTCCGTGAGGAATTTCACTTACAGGTGTAATTGCCGTATAACCTAATAGAGAAGCACCTTTAATGACTTCCATTCTTACAAATCGAGTTCCCTTTTCAGAACCGTGGTCGTGAGCCTCCTCTTCATCGTGGTCGTGAGCTTCTCCCTCTTTATGCTCGTGGGGTTCTTCTTCCTGCTCCTTGACCAAAAAGATGTAATACTTTCCGTCTGCATTGACAATAGCATCGTTGGGTACAGCCGTACTTAATACATCATCTAAACTTACCATTCCGGTTATACTCATTCCGTCAATCAACCCTGCTTTATCTCCTGTAATCTTGCTGTGAACAGCAATAGTTTTACTCTCTCCGCTAAAGGATGAGCCGATACTATAAACTTCGGCAGAATAAGTCTTATTGGGATTGTTGGTTACGACAAAATCTATTTTCTGACCTATTTTGATTAAAGGAATATCCTTTTCATACACCTGTAAGTCCAAGTGCAGGGCTGTGTTTTCTATGATTTCAGCAATAGGCGATGACACATCTACATAGCTTCCGATTTTGGCAAAAACATTGCTGATAGTACCGCTTATCGGACTTGTAACGACCAATGAGGATTTAAGGCTCGAATTTGACAAGGAAGCCGGATTAATCCCCATCATTTGAATTTGCTGGTTCAAAGAAGACTTCCGTGTTCTCAACGTGTTCAGTTCAGTAGTGGCACTTTGCAGGTTTTTCTTTGCTCCGACATTTCCGTCGTTCAGCTCTCTTTGTCTTACAAGTTCCTGTTCGGCAAACTCTATCCGGCTATTGATGCTTAGGTATTCTTCCTGCAATTGTATGAATTGCGGATTGGAAATAGTAGCGATAACCTGACCTTTCCTTACGAAATCGCCTATCTCCACATTAAGGGATTTGATAACACCACCAAACAACGAGGTTGCATTCGCCTTGTTGCTGTTGGGAACTCTTAATGCTCCATTGGCTTTCAATGTTGCGGATAATTGCTTCTGTTCAATTGAACCGATTTCAATACCCACCGCTTTCATCTGCTCATCGGTCAGCACTGCAACATTTTCTTCTTCTTCTTCGTGTTCGTCCGTTGTTGTTTCTGCTTCCGTTCCGTGATTATGCCCATCGCCCTCTTTATGATTATTTGTACAGGCGTTGAAAGCAAAGAATGCTACGAGGACAAGAACGCTAAAAACTATATTATTTATGATACGTTTCATATATTGTATTATTTACTGATTAATGAATGGATAAGCGTTACAGCCTCATTGATTTGCTGAATGCTATTTAAATAATTAAGCTGAATGTCTGCTGTTGTCTGCAAGGCAAATAGGTACTCCACATAAGAAATATCTCCGGTACTGTACCCCAGCTTTGCAGCATTGATAATCTCATCAGCATTGGGAAGTGCCTGCTCCTTGAAATAGGTAAACTGCGCTACATATTGTTCGTATTGTTTCAAGGCGTTTGCCAATTCCGTTTTAAGCTGTTGTTCCTGCCATTGCGCATTTAATTCCAATGATTGTTTCTTGTAATCAAGCGAGCGAATTTTTGCTTTGGTGGTTGTAAAAATGGGGATTGTAATACCTACATCAACAAAACTAAACCGCTGTCCTCTGCCATAAAATTGCTCTACACCATTTTTACTGTGCATTCCTATCAGCGATATGTTATTATAGCCGAACGTAAAATCAGGCAGGCTGTTTGCCCGTTCCAATTTCTTGTTCTGTTCGGCAATTTTCGCCTCTTGGTACAATAGCTGGATGCTCGGATGATTTGCAACAGCCGAACTGTCAATGAAAGAACTTAACAGCAATGGTGTATAATCCGGTTGAGGTTCTATTAAGAAATCTTCCTGTGTCTGCATCAGATTTTTAAGGCTTTGATAGGCGTTCTGCCTTAAAACCTCGTTCTGTTGATACAAAAGACTTATTTCCCCTTTCTTGGTAGTTGCAGTATTAACGTCTAATTTACCTATATCTCCCGTTTTATACCGGAGTTCCGCAACACGGATAAAGTCTACATAAATACTATCAAGATACTTTAAAACCGAAGCATTATGCTCCAAATATTCCAACTGATAATAATAGGTTCTTACCTGTTTTTTCAGTTCGTTTTCTGTCAGAGCCTTCGCCCACTGCTGACCTTTTACCTGCTCTTTGACAAGATTTTTCTTTGCCCCAAAGAGTGTCGGAAAGGGAATGGTCTGTGAAATTTGGAAACCGTCATTATATTCAAATCCCTCATTATTCCCGTATTGGAAGTTTACATCGGTCTTCGGTAGTTCATACGCCGTCTTGCTAAGGCTTTGGGCAGATTGAATATCCATATTTTTGGAACGTAGCTGAGGGTTGGTCTCCACAGCTACTTCAATAGCTCTATCTACACTCATCGGAGTTTGTGCCTTACCGTTTTGAGAAAAACCCAAGAACACAAACAGCAACAGCACGGGTGCTATGGCTTTCGTTTTACTATTTTTCGGAGGTTTTTGGTTTCTCATAAATACGAGGTACAGCAATGGCAGGACGAACAATGTCAGGGCAGTTGCCGAAATCAGTCCACCGATAACCACGGTTGCCAACGGTTTTTGTACTTCTGCACCTGCACTTGTACTCAACGCCATTGGTAAAAAACCTAAACTTGCCACAGATGCCGTCATCAATACAGGTCTAAGCCTTGTTTTAGCTCCCTCGATAATTCTCGGAATAATCTCGTTCCAACCCTCTTTTTCCAGTCTATTGAACGTGGCAATCAGTACAATCCCATTCAGAACAGCAACACCAAACAGGGCGATAAATCCGACACCTGCTGATATGCTGAATGGCATATCCCGCAATAACAGGGCAAATACGCCTCCAATGGCACTCATCGGGATAGCTGTATATACCAAAACGGCTTCCTTAAACGAATGGAATGTGAAATACAACAGGATAAAAATCAAAAGCAATGCGATAGGTACAGCAATCAGCAATCTGTCGGTAGCTTTTTGGAGGTTCTCAAACTGACCACCATAAGTAAAATAATAACCTGTCGGTAGCTTAATCTGTTCAGCCAATTTATCCTGAATTTCATTGACAACGCTGGCTACATCCCGCCCCTGTACGTTGAAGCCGACATATATCCTGCGTTTACCGCCTTCACGGCTGATTTGTGCGGGCCCTAATTTGTAATCAATGTTTGCAACCTGTGAAAGCGGTATTTGGTCGCCGTTTGGTAGTGGGATAAACAGATTGCTCACATCCTCAATGGAACTGCGGTGGGCTTCATCAAGCCGTACCACCAAATCAAATCTTCGTTCGTTTTCATAAATCACACCTGCTGATTTACCTGCGAACGCAGTGCTGACAATATCGTTTATTTCCTGTACATTCAAGCCGTAATTGGCTATTCGGGTACGGTCATATTCGATATTGATTTGGGGAAGACCTGCTACCCGTTCTACCTGCGGAGCAGTCGCACCTTCTACTGTTTGAATAATAGCATTCGCTTTATTGGCATAAACCAACAAACTGTCGAGGTCTTCTCCGAATATCTTAACGGCTACATCCTGCCTGATACCTGTCATCAGTTCATTAAACCGCATCTGTATCGGCTGATTGGCTTCAAAGAATACACCGGGAATAACTTCAAGTTTCTCCATCATTTCATTGGAAAGCTCGTCATAGGATTTTTTTGTTTTCCATTCGTCCTGCGGTTTTAGGATAATCATCAGGTCAGTGGCTTCGGGAGGCATCGGGTCTGTCGGTACTTCGGCAGCACCAGTCTTGCCTACGACCATTCTCACTTCGTCAAATTCCTTGATTATCCTTGATGCCTGCATAGAGGTTTCCAGACTTTGGCTTAACGATGTTCCTTGTGGCAGGATACAGTGGAAAGCAAAATCGCCCTCGCCCAATTTTGGCAGGAACTCTCCGCCCATCCGTGAAAAAAAGAATATACTTATGGTAAACAGCCCAACGGCAACCGCAATAACCACATATTTCATCCGAATGGCTTTTTCTAACAATGGTTTATAAACCCCTTGAAGATAGTCCATCATTTTGTCTGAAAAATTCTTTTTGGTAATCGGCTTTTTAGACAAACACAAAGCACTCATCATCGGGATATAGGTAAAGGACAAAATCAATGCTCCCAAAATGGCAAAACTTACAGTCTGTGCCATTGGCGTAAACATTTTACCCTCTATACCCACCAAAGTAAGGATAGGGATATAGACAATGAGGATGATAACTTCGCCAAATGCGGCACTCGTACGAATTTTCCGTGCAGATTCATATACCTCTTCATCCATTTCTGCCTGCGTAAGTCTTTGTGTGGATTTCCGCAAGCCCAAATGATGCATTGTCGCTTCAACAACAATCAGGGAACCATCTATTACCAATCCGAAATCAATAGCCCCCATACTCATCAGGTTGGCACTTACACCAAACAGCCGCATCATTCCCAACGCAAAAAGCATAGATAGCGGTATGGCTGAGGCTACAATCAGTCCTGCTCTGAAATTCCCCAGGAATAGAATTAATACAAAAATAACAATCAGTGCGCCCTCAATGAGGTTCTTTTGAACCGTACTTATCGCTCTATCAACCAAATCCATTCTGTCTAAAAATGGTTCTATGACCACGTCTTCGGGTAGAGATTGTTGGATAACCGGTATTTTTTCTTTGATACTTTTTACAACTTCAGAGGTGTTTTCCCCCTTCAACATCATTACAATCCCACCCACAGCATCTACTTCGCCATTATAGGTCAATGCTCCGTACCGGGTTGCGTGACCAAATTGTACTTCTGCCACATCTTTGATAAATACCGGAACGCTACCTGTATTTTTAACGACGATATTTCCTACATCTTCCAATGAAGTAACCAGACCAATCCCGCGAATAAAGTAAGCATTGGGCTTCTTATCGATATATGCACCTCCGGTATTTTGGTTGTTGTTTTCGAGGGCGGTAAAAATATCGGAAATACTAACGTCCATTGCCTTGATGCGGTTTGGGTCGATAGAAACTTCGTACTGTTTAAGCAAACCACCGAAACTATTGACTTCTGCAATTCCCGGAGTACCGTAAAGTTGTCTGGCAACAATCCAGTCCTGCATGGTCCGCAAATCCATTGCGGAATATTTGTCTTCACTGCCTTCTTTGGGATGAAGAATATATTGGTACACTTCGCCAAGACCTGTACTGACAGGAGCAAGTTCAGGTGTTCCAATCCCGTCAGGTATCTGGTCTTGTGCTTCTTTCAGCTGTTGGCTTACTAACTGTCGTGCAAAATAAATATCGACATTATCTTGAAAGACAACGGTTACAACAGATAATCCAAATCTTGAAACACTTCTTATCTCTTCTACTTTTGGAAGATTAACGATACTTTGCTCTACGGGAAATGTTACTAATTGTTCTACTTCTTGTCCTGCCAATGTAGGCGACAGGGTAATAATCTGAACCTGATTGTTTGTAATGTCAGGTTGGGCATCAATGGGGATTTGCTTGGCACTCCATACCCCCCAAATGATGAGAAACAAGGTCATCAATCCTATAATGAACTTATTCTTTATAGAGAATTTTATAATACTATTTAACACTTCTATTGTGATTAATGATGAATAATTAATGATAAATTGCAATGATTATGAATACGAGAAATACGAAGTATGACCCAAAACATTCAGCTTGTTGCTGTACGCAAAAAGCTATAATCATTAAAACATTAAAAATTATGCATTAATCTTTGGCGGTTGCCAAATTCCCCCCAGATAGTGGGATATAAAGGTACATTTATAATAAACTTTAGGCTTAGAAAGGTCAAAAGTCTTCGCCTTAACTAAGCTGTATACATTCCATTGAAGCACTATACCTGAAACTATTCCACAACAACCGCATAAACAAAATGGACTGCACATATCAGTTGTTTCCTGATGGTCGTGGCTTCCTTGATGGGTTAATTCTTCCGAATGGTTATGGTTTTGAAAGTTGTCCTTTTCATACATATCGGTACACGGCATTAAAAATACCGTCATCATATAAATTGCCAATATGGAGTAAAAGACTTTCATATTCTTTTGCAAAGTTAGTAAAAAAGTAATGCAATGGCATTGCATTGTTTATTGCAATCGTCTCTTTTTCTTCTTCATCCGTTTAGCAAATGTTTCTTCTTTATAATCCACGCCTTGTGCATCAGGTAAAAGGCTGAATAATCCTATATCGAAATTCTGAGAATGTTCCTCTGGGATAAACTCAAAAAGGTCTTTCGTTGGTTGGTTGTCTATTGTATTCGTTTTGGAAAGAGGGTTATCCTGTGTTTTCAGTTCGGGTTTGTTGCCGTTGTTCCACCAATCGTTAAAAACATTTGCAGACAGGTTTCTGTCTAACTGTGAACCATTCCATACACTACGGCTCTCGTGGTCAATGAAAGTTACTCCGTAAATCCGTCCGTTGTCGTTTCTGCGAACAATCGTATTAATACCGTGTTCGGTCAATTGTTTTCTAAATTCTATTTCGTTGCTTGTCGTGTGCATAGCCAATTCAACAGTATTCTTTAAAACTGACCTTACAGGATTGGTTTTCATTTTCTCTTTTGACTGTTCAAAATGCTTTTGTAGTTGTGCAACTCCTGCGTCTTTTCCGAAAAGCGATGCCTTAAACGGATTGCTTGCCTTGTTTCCGTTTTCGTCCACTGCCACATAGACCAATCCGTTTACCGGCTGACCGTTCCGCTCGCCTTTGACTTCTTCCGCTGTGATGTTGAACAGCGACAATAAAGCATTATAGCTTCCCATAGTCGGAAAGCTGTAATACTTCGGCAAATGCCGTACTACCGAAGCAATCTGACTTTTGATGTCGCCTTTGTGGTAATCCACAGGTTTGAAAACTTTGTTGGCTTGTTTCTGCTCCTGCTCGGTTGCTTTGTGCAGGTTGTATTTCGTTTCAAAATCCCGACAGATTGCCATTGAACGTGGGTGGTCGTAATCATCGGGGATTTTCTTACCGTCAATGCCTACACAGGTCGAAACGATATGGATATGCATTCGGTCAATGTCCGTATGTTTGAAAACAATATAAGGCTGATTTCCGTAGCCCATACGTTCCATATATTCCTGTGCCATTTCCGTAAACTGCTCATCGCTTACCTCGTCTTTCGGGTCTGGGTTCAATGAAATATGCCGTACCGTTTTTTCTGTTTTGATGTTTGCAGACAAATACGGCTCAAAACATTTATTGAAATACGCTACGGAATACCTGCCGTCCATTGTGTCGGGTATTTTGTTCAGCAACAAAACCGCTCCGTTTTCCCTGTCCACTTTCTGCTGATTGTACAAAATCGCTCCGTACATATTGCTTCCCTTTCCGATTTTTGCAATCATAATTTTACTCTTTATGTAGATATTGCTTTTCAAATCTGTCGGTAAGAATTAAAACCTTTAGCAACAGTTCTTTCATTTTTGCGGTCTGTTTTTCCAATTTATAGAGATATGCAGATGCTTTTTTCTCCGAAAAATTGGCGTTCAATAGCCTTACAATCTGATTGTAATTGGTTGCTATTCCTCGAAACTGACTGAAAAATTTGGTCAGTCCTGCGTGGTATTCTACCGCATTCATATCAATTTTTACGGTCTTTACGGTCTTTTGAAAGATGCAAGCCGTAATGAAATGTGCCTTTACACTTATCCCCGATTGGTCAAAGAGGGCAAGGAACTTGGCGTTTTCCTCTGCATTCAGGTTAATAGAATACCGATGTACGGCAGGGTCATTCTTCGGTTTTCTCCCTGTTTTCCTAATTTGTTTACTGTTCTTTTCTTCCATAATAAATCCATTTCTAATGTTAAACAAAACTGCGACTTCGGAGCGGTTTTCAGCTCCCTGCAAGGGCAAGTGCTTTTGAGTGCCGAAATTCATTTCGAGTACCTCAAAAGATAACTTGCTCTGAACAGGAGTTCAGAAAAATCCGTTTTGCAAACGGATTGGAGTTAGCCGAAAAAATCAACTGCCCCGATTACAAAGTTCGATAAGACTATTTGAAAAACAACGACTTACGATTACGCCAAATAAAGCCTTTGAACGCCAAATACTGCCACCCTTATGGGGGCAGGAATTGCTTTTATTTCCTTTGTAACTAATTAACTGGCTGATTGGTTATATCCTTAATTAAGTAAATGAATGGCAAAAAAATCGACAGCAAATCTGCGTGATTGAATGCGGACTAATTGCTATTTTTTGAGTTAATGAACTAGCCAGTTAAGTGTATGCAGGTACATAGGTAAATAGTTGGCTACATAGATACAACAGTATATAGAACTAACTATTCAGCTAACCAGATAGCTAATTGGATATAATATTAAAAATAAGAGATATGATACACGAAGAAAACAAAAATCATCAACCCGAAAAGAGGATTTCTCTATTGAAAATTTCCTAACTGATGAAAAGAAACAACCTTTGATGAAACAACAAGGAATAACACATCGGGAAGACTTTGCAAAACCCGAAGTTGACGAGGAAGCTATTATGCGTGTAATGGCAGGAGAAGAACCCGAGGAAATAGCAACAGAAACGGAACATTCAAAGCCATTGGTCAACAATTCTAAAAAAGGCACTTCTAAAACCAAAAAACTGACCAAAGAGGATTACGGCGGACAGTTCTTTAAAATTCCGAACAGTACTGCAAGTAGGGGTAAATCAGTCTATGTACGGCAGGAACACCACGAAACATTTAACAGGCTTACCAACATTATAGGAATTGACAAACTGACGATTTATGCGTATCTGGACAACATTATCGAGTACCACTTTCAGGAGTTCGGAGAACTGATTAAGGAAATCTATAACGATAAGCACAAGCCATTGTTTTGATAACTGCCCATTGATAAGGATGCGTAATTCCCTCTCAAAAATTATTTTCAAAACAAAAAAACAGAAAAAAAAGAAAGCCATTTTAACAAGGCGGACAGGGGAAAAACCAAAAGGAAACGGAATAAGTCCCGAAGGGTGGCAGGGCAATCACATAACAACTCTGCGAAGCCACCTTTTGCCCTGCCATTATGCCGTAAGCTTTTGGTTGGGTGGTGCGGTGGCTGTCCGCTTTATCTTTGCGACCTTTTTATTCTTTTTTAATCCATTCCAATCAAAGAAAGGGTACAAAAAACACGTAAGGGGTAAGGATAGGATGTTTTTGGTATGCTTTCCTTTATCCGTAGAAAACTCTTTAAATCCGTGAGGGCTTTGCGAGGAAAAGTTAAAGTGTTTTAAGGATTACTTTCCATTCCTATTGTGCCAATATAAGCCAAATACTGCCACAAAAAGCCAAATGAAAATAATACATTCTCTTGTGTTCTATATTGGGAAAAATTTTGAACCTATGGCACAAAAAGTAAATACCAACAAAGAGCGTAAAGAAAACGAGCTATCCGAGAAAAAAAAGAATGCTCCTTTTATGCAGGTCGATAAGCATAGCGACCCGATTTCCAATTTTATTACCAACTTTAAACGTCAATTCAAAGATACAAAGGGTTTAGGTCTGGGCAGGTTGTTCGGTGGCAAGCGTGTTGAACAACAAAAACAGACTACCGAACCTGAAAGCGTAATAGGTGCAACAAAAACGGTTATGCGTTCGGATTTCAAAAACGATGGAAAAAGTCAGACTGTACAAACCAACAAAAAACCAGCTTTGAGAATGGACAATACAATCAAATCACAACAAACTCGTCCGAAAAATAATAAACCAAAATTGGGAATGTAATACCGTATTTGGCAACTGTACGCCAAACGCTACCTCTGACTGCAACATTGAGAAATCTTATATGAATTGCTTTTATTTTCGAGGTATAAATGACATGATATGGAAATAACGGTTTTGGACATTCAGATTTTAAAGGCATTGCATAGGGAAGTAAAGGAAGTTTCCAATTTGATAGCGGAAATGACTGCACCCTACAAAGCACTGCAACAGGCAACAAAATGGCTCGACCAACAGGAAGCCTGCCAACTGCTCAACATCAGTAAACGAACTTTGCAGACGTACAGGGCAAAAGGTATTCTTGAGGCAACGCAAATCAATCGGAAAACATATTTCAGATTATCCGAAGTGGAATTACTGCTGCAGGGAGAGCGACCATTAAAAAAGCAAAAGAAATGAAACAGATTGGAAATTCAAACGAAGATATGATTGCCTTGCTCGAAGCTGTAGTAGGCATCAAAAATGAACTGCTGTATATCAGGGAATATTTTCATCCACTCTTAAAAGGAGAAATCTACCTGTCAGGCGAACAGGTTTGCGAGATGTTACATATCAGCAAACGGACATTGCAACAGTACAGGGATGACGGACTGATACCTTTTATCAAGCTCGAACGAAAAATATTGTTTCGTGAAAGCGATATTATCAAGGTATTGGAAGACAACTATCAGCGTTAACCAACTATCTGAAACTGTAACCGGGAGGTCAATTAAAGAAACAGCCACTGCTTTAAGCGGCGGGCTGTTTCTTGCCTAATACCCTGTAGTTGTGGGTATTTTTTCAAAATAACGAATTGGATTTGCCATTCCTCTAATTTTAGGAACTTCTTTATTCATATATATATCAAGAATTTCTTTTGAAGTAACTTCTGAACCTTCAAATCCCCATCTTTTGACACCTCTATTTTCAATATCTTGAACCCATTTTTCAGGCTTAAATATCGCTCTTATTACACCTTTATATTCAGCTAAAACGAAATCTGAATTTTCTGCTCTGTCTTTGTCTAATACCCACCAACCTCTGGTTGCTTCATAAATATTTGGTCTGTCATAAATAGGGTTCTCACTTTTCTTTTTTCGTTTATTATCGTATGTTTTGTTTATATTGATTACTAAAACGTTATGTTTAATATCTTCTTTTTTCAATACTTCACAATTGTAAAGTATTTCACACTCATTAACAGTTTTAATCCCTTGATTAAATGAATAATGTCCTGCAACTATATTTGAAATTTTCGCAACCTCTATAAAATCCTTAAAAGTTAAAAAATCAATTAAAACAGCTTCAACTATTAGTGCTTCATTTTCTTCTAATCCGTGTCGCACTATAAAATGTTTTACTTTTAGATCTTCTTGTCTTATGGCTCTTATAATCTCTAATTTTTCAGTTCCGACTGGGTTGAATATCGCTTCATTAATATGTGAAAAAACACGATTTCCATACCCTTTTCCAACATAGAATATTTTATTATCTCTTGGGTCTATTAAAATATAAACATAAGATTTTAATTCTTCTTGTGTCTTTTGTGAAAATTGTTCAATCATAATTTGTTGTTTTATTGACTTCAAAAATACAAAAAGCCAATGCAAAAAACTGCATTGGCTTTCTTTAATCGCTTTACAGGTTTTAGAATTGAGCCACAAAAGACTGCTCCATACCTTTGAATTTATGTGATACTTTTTGCATATCCTTACCAACTTTCTCGTTAAGTATCTTGGCATAAATCTGTGTTGTGGCAATGTTTTTATGCCCTAACATTTTGCTCAAACTTTCGAGCGGAACGCCCTCACTCAAAAACAATGTGGCAAATGTATGACGTGCCAAATGAAAGGTTACTTTCTTTTCTTTCAGGCAGTCAATAAGTTGTGATATTCTCTTTAGGCTGTCATTACAGATTGTATTTGAAGGTACAGGAAATACCTTTCCGTCCTTTGCAAATCCTGCATACTTTTCGATAATCATTTTCGGTATATCCAAAAGCATCACGTTTGACGATGTAGCCGTTTTCTTTCTGCGTACGATAATCCATTGATTGTCATCAAAGAAATCCTGAATATTACTGTTTCTAAGCCCTTTCATATCCGAATAAGACAATCCTGTAAAGCAACTGAACACAAACAAATCTTTAACCAATTCGTCTTTCTTTTTCTCGCAGTTGAATGTTACAAGCTGTTCCAACTCGTTCCGTAGCAGATAACCTCTGTCTTTGTCCTTTTTAGTGTTCTTGTACTCGCTGAACGGATTGAAAGCAAGATGCTTTCTGCTCATTGCTAATCGACAAAGCGTGGTAAAGCCAATCATATACAGCCAAATGGTGTTGTGCGCCAAGCTTTGGGCGTCACGCAGGTAGTAATCAAATTCCTGTACAAAATCAGGAGTAAGGTCGTTAAAAGACACATCGGAATAACCATATTTTGTAAGTGCAAAATTTCGAAGATGTTTCAAAAGTATTTTGTATTTACTGCGTGTGCCATTTACCCGAAGTCCACTATTAACCTTTTTCTCATAGTCGGACAGGAACTGTTCATAGAATTTGAAAAAGGTTATTTCTCCACTTTCCATACCGAGAAAGGTGTTTTTAAGTTTAGCACTGTTTACAGCCCCCTCATTCTTCAGAATTTTGGAATAGCATTCCTCAATACCCGAACGAATTTTGTCAAGTTTCCTGTTTGTGTCTTGTGCTTCTCGGCTTTTACCTAAAACCCTACCGTACTTCAAATCCCAGTTTGTTGCGGAAATATCCAGCTTTGTACTGAATGCAGACTGTTTGCCGTTTACGGTAATTCTGCACATAACCGTAACTTTTCCGTTTTTCTTTGGAGCGTTCTTTTTAAGATAGAACAATACCTTAAACGTTGATTTTTTTGTCGTTTCCATACTCACAATTCTTAATGATAAAATTAAACCTATGTGAGCTACTGAACAATATGAAAAACTATGCAGAAAGCTGAAATACAGTATTTTAAAACGATTGTTTCTAATATTTAAAAGTAACATTTTAGTAACCTTACTTTTGCCAAACCTCGCTTTTTCCTGCTTTTTACCTCATTACCAAAAAATCACAAAACGGCTGTAAAGCCCTTATTTACAACCGTTTTGCCTGTTATTAATCTTTAATGTATTTTTACTGAAACTTTATTTTAAAGTTTTCAGAAAAAAGATATATCAGTTGAAAAAGTTCTCATTTGATAGTAGGAATTTTATACTTGGATTAGTGGATGCCGTTTGTAACAGTGGTATTCCGATAAAACTGTAAGGCTATGAAAACAGCACGCTAAACCAAAACAAAAGGGGCTGTCCTTGTGAGACAATCCCCTTTTAAAATTGCTTAATTAGAAGCGATTCTTTTTAACAACCCTTTATGCCTTTCAACAGGTCATTATCGACGCTGATGTAACCCAGATAATAGATGTTTTGCCCTTCGGTCTTTATGGACGTTTTTATTTTACTTGAACAGCGACCTTTGAAGGTTTTCCTGACAATTAACAAATGTTGTGGTTACGTTTTGTCCTTCAAAGCCCTTAATGCCGAGGTAATGGAAATCAGATCCACCACTTCCTGCAATCCTGCACCAATCAATGCCGGTAAAACACCGAAGGCTGCAATCAGCATCAGCACGGTACAAACGGCAATGCCAATGAAAACGGATTGACGGGCAATCTTCATTGTTTCTTTGGAAATGAGAATAGTATCACTCACTTTTTGCAGATTGTCTCTTAAAATCACCACATCAGCCGAATCGCTGGCGGCACTCGATCCTTTAGCACCCATCGCAATGCCTACATCGGCAACGGTTAACGACGGTGCATCGTTCACGCCATCACCCACCATTACAACCGGGCGAAATTCGTCGGGCATACTTTTCAGGATTTTCAGTTTGTCTTCCGGCAAACAGCCACCGTGCACTTCCGTAATGCCAATTTCTTTGGCAATGTTTTCAGAAATACTTTGCTTGTCGCCGGAAATCATCATAATTTTTTGGATACCCATTTTTATTAATTGGGCAATGGTTTGCCGGGCTTCGGGGCGCACTTCATCGGTAAAGGTGATTTCCCCTGCATATTTGTCATTCACCGAAACAAATAACGAGGTTTTTTCCGTTTTAATTGAAATGGGTTCGGTCGTTACAAAATTCAGTTTACCCACTTTCACCAGTTTGCCGTTTACTTTTCCTTCAATACCATTTCCTTCTATTTCCTTTAAATCTGTTGCCAGAGGAATCGGTTTATCCCCGATATATTTCATCACCGAAACCGCCAAAACGTGGGAAGACTGCTGTTCTACGCTGGCTACAAAATCAATCAGTTCGTCTTGCGAATAAGAATTTTCCGGGATGATGTCGTCCACAGTAAGATCGCCTTTGGTTAAGGTTCCGGTTTTATCGAAGGCGATGGCTTTCATTCTGTCCAGTTTTTCGATGACAGTCCCGGATTTTATCACCACCCCATTTCTGCTGGAACGGCTCATTCCGGCTATCAGGGCAATGGGAGCCGCCAGAATCAGCGGGCAGGGCGAAGCCACCACCAACACTTCGGCAATGCGGTTGGGATCTTTGGTAATCAAATAAGCAATTCCGGCAATTAAAAAAGCAACGATGGTAAAAGGCAAAGCGTACCGATCCGCCATTCGCACAAAATGTGCCGGCTCTTTTTCGGAATTATGCACCAATTGCACGAGTTGCTGGTACTGGCTGTCTTTGGCGAGTTTGGAAACCTGAATGGTAATGGCTCCCGAACCATTCACCGAACCCGACCATAAGCTGTTGCCTTTGGTTTTGTTGACGGGTTTGGATTCGCCCGTGAGCGAAGATTCGTCCAGCAGCACCTCTGCACTCAGTAAAATTCCGTCCACGGGAATAATTTCCTTGGGTTTTACGATGATGATGTCACCGATTTTAATATCCTCCACAGGAACATCATGTAAATCGTTTCCTGTTTTTTTATGAGCAATTCGGGGTGTATTATCAAGCAATGATTTTAAATCTTTCCGGGCTTTTTTCTGGGCATAATCTTCCAACGAATCACCTCCGGTAATCATAATGAGGATAATGAGTGCCGCCCAATAATTACCAACAGCTAAGGTTGCAGCAATGGCAGAAATCGCCAAAATATCCACGCCAAAATTCCCGGAACGAAGCACGTCGATCATTCCTTTCAGAAGAACAATGGACATCAAAATGCCGGTTGCCGTAATTAAGATTTTAGCATAATGCGGTTCTTTCAGGATAAATTCCAGAACAAGTGCCACTAAGGCAATGCTGAGAACGATAATGAATTTATATATATTTTTCATTTTTATAATTTTAAAAGTTTAAAGACAAACCTAATCCCATTGTTTTATTTTGATAAAACGGATATACAAGAGCACTATTTTTGCTATGATCTTTTGAAAATAATTGACTGACTTTTGGGAACAACCAATAGGCAACTTCTGTGGAGAGAATTCCAATACCGGCACCTGCAACCACATCACCCACCCAATGTTTATCATTCAAAATGCGATAAACTCCCGTAAAAACAGCAATTGGATAACCAGACAAACTTAACCAAATATTTTCATCCTGATATTCACGGAACATAAAATGTGCTGTTGTAAAAGCAGTTGTAGTATGTCCCGAAGGAAACGACAAATTATTAGAACCATCTGGTCGTTCTTCTCTCACCAAATGCTTGGTAGGTAATACGACAGCACTTGAAATCAGCAACGATGTGCCTAAAATAATACTTCGGTCTTTCAAATTATGTTTTCCTTTAAGTCCAATAGCATTTAATCCATAAACCAATATTGCAGGTACGTATTGGGTATAATTATCCAGTTTTATTTTATCCGGCTGATGCTCCCAAATTTCATATTGGGTGGAACGGTTCAGCTGTTTCAGATCATCAGACGTCAGGCTCAGGATTCCGTATCCGATAAAAACAGAAGGTACAATCAGCTTTTTATATTTAAATTGATAGGCGTGGTCAAATGATTGATCCATCTCTTGACCTGTTACCAAACTATCCGTTTGTGCTATTCCCAATTGATAAACGCACAATATGAGTATCAATAATAAATGTCTCATTCTTAAATTTATTAATCATCTCCGCCAATCATTTTGGAAGCAATTCCCTTTTGAGCTGTTTTTTCTGCCAGCCAAATCCCGCCAAAATGCAAAATAATAAAAATCGGAAACCAGTAAATTGCCCATTTATGAATGGTTTCCATTGTATCTTTCAGGTCTCCATTCCACCATTTCAGGTAGGCTCCGGTGATGGATGAAACAATCACAAACAAGTAAAATAGCAGATAAATAAATCCCTGAAATTTTTCTTTTGCTGATGTATTTGCCGAAAAAGGATTTGGAAAACGAATGCCCTTTACCAACATATAAATGATGCGAACCGCAATGATTACAAAGAAAACATACGCTGCATATACGTGCCATTGCCACATAGGGTCCAGAATGCTTTTTACTGTTACGATGGTTTGTTCATTGGTTAAATCAATGCCTTGCATATTTTTTTCAATAGCTCCCAGAATGGCTTTTTTACCCATCCAGTTGATCCGAAGAAATCCGGTGATAAACAAAACCGTCATTAGTAGAGCTGTGCCCCAGTGTAAACCACGATGAAGCGGGGTAAATATTTTTGTTGAATTTCTCATTATTTTAAATTTTTATATCAGATTTTATCTGACTGTTATTCTTCATCTTCACTGGTATTTTTCAACTTCATCAATATGGTATAGGCGTTTTTGACCACGATTTTCTTACCTTGAAAATCAGCAAAGTTGAGGATTTCAACAAAGCCATTTTCGGAAATTCCCAATGTGACCGGGACCATCTTCCAGGTCTGTTTCCCGGTTTCTGTAAAGACATAACTTTTCCCTTCAAAATCCACCACGCTTTCTTCCGGAATAGCATTGGCAAAAGAATTTTCTGTTTTCACTTCGGCATTCATATACATTCCGGGAATGAGTGCAGGATCGTATTTTTCAAAATGACAATTAACCTCAGCCATGCCGCTTCCGTCCACGTCTTTACTCGTCAGCAAAATTTCACCGGCATATTTTTTTGAAGGATCTACATTGGTATAAGCCACAATCTGTTGCCCGGTTTTCAGCATTTCCAAATCCTTTTCATACACTTTTAAATTGAGGTGAATATCAGAAGGATTGATGAGTTTAAACAGCACATCCGAAGACGTTACATATTTGCCTACATTCACATTCACCTTGCTCACAAAACCGTTGATGGTGCTATAGACAGGTACGCTCTGCTGAATATTTCCGGCAGATATCTTAGCCGGATTTATGTTGACCAACTTCAGTTGCTGGGCAATGGAATTCATCAGAATTTTCTGATCGCTCATAATGGATTGTGCCTGCTGCATCACTTTATCACTACTTGCCTGGCTTTGGTTGAGCTTAGTTTGTCGGTTATAATCCAGTTGGGCAAAGTGGTATTTGGATTTTGCCATCAGATAATCCTGCTGCAACTGTACAAACTGCGGATTTTCAATAACGGCAATTACCTGCCCTTTAACTACTTTCATCCCTGGCAAAAGGCGGGTGCTTTTCAGATAGCCGCCCAGCGGTGTACTTACGGAAACCAGATTTTGCGGTGGTACATCAATTTTACCGTTGAGTTTCAATACGGTGGAAATATGCTGCATCGACAGTTCCGCGGTTTCAATGGGGGTATTGTGTAACTGTGCATCGGTGAAAATAACCGTGTTTTCGTCTTTCGGATTTGCAGTTTTGGTGGAGGTGGTTTCTTGTTTTTGTTGACATTGAACTGCGGAAAGCAGTACTATCAAGACCAAAAAATAAGAACCGTATAATTTTAATATTTTCATTTTCTTGTCTAATTATATATTGATTTGAAAAATTCTGTTTACTGTTTAAAATATCCTGTTCATCAACTACTGAATCGTGATATAATTCAGTTCAACCACGCTTTCGTTTAGTTTCAATAGGGCATCTGCATAATTGCTTTTGAGCAAAACTGCCTGATTGACGAGCATTACAAATTCCAGATAATTGATTTCTCCGTTAATGAATTGTTGCTGTGCTGTTTTGGTAATGATGTCTGCATTTTTCAGTTCATCAGTTTCGTAACGGTTGATGATTTCGAGATTCGTTTGATACATTTGCTTGAGCTGTTGCTGTTTTTTCTCTAATGCAAATTCCGTATTATGCCAATCGTTTTCCGCAATGCTTTCCGCCACTTTAGAAGCGTGAATTCTTGCCTTTTGTCCGCCTGAAAATATTGGAATGCCAACACCTACCATCACCGAATGAAACTGTGGTGTAGCAGAATACAGTTTATCATCAGGTCCCATACCTTTGAACGAATTGAGATTATAACCGATTTGCAAATCCGGAAGAAGTCTGGATTTTTCCACTTCGGTTTGTTTGCCGGCAACCGTTTTTTGCTGTTCCAATACATGTAACAAGGGATGCGAAGCATTTTCCTGAAGCAAAAGAACCGGTCTGGAATTTTCCAAAGGAAGATATTCCGTTTCGGAATTGAGCAACCAACTGAACTGCAACTGCAAGGTTTTTATTTCCTGCTGCACTTGTTTCAACTGAATCTCAATCGCCGATTTTTGGTTGGAAGCCGTTGTTTTTTCCAGAATATTGCTTTCTCCAGCTTTTAAACGCAAACTGGCTTTGTCTAAAAATTGGGTGTACAGTTGCAACGTTTCATTCAGCAATTTTTCCTTATCTTTCCAATACACCATCTGGAAATAACTTTGGCTGACGGCTTTTTTCAGTTCAAATTCTTTAAGCGAAACATTCAACTGGCTTTTTTTCCATTCTTCGGAATGCAAATTTTTCTGTTTCTGATACACAGTTGGAAAAGCGATGCTCTGTGAAATCCCGAATTTCATATCGTTGTATGCACTATTTATTTGTCCGTAATCTGCTGTAACTGCGGTTTGCGGAATATCGGCATTAGAAGTTTTAATCAATGCTTTGGCATAATCCGAACGCAGTTTTTCATTTTTCAGGTTGCGATTGTTTTGCAACGCTGTTTGCACGGCTTCATCTAAAGAAATTATGGTTTGTGCCTTCATTTTTATTCCTGAAAACAGCATAAAAATCAACAGAACAGAGGCGACATGTTTGGATTTTGGTTTTTTCATTTTAAATCCATTTTCGATATTGACATATAAAAGCGGTAGGACAAAAAGGGTGAGCAAAGTGGCCAATATCAGTCCGCCAATTACCACGGTCGCCAAAGGTCGCTGCACTTCTGCTCCAGCACCTGTGCTTATTGCCATCGGGATAAAGCCGAGGGAGGCAACGGCTGCGGTCATCAATACCGGACGCAATCGGCTTTCGCCGCCATCAATCACAATTCTGACGATATTTCTAATGCCGTTTTTATGCAGTCGGTTAAATTCTGAAATCAATACAATACCGTTCAAAACCGCTACGCCAAAAAGAGCGATAAAACCAACGGCAGCACTGATGCTGAAAGGCATTCCGCGTAAATTCAACATAAATACACCTCCGATGACCGACAACGGAATGGCGGTGTAAATCAGAAGACTTTCTTTAATCGACTTGAACGCCATAAACAACAGGACAAATATCAATGCCAATGCCAGCGGAACGGCAATCATCAACCGTTGTTTGGCGTTGTTCAGATTTTCAAAAGAACCGCCATACGTAATAGAATAGCCGGCCGGAAGTTTAATCTGTTTGTCCACTTTACCCTGCAATTCTTCCACAATGCTTTGCACATCACGGTCTTTGATGTTGAAGCCGACGACAATACGGCGTTGTGCATTTTCACGTTGAATTTGATTGGGACCTTCCACCACATCTACGGTTGCCAGCTGATTGAGCGGGATCTGATTGCCTGCAGGTGTTGGAACCAATAGATTTTGAATATCATTGATGTTTTTTCGGTCACTGGCATTCAGGCGTACTACCATATCAAAGCGTTTTTCGCCTTCAAAAACCAAACCTGTACTCTGTCCGGCAAATGCGGTATTAATCACCCGATTGACATCTGCAACAGAAAGATGATACTGAGCAATCACGGGACGATTGTATTTTACCACCACCTGCGGAAGCCCGGAAACCGGTTCTATATAAAGGTTTTGTGTACCTTTTACCGTTTCAATGATTTTACCGAGTTGGTTGGCATTTTGCACCAAAGAATCCAGATTATCGCCAAAGATTTTGATGACCACATCCTGTCTTGCACCAGTCATCAGTTCATTAAAACGCATCGCTACCGGATACTGAAAACCAACTGTAATACCGGGCACATCTTCCAGTGCTTTGCTCATTTTTTCTGATAATTCGGAAAACGTTTTGGCGGAAGTCCATTCTTTTTTGTCTTTCAGAATGACCATCATATCCGAAGCATCCATTGGCATCGGATCGGTAGGCACTTCTCCACTTCCTATCTTGGTGACCACTTTTTCCACTTCGGGGAAACGGGTTTTTAAGATATGGGCTGCTTTTTGCGTACTTTCAATCGTGGTGGTAAGGTTGCTGCCCGGTAAAACGCGGGTATCCACCGCAAAATCACCTTCTTCCAAAGACGGAATAAATTCGCCGCCCATTCTGCTTAGCAGAATTATTGCCGTGATGAACAATATCCCGATTATGGTAAAAATGGTTTTCGGAATGCGTAAAACTTTCAGCAAGGTTTTCAAATAAAGCGCTTCTACTTTCTTCATTACCCTGTCCGACCACGAAGGTTTTAAACTTCTTTTCTTCAACAAAACCGAACTCATCATCGGAATGTAGGTTAGGGAAAGCAGAAATGCACCTAATAATGCAAACGCCACCGTTTCTGCCATCGGGCGGAACATTTTCCCTTCAATCCCCTGCAATGTTAGGATCGGAATGTACACAATGAAGATGATAATTTGTCCGAAAACTGCACTGTTCATCATTCTTCCGGCAGATTCTGTAACTACACTATCCATATCATTGGACGGAATTTTCAGCAGGCTCTTGAACTTAGGATTGAGGGATAACTGATGCAGGACGGCTTCTACAATAATGACCGCTCCGTCGATGATTAATCCAAAATCCAGTGCACCCAAACTCATCAGATTGCCGCTCACCCCGAAAAGGTTCATCATACAAATGGCAAAAAGCATTGCCAGTGGAATCACCGAAGCCACGAGTAAGCCGGCTCTGAAATTTCCGAGAAATAAAACGAGGACAAATACCACGATTAAAGCACCTTCCAGAAGGTTTCTCTCAACCGTGCTGATGGCGTTATTCACCATTTTGGTACGGTCAAGAAAGGGTTCTATCACCACGCCTTCGGGCAGGGTTTTCTGGATTTGAGCCACTTTGGCTTTTACATCTTTGATGACCTGACTGCTGTTGGCACCTTTCAGCATCATTACCACCGCACCGGAAACTTCGCCCTGATCGTTATAGGTCATCGCTCCGTAACGGGTGGCATAGCCAATTTTTACATCGGCTACATCGCGGATAAACAATGGTACATCATTATTTTTGTTTGTAATGGAAATGTTTTGAATATCCTCAATATTGCCCACCAAACCTTCGCTCCGGATGTAGAGAACAGTTGGCCCTTTTTCGATATAAGCACCGCCGGTGTTCTGATTATTGGCATTCAGTGCATCAAAAACATCATTGATGGTAATGCCATAAGCATTGAGTCGGTTGGGATTCACGGCAATCTCGTATTGCTTCAATTTACCGCCAAAACTGCTGACTTCCGCTACGCCTTTGACCTGAAGTAGCTGTCGACGCACAATCCAATCCTGAATGGTACGGAGTTCCGTAACGTCGTATTTTTGTTCAAAACCTTTTTTAGGACGAACGACATATTGATAGATTTCGCCCAAACCGGTAGAAATCGGCCCTAATTGCGGTGTTCCGATACCTTGCGGAATTTCATTCTGAACCTGTTGCAGCCGCTCTGCCACTTGTTGTCTTGCCCAATACACATCAATACCATCATCAAAAACAATGGTAACCAAGGACAATCCGAAACGGGAGAAACTGCGGATTTCTTTGAGTCCGGAAATATTGGAGTTCGCCTGTTCAATTGGGAAAGTAACCAGACGTTCGATATCGGTTGCCCCAAAAGACGGAGCGATTGTAATAACCTGCACCTGATTATTGGTAATGTCCGGCACAGCATCAATCGGTAATTTGCTTACCTGATAAGAGCCAATGCCGATTAAACCAAGAACCAATAATGCTATAATGAGTTTGTTCTTTACAGAAAACTCAATGATTTTTGTAAGCATAATTTATTCTGTTAATCGTAAATGATAAATAAAGAGATTTGACGTTTCCAATACATAATCAATCCTACAGGCGGACACAAAATACACAGACTGCCCGAATGAAAGTATTATCAAACAGCAAATGCACGATGAAAGGATTCATCGTGGAAATCAAAAAAGATTAACAGAATTTCGGAGGTTTCCAGATGGCAGAAAGGTAATTGTTATCAGAAAATGTATCGTCCAAAGGCAAGGTTTTGGGTTCTTTGCCTACAAGTTTTTTGGTTCCTATATCAAAACTAAAAGGGGGGGCAAGTACAAAACTGATATTCAAAACATTGATATGTACGATAAACGGTAATTGTTTGTCTTGTTCATAATCGTCATCGTGTGGATGGTTTTCCAGATGGTTCCCGGCGTAATGAACTTCCAAAAATTGCAAAACAGTAACCTCCGGATTTTTTTCTTTGTGATCGAAATAATGCTCTATAAGTATAGGAAACTTCAATAACTGACCTAATTCAGTTGTCGAAATTAAATACACAGACAATAATAATATTGAAAACATTTTTTTCACTTAACAAAGTTAATAAAAAAGTCTGCTCTCTTTTATAAGACGCTGTAATTTAAAATATTTCAAAATAAATGATTTAAAAATTCAATATTATCCCTCCTGTATCAAATGCTGTAAATTCGGGTCGTTCTTTATACGCTCCATTTCACTTTCCACGATATGAACAATGTCTAATTTTATCTGACGATAATTGTTCTCAATATCCCGTTTCATATTATCTTCTCCGCTTTCATCGACAAAGGATAAAATTTCCGGTATCTTCTGGTACGCTTTTGTTTCGGCAGCAACTTTCTCGTTATCTACTACAATTTCTGCGTGAAATATCTTTTGTTCTATACGTTCGTCAAAGTTATCGGACACTGAACCGACAAACATACCTTGTGTAAGTGTACTGATTTTTGAAGCTGGAATAAGACTGTCTAATTGGGTAGAAATTGAAGTTGATTTGTCATTTCGGTTAATCGTCATACTTTGGCGTTTCTGTAATACTTTCCCAAAGCGTTCTGACAGGCTCTTTGCCGTTTCGCCCACGACCTGACCGCTAAAAATATTACCGACCGTGTTCTGAATTACCTTAGCTTCCTTATCTCCATAGTCACGAATTAATTGGGAAAAATCCTGAAAGCCTAAGCAAACCGCTACCTTATTACTTCTCGCCGTTGCAATAAGATTGTCCAAGCCTCTAATATAAATTGTCGGTAACTCGTCTATAATGACAGAACTCTTTAATTGTCCTTTTTTATTAATGAGTTTGACAATTCGGGAATTGTACAAACCCAAAGCCGCCGAATAAATATTTTGCCTGTCGGGGTTGTTTCCTACACAAAGGATTTTAGGCTCACGTGGGTTATTTATGTCTAATGAAAAATCATCGCCTGTCATTACCCAATACAACTGTGGGCTAATCATTCTTGACAAAGGTATTTTAGCTGATGCAATCTGTCCCTGTAATTGGTCTTGTGCGCCTCCCTGCCAAGCATCCATAAAGGGAGATAAATAGTTCTCTAAATCAGGATAAGAAGTTAAAATCGTAAATACGTCTGCGTACTTTTTATTCAGTAACTCAATGCCGTGTGGAAAGGTACAATACTTTCCGTTATCATAGATTTTTAAATACCAAATAATAGCTGCTAATAGAATAATCGGGCTTTCCACGAAGAAATCTCCTTGCTTCTGTATCCACGACCTGTTGAGGTTTAACATTATGGTATTTGCTGCTTCATAGGCATCGCTGATGTCGGTCATAAAGTCGGGATTGAGTGGGTTGCAACGGTGGCTCTTGCGAGGGTCGTCAAAATTTATCACATAAAATTTTGGCTGTACTTTGTATTTATCCCCGTTCTTTAATAAGTGATTGTAGGCAATCGTGGAAAGGTCATCAAACTTAAAATCATAAATGTACATTGAGAAGCCTTTCTCAATCTGCTGTTTGATATAGTTGTTTACAATAGCATAAGATTTACCGGAACCGGGGGTTCCGGGTACAATCGTTGCCCTAAATGGGTTTACAATGTTTATCCAGCCGTCATTCCATTTGTTTTTGTAGTAAAATTTCGTAGGCAGATTAACCGAGTATTCATTTTGCATTAATTTGGTTTCCTGCTGGAAGCTCTCATTCTCATTATTGAAAACGTCGTCCATTAAATTGCTACGAAGCAAACGGCTCATCCAAACCCCTGCAACCATTAAATCGATATAGCCTAAACCTGTGGTTAGGATATAAAGAAATGTAGCGGTGTTTAGTTGTAGCTTTAGCAATGGAAAATATGAAAAGAATATCGGTAGTTCTTTGTATCAGATTTCAGGCAGGAAGTCAGTCAGCCCGTCAATCAAGATTGACAGACTGATAGCATTCACGAATGCAAACAAGCCTGAAAGCCTGACGGCTGGATTGTAAGAATGCGAGCGTGATAGCCTGACGGCTTGCAATCCATCAGGCTTGCTCTCCTGAATGCAAGATTGCAGGAATGCAGGAACGCAAGAATGACGGCTCTCCTGACGGACTGTCCGCAGGACTGCCTGCAAGGAATGAAACTTTAAATTTTAACTTGGGATAGACGAAGGAACTAAAAACCTTTCTAAATGTAAGTAGGCCATTATACAAATCTCTATCCATAAATTTCAATGGAACATTGTCGTATAAATGGATGGATGGCTTTGTTAACAACTATATCTCGAACAGTGGATTTCAAGGGTTTTTGTCTACTTATTTAATATATAAAATATCTGATATTTCAAGTGTATCAATGAATTTTGGTTATTATAGTCCAGAGGTTTATTTGCAAGGAAACAGTAACTCCATGTATTATTACGGTTTTGGATATAATAGAAGTTTTTTTAAGAATCTTTTAAACTTTAATGCTTCAGTTTTAAATCCTTTCAGAGAATATGCGATTAGACGATCTGCTTTTACTGATGAGAATTTTTCAAGAACCCAGGAAAGACAGGTTAACTTTAGATCATTCCAGGTCGGATTATCCCTTAATTTCAACAGGTTGAAGGAACGAATTTCTAAAACGTCGAATTCTATAAAAAATGATGATATAAATATATCAGACAGTAAACGCAATTAATTCAATGTAATTTCAATGTTGTTTTTTTAGACATCTTGTCTAAAATAGCAGAACCGAATCTGCTAGGAGATTTATCTAGTACCCCTACCTCATCTTGATTTTTTTCAAAAAAAAAATAATATTACCTTGATAAAGTTGCAATAATTGTGTGCTTTTATGTTAGTAAAACACCTCTCCTTATAACTGTATATATTAGGACTTTAGGACAATTTATAGAGTCATTAAAAGATCAGGGATGGATCAGAGGAGAGGCATTTATTGAAAATAAAAATGGTAAAACAATTAAATGCATAACTGGGAAAAAATATTTGCCAGCATCTGCTTTGAAAGAAGATAAAATAGAGCCTAATGAAATCGCCATATGCAATGTTCATAAATTTCACAGAAAGACAAATAAGTTAATCTTTACACCTCCTCATTTATTAATTAGAGCTCATATTGGTAACAAACAATTAATTGCACATTTATCAGATGAATACCTTGTTTTCCGAAATAAAGTAATCGGAGTTCATGCTCCACAAAAAGATAGACATCAGTTATTGAAAATAGAAAGATACTTTAATGATTTTGGAGAACTTTTAAGATTTATAATTCTTGCAACAAGCAGTCAAATTAAGGTTAGTCGACATTCTGTGCCGATGACGGAGGATTTTATGGATTTACCATTTCCAGAAGATTTGAATTTGTTGAAAACATCTCAAGTTGAAAACATTATTATTAATGACATATTAAAATATCAATTTTCAAAAGCTGATTCTGAAAAATTTGCCAACAACATCGAACTTAATAGGTTTGCCTTGACATTTTGTAAAACATTAAATAGCATCTATCAAAAAAACAGTAATCAATTTCAACCATATAAAATTTTAGATACAGGTAATTATTTTGCTGTACACTTTGAATATAGCGACGAAATTATCACTCCTATAGAAGAACAAATCGTAGATTTAGAGCAATATATTCAAGAAGCTATTCCTCAAAGAGATACTAACCAACAACACGTACACATTCAAAAAATAATGAAAGTATATGGTAAGGATAGTATCATTTTGGTAAAACCAAAACAACTACGCTATTGGTTGCCTTCAATTGCTCTACGAGATGCCGATGAAGTATTTGCTGACTATGTAAAAGCCCGTTATCAAGATGCTTAGAGATAGTCTGCCTCCATATCAATTACCTAAACCCAATGATTTATCTGTACCGAATAATCATGAGGTAGAACAGATCATGTTATTTGTAGATAATTATGTGCCTGAGTTCCCTACATATTATAAAACTATTAAAGATTCAGATAGGGAAAATAGGATTAGTGATTTCTTAGTAAGTCATTTTCAACTTTGTAAAACTGAAAATGATCAGGATTATTTTCCGTACGATTTTAGAAAAAATCCAACCCAAGCAAGTTCAGGGAAAGAAACAGATATTGGTGTTTTTGTATTGACAAGAGGAAGAAAACCATCACCCCTCATTGAATTTGAAGCGAAACGTTTTTCGGAAAGTTCCAGTAACGAGCAATATGTATATGGAGATCGTGGCGGAATAGAACGATTCAAAAGAGGTGATCACTCTTCACACCTAAGAGTATGTGGAATGTTTGCCTACGTTCAAAGTCGTAAAGTCAATGAATGGTTTAACAAAGTAAATAGTTGGCTTACTAATCAATTCAATACAAATACAGATAATTCAATAGAATGGTTAGAGACAGAACAACATCATTTTCTTCTGTAGAAAAATATACTGCCAGCCATTCAAGAAAAACACTTAATGACAGCATTTCTCTTTGGCATTATTTTATTGATCACACCAAATGAACTTTGAAGTGTTATCAGTCCAATACCCGTAATTACCGAAAATGAATTTTTTTAAAAATCAAAACCGTAACAAATACGTAACAGAAGAAAATTTCGCGGTTCCGAAATTTGTTCATATATTGCTTCTGTAAAGCGTAAACGCTGAATTTGTCTGAGACTGGACAGCTCGTTGCTGAGAAACCGTTCCTGACGGCAATAGTTCCTGTCCTGCATTCTGGTCTGGTTCAATCTCTCGATACACTCTCCGATAGCAAGGCTGAGTGAGGGGAGATCAAAGAACTGCCTGTTGCGTAACCGGGCAAATACCTGGGGCCTTGCAGGCACTACGACCGTATCATAATGGTTTGCCAGTTCTTCCATGGACCTGTTGATCTCTGGTTCATACCGATCGGTTCGTATGACGGCTGACTTGAGGTTGTCCGGGACAATCGCTCTGGGGACCCCTCCAAGAAACTGCAGGCAGCAGTCCAGTGCATAAAGAAAATCGGGTGATCGCTGACTGGGAACTGCCATGGCAAAACAATAGTTGGAATATGGCAGGCACGCAACAAATATCTCGCATAAAATGATTTCACCAGTCTCATGGTCGATGTAACCCAGCTTCTTGCCGGAGAAATCGATGAAAAGCTTGTCACCGGGTTCGTGGTCCAGTATCATGCTTCCATCGCGACGTGAGACCAATAATTGCTTTAGATGGAAACAGAACTGGGCATAGCTATATCCCTGTGGATGAGCTACTAAATACTCTTCCCACAAAAGTCTCCGGTTTACACCTATTCGTGATAGTTCTTTTTCAAAATAAGGAAGCCTTTCTTTTAGATACTCGAAACGCTCGTCCCGATAGGCGGGGTTCCCCGATCTGAGCATCAGCTCAAGAACTGGACCTTCCAGCTCCAGCATCCTTTCCAGAGATAGATTCAGGTCTGTTACCTTCTTTAGATAGGACTTTACCGTATTCTTGCTGATGGAAAGATGACGGGCTATTGTTTTAATGGGATGATTCTCCCTGTGCAATCGTATTAACTGTTTGATCTGACTCATGGGTCTTGATTTACCGGCCATTGGAATATATCGATTAGGTCTAGCCCAAATAAACCAAAAAACAGAAACCCATGAAAAATGAGTGCATAAGGGGTCAACATCGTCCAGAATAAAATGACCATATCTCGAAAGAGGGGTCAGCTTACTCCAGAATATCCATCTGGCAGATCTGAAAGTGTTGAGCACATTCGGTCTGTTGGGCCCCGGAAAAAAAAGCATCGAAACTACGTTGGAGGCGCTCCCAGCGTTCATTGCACGGACACCAAATGTCATGTTCCTCATTCTTGGCATGACACATTCTGCCCTGATCCAACAAGAAGGAGAACTCTATAGGGATATGCTTAAAGAATTGGTGGATCGATATCAGATCGCCGATCACGTGCGATTTGTCAATGAGTTTTTATCAACTGAAGACCTGCTATCGTACCTGCAGATTACTGATGTGTACCTTTTTACTTCAAAAGATCCCCTCCAGGCCGTCAGCGGTACTTTCTCCTATGCATTGAGCTCGGGCTGTCCTATCGTGTCAACGCCAATACCCCATGTAAGTGAAGTATTGAAAGAAGAAATGGGAATCATGATCGACTATGAAGCTCCCGGTCAGCTGTCGGATGCCGTCAACCATATATTGGAGGATTCGTCAAAACTTGAGAGGATACGCCATATCAATCTGCAAAAAACGGTGGCCACATCCTGGCAGAACGCCGCATTGGCACATGTCAATCTATTCGATGATCTTGTCGGCGAGCAGCGAAGGATAATATATGCTCTTCCACCGATCAATTTGGATCACATTCAGCGCATGACAACGGATATGGGGTTTGTTCAGTTTGCCAATATCAGTACGCCCGATATGCAAAGTGGGTATGCGCTGGACGATAATGCCCGTGCCTTAATCGCTATGTTGCACCACTATAGGATATTCGAATCATACAGCGATCTGGGCCTGATAAAGAAATACCTTCAATTTATCGCCCACTGTATACAAGATGACGGTACGTTTCTGAATTATGTGGACAAGAAAGGCCTTTTTACGGTTCAGAATAATCAAGAAAACCTGGAAGATGCCAATGGGCGGGCAGTATGGGCATTGGGCGAGGTCAACGGGATCTGCGATATACTGCCTGAAGAATTAACTGTGCTCGCAAATGAATTGTTGGAACGGACATCGGATCATTTCCTATCCTATCACTCGACTAGATCTATGGCCTTTACGATCAAAGGATTGAGCTTTCTGAAGGACAATCGCTATATTAATGTGCTGAAGACATTGGCAGACCGCTTAGTGGCCATGTACGATCACGAGAGTTCCACAGACTGGCAGTGGTATGAGTCCTACCTGACTTACGGAAACAGTGCTATTCCAGAATCATTGCTCGCGACCTACCAAGTTACGGGAAATAACATTTATAAAGAAGTTGCGTACAGATCGTTTGATTTTCTGCTTGGCAAGATTATGATAGGTGGCGAAATCCATGTCATATCCAATAAAGGTTGGGCACAGCGTGGAATTCCCGGAACAGATAGCAAGGGAGGCGAACAGCCTATCGATGTGGCCTATACAATCATTGCATTGGAACGGTTCTACAGAATTAGTCGGGAATATCGCTATAGAGAAATGATGCACTATTCCTTCGAATGGTTCTTGGGCCGGAACCATCTTGGACAGATCGTTTACAACCCTGTTACAGGAGGCTGCTTTGATGGACTCGAAGAGGAGACGGTCAATATCAACCAAGGTGCAGAATCAACCCTGAGTTACCTGATGGCAAGGCTTGTTATGGAGCCTTATGCATAATTGAGCTGCCACTTATTATTCAGCAAACATAATGTACTGAATGTCAATTAAAATCATTACCTTTAACTCGTGGGTCTGCAACTTATTTAACAACAATAAGCAGATCGGACATGAAATATAGCATGATTTATTATCCTGAATTATTTCAATTTGTCCTGTAAAAACCCCTTCTTTTTAAAGCAATTCACATTTTTTAAATCGCAAGAACAAATCTCTTGACGTCCTACGGGACAGGTTAAACAAGCTAATGGTCAATCGTAGAAAACGATTGGCAGGCGAAAATTAACAGTATAAAATTTACCCATCATGAGTAAAGATCAGAAAAAAGCAAAAAGTACGAAAGAGAAGACACAATCTTCTTACCAACAGGAAAAAGATTCGACTTCAAAGGAAACAACAACAAATGTGTTTAGTAAGAAAAAGAAATAGGCCTTTATATGAGCCTGCTAGTATCATTTATATTACCATTAACAATTCCACATGGCTCCAGTAATCAAATTTAGCAATGAAGATACATTCTTTTCAAAATCGCTCAGAGCAAAGATAAACGAATATTTTAAAGTGAGTGGCAAATCTAAAACAGGTGATTGGCGGATCGGTTTAAAGGCGGCCATCCTTTTTCTCTCACTTATCTGCATTTATACAATTCTGGTATTTGTGAAGCCATATTGGCCGATCGGTATCCTATTGTGTTTGCTCTTGGGAGTCAATCTCGCAGCAATCGGCTTTAATATCATGCACGATGCAGGACACAATTCTTTATCTCGCAATAAGAAGATCAACTCCCTGCTATCGTACTCGCTAAACCTTGTTGGGGGCAATATATACCTTTGGAAACTGAAGCATAATATCGCACACCACACGTACACCAATATTGAGGGAGAGGATCATGATATTGAGATCAAGTTTATGAGGGTTCACCGCGATCAACCACTCAAGCGCTATCACAAGTATCAAAGATATTACTTTATCTTCCTGTATGGTATATCTTACCTCGCGTGGGTTTTCTTTCAGGACTATGAAAAGTACTTCCGGCAAAAGCTTGGTAAAAACTCCGAAAGATTTGCTTTCCCCCTTAAAGAGAAAGTTATTTTTTGGATAAGCAAAGTTTTCCATCTAGGTATATTTATAGTCACACCTTTTATTGTTGTAGGATGGTTGTCGACCCTGATCGGGCTGTTATTGGCCGGGGTAGTCTGCGGGATCTGTCTGGCTACCGTATTCCAGCTTGCCCATGTGGTCGAAGAAACAGAATTTAAGTCGATAGCTACCGACAAGCTTGAGGAAGAATGGATGATACATCAGGTTCATTCGACAGCTAATTTCGCGACTAAGGATAAGGTGTTGACATGGTTGCTCGGAGGACTGAATTTCCAGTTAGAGCACCATCTTTTCCCCAAGATCTGCCATGTGCATTATCCTGCTATCAACGAGATCGTAAAAGAGGCCTGTAGAGAGCTCGGAATCAAGAGCGTTGAGTACGGAACATTCGGGGAGGCATTCAAGTCCCATGTCCGGGTAATCCGGAGTATGTCGCGATAGCTCTCGTTTGATGTTTGGAATCGTTATAAATGCTTTCCGATGTACGAACCGTAATGCTCGGTACGAAATTTTTACCTTTCAGTTTGTAGACTTTCGAACCGCTCGCAAACTGGTGCTCAAATACTTCGTCGAACCAATGCTTCAAAATAGCAGGCTTACTGTACCAATAAATTGGATACTGAAAAACAATCGCCTGATGTCTTAATAGTACTTCGTGCTCTACTTTTTTGTTAATCTTGTAATCGGGATATAGGTTATGAATATCCCCGATTTCTAAATCCAAAATGCTTTTTTGTAATTCTTCGATAATCATTCTGTTTGCAAAAGGGTTAGCAAATGTTGTGGATGTGCCATTATAATTAATGCCATAATTTCTGTTTTTTTAGGATTTAAAATATCATACTATAATAGCTTTAGTTGCAAAACTTATTTGAGTTAATTACGTTTCCAATAGCTAACAAAATAGATAGGTTTAAAAGATTTTATTAGGTCTTGATGCTACAATCTATACGAATAAAAATCTCTATATAGTTCCATTTTTTGCTATCTACAACACGGTTTCCGTGAAGGATCAGGTTTTCTGTAATTGTGCCTTTCAATTCGGTGATCAAGTTAGGGTAAAATCAAAGCTACTGATAATGAAAGAAAGGGAATTGCCAAATGGCAAGATCTCAATTTTTTATAAAATGATTTTAGAGCTAGAGTTTGTTTAGAATACCCCTAACAAAGGTGAAATATTTGTAGAAGATTGAATCGATAGGGGAGAACCTCAGAGGGTAATGCAATAAGAATTAGAAATCCTAAATCATATCCAAATCTTGTTATTCTCCAATCCTTTCCTTCTTGGCTCAACTCTATTACGTTCATTTACGAACAACAAAATGTCCGATAATGGACAGCAACTTAACCGAAACAAACCATAAGCGTTTGAAATACAAATCATTAAACTATTGGCAGATAAATTGTTTTTTGATTTTAGTTTAAAGAATATTTTGAGGAGATGACTTTTTGGTCAACTTCCTGTTAATTAAAACATTCGTTATATTCCAATTATTATTCAAAAATAGCATCAGGCATTTAAAGAGAAATAAGCTCTTTACTTTCTTAAACATTCTTGGTTTGACTATAGGAATTAGTTCCTGTTGGGTGATATTTAAGTTTGTGAATTATGAACTGAGGTATGAAAGCGGACTTCCTAATAAGGAAAATATCTATAGAATAGTTAGTCGAATAAATTTCGGTAAGCAGGAGGAAGACACATGGAATGGAGGTGCTTCACGGCCCATTTTCTTTGCTCTTCGAGATGATGTGCGATCATTAGAACGTGCAGTTCCAGTATATAAATTCTATACAGAGTTGGTGACCATACCTGATAGTAAAGGTCAAGCTAAACGAGTGGAGGAGTTGGAATACGAAAATCAGATCATACAAACGGAGAACTCCTATTTTGATATGATTGGTTACAAGTGGTTGGCTGGAAATAAAAACGGGGCATTATCTTCACCTAGTCAGGTCGTACTAACGGAGGATAGGGCAAAATTTTATTTTCCAAACATGGATTATAATGACATAATCGGGAAGACTCTAATATATTCGGATACTATCCAAAAAACAGTCTCAGGTGTTGTAGCAGCATTGGATTACCCGTCAGAATTTAATGGTGAGGTATTTATTTTATTACAAAAAAGAGAACAGGACAATAATATAGGTGAGTGGACCAATACCAATTCATCAGATCGGTTTTATTTTCAAGCAATTGGTCAGAAACAAGCTGATGATGCTTTTAATCAGATCAATAATATTGTAGAAAAAAATATCAAGAGTTTCTACAAGAGGTAAAGCCTATTATACATGGTCAAGAAAATTAGAATTATTGCCATTAAAAGAATCCCATTTTTCAACTTACATCGATGAAGCAAATATCCAGAAAACTAGTAAAAACGTATTGTATGGGTTAACTGCTGTTTCAATATTCCTATTGGTTTTAGCTTGCATAAACTATATCAATCTGACTACTGCCCAAATACCGCAACGTTCGAAAGAGATCGGGATTCGAAAAACACTAGGGAGTTCAAAAAACAGCATCATTCTTCAAATGATGATGGAAACTAGCACCATCATAACTATTGCTTTGCTTGCCAGCTATTTTGTTTCAAAATTAGGATTAGGACTATTGGGAGATTTAATTAGTCAAGGAGCAAAAGAATTTAACAGTCCAATTATCTTTGGAGGTTTTATTCTTATGGTATTACTCTTTACTTTGATTACAGCAGGACTTTACCCTTCCTGGCTGATCACTAAAGTCAATGCTATCGATATATTCAGAAGCAAGGGCAGTTTGAATTCTGAAAAAGGCGGTTTTAATCTTAGAAAGGCATTGATTGTCTTTCAATTTATCATTGCACAAGTATTTATCGTGGCGGCGATTATTATAGGGCAGCAATTACAATACACCATTAAAAAAGATTTAGGTTTTAATAAAGATGCGGTAGTCATTGTGGCCATTCCATACCGGTTATTTAGTATGGAGAATTTTGACAGTAAGAAACAAACATTGGCCACAGAACTCAGAAAGTTATCAGGTGTAAAACAAATGACCCTAGGTAATCCACCATTATCAAATAGGGTTAGTTCATCTGCAATGCCATTGAAGTTTAGTGAAAATTCTGAGACTATCATACCTCAGGTTTTTAGGAAATCTGTGGATTCTGAATACGTAAAGTTTTATGATTTAAAACTATTGGCAGGAAAAAACTTAAGTGCATCGGACACAACGAACTCCTACATTATCAATGAATCTGCTATGCATGCTTTTGGCTTCAAAAAACCTGAGGATGCAATAGGTCAGATCATTGGGCAAAAAGGCCAGGATTTTCCAATCGTTGGTGTGATTCAAGACTTTCATGCCCGTGATTTTTATCAGAAAATAGAACCATTAGCATTAATGAGTGAAAAATGGAATAAGAGCACTTTTAATATTCGTTTAACAAACTCTGACAGTAAAAATGTTCGCCAAACGATTGAAAGCATTAAATCTAAATGGTCAGAATTCTTTCCGGTAGAAAAGTTTGATTACAAATTCTACGATGAAACCATTTTAGACCTTTATAAAAAAGAAGAGCAGCTTCAGAAAATCACAAATATCAGTACAGCAATTGCTATCCTATTAAGCTGTTTAGGACTTTTTGGCCTAGCAACAATAACTGCATTTCAAAGGACTAAGGAGATTGGCATTCGGAAAGTTTTGGGTGCATCAATTTCAGGTATTGTTGGCCCTCTTTCAAAAGATTTTGTGAAAATGGTTTTGATTGCGATCCTGATCGCTTCACCAGTTGTTTGGTGGGCATGCAATAAGTGGTTAGAAGATTTTATTTACCGAATAGAGATTTCTTGGTTTCTTTTTTTGTTTGGCGGATTAATTGCAATTGCCGCTGCTATAATCACAGTGAGCTATCAGGCAATCAAAGCCGCAAGAGTAAATTCGGTGGATAGCTTGAGGGATGAGTGATGATGCAAGTACAAAGGCCTTGAATGGATATGAAATATGATATTTGAGAGAGGGAAAGGGTTTATGGCCATAGACATAACTCATTAAGACTTATTTCTTCCGTTGATTGTTGCTATTTACAAATATTTATGATTCTTAGAAATTCTAGTAAGAAAATAGTCACAAATACGTCACAGCTGTAAATTTTAAATAATAAAAAGAAGTTCATAAATTGTTATAGTAAACAGGAAACAAAGATTTTTAACTTTGTTGACGAACGCTGACCTGTGTACTCAAAATCTGTGGGTCCATGATAAACAAAATTGCCAAAATTGCACTTGCTTTCGATTCCTGTTGAATGTTGTATTAAAAGATGGTGAAAACGGCACAAAAACATTCACGGAAAAAAAGTAGAAAATAAACAGTATATATCTCGAAAACTCACAAATCAACTCATACAATTTTTTGACCCAAAGTGTCTTCCATTTTTTAACATTTTTCCCTATACGGCCTAGTTTTATGATCATGGCAAAATAAAATTGCATTTATTATTTTTTTGTTTCATTATTATATCGTAATATTGCAATATAATAATTTAAAAATGGGAGCAACAAAGACAGATCATTTTACGGACCGCCAAAACCAGATTGCGGTTATTGCTAAAGCATTGGGCCATCCTGCAAGGGTTGCTATTATAGAATATCTGCTAAAAGTCAATACCTGTATCACCGGAGATATTGTCAATGAGCTGCCACTAGCACAGCCAACCGTATCACAGCATTTGAGAGAATTAAAAAATGCGGGATTAATACAAGGGAGCATTGAGGGAACATCTGTATGCTACTGTATTGACGAAAATACTTTCAATATATTGAAAGAGTATTTTTCAAAAATAATTTCTACAGTAACCAATCAAAAATGTTGTTAATGATGGAAACTGCTTTCATTGTATCTTCGGTATTCCTGATCAGCTATTCATTATTGGCAGTATTTGATGGTGTATTTTTGCATCTTTACAAATATCGCCTCTATGAACATAAGGAAAGCCGTTTTGAACATCTTATTCATACGATGCGGGCCTTTTTATTTACAGGTATACTTGTCTCTTTATTTATAAATATCGAAAACAACAACCTGTTTGTATTCGGATGCCTTTTGATTGTTGCGGATATCATTACATTGGTGTTGGATGCTTATGTGGAAAAAGACAGCAGACAATGTATGGGTGGACTTCCCCGTTGGGAATATATTATCCATCTGCTGGTGAACGGCTTACATTTTGCCGCTATTGCCATATTTTTAGTGATCAAACTCGATTTTCAATCTAGCGGTATATCGTTAGTAAATAAGTTTAGCCATAGCGCAGGCTATGATACTTTCCAAATTATAGCTAAAAATCTACTGCCGGGAGCGATTATCATAAGCCTCTTACATGTGCTGCTTTACATTCCCAGATTCAGTAAGTATTTTAATAAATTACAGCTAAAGTGCTGTTAAAAAATTTGCTTGAATTTATCGCAATATTGCATTATAACTATAAAATATAAAACAATGAAATTATCAGAAATCAAAGAAATCCTTCCAACATTGAAGAATGTTGAATTTCAATTAGAAAACGGAACATTTGTACCAGAGCATTTCCATGTGACCGAAGTCGGCCAGATCAATAAAAGATTCATTGACTGTGGTGGTGTAATACGTGATGAAAAGGCCGTGAACTTTCAGCTATGGAACGCCGATGATTATGAACACCGATTAAAACCCGGAAAATTATTACATATTATCAGCCTTTCGGAGGAAAAATTAGGCATGCAAGATGCCGAGATCGAAGTGGAATATCAAAGTGACACAATTGGGAAATATGATCTGGAATTCAATGGCAAAACTTTTATATTGAAAAGTAAGACTACTGCCTGTCTTGCACAGGATGCATGCGGGATACCTTCCGAAAAGCAAAAGATAAATCTTTCTGTAGTTACAGGTACTGAAAATAATTCGTGTACACCGGGTGGAGGATGTTGCTAATTCGCTGTAGAATGTCAGATGTCTTTTAAATAACATGTATTAAAGCTAAATCAATGGATGAGATCTTTGATGTTATTGTTATTGGCGGAGGCCAAAGTGCGCTAGCATGTGGATATTATCTAAGGCGGGCAAAACTGAAATATCTTATACTGGATAAACAGGATATTCCTGGTGGTGCCTGGCTCCATAGCTGGGATAGCCTGACCCTATTTTCTCCAGCAGATTACAGCTCTTTACCGGGATGGCTGATGCCAAAATCTGAGCATCGGTTTCCGCTCAGACAAGAAGCAATTTACTATTTGCGTAAGTACGAAGAGCATTATCAACTGAATGTGAGGAGGGGTGTTGAAGTTGTTGAAATTAAAAAGGATGGGATTGTTTTTAAGGTCCTTACCCATCAGGGGGCTTTAAAAGCTAAAACAGTTATTTCGGCAACTGGGACATGGGGCAATCCGGCTATTCCAAAGCTAGCAGGAATAGAAGATTTTAAGGGGCTTCAAATTCATTCAGGAAAGTATAAAAATCCAAAAGACTTTACTGGACGGAAAACGCTGGTGGTAGGCGAAGGTAACTCCGGTGCCCAGATTGTCGCAGAGGTCTCAAAAGTTACCGCTGTAAAATGGTCAACCAAAAAGGAACCTGAATTTTTGCCTGATGAAGTAGACGGATATTATCTGTTTAACGTAGCCTCGGCGCGATACAAGGCCGAAAAAGAAGGCAAACCCTTCGATGCATCACAGTATAATCTAGGAAATATCGTCATGGTTCCATCTGTTAAAGAGGCCCAAAGCAGAGGCGTATTAGTGTCAAGCGGCACATTCGATAAGTTATATGATAAGGGGGTGATTTGGCATAGTGGGGACAAGGAGGAATTTGATGCTATTATTTGGTGTACAGGATTCGGTTATGATACTTCTTATCTGAAATCATTGATACACATAGACGAAAAGGGCGTTGCAAAGACCAGTGAAAGTAAATCATTAGAAATGCCCGGATTGTGGCTCGTCGGATACGGCAATTGGACCGGTTATGCATCCGCCACAATCATAGGTGTAAATAAAACAGCAAAACAAACAATACTTGAGATTGAAGAATTTTTAAAAAATAGTAACTAATATAATATGAAAATTGCATTATTCAGCGATATACACGCCAATTTACCCGCTTTGTAAGCTTTCTTTGAAGATGTCGATAAAAGAAATCCAGATAGTATCTATTGTTTGGGTGACCTGGTAGGTTACAATAATGGCCAAACGAAGTGATTAACGAAATCCGTAAGCGGAAAATTCCAACCATTGCAGGAAATTACGACTTCGGTATCGGACGTATGAGCAATGAATGTGGCTGTGCCTATAAAACCAATAGTGAAAAAGACAATGGCAATATCTCCAATTCTTTTACAAATTCTATCATGAAGGACGACGAACGTGCCTATTTGCGCACGCTCCCTGCCCACATCAAAGTTGAGTTTCAGTTGAATGAAGATAAACTCAATTTGCTTCTGGTGCATGGCAGCCCAAGAAAGATTAATGAATATCTTTTTGAAGACTGTGAGGAAAAGAGTATGCTCAGGATTATGGAGCAGGCTGATGCAGATATTATGTGTTTCGGCCATACGCACAAACCTTACCACCGCATTTTAAATTCTGGATCCGAAGACCAGGCTCATTATCGTCATGCGGTCAATATCGGTTCGGTTGGTAAGCCCAAGGATACTGATGTCCGCGGTGCTTATGTCATGCTGACCATCAATGAAAACAGCTCTATACTGAACAAAGAAAGTATTGGTGTCGAGTTTATATGATTTGATTATGACGTTGGAAAAGCAGCTAAGGCAGTAGAAGAAAGCCCCCTGCCCAATGAATATGCAGAAAATCTAAGAAGAGGCTATTAATCTTAATCCATAAAAATGAACCACAAAATTATAACGACCATTGAGTCTATTTTAACAAATAGTATTTCAGAAGAAAGAAAAACAGTTTTACAGCCCCTGGCAGACTACATACAGAGGAAGGTAAGAGAGAACCAGACAATCCGGTTAAATTTCATCTGTACGCATAACAGCCGCCGGAGCCATTTATCACAGATCTGGGCCCAGACAATGGCCTATCATTTTGGAATTACTAATGTGTTTTGCTATTCAGGTGGTACTGAGGCAACAGCAATGTTTCCCAAAGTGGCAGAAACATTGAGCGATCAGGGGTTTCAGATTCAGAAGCTCAGCGGAACAGAAAACCCTGTCTATGCAATTAAATATGCCGAAAATGAGGCCGCGGTTATCTGCTTTTCCAAAGAGTATAACAGCGAATTTAATCCAAAAAATGAATTCGGTGCCATTATGACCTGTAACAATGCAGATGAAGGCTGTCCTTTGGTTTTCGGAGCAGAGGCAAGATTCCCGATAAAATACGATGATCCTAAAGTCTCAGATAACACTCCACAGCAAACAGAGGTGTACGCAGTAAGAAGCTTACAGATTGCAGCAGAAATGTTTTATGTTTTTTCACTGGTAAACAAATAGCATGGAAATAACAGCAATCGGTAAGGAGCATTATTCGAATATCTCCAGAATATACAAAGAAGGCATTGAAACAGGCCATGCCACTTTTGAAACAACAGCCCCAGCGTGGGAAGATTGGGATAAAAGTAAACTAAAACACAGCAGGTTTGCAGCAGTAGTTGATGGTATCATCGTTGGCTGGGCAGCCCTTTCGGCAGTGAGCGACCGTTGCGTTTACGGAGGTGTTGCAGAAGTAAGTATTTACGTTACTAATTCTCATAAAGGAAAGGGAGTCGGAAAGACTTTGATGGCCAAGCTAATTGAAGAAAGCGAAGCTTATGGAATTTGGATGCTTCAAAGTGGAATGTTTCCTGAAAATGAAGGAACAGTAGCGCTTCATCAGCGCTATGGTTTTAGAATAGTCGGTTTCCGTGAAAAAATAGGAAAACTGGGAGACACCTGGCGCGACACGATCATTATGGAAAGAAGAAGTAAAACAATAGGAATAAATTAAAATAATATGCAGCCAAAATTAAAATTTCTCGACAGATACTTAACACTTTGGATATTTCTCGCTATGGCAGTTGGCGTAGGCCTGGGCTTTTTATTTCCCGGCACTTCAAAAGTAATGGATTCACTATCTATAGGTACAACTAACATTCCATTAGCCATTGGACTAATCTTAATGATGTACCCGCCACTCGCTAAAGTTGATTATTCCCTTTTACCTACTGCTTTTAGGGATAAAAAGGTAATCAGTCTATCTCTATTATTGAATTGGGTCATAGGCCCTATTTTAATGTTTATCCTTGCCATTTTGTTTTTAAGAGATGAGCCGGATTATATGATCGGATTAATTCTTATTGGTTTGGCCAGATGTATTGCAATGGTGATTGTATGGAATGATCTCGCTAAAGGAAACCGTGAATACGCAGCCTTATTAGTCGCCTTAAACAGTATCTTTCAGGTATTTACTTATAGCTTCTTTGTATGGTTATTTATCAATGTACTGCCAGGTAAATTAGGACTAGCCAACTTCGATGTCAGTGTTTCAATGAAGGATGTCACAGAAAGTGTATTGATTTATTTGGGTATTCCTTTTCTTGCGGGCTTTTTGAGCCGATATATCTTAGTGAAGTCAAACGGGATAGAATGGTACAATAGAAAGTTTATTCCCACAATATCACCCATAACATTGTATGCCCTATTGTTCACGATTGTCTTAATGTTTAGCCTCAAGGGTGAAAAAATAGTGGAACTGCCGATGGATGTAGTAAAAGTAGCGATACCACTGATAATATATTTCGTACTGATGTTTTTTGTGAGTTTCTTTGTAAACAGATCAATGAAGGTTCCCTACGATAAAAATGCATCCATTGCATTTACGGCTACTGGAAACAATTTTGAGCTGGCAATTGCTGTCGCCATTGCTGTATTTGGCATCAATTCTCCTCAGGCATTTGTTGGTGTTATTGGTCCCTTAGTCGAGGTTCCTGTTTTAATACTTTTGGTTCGGGCCAGCCTTTGGTTAAAGAAAAAATACTATACCTAGAACATTCGGGGGCATAGTTTTAGTTCGATCACCTGAAATAATTTTGTGTCCCTGTTGTTCTATTACCTATGATTAAAAAAAGGCTTATTCCCCCTTATTTTTAATCAATTAATTCAACATAATTTAATAAATTTGCGCAATGAGGTATTTATCGTTCATCATGGCAATAATGGTCTTGGTCTTATCGGCCTCATCTTGCTTTATTGAGGATAAATGTCTTGAACAAACATGCATGTCAACAGAAGATCAACACCAAAATGACGATGATTGTGGAATGTCCTGTTGTTCTCCTTTTTCCAAGTGCAATACCTGTACAGGCTTTGTTGTAACTTCTTTTTGTTTTTCATTAGTTTCGCCCGGAAAATTACAGATAATAAAATTGGGTTCATTATCTGCTCCGACGATTTTAGATTTTCCCTACTCTACTTGGCATCCGCCACAGTTAGCTTAATATACCGTGCTCTGCACAAAAAGGTAGGAACAGCACTTTCCAACTATATTTCTCCTTTACAATAATATTAAGCATATTTCATGAAAAATATATTCATCGTGTCATTATTCATGACATTCAATCTTTGTGGTTACGCCCAAAGTATTTTTAAGGCCGTAGTTAAAGACGGTGAACACAAGGAAGTTTTAATTGGCGTTACTTCGGAGGTAGTAGGAACCGAAATTGCGGCAACTTCAGATCAAAGTGGGAAAATTACGTTGATCGATATTCCCGATGGATCGCAAACTATAAAGTTCAGCTATGTTGGTTTTAATGAGCGTATTGATACATTTCAATTTCCGTTAGAGGACACAAGCTTTATTGAGATCTTACTGGAGGAAGCCAGCGAAAAGTTGGAGGAAGTCGTAATTTCATCTACAAGAAGTACGAGGACCATACAAAATACGCCGACCCGTATTGAGGTTATCGGAAGTGAGGAACTGGACGAAAAGGGCAATATGAAAGCGGGGGATATCCGCATGCTTTTGAGTGAAAGCACAGGTATTCACGTACAAACAACTTCACCCATCAGTGCCAACGCAAGTATTCGTATTCAAGGGCTCGACGGACGATATACACAAATTTTAAAAGACGGCTTCCCTCTTTATTCGGGTGCTTCAAGCGGATTGGGCTTGTTGCAAATTCCACCGCTTGACTTAAAGCAGGTCGAAGTTATCAAAGGTTCAACCTCTACCTTATATGGTGGCGGCGCAATAGCAGGTTTGGTAAATCTCATATCCAAAACACCAACGGAAGAACGGGATATGCGTTTTCACTTAAACGGTACGTCGGGCAGAGGATTGGACATTAACGGTTTTTATGGACAGAAGTTTAAGAAGATTGGAACAACCATTTTCGCTTCGCATAATCGCAACGGGTCTTATGATCCCGCAAAAATAGGACTTTCGGCAATCCCTAAGTTTGAAAGGTATGTACTGAACCCTAAGTTATTTGTTTACTTCAATGATAAAACAAAAATGAACTTTGGTATTAATACCACCATTGAAAACCGCTTTGGTGGCGATTTGCTTTACATCAAAGGAAACGGAGATAACATCCATCAATATTTTGAAGAAAACAAAACACAGCGTTATTCTACTCAATTTGTTTTTGACCATACTGTAAACGAAAACAGTTCTGTAAAATTAAAAAACAGCGTAAGTTATTTTAACCGGAATACGGCTATTCCGAATTACGAATTTGAGGGAACGCAAACCGCTACTTTTACGGAAGCAAGCTATAGCCACTGCAAAGAAAAATCAGAGTGGGTAACAGGCTTTAATATTTGGACGGACAATTTTAAAGAAAAACAGATTACCCCATTTCCGTTGAGGGATTATAACCAAACCACATTCGGGGCTTTCGTTCAAAATTCTTTTAAGGTCACGGATTGGCTTCAATTGGAAACGGGCTTAAGGGCAGACTATGTTATAGATTATGGCGCTGTGTTCTTACCAAGAGTATCGGCATTGTTTAAGATTGCAAACGGATTGACTTCACGTGTCGGTGGTGGATTTGGCTACAAGACGCCAACCATTTTTACAGAAGAAATTGAACGCATACAATATCGCAAAGCAATGCCAATTGACGACGAGATCAATAAATTGGAAAAAAGTTATGGAGCAAATGCAGACATCAATTACCGCACTAATATTGGCGAGGATTGGACTTTCAGCATAAATCAATTGTTTTTTTATACTTATCTGGATAATCCTCTGTTGCTTCAAAATGCATTGCCAGATCTTTATCAGTTCGTCAATTCACCGGGTTACATCCATACAAAAGGGACCGAAACAAACGTAAAGATCGGCTATGATGATTTAAAGATGTTCTTGGGCTATACTTTTACCGATACACGTTTGCTTGAAAACGGAAGAAATACAGATAATCCTCTGACACCAAAACACCGAATCAACTCTGTTTTGATGTATGAAGTAGAGGATAAATGGAAGATTGGCTTGGAAGCTTATTATTTCAGTCCCCAAATACTGAACGGCGGAACAACCGGAAAGGACTATTGGACCTGTGGCTTTATGGCTGAAAAGATCTGGGAACGGTTCTCCCTGTATCTTAATTTTGAGAACTTCTTTGACACAAGGCAGACACGTTTTGATACTATTTATACTGGTACAATTACAAATCCTGTCTTTAATGACATTTACGCAACATTGGACGGATTCGTGATCAACGGCGGTATAAAAGTTAAACTTTAAACTGATGAATAAAACAATATTTAATATCACTAAAATGGACTGCCCGAGCGAGGAGCAGTTAATCCGTATGAAGTTGCAGAACTTCGACATGGTAAAATCATTGGAATTTGATATTCCAAACAGAAAATTGAGTGTTTTTCACAATGGAGGCCCGGAACCTGTTTTCTCGGCTTTGGAAACCCTAAACCTGAATACCACATTGATTTCAACCGAGGAAACTGATGTAGTTAATGAAATAGATACTGGCAATAACCAACGGAAGCTATTATTCACAGTATTGGTTATTAATTTTCTCTTCTTTGGATTAGAAATGCTGTTCGGTATTTTTTCCAACTCAATGGGATTGATAGCAGATAGTCTGGATATGCTTGCAGATAGCATAGTTTATGCATTGGCTTTGTTTGCAGTTGGTGGCACGATTGTACGAAAAAACAACATTGCTAAATTTGCTGGTTACTTTCAAATCGTTTTAGCAGTTATCGGCTTTGTAGAAGTAGTCAGGCGTTTTGTTGGTTTGGGAGAAATGCCCGATTTTAAAACCATGATTATTGTTTCTGTGTTAGCACTGATGGCTAACGTACTTTGTCTTTATTTATTACAAAAGAATAAAAGCAAAGAAGCACATATGCAAGCGTCTATGATTTTTACGTCAAATGATGTAATAATAAACTCGGGAGTTATTGTCGCGGGATTATTAGTTAATTGGCTGGATTCAGGGTATCCTGACTTGATTATTGGTGCAATTGTATTTGTTATCGTAGCCAGAGGAGCATATCGTATTTTAAATATCGCGAAATAAATTTGTAAACTTCAGACGCAAATACTGACGAAAGATCTTTAGCGATATTCTCTTCAGAACTCAAGAGTTGGTAACAATAGAATATTAAACTATCTGAAAACCGTCACAAATAAGTCACAGCGCTAAATTTTGATTACTGAAAAAAAACACATAAATTACTCTAGCAAGCAGGAAACAAAGATTTTTAACCTTGTTGACGAATGCAGACCTATAGGCTCTTAATCTGTGGGTCCTGAGTTCGAGCCTCAGCGGGGTCACCTCTTGGGACAAGTCTGAAAACAACAGATTTGTCCCATTTTTTGTGCCTTGTAATTTATTGATATTCTGATAGATATACGTTGGCACTGAAATTGTTTTCGGAGTTCGATGTTGTGTTTTGCAAAATGACAGAAATTTGGGGAACATCGAACCCGCTTTTACTTGTTTTTTCTTAAATCATTGTTTATCAGCTATTTAACTATTCTTATTAAAAAGTAGGCATGCTATCCGTTTCATTTTCACGGGCAAAGGTAAATCAGTGTTTTTGCGCTTTACAAGGTCAAGCCTTCGGTTTGCTAAAAAATCTCCAACCTACGAATAGTATTTTTCAGTCAAAACCTTGTATCAGCTAAACACTGACCGTTTCAGCCCATGAAACGAAACATAGCATACTCCGACCTTTGAACGAATAAATAAGCAATTAAGGTAGTGATAGAGAAACAAAACAGCACCTCCTCTCATTACCGAATAAATAAAAAGAGGTTAATAAGGTCAGACAGATATATTGAAAGCCGTCATGCCCTCCTGCAATCTTGTTTTCTATCTTTCAAGACAGCTATAAGGTTAGAACGCAGGTAATCTCAACTACAGATCCCAAACAAATATCATTCATTTCTCTACAATACTTTCTGTTCATCAGAACATAGCAAGTTATGTTTTGAGATGCTCGAAATAAATTCCGCACCTCAAAATGTTCACCTGAACATAGCAAGTTGTGTTTTGAGGCACTCGAAACTCATTCCGTGCCTCAACTACTTGCCTTTACCGGTGATAATAACACCCTCCGAAGTCGGTCGTATAACTATTGTAGAATTTATTAAACCAAACTTTACTTCCCGTTCTGCTCGTCCATTCTCCGTATAAGTTCCTCCCGAAGTGCATCAAGGAATTTAGTGCGGTTCATCTTTCGGTTTCTCAACTCCAAATAGGTCTGATAGAAATTGCCCAAATCAATGTCAAAGGCACTTTCAAAATATTGGGCTACTACTCTTATGTCGTTGTTCCCATTATCGAATACACCTTGATAATGCAGAGCATAAACCAGTTCAATCAACGCCACCTTGCTACCCGTCCATTTCAGTTTTTTCGGAGTTTTCGATTTGTCTATTTGGAATTTGTTATATAACTGGTCTTCGATATAAACCTGTATCAAATCATTGGCTATTATCTTGGCGACCTTGTAATCATGTGAAGTGGAAAAGGTGTGGTCTGACTAAAAATAATAGGTGTCCAACCACAGCTTTATATCATGCTTGCCCCGAACAAAAAAACTTTCGTCAAGAAAGGAATTATTGCTACGGTAATACTTGTAAAAATCAATGTTGTTGTCAAAGAACCTCTTTAGCTTTTTCAGTTCTTTGTTGAGGTATTTCCTAATAGGCTTTGCGCCATAGGGTTTCTTTGTTTCGATTTTGTAGATAGCATTGTAGTAAATGAGTTTGGCAACAATGGCAGGTTTTTGATATTTGAAAAACCGGATTTCTTCATCAGTATTCTTAAACCCTCTTTTCAAAACATACCCTTTAAGTTCGGACAGGCAATCGAGAATATGATGTATTATAGCTTCTATCCGTTGTACGGAGCAATCGGCTTCAATTGCTAATTCGTTGATTGAAGCATCCAAGTTACATAATGTTTAATTGTAAAAATTATCCATTTAGATTATACTAAATTCTGTTTGTTAGTATTAAACACCTCTATGTGTCAATCCCAAATCCCATTAATTTCTGTCAATATAACTGGTTCTTCGCCCGTTATAAGGATTGTATGTTCATGTTGTGCCATATAACCTCCTTTGTCACCAACCATTGTCCAACCGTCACCAAGCTCTATTGCATAAGAAGAATTTGTTGAAATAAAAGTTTCAATAGCTACCACCGAATTTTTTTTAAACCGTCTTTGGTCAAATCGGTTTCTATAATTCATTAACTCATCTGGGTATTCGTGTAAACTTTTACCCACACCGTGTCCACCAAGATTTTTAATCACCTTAAAGCCTCTTTTTTTTGCTTCGGTTTCCATTATGTGTCCAATATCTGAAATTTTCACCCCACCTTTTATATTATAGATTGCCTTGTGTAAAATCTGTTTTGAAGCATCAATAAGTTCTTGGTGTTGGCGTACATCTTCCCCAAGTACAAACGAACCACCATTATCAGACCAAAACCCTTTAACTTCGGCTGAAACATCTATATTGATTAGGTCGCCCTCTTGCAATATTCTACTTTCAGATGGGATACCGTGACAAAATTCATTATTCACGCTGATACAAGTTGAAGCAGGGAAACCATAAGTAAGGTTTGGTGCAGACCTTGCCCCAAACTTTGCAAGTATTTTTGCTCCGTAATCGTTTAATTGCTTTGTGGACATTCCTAACTTGACATAGTTTCTCATTTCTTTCAAAGTGCAGGCAACTACCTCACTTGCCCTCTTAATTCCAATTAAATCTTCTTCTTTAGATATTAACATAGCTTTATTTACATTCATGCAATATTAGGGTTTAAATAAGGCTCGGAAAAGTAAAAATCGGACACTTAAATACTATATGAGGCAGTTTTCTTTATATATTTGTAGTTTGCTATGCCAATAATTTTTTTGCAAAATATTAAAATGTCAATGTCTACGAAATCAAAATTGATTACGGGGCAAGAGGTGCTATATAAGCAACTCAAAACAGAGAATATATTGGGAATACACGTCTTTTCTTGCAAGGATTTGAAGCCTAATCAGTCTTTATTCAATGATGGTTTGCCATCACTTATTTTCATGCCTCAAAAATCCGATATCGTTCAGCTAAGAGATAAAGGAGAAACGGTAAAATTCAACTCCGCTTGGGTTTGTTGTGGAGAGATTAAAAACATATATTGGGAAATGCCAAACGGTCTCGAATATATATTAGTTCTACGTTTCAAACCGTCTTCTTTTTATTCTTTATTTAATGTTAGCCCATCGGTTTTCCATTCCAACCCAATATGTAATTTGGAAGACATTGTAAGCGAAAATTGGATGCAGGCCTTTGATAAAATGTATGAAAAGAAAACAATATCCGAAAGGATTTTCTTTTTAGACAAAGCTCTTTCTTCATTTCAACCCAACGATTGTTTTCCCCATATATTAAGTATGGCTATTGAATATATCGAAGATAAAAAAGGAAATACTACTGTGTCAGAAGTACTTAATCAATTGGGCAAAAAGATCAATTCAAAATGGTTACATAGGAATTTTGTAAAGTATATTGGGATTTCCCCAAAAAGATATATTTTGCTCCAACGATTTATCTATACCTATGGGCAGTGTGAAAAAAGCAAATCAGAAGATTTATTTGATATAGCAATGCTTTCGGGGTATTATGACTACAACCATTTCTTTAAAGATTTTAAAAGGTATATCGGTATTGCACCATCTCAATATACTTGGGAATAAATAATTCCCAAGCATAGTATGAAAGATTACTCCTGCTGTATCAAATGCCGTAAATCGGGGTCATTATTGATACGTTCCATTTCGCTTTCCACGATATATATAACGTACGATTTTTATTGCATTAAATTTCCCAAAAAGAGTTCGAGTTTTGTACCGTAAGGTTCACATCTTGGGACAAGTCTAAAAATGATAGACTTGTCCCATTTTTTTACTTCCTAACTTGCTGTTATTCTGATAAATAGGGGCAATTGCAGAATTATAAAAAAAATAGAATTAGATTATTTTGATAATAGATTGGCTTTTGAAATGGGCTTGAAAGTTGTAGAATTATCTAGAAAAAATAATCAACATATCGCAATTGAGGTGATTAGGCTAAATCATACCGTTTTTCTTTATATCGACAACAGTCTTCCAATGGATAAACATAATTGGCTAAGAAGGAAAGCAAATGTCGCTAAACAATTTGAAGAAAGCTCGCTGATTGTAAAGAATGACCTAGAAAATGGAAATATAACCTTAGAACACACTTTTGCACTTGACGGAAAAGATTTTCTTGCAAAAGGTGGAGCGATACCAATTTTTGTTAAAGGTGCTGGAATGGTTGCAGTAATTACAGTTTCAGGGCTTCACGATGAAGAAGATCATAAAATAATTATTGACGCTTTAAAAGGGGAATATTTTTAAATACATACTTCCCACGCAAAAGTTCAATGGGATAATAGACTCCTATAGTCACCAGTATAGTTAAATCAATTTTCGTTCAATAGCTATTCTTACCAGTACAGCTGTATTTTTAGCATCTAGTTTTAATAATAGATTTTTTCGATAGCTTTTGATTGTTTCGGGGCTTAAGAAAATACGCTCTGCAATTTCTCCGTTAGTAAGCCCTTCGGCTACGAGTTTGAGCATTTCCCGTTCACGGTCGCTGAGCCATATGTGGTTTTCTTTAGGTCTGTTCATCAGCATGTCGATCTCGTGACAGAGAAATGTCTCTCCATTCGCTACAGCTTGTATGCCTGCCAGTACCTCTTCGGTCATCGCATTTTTGATTAAATAACCGGATGCTCCCTTATCGAGCATCTGTCGTACGATACTGTACTCGTTGTGTGTGGTCAGTGCGAGAATCTTGATATCAGGATTCAGCGTTTTTATTTCCTTGCATAGATCTACGCCACTGCTATCCGGTAGGCCCACGTCCATTAATAGGACATCGGGTTTCCAGAAATTGACGGAATGCCTACATTGCGCAGCGCTATGGGCCATACCTACAACTTGCGCGATACCTGAGTCGTTAATCAATCCCTGCAATCCGTCGGTCAGGATTTTATGGTCATCTACAATGGCTACCTTAATCATATCATGAAAGTTTTGTGAGATCAAGTTCGATATGGATTTCTGTACCTTGAGCCGAAGAATGGATTTCCATCTTTCCCTGAAATGCATCTACACGGCTTCGAATATTTTGAAGGCCCATTCCTTCGGATGTACCATCCGGTTTAAAGCCTTTTCCGTTGTCCTGTACGGTAAAGGATACACGGTCGGCTTCTTGAACCAGCTGTACATTGATCTGGGTCGCTTCGGCGTGTTTTAATACATTGTTGACCAACTCATGGATACAGCGATAAACCATTATTTCCATTTTTTCCGGCAGACGCGCCTCATTTCCGAAGTAATGGAACCGAGCTAATGGAATGGCCGCACAAAAATCAGATAGGGATACCTTAAGTCCAAAGCGCAACAAGGTCTCGGGCATCATATGGTGTGCCACACGGCGCAGCTCCTGTATAGAATCGTCGAGCATGCCTATCGCTTTCTGGAATCTCGATACATCCACCGATTCGAGCAGGGCATTTCCTTGTACTTGAGGCAGATTGAGTTTTACGGCCGATAGCATACTTCCCAGACCGTCGTGTAGATCACGAGCTAGGCGTGTACGCTCTGCGGCTTCGCCATCTAGGGTCGCTTGTACGGCTACCAATTGTTTTTCCTGTTCGAGCCGTTGCGTTTCTTTCTCAGCAAGCTTTTTCTTGCTTATCGCGAGTCGGTAGCGTATATACGCAAATGCGAGCGCGATCAGCAAAAGGAGCGCTGCTACAATCCCTAGCCAGATATATAATTGACGTTGTTTTTCCAATGCCTCTATTTTTAGTTCTTTCTTTTCGGTCTCGTATCTAACCTGGAGTTCGGATAGGGAGTTTTGATAAGACTTATTTGCGTACCTATCTAAAACCAACCGATAGCTCTTTAAGTATTGTTCAGCAAGTTCTGGACGCCCTAAATGTGCATTCGATACGAGAAGGTTCGCATAAGCATTCATCGCAACATTCGAATCTGTAGAATCTGTGTTAAGACTTTCCATCGCATTTTTGATCGATTGCTCATAATTTTTTAAATATAGATAGGTATTTGAAAGGTCTATCAATGCGTGCGAGGTCAGATCAGGAAATCCGAGCGCACGCGTTTTCTGTAGTGCCTCTTTGGCCATAGAAAGAGCCACTTCGGCATCACCATAGTAATAGTATATTCTTGAAAGCATCTGTAAAGCCGACGCCTCATTAAAGCTATTGCCTGTCGATTTACTGTTATGTAATGCTTTATGAGCGTAATTCAGCGCATCATCCTTTCCCTTGTCCTGATGTAAGGAAATATCACTTAACGAAATGTATATATTGGCCAGTGATGCCTGATTATTTTCTTTGATCGCCAATTGCTCCGCTTTATTAAAATACACTAGTGCTGGAGCATAGTTTTTTAAGATCTGGTAGATACCTCCTATATTGGAATATACACTGGAAAGCCCTTTTTTATCTCCTTCGGATTCCAATAGTTTTGCAGCTTTTAGATAACTTTCCAGTGATTTATCATATAGACTCTGTTCTTGGTATATGGCACCGTAAGTCACAGAGATAATGGCTTCAAATCGGCGGTCTTTCAGTTTCTGGGCTATTTCCAATCCCTTGTCTAGATAAAGAGCTGCCGTATCATATTTTGCAGCTCTAAAATAACTTCCCCCTAGATTCGTTTGCAGCTTGAGTATATTCTTTTCGTCATTATTTTTCTCGGCCAGTTCTAATCCCAACTTGCCGTAACGTGCCGATTTTTGAAAATCCAAATCCCTATAAGCAATGGTAAGTGAATTGTATATTTCAATCTGCTCGGTCTCATTATGACTTTTTTTCCGGAGTTCCCTTTCTAGGGAGTCAGTGGATTGTCCGTAGCTAACGACGGGCATGCATCCCTGTGTCAAGATCAAGAGCAAACAAATTGACCTGCCAATGAATTTAATTATATCTTCTTTTACCATATCTTTTTAATCATCAAGGTTTATCTAAGACAAAGATACATAACCCCTGCTGAATAAAAACCCCCTTTGGGGGGTATCGTAGGTGACGGATAGCGGCTAACTTTGACCTATGCAAACGTTGGTCTGCAATACAGGCTGACTTATATAGGACAAAAATTATAAACGAATACCATAAACTTATGGAAATGACAATTAAAAAAAGGGTAATAGGATTATGCTTGGTCATGATCACGCTACTAGCCTGCACAAAGTCTGCCGAGGATACAGACGAATTAGATGAGGAAAAAGGTTATGCTACGGGCAAGGTAACAGATTCTAAAGGAAATGCTATCTCGGAATCCAGGATACTTCTGGATAACACCGTCCTCTATGCATCGTATATACACAGTTCAAAAGATAAAAACGGCATCTACAAAATCAAAGTACAACCGGGATCCTGGCGAACTTTTGCGTATGTAGATAAAACATACAACGGACAAAAGTATACCATGTAACTTTGCCCTGATAAAACGGATTCTTATAGTGATGAAGGAGCTGTCCGCAATTTCACGTGGCAACTCGAAGGTGCTATGCCTTGGGAAGCCGGAGGTTATTATGGCGGAACAGTGATACTAACACATGATATTGGCTTTTATGAGGATGAAGAGGACATCGAACTTACGTGAACGCCGATGGGATCATTGATTGACGGTTCTTCAGGAAAGACATTAGTGCTGCGCTATGGTAAAGATAAGTGGGAACATCGCAATGAACTTTGGGACATTCCTATAGGTCGCTATAAGATAACAGCTAAACTAAAGAAAAATGGGACTGACGTTTCCTTAAAGATCGAAGACTGGTATAAGAGAGAAGGTCTTGTAGCCGAATTTCAAATGGATTTTATTCCCAAACCTGCAAACGGAGTGAATAATTCGGCATCCATCGTAATGGGATATTAACAAAATAATATAAACTTAAAAAGATAGAAAATGAAAACAACAATCAACAAAACAATATGGTTGCTTTTTATCGCAGCAACCCTGGCTTCCTGTTCAAAAGACGATGATATCAATCCTGAACCACAGGTCAACTCTTGCGAAATCATTAAGGTATCCGGAACCATTGATCAGCCAACGGTTTGGAAAGAAGGGTTTGTGTATGTAATCAATGGCTCCGATTTAAGGGTGAGATCTACATTGACCATTGAGCCGGGCGTAATAGTAAAGCTAAAAGATGCCCGTATCGAGGTGGCGGATGGTAAAATACTCGCGCAGGGAACGGCTGAAAAACGCATTGTCTTTACTTCACTGGCCGATGATCGTTATTGCGGAGATACTAACGGTGATGTTACTGCTACCAAGCCCGAAAAAGGCGATTGGGTGCAAATCTCTCTGGCTAACTCCAATGGAAGTAAGTTTCAGTATGTAGATATATTTTATGCCGGCAAAAGCAGCGGAGGAAATACAAAAGCCTTTAGTACAAGTACAAGTTCAGCTTCCTTTACTTTTGATTATTGTACAATAGCACATACGTTGTATCTGCCCGGAAGCGATTCTTATGCGTTTTACGGGGGCGCTGCCATGAAAGATGCCAGCGTAAGCAAGTTTACCAATAACGCATTGTACGATAATGGAAAACCTATTTATTTTTATGGTTTCTATCAGTTGGATCCGAGCAATATATTCCACAATCCTAAAGACCCTACGCAAACCAATTCCCATAACGGTATTTACTTGAACCTACTAAGCAGTAACGGTAGTGGTTTATCCGTAGACTGGAACAATGTGGAAGTGCCCTATGTCTATGAAAACGTTAGTGTGGTACAGATACATCCCACAGCTACGATCAATATCAAGCCTAATGTGGTTGTAAAATTTTCAGACCCTACAGGTGGGCTTCAATCCTATAATGGCAACGTCCATTTAGACCCCACAGCCATCTTGACATCCTACAAAGATGATGCACATGGTGGTGATACCAATGGAGACGGAAATACCACCACGCCATCTAATGGTGATTGGAAAGGTTTTCGTTTTACAAATGGAGGAACGGGAGCTTATTGGATAACCGGCCGGAATATCCGATATGCATCTAATTAATTTAGTAATTACAAACAAGAGTGTCACGTCCTCAGACGCTCTTGAGTATTTAACTGATTGAATTTAATTTTTAAACGTATAAAAAAATGAAAAAACTATTCTTTATCCTTTTTGCGGTTTTTATGACAATAACCGTCTATGGACAACAATTTCAAAAAGGGACTACCGCAATCAATGCCGGTATTGGACTGGGTACGGCTTTGGGTGGTCTCGGCAAGGCCCGTCCCGCTATTGCAATAGCGGTCGACCATGGGATGTGGGCTGTAGGACGACCGGGCGTCGTCAGTCTGGGCGGATATATCGGTAATACGGGGTATAAATACAATGACCTGGGTTATACGGCTAAATGGAATTATACCATTGTAGGCCTGAGAGGTGCTTATCACTACAATGGCCTGAGCGAAGTCCCATCGCTGGATGTATATGGAGGTGCGATGCTCGGTTATAATATTGCCAAATATTCGTCGGATAGCGGAGATGACTCATTTGCCAATACGTACGGAAGCGGACTGGGTTTTTCGGGCTTTATTGGCGGGAGATGGTTTTTTACAGAAAGCATAGGAACCTATGCAGAGCTAGGATACGGTGTTTCGATATTGAATGCAGGGATTACCTTTAAATTCTGATCAGAATCCTATTAAAAGACTCACTACTAATAGGTAGTGTTGTGCTTACATGGGCAAAATATGGAGAACCTCTTTTAGGGGGTTTTCCTTTATGAGCTCCTTTGAGTTTGCTTCCTTATGGATTATCTAATGAAGTGTGGATTCCCTATTTAGCTCCTTTTTTATTATCTTAGGTTTACCATCAATTGTAAACTTAGAAAAACATGTCACAAAAGGAACTCTCCCAGTTGTGGAGTAAGTGACTATTGACGCGGCCCGATCCCAGAGATGTGCGAAGACCATGCATCTGTCCGCCTATCCGAAAGGTATTGCATCTAGACCTGTTGAAGGGATGCACCTGATCCAATATCAGATGGCCGATATCATTCTCTTTGAGATAAAGGGGCGACCTCTAAACCTACATCTGATCGTCATTTTTGATAATTTAAAGTTTTCGATTTTTTGATGCATTCAATGGCTGTTTAGACTTAGGTTGATTGCTTGAATCTCTTTGATAGGGACTATCTTTCAATTGGCTCAATCGTCTCAAATCTTCCAGTAAAGAGTTCGAGTTCTGTACCAGTAAGTTCACAAAAAAGCTTCTCTTTTCCTAGAGAAGCTTTTTTTATACCTTTTACATTATTCCATAAACTCCTTCGTACAGCTATTATATACTTGTTTTACATCCTTCATCTTTGAAAAATCTTCAAACATAACCTTTTTATCATCACAAGTATATCCAAATTGAGGAGCTGCTGTATTACAAGTCGGGCACATAATATCTACATAATAAACTTTTTGATTATTATAATTACCCACATACAAATTACTTTCCATAGTGCCCTTTTCGGTACATTTAAGTTCCTTTTCGAATTTCTGCTTCATAGATAAAGCGCAGGCTGAAATGTTTTTATTATTCCCATCCTTTTCGCAGGCGAGATGGAATAAAGAGCTAAAAACAACAAACGAAACCATTAATTTTTTCATAGATATAAGTTTAAATTAGAATTATTGGTTATACTTCAACGTGAAATAAAGCAAAACTGCTACACCTAACCTCCATTTATGACCTCAAAAAGGCCGTTCTTTTAAATTGTCCACCATTTGTCCACCCCCCATTTCTTGTAACCTACCTCCAAAATATTTTTTATTTGTAAAACCAATTTACCTCAGTATACGAAATTATGAAAAATATACTAATCAGTTTTTTCATCCTGCTAAACCTTCCGTTTGCTGGAGCACAAGAGGTAGAAGGTGCTTCTCCTGGGCAGTTCAGTCTTCGAACGAACTTGGCCATCCTGGCAGTTCTGGCGCCTAGCTTAGGTTTGGAATATCAATTCAATAATAAATTGGCCGTTATGCTGGATGGAAGTTTTGCTTATTGGAATTTCGAAACAGAAACAAGAAATAAATACTGGCGGCTCATTCATATAAGTCCCAAAGTCCGACAATATGTAAACCCATTACGAAACGCCTACTTGGCTTTGCAATTTGATATTGGGGCTTACAATATAGCACAAGAGATCGGGAAATTTAAGGGGGGAGGGATAGCCTTTGGCAAGCAATATTACTTAACAAAGAACACTTGGATCGATCTGGGATTAACCTTTGGATATCTACATTTTTCTGATCGAAAAAAATACGATGAAATCAATGATACCTACTATTTGGAGGAAGATAAAGGAAGGAAGAATTATTGGGGACCAACGCAGGTTTCCATAAATATCATCCGAAAACTGAATGTATTAACACGGTCCCATTAAGCCTAGGCATCAAGAAAATTAAACAGCAATGAGCAGATCAACATACCGCATACCGCTTATCAGTTTAGCGTTTTTAATCGTCATGATTTGCCATTCATGCTTCGATTTGGATCTGGTGGAAAGAGGCGAGATCACTCTGACCATCGATTGGAGCCAAAAAGACCAGACAGTTCCTGTGCCGGTATCTTATACGGTTAAAATTAATAATCAACTGCTTCATTTTAACTCCTCTTCTAATCCACTACCTGATCTATTGCCCGACAATTATCCAGTATGGATATACAATACCCCGGAGCATATCCAAATAAATGGAAATCTGGCAAAGGTTCAACAGGAAAATGGCCTGGTTCAACCTACTCCAGGATGGCTGTTCACTGCCTTTGGAATTGTTCCGTTCGAAAACAATACCGTAAAAACCTTTACAGTGAAGATGCAGCAGCAGGTTCGCCAACTAACCATTCAATTAAAACCCATCGGATCTACCGCATCCAAGGTTAAAGCAATTCAAGCTAGCCTATCCGGTGTTGCAGGTTCCTGGAATTTTGAAAAAGACCTAGCAGAAGGACCTGCCCTAAAAGTACCCTTAAACTTTCAAAAACAAGTAGATGGTACCTGGTTAGCCAATGTTCGATTATTGGGGATAGTAGACAGCCCACAGCATGTAGATGGGAAGATTATATTTCATGATGGTGATCCGGTAGACCTCCATTTTACGGCAGATCTCTCTACGGAGCTAGCAGATTTTAACAATAACAAACAGCAACCTAAAAGATTAGGGGCCAATGTGGATACACATACTGAGGCCGGGTTTGAAATAAGAGTGAACGATTGGAAGGAAGTACAAGAATCAGGAATCGCATGGTAAAAGTTAAAATAGCCCCTTTAATAATCCTCATCAGCATGCTGATGATGGTCTCCTGTACCCGGGAGGGCGATATAGGAATTATCGCCAGTGATCAAAAAGTTCAGGTGAAAGCGAATATAGGCTCAACGAATTCCAACCCTACAACCACATGGAATGACCAGGATGATTTTGGGCTATTTGTAAAACTTTCCGGAACCAATGGCTTTACCACACTGCTGGCCAACAATCAGCAAGTTGTATTTCACAGTACAACGGGTTCTTTTGACCTGCAGGGTCCTCCGATCTATTACCCGCAGTCTGGCACGGTAGACCTCTTTGCATATGCCCCCTTTAAGAATGGAATAGGCCAAGTCTATCCTGTAGATGTTGGGAATCAAAGTGATCAACAAGCTATTGATCTATTGTACAGTAATTCGGCGCAAAATATAGGTAAATCCAACAGTGCTGTGCCGTTAAACTTCAATCATCAATTAAGTAAGATAAAATTTAATATTCAGGTTATCAATGGCACCGCTATAACATCAGCAAACATCAGCCTCTTTGGTTTCTACGATAGGGCAGATTTTAATTTAGGTACCGGATTACTTTCCAATCAAACAGTTTCTTCACGACCCATTTCCTTAGGCTCCACTCTCTCTGGAATTGTTATTCCTCATAACAGCATGGCCAACCGAAGGATAGTATTTAGTTTCAACAACTGGAGCTGGACCTATGAACTACCCCTTACCGAAATATTTGAGCCTGGAAAACAATATGATTACACCATCACCTTAAAGGATAAAGAGGTTAAAATTGCCCTTACGCAGGTTGTTCCTTGGACCAAATCAAACGTTGTTTCTCCTACTGAAACGGCGAGTGGATATCCATTGGACTATGTTTATATTCCCGCTGGAACCTTCCAGATGGGTGCTCCTGATACATCAGAAACATCTAAGCGCTATGAAGGACCACAGCATTGGGTGAAAATTTCGAAAGGCTTTTTCATGAGTAAATATGAGACTACGATTTCACAATATGCTCAATTTTTAAATGCATTAGGAGTTGCTTCTGCGGGAAGTGGATCCCCAAATAGCATTTACCATAACATAAATGGAGAAAATGTATTGCTGTTTGTAGTTGATGCTCAAGCAACACCAATATTTGAGAACAACATTTGGAAATCACCCGTAGGAAAAGAAAATCATCCGATGAGGCAGGTATCTTGGTATGGGGCACTTGCTTATGCACAATGGGCAGGAGGAACCTTGCCTACGGAAGCACAATGGGAATATGCCTATCGTGCTGGCACAAAAACTTATTTTTTTTCCGGAGATCTTGCAATCGATTTACGGCCATTTGAATGGTTTTATGATGCATTGTTAAATCCTAATAATAGGGTACATGCCGTTGGAGAAAAGCTTCCAAATCCTTGGGGACTTTATGATATGGGTGGAAATGTTTCAGAATGGGCTTTAGACCAAGTCGATAGTCGAAACTTCTATTCGTCAAATACTGAACAAAATCCAGCGATTGACCCTATCAGTCGATTTACTACACAATCAAGGGCTGTAAGGGGAGGAGATTATGGATCTTCCGGATCCTACGGTGGGGCGTATAAAAAAAGGTTTACTAACGCTTTCAATACTAATCTGTTTACAGGATTTCGGATAGTTATAAATCCATAGGTTTATTTATTAACAATGTTACTTATCAGCTATGAAACAATTGCTTAAATCATACTTCCGAAAGTTGTCAGGTTCCCTTTTTATTTTATTCTTCATTGGGTTACAGGCTTGTCAGGAGAAGATGGAGATAGCAAATCCTAATGAACAGCAGAAAGGAAGCATCCGCTTTGATATTCAAATAGCATCTCATGATGACCAAGTGGGTACAGCATTAGGAAAAACCCATAGAAATACATCAGGGGCTTCTATGGCACTTAGTCCGCCGGGGTCAAGATCGAATTTTACGACTAATTTTACTGCAAGAGACAGTATTGGTGTTTTTGCTGTTCCTGCCGGTCAACCTTTGGCTGCGGCAGGAAACCTTATCCATAATGCAAAGCTTGTATTCGATGGTGCTACCTGGTCAAGTAATGCAAACTGGGATCGTGATATTGCGAACTACGATTTTTACGCCTACTATCCGTACAACCCTAAGCTAACAGATCCTACAAATTTCAAATTTGAAGTGAAGCAGGATCAACGAACCTTGTCAAATTTCAGCCATTCGGATTTAATGATTGCCAAAATCTCGGCAATTCCGTCCGGTGCTACTGTGGGCTTAACATTTCATCACGCGTTAAGTTTAATCCAGATCGAAGTTCCTGGTACCGCATTGGATGGTTCAGCTCCGGATCCAGGTATGGAGTTTATGTTGAGCCGATTAAACTATTCAGGGACATATAATTTGTTCCTTCAGCGATTTACCACATCAACAAACACCTATGCAGGGCTTCGTCCGTATAGGGTAGAGCAAACGGATGGTGGAGCACAAAATACAACGTATACCTATAGGGCATTGGTTCCCCCACAGACGATCGAGGCCGATCAAGCGCTGATCTTTATGACACTGGGGAAAACAACAAAAGTAACCAAGCAAAAAAATACCCTTCAAATGATGCGATCAAATGCTTATAGCTTTACCGTAGATGATTTCCCAACTGGGGGAAAAACGGTGCTTATCAAGGCGGGAATATTTTTAATGGGAAACTTGAATCCAGGGGCAATCGGATATGAATTACCGGTTCGTTTGGTCGAAATTTCCAAGGATTTTTACATGAGCAAAAAAGAAGTTACGCTTAGCGAATATGTTGATTTTTTGAATGCTAATTATATTAAAAATAACACACCATTAGTTATGTGGAATGAGCAAGCACTATTTTACTACAACATGACTCGGCCAGAATTATCTCCAATTTATGATGAAATATTAAAAAAATGGAGGGTAGAACCTGGTTATGAGCAATATCCGATGACCTTGGTTTTTTCGCACGGTGCGTTATCCTACTGCAATTGGGTTGGTGGCAAACTCCCTACCGAGGCGCAATGGGAATATGCTTGTCGAGCAGGATCTTCCAGCACTTATTTTTTTGGAAATGACATCGCCAATCTGAGGGATTATGCGTGGATCAATAGCAATAGCTCCAATTCCATCCAACCTGTTGGCCAAAAATTGCCTAATAACTGGGGTTTATATGATATGTATGGGAATGTCGAGGAGATGACCTTGGATAGATCAAAAACATATTATTTAGATGGATATCCCTCTCCAAACGGAGTAATGGTGGATCCAGGGGAATTTACTGGAGAATTTCATGTTGTTCGAGGAGGAAGTTATAGATCAACTGATGCGACATCGTCTGCTAGGTCGACCAGTAATTCAATGCAAGCATATCTAGCAACAGGTTTTCGGGTTATCTATGAAAAATAAATAAGTTAAAAATATAATTATTATCAATATGAAAACACAATTATTAATTACCGCAATGGCTACTGCAGTGTTGTTCAGCTCCTGTGGAAAAGATCAGATCAAAAGTGAGGTCGTAGAAGAAGCCATTCAATTTAATGGGAAAATAACCAATCAAAAAGCATCAACTGGGGGGCTTTCTACAACAAGTTCTTGGCAAGCCAATCAAGCCATTGGGGTTACCATGGTTCAATTTGGTACTCCGGTTATTCTAGAGCAAGCCAATAATAAAAAATATGTATTTAACGGGACGAGTTTCCTTCCTGAAACAGGTCAGGAAATCTATTATCCGGTAAATATACTGCCTGTAGATTTTATCGCTTATGCACCGCATAAATCAGGGTTAAATTTTCCAGGACCTATAAATATTGATGTGGCGGTACAATCAGACCAAGCGGCAATCGATTTGTTATGGGCAAAATCAAACAATGGAGGCGCTGGCTTCTTAAAAACCGCTGGACTTTCCGTTCCATTGACCTTTGACCATAAATTAAGCAAGATCATCATTAAACCTACCGCCTCTGCAGGATTGAGTAATACTGATCCTATGTGGGGCACCATGGTAATCAATATCAATGGCATGTACACAAAGGCTATTTTTGATTTGTTTCAAGGAACAATTTCTACGCCAACCGTGAAGCAGGGGATTTCGCCTAAAATGACAGCTGCTGGTCAAACTTATGAAGCCATCGTGCTTCCTGGAAATAATCCAACAGCGGGGGCATTTTCTATTACATTTGTGATCAATGGTAACCAATATACCTATACAAGTACAGCTAATGAGGATTTCGAAGCGGGGAAAGAATATACGTATAACTTGGCTATTTCGAAGACTGGGGTTAATTTGGGAGCTGTTACGGTAAATGACTGGGTGACTGTTAGTCGATCTGGGGTTGCGAATTAAGATAGAGTATACTGATCGGATAATTGCCTAAGTGCGACTCTTTTTACAAAGGCCGTTTTTACTAAAGTATTAACGGCTTTTATATTTTTTAACATGTTTTAGGTTCTTTAATAAAGTACAGGAAATAAAAGTTGAAGTATTTAGATGCATTTTGCATGTTGAATTTATTAACTTAACGTGAGTTCGGGATAAGAAAAAAGTAAAATTTATATATTATGTCCATAAAAAAGGCTTGATTTTTGTATATAATTAGTTGATAATCAATTTAATACAAATACAAGCCAAGCCTTATGTTAAGAGATAAAGTTATAGAAATTTTTGTTAAGGTCGATGATTTCTACAAAGAAATTCAGCCCATTCTTGAAGAACATCGTATTGAAGACAGAAAACTGGGTAAGCGCAATAGAAAAACTGGGCTTTGTCAGAGCGAAGTGATTAGCTTGATGGTTCTTTTTCATTCAGGTCAATTCAGCAACCTCAAGTCATTTTATGTTCATTATGCCCTGCCGCATCTAAAGGATCTCTTTCCCGGACTGACTTCCTACAATAGATTCGTTGAACTCGAGCCCAGGAGTGCCATCACCTTTATGCTGTTCGTAAAGATGTGCTGTCTTGGCAAGAGTGAAGGTGTCAATTTTATAGATTCTACACATATCAAAGTATGTCAGAACAGAAGGATACACCAGCACAGAGTTTTCAAAGGAACTGCAGAACGGGGGCAGTGCTCCATTGGCTGGTTCTATGGTTTCAAGCTACACCTGATCATCAATGACAAAGGGGAAATACTGTCTTTTTATCTCACTAAGGGCAATGTAGACGACAGGAATCTAAAACATATGATGGAGATGACTAAAGATATTTTTGGTAAACTCTATGGGGATAAAGGGTATATTTCAAAAGCAATGGCTGATATATTATGGGGAAACGGAGTTCAAATGGTGACCAAACCAAGAAAAAATATGAAAGGAATGAACCTGAGTCAAACCGATAAAATAATGCTCAGAAAACGAGCAATTATTGAATGTGTCAATGATGAACTTAAAAACATTTGTAAGATGCAACATACAAGACATAGGTCTGTAAGTAACTTCTTGTTGAATATTTTGGGAGCTTTAGCAGCATATGCTTTCTTCCCGAAAAAACCTTCTTTAAATATTCAATTTGAACAGCAAGAAAATCAATTATTCCTTGCTGCTTAAACCGAACTCACGTTAATTAAGAAATCGTTTTCGTGAATAAAACATCTTTTATTGTTAAATGCTTATTAAATTGGAACTCCAATATAACGCAAAATCATGAAAAGAAGGACTTGGTTACAACAGGCAGGCTTATTATTTGCAGGATTATCCTTGCAGAATACCCAGGCAGCTACCCAAATCGACCCTGTTTCCAACAACTATTTACCTGGTCAAAAACAAGGAGATGATCGGGCCTATTGGGTTTCCGTTCTAGTGAAGATGGCCAGTCCAATTCTGGAGAACATCAGCAAAGGCACTTTTCAGAAAAATATGCCAATGATTGTTTCCAGTAGTTTTGATGGCCGCAATCCGAAAGTGGGCTACCTGGAAGCTTTTGCCAGATTGATAGCCGGTATTGCGCCATGGCTGGCATTACCCGATGATAATACTTCCGAAGGCAAGTTTAGAAAGAAATACAGAGAACAAGCTATCCAAGGACTGATTCATGGGGTCGATCCGAGTTCGCCAGATTATTTTGCCTGGAGGGATAAGTCTTCCCAGACCTTGGTCGATGCCGCTCACCTAACTTTAGGATTTATGCGTGCACCTAAAGCCCTATGGGATCCACTTCCCCAAAAAACAAAAGATCAGCTGATCACCGAATTCAAACATATCCGTTGGATAAAACCTGGTCCGAATAATTGGATCCTGTTTGCCGCCATAACCGAGAGTTTTCTGTATAGTGTCGGGGTAGAACCGGAAAGAACAAAAATCGATCATGCGGTTGACACCTTTGATACGGATTGGTATGTAGGCGATGGTTGGTACAGCGATGGAAAATCCTTTTCCTTCGATTACTACAATGGCTATGTGATCCATTGTATGTTGGTGGAAACCCTAAGACAGAATTTAAAAGCAGGGAACTATCAGGAAAAATACGATCGAGCCTATAAGCGCATGCAGCGATATGCCACTCACTTGGAAAGATTGATCTCGCCGGAGGGTTATTTCCCGGTCATCGGCCGGAGCTCTACCTATAGAAATGGTGGTTTCCAACCCTTAGCGCAAGTGACATTGGAAAAAAAATTACCGAAGGACCTGAAACCTGGTCAAGTAAGGGCTGCTCTAACAGCCACCATGAAAAACATCTACCAACATGATATTTATGATAAGCATGGTTGGCTGGTACTTGGATTAACCTCTGATAAACAAGGCAATTTAGCCGACTATTATACCAATGTCGGTTCACTATATGAAGCTTCTTTAGCCTTCTTGCCTTTGGGACTGCCTGCTTCTGATGAATTCTGGAGCAGCCCAGCCGAGAAATGGACTTCCCAAAAGGCATTCTCTGGCGAAGTATTTCCCAAAGATTATTACGTAACTTATTAAAGAATAGACTTTGCAAATCAACTAAAAGTATAGACTATGAAAATCAACCTCCATAAATTCAAAAAAACAGGTGTTGCAGCCGTTGCATCCATGTTGTTCATAAGTATGGCAGCAAAGCCGCCATCTTTTATTAAGGAAAGCTTTGTAAAAGCCGAAAAGCAGTATGAATTTCTGACGAAAGAAGCGGATGCCATCAAGCTATTTCCAAGAACGACCAATAAAGCAGGTAAACTCGTGGGAACCAATGAATGGGATTGGACCGGTGGGTTTTTCCCAGGATCCCTATGGTTCTTATACCATCAATCTGGAAATGAACAGACAAAGAATGCCGCCATTCGATGGACAGAAGCCTTGGAAAAAGCAAAGGATTTTACGGTAAACCACGATATTGGTTTCGTGATGTATTGCTCCTACGGGAATGCCATCAAATACCTGGACGATCCAGCAAAGGTTAAAGCCTATAAAGATTTGATCATCTATTCGGCAAATACAGCATTAAAACGTTATGATCCTAAGGTAGGCTTGATAAAATCCTGGGATTCTAAAGGAGGTTGGGACAAATCTAAACCTTGGAAATACCCTGTTATTATTGATAACATGATGAACCTGGAAATGCTTTGTTATGTATCCGATCTTACGGGAGATCCCAAATTCAGGCAAGTGGCGATCAGTCATGCCGATAAAACCATGAAGAACCATTTTAGACCGGATTACAGCACTTATCATGTGGTGGATTATGACCTGTTGGGAAATGTGGTCCATAGACAAGCGAGCCAAGGCTATGCTGATAATTCCACTTGGGCACGAGGACAGGCATGGGCGATCTATGGCTTCACGATGATGTATAGAGAAACCAAAAAACCGGAGTACCTGGAAACGGCGCAAAAGGCGGCTAAATTCTATATGAACCACCCAAACCTACCAAAGGATAAGATCCCGAACTGGGATTTCAATGCTGGACAGGAAGGATATACACCTGTAGTGGATTTTTCGAAACGGAACTTAAATTACATCCCTAGAGATGCTTCGGCAGCGGCTATTGTTGCTTCCGCATTGATCGAACTGTCTTCTTTCTCCAAAGGCAAGGATAAAAAAGCCTACTTGAACTTCGCCAAGGAAACATTGGAAACCCTTTCCGGATCTGAATATTTTGCTGGATACGGGGAGAATGGTGGTTTTCTGTTGAAACACTGTGTAGGGAGTCTTCCCCACAACTCTGAGATCGATGGACCATTGGTCTATGCCGATTATTATTTCCTGGAAGGCTTGACCAGATTAAAGGAATTGAAATAAAAAATGGAGGGAAAGACCTAAACCTATCTTCCCATCCAACCACCATCCACCGTTAGGATGGCTCCATGAACATAATCGGATGCTGCAGATGCTAAAAATACAGCGGGACCTTTGAAATCTTCTGGGTCCCCCCATCTGCCGGCAGGGATACGGCCCAAAATTGAAGCCGATCGATCAGCATCGTTGCGTAAGGCCTCGGTATTGTCAGTAGCAATGTAGCCCGGAGCGATCGCATTGACATTGATCCCCTTGGATGCCCACTCATTCGCAAAAGCCTTGGTCATGGAAGCAATCGCACCCTTGGAGGCTGCATAGCCGGGCACATTGATTCCTCCCTGAAAGGATAGTAAAGATGCCGTAAAGATGATTTTACCTGATGAACGGGCAATCATTTCCTTCCCAATCTCTCGAGTGAGGATAAATTGTGCGTTCTGATTGATCTCTATAATTTCATCCCAATATTCATCGGGATGTTCTGCAGCTGGTTTTCGGAGAATATTGCCCGCATTATTGAACAGGATATCGATCTGTGGATGGTCTTGCTTTACCTCCGAAATAAACTGATAAAGGTTCGCTCGGTTTGAAAAGTCACATTGATACGCGAAAAACTTTCTTCCCATTTGCTGGATAGATTTTTCTACCGCAGAACCTTGGAGTTCCAAATTTGCAGAAACACCAATGATATCCGCTCCGGCTTCGGCCAAACCTTCGGCAATTGCTTTGCCAATCCCTCGCTTACAGCCTGTTACCAAAGCGGTTTTTCCACTAAGATCAAATGTTTTTAATACCGACATATCGTTTATTTTATAGTGACTTTTAATGGTTTCTCAATTTTTTCTTTTTCGAATTCTACAGCAATCGCCCAAGCCTTTTCATCCGTTATTTTTCCTGCCCTGTTCCACGTGGCACCATTGTAATAAACAAAAGGACGATTATTTTTTACCTCGCTCTTCAATAGAAATTGTTCTGGCTTGTCGTTTATAAATTCTACCTTTCCTGATGGAATGATGATGGCAACTCCTGTTCTTCCGCTCTTATTGATCTCGGGTTCCCAATAGGATAAACTACGGTTCCCTTTCGCTAAAAGGAACAAAGGCTCTTTTTCCTTTCGTTTTGCCAAGCCGATAACAAAGGGCGTGGTAACTGTACTTGCATTGTCCATCGATAATTCGATGCGGTTGAAATGACTTCCTGCATCCAAACTGATCTGCTTTTGAAATCTTATCTGCTGGCCTTGAATAATTTCGGGCTCATAAATAAGCACAAAAGTACTTCTTAATGGACCGTTGTCCAATAGCTTAAAACTTCGATAATGTTTGCTATAATGGATTTTTCCTTCTGGATAAAAAGCCATATCGCCCATACCCAAGGTCTGTCCTACCGAATAATAATCCAAGCCTTCGCCATGGTCTTTATGGTAATCCCCAGACTTATACCAGGCATCAATGATCAATTTATCTGTTCTTTTTGCCCAATAGTCCATGCCTTGCGCATCATCTGGTCTTCCCTCTAACGCTTTGCCATACATACGGAAAGCGACCACATCGTTTTCCCAAGCAAAATCATCGTAGCGCTCAGGCACATAGCGAGCAGAGGTTCTGGCTGGAAAAACTTTCCCGCTCGCTGCACTCACAGAGAGCTTTACTTTTTCCTTCGCCTTTAGATCCACTAATATCAACACATTCTGTGGAGAAGATTGCCCTAGTTTTTCCAATTGATGGGGTAGTTCATCGCCCTGCTCATCCTTTATGGAAAAAACGGTATCAACAGAAAAACTTGCCTTAAATTTCTCGTAAGGAATAGCGATCAATTCCCTTCTCGCATGGGCAGAAGGATTTTGGACAATGATCTGCTTTTGGGCAAAGGCCGAAACAGAGAATGCGAAAAGAAAAAGGATTCCAAAAAGCGCTTTCATGATTATTTCAGTTCCGTTATCGGACTTTTGTCCATATCGTCATAATCCAGGTTTTCACCTGCCATTCCCCAAATAAAGGTATAATTGCTGGTTCCCGCGCCGGCATGTATAGACCATGGTGGTGAAATAACCGCTTGGTCATTCCCCAACCAGATATGCCTGGTTTCATTTACAGGGCCCATAAAATGGGAGACCGCCTGTCCTTCGGGAATATCAAAATAAAAGTAAACCTCCATTCTTCGGTCGTGGGTATGCGCCGGCATAGTGTTCCATACGGAACCTACCTGCAATTCGGTCATCCCCATCTGCAATTGGCAAGTTTCCAATACGGTATGCAATAACATCTGATTGATGATCCGATGGTTGGCCGTTTCTAAGCTTCCCAGTTCGATTTTGTTCGCTTGTTCCTTGGTAACTTTTTTTGTTGGATAGGACCTATGTGCTGGCGTAGAATTCAGGTAAAACTTGGCAGGTTTTGCCGCATTGTGGCTGCTGAAATAAACTTCTTGGGCGCCCTGTCCAATATAAAGCGCTTCCTTAAAGCCCAATTCATAGGTTTCTCCATCTACCTCTACCTGTCCATCGCCCCCTACATTGATGATGCCGATCTCTCTTCTGCTCAAGAAAAAAGGCTCTTTCAGCAGTTCGTTGATCGTCTCCAATTTTACCTTTTCCTGAACGGGCATAGCACCGCCAGTCATATAGCGATCAAAATGGGAGTAAACAAAATGTACACGATCTTCCCAGAACAACTGTTCGATCAAGAAGTTTTCCCTTAATCCTTGGGTATCCAAGGATTTCGTTTCTTTAGGACCGATTGCGTATCTGCTTTCAAATGTAGTTTTCATATAAGACATAATTTGTCAACAAGTTAACATTAGAAATGGGTTAATTGTTGCTTTTATTGCGAAATCGATTTCGAAATGTTCCGAAAACGTTCGCGTAATTAGGTCTTTTTTATTTGAACTTTTATTAGCAAATTGGATTTTATTACACACGATGTTTTGCATTTACCTAAACATCACACCAATTACAAAACTGATGAACCATCAAAAAGCTGGAAAATACCGTTGGACCATATGCGCATTATTGTTTTTTGCTACTACCATTAACTATTTAGACCGACAAGTACTCTCCCTAACCTGGAAGGATTTTATTGCGCCCGAATTTCACTGGACGAACAATGATTACGGATTGATCACGGCGTTATTCTCAATTTTTTATGCCGTCGGGATGCTTTTTGCGGGTCGATTTGTAGATTGGTTGGATACCAAAAAGGGATTTTTATGGGCAATTGCCATCTGGTCGGTGGGAGCTATTCTACATGCCTTTTGTGGGATTGCAACCTCCGGAATAATAGCAGGTGAATGGTTTGTAGGCTTTGAAGGAGCAAAAGAGGTGATTGCTGGCATTCATGATTTCTCCAGGGTAGTCAATGTCAGTGTGGTGCTCTTTATTTTTGTGCGGTTTGTCCTTGCTATCGGTGAGGCTGGAAACTTCCCTGCGGCGATCAAGACCACGGCAGAATATTTCCCTAAAAAAGATCGTGCCTTTGCCACCAGTATTTTCAATGCCGGTTCTACCATCGGAGCTTTGGCAGCTCCATTGAGTATTCCGGTTATTGCCAAATGGTACGGCTGGGAAATGTCCTTTATCATCATTGGTGCTTTAGGTTTTGTATGGATGGGATTTTGGACATTCATGTATGATAAACCTGAGGCTCATCCAAAGGTGAACGAGGCAGAATTGGCCTATATCCAACAGGATGATATCCCTCCTGCAGAAAATGAACAGACAGTTCCTGTCACCCAAGGAAAAGTTTCCATCTTAAATTGTTTAAAACATCGCCAAACTTGGGCATTCGCTGTGGGTAAATTTATGACGGATGGGGTTTGGTGGTTCTACTTGTTTTGGATGCCGGCCTATCTAAGCTCGGTATATGGCATTAAATCTTCCGAATGGAGTGGTCAATTGGCGCTCTTTGTGCTATACAGTATTACCATGCTTTCCCTTATCGGAGGCTGGTTACCATCCTTGTTCATTAATCGGGGCATGAATGCCTATGAAGGAAGGATGCGTGCCATGCTGATTTTTGCCTTCTTTCCTTTATTGGTCCTTCTTGCACAGCCTTACGGACATTTGTCCTTTTGGGTGCCGACTATCCTGATCGGTATAGGTGCAGCGGCGCATCAATCTTGGTCAGCAAATATTTTCTCCACAGTAGGAGATATGTTCCCTAAAAAAGCCATCGCAACGGTAACCGGTATCGGTGGTTTGGCAGGAGGATTAGGATCCTTCTTCATCAACATCTATTCTGGGAAATTATTCGATTACGCAGAAACGCATTGGAGCAAGGTGAATGGGGAGAACCTACTTGATAAGTATCCGGAGATTGCGAATGCAGATACTAGAAAAGCCTTCTTTGAGAAATTCAATGTCGCAAATATAGACGAATTCCTAAAATACTTAACCAAACAAGGGGAAACGGTGGCTAATGGGATTGATAAAGGCTATATGCTGGTTTTTTCCTATTGTGCCGTGGCTTATCTCATCGCCTGGTTTATCATGAAATTATTGGTGCCTAAGATGAAACAGGTTAAACTTTAGTCGATTTTCTTTCGATAATCCTGCTTTCGAGCATAGTGGTGTTAAACGCCATTTCAAAACGGTTTTTGGAAACAATAGTTTCTATTAATTTGCTCACGCCGAGATATCCAATTTCAAAGGCAGGCTGTACGATGGTCGATAGGGAGGGGTTTAAGGATTCTGCCATCTCTGTATTGGCAAATCCAATAACGGCCACTTCAGAAGGTACTTGAAGGTTTAATTGGGAAAGAATCCCTAAACTGGCAACTGTAAGGGTATCCGTTGTGCCGAGGATCCCAATGGGATGATCCAATTCCTTTATTCTCCGCTCCAATAAAATACGCAGGTTTTTAATCAATTCCTCTCGTGTCTGACCGTATTCTACCTGTATGATATTGCTGGTATCCAAAGGTATATAATTTGCCAAAAGTGCTTTCTTATAACCCGCAATCCGATCCTTATTGATGCCTATATTCTTTCCACATAACAAAAGGATTTCCTTTCTACCCATATCGATCAAATGTTGAGTAGCATCATAGGCCCCCTTCTCACTGTTCACTCCGATTTTAAAGGTGTCCAATTCAAAATCAATCCGATCTACCAATACGATGGGGAACTCCTGATTATATTGTTTCAGGGTTTTGATATTGCTTTCTGCTGCCGGAGTAATAATGATCCCATCGATGTTTTGCTGCCGGAAGGTTTTCAGGGCATCCTGTTCCATCCTGGAATTCTCGCGACTCTGCATGAAAACCAATTTGAAATTATTTTCATAGGCCGCCTGGTGGGCACCTTCCAATACCTGCGATTGAAGAGGATTGGATAGATAAGGGATTATGACGCCAATGGTATTGCTTCTACCCATCTTCAGGCTCTTGGCCAATATATTCGGGCGATAATGGTATTTCTCCGCCATCGCTCGAACCCGAACCTTGGTTTCCTCACTGATTTCAAAACTATCATTCAAAGCTTTGGAAACAGTGGATACCGAAAGTTCCAGTTTTTTCGCCAGCTCCTTAAGGGTAATATTGCTCATAAGGATAAATATCGCTCTTTTTATCCAAAGATCTTGCGATATATCCTTTTTAATAGGGGTTTCTTTCGCTTCCTTTCAGCATACGCATCCCAATCCTGAGAATCCGTAGCATCATTTTTCCTTTTTACAAAAATGGAGTTATGACCATTCTTGAACGCAATGGCTTCTTCATCTGGGCGTCCATTCGAATAATAATACAAGGCCAATGATTTTCGGCTGCGATCTGCCGGACAGGTTAATGGATTTGGATGCCCATGATAGGAAATGGATGTGGTTGAAAATATGGCGATGGAATTGAATGCAGGCAAAAATCTATTCACACATTGGCTCATTTCCTTATCCCATAGTTCAAAATGCCCTCCATATTCCTCCTTCCAATCCTTATTCAGGTACACAATAAAGTTCACTCGGCGATCCAGATTATTTACCGGATGTTTATTAAAGTCGGCATGCACTTTTAATAATCCACCTGGTTTGATCTCATGGAGACCTGCTCCTGAGAAATACGAATCACTGAACAACTGTTCCTCAATCCCTGTAAGTTCATTGATGAACTTTAAAAAGGGTTCGGAGTTGAGGTAATGCATCAATGCTTTGGTCTTTTCGCCAAAAAGGGCTTCGCCTTGCCCTGCAAATTTCTTTTGCAAAGGATCGTTGTACTCGATATTATCCCCTTTAGAGAGATCCGGAAATTCCGCTAAAACTTCTTCCAAGAACTCCGCATTGAAGAAATCATGGATATGAATACTCGGAAAGGGTTTTGCAGAGGTATATTCCTTCTTGCGCTTTTGGGCAAAAAGCAATAAGTCCTGGTATTTTGAACTCAGGTAGGGATTCATAATGGCAGATGTGTGTTAGTGTGTAATATGCTTAATTGATTGTAAGTTTAATCAAAAGCCTTGATTACAGGAATATTTTCCTTACACGAAAAGCCATTAAAAATTCTTCTGTCGAATTATAACTACGTATTAATCCCCTTGATAACTTTTACGTAAGTGGTTCGGTTACAATTATTGCATTTATACCGTCTGAGGGGAAGATAAAAGAGAAATGTTTTTACCCACCATGGCCTTCGGACTCGTACATAAAGGTCTGCGCCTTGACAATATGGGCACAACAGACCTAGGTGATGCTTGTCTGAATTTATCGGACTAATTATTTTCATTGTGTGTTGGTGTGTGATCTACTGTAGGAACAGTATGTTATATGTTCTGATTATAAAAACGTAATATTAACTTCTTTTGTATGGCAAGGCCTGTTTTTCTGTTCATATGTGTTAAGAGATTTGATTGTGTAACTGGAAAATTATTGAAAATTAAGGGATTAATATTAACTTACAGTAAACACTATTAGAACTTTCGGGTTTTATTGTAAATTGGCAACAAAATGAGGTTTATGAAGAAGGCAGTTTATTTATTTATGGTACTTTTCTTAATGGTACAATTGGGATATGGACAGCGAAGAAACCAACAGCACACGGGTTGGATATTTGGGCCTTCCATTGGGTATCAATATCAAAGTGGCAGTTTTCTGAAGGCTTCTGCCTGGGGGCTTTTTGCGGCTAACCAAAGCCAATACGTAAAGATTGATGCAGGAGCCAATTTTACCTGGATGATGGATAAAACTACGGTAATCCCGGAATTAGGCGTTACTTATTACTTAAATAATGTTGCGGTATGGCCTTTTATCAAAGGAGAGATTACACCTTATACGGCTACGGCGAAAGCCGGAATCGGACTGTTTAACTTATTGGAGTTCTCCGCTGGTTATGGCTTTGATATCAACACAAAAAAGGATTTTAAACCCATTGACGGGTTTACCTTTGGAGTCGGGGTGAACATCCCTTTAAATTTCCATCTGTATTAATCGATCCAGCTTTTAAAATCATTTACCCGCTCACGGCTTACAATACCGTCATCGGTCTGAAATTTATGGAAGTAGATCTTTAACCGGGAATTACTATGAACAGCAATGTTCTTGATCGCATGGATATGAATGATCTGCCCTCGATTAATTCTAAAAAATAATTTAGGATCCAAAACTTCTTCCACCCTGTCTAAGGGTTGATCCAACAAAAAATTATCTCCTTCCTTGGTAAACAGATAGGTGCCCTTGTTTTCAGCATAGATACATTCGATGTCCTCCACAGGAACTAAGCGGATCTGTTGACCGATCTTTACATTGAACCTGGTTTTGAACTGATCTTTTACAAGCAGTTGTTTGAGATCATGCAGCATGTTTTTATCCGCTGTGTTTTGGTTCTTTAGAAATTTATCCACTGCGAAGGCCAATTCTTGCTCTACAATCGGTTTTAAAAGGTAATCAATGCTATTCAATTTGAAAGCTTTTAAAGCGTATTCATTATAAGCTGTCGTAAAGATGATCTTGGAATCTACAGGATGATTTTCCAGTATTTCAAATGAAAGACCATCGGAAAGCTGTATATCCATAAAAATGAGGTCCGGTTCGGAATGGTTAGCAAACCATATTTTCCCTTGATGAACGGAATGGACCATATCGATATGCGAAAACCCCATGAGCTCTAACTTTCGTATCAATGATCTTGCTGCGGGTTTTTCATCTTCGATGACCAATACTTGAATTTCGTTCAGGTTCATAGGATAGGGATTTTGACTTTAAAATGGGCATCGGACTTCTCTATAATAACTTCCTCCTTACTTAACAGCGCATATCGATCAACAATATTCGCCAAGCCTATCTTTGTGGATGGATTCGGTGAATTCTTCTCCTGAAGGTTATTCGATACCACTAATTTTGATCCTTCTTGATAGATGCTGATCGTCAATGGGCTATCCTCAGAGATGCGGTTGTGCTGAATGCAGTTTTCTAAAAGCAATTGCAGGCTCAAAGGAACGATTTCCTTGCTTACATCCTCAATTATTCCTTCCTGATAACTTATTCCGTTCTCAAAACGCAGTTTTAAAAGTGAAATATAGCTTCGGGCAAAGGAGAGTTCCTCTTGGATGCTTGCTAATTCTTTATCTTTTTGGGTGAGGATATAGCGGTAAATACTTGATAGCGATTTGGTATAGGTTATGGCATTCTGTTTATCTTCTTCGATCAGGCCTATCAAAACATTCAAGCTATTGAACAAAAAATGCGGATCAATTTGATTCTTCAGTGTTTCTAGCTGTGCTGTCGCTTCCCCAGCAATGCTTTTCTGTTTTTTGATCTGTTTATTTTTATAGCTGGAGTAAAAGAACAAGGCATAAAATATAGAACCAATGATGATAAAGGTAAAGGTTGGAAAAAGGGCAAAATCCCACCTAAGTTCAGAAATATAGGTTTTTATCCCATCCAAACTCCCATCGGTAAATAGGAGGATGTTCATTACTAAAATCACTATTGGAACGATTATAAAAGACAAGAGCAGGTAATTGAAATACCTTTTCCAAGCCAAATCTTCCGCAGGCATTGCCTTGTGCAGGGAATAGGAAAGATAACTGCCGACTATTCCTAAGCCAATGCCACGGAGCATTCCGGTTTGGGCACCCTTCGATTGGAAGAAGGCGATCTCCAATGTTCCATCATTGACCAAGTAAAACCCTGCAATAACCAACATCAGGACCAGCGTGATCACTATGGAATATAAGACGGTCAGGAAAAAGTACTTCATAATTAATTTTTACAGGAAGCCAAAAGTGCCGCAGCGCGTTCCTTCCCCCAGGAAGGATAGAATTTGGTAGCGTTTTTTTCCTTGTCGAATAAAGATACCGCTTTTTCCAATTGCTTACATTCCTCTTTCGTATCTCCGCCCATGTATTTTTTGGATTGCATGGAAAAGTCGGCCATGCCTGAAAGCGCTCTTGGGTTGTTGGGCTCTAACGCTAAAGCTTTCTCATATTGTTCCATGATCTGCGGGCTCAAGGTCATTGCCGTTGCCATCGGGTCGATGGTCAGTTCGGAAGTCAATGCCAAAGCATTCAGCACATACCACTCGGCATTCAGGCTTTTTTCGTCTTTGGGGATCAGGGCTTTCGCCGCATCAATGGCTTTCAGTTTCTCCTCATTATTGGTCATCATAAAAGAATTCGTAATACCAACCATGGCTTGGTAATATTTGGGGATCCAGTTATCCTTCTCAACCTGCGCAACTCGTTCAAAGGTCGCCATCGCTTCTTGGGATTTGCCCGCTTTCCAGCTTGCCAAACCTTCGGTCATCGCTTTTTCGTAAGGGGTCTGTGCCAAACCGGCAAGGCTCCATAAGGTCAATAAACAAATCATTAGTGTTTTCATGTTTTTTTGTTTTAGTGTTATTTACGATTAAAGTTCCATGATGCTGTTCTTTATTTCAAGTCAAATCAGATGGACTGTTGATTTTTAGGGATGAACCGTTAAAGGTTCTCCAATTGATTGTCTTTTTTGTTTTTACTGATGGTCCAGAAGAATCCCACAAACACAAAATGCTTCGCCGTAGGAACAACTGCCTTGCGCGCAAACTGACCATTGGCATCTGCCTGGCTACGGTACTGATAGCCATAGATAGGCTCGTTTCCAAGCACATTGGTCATGGAGAAGAACAGGATTTTCTGCTGGGTCAACAGATAGGACCAACTGATGGATAGGTCATTCTGTCCTTTGGTCATAGGCATACGATCCGGTTCATTCGGGTTAAAATACGTTCGGCCAGAGGAGTAGGTATTGGTTATGCTAGCCTGAGAACGCCAGGAGCTAATCCAATATTTGGCCACCAAAGAGAATTGGTGCTTGGCCACATAGGTAGGCTGTACCGCCTTTGTAAAATTACGTTCCAATTTCTGCGCATCCGTTAGGGAATAGGATACCCAATATTGAAGAAATGGAATAGTCTTACTGTCCCTCCAGAATATATCAATACCCTTTACCCTCCCGAATCCCTTGTTTTCAAAACGACTCTGGTATTGTGGAATCTGGGTGTCATAAGTGATCAATTGGTCATAATCTTTGGAGTAGGCTTCCAACCGAAGTAATTGCCCCTTTCCGATATAGCTGTAATTGAGCACATAATGTGATGCGGAAGACCAGGGGAGATCATTTTTGAACTTGGCAATCGCAGATGTTGCTCCCTGGTGATACCTGCCATAAGCAAAGGACGCCTGATGGTTGCGGTTGATCGCATAGCCTATCGAAGCCCTTGGCTCCAGAAATTGTTGCTCCGAAAAGGTCTGTATATAACGCAGCCCAGCCCCCACTTGCAAGCCAGCAAAAAGTCTGTAGGATCCTTCTGAAAATGCAGCCAACTGCTTTCTTTCGTATCCATAACTATACCTGGGAAAGCTTGGTTCTTGGAGGTTCTCCTTCAGCTTCTCAAAAAGGAATTCCGTCCCGAACATCCATTGCCATTTGTTCCCCATGGATTTGCGCATTAGGGTTTTAACATGGCTCCCCCACTGTTCCGTAGGAATTCCAAAACTGGAAAACTGGAGATCCTGTTTAAAATATCCAAGACCCAATCCCGATTCCCAGGTCCAATTGTTGGGTAGGTATTGTTGGAAACTGCTATTGAGATAGGCGTTGTGCGATCGGATAGCGGTTTTTATCCGCTCATCATACTCAATGCTGTAGTCCTCGAATTGAAAATCTTCGAAGGCATAATTGCCATACAGGTTAAAAAAAGACTGTTTTCCTTTCTTCCTCCAAATGGCTTCTCCGGATGCTTGTTGATAGGGTCTGATCCAGGTGATATCTTGCGGGATCAAGGACATATACGGATTCAGGTTGGTATAACTCCCATTGAAGATTAAAGAGTTGTCCTTCCAACTTTGCGTATTGCTTAGGCCCAGGCCAACGGTGGAAAAAGAGAGTTCTGTTTTAGGTTCTGCCAACTCCAAGGCGGTACTCAGGTTTAAGATCCCGGAAAGTGCATTCCCAAATTCAGCACCATAGCCTCCGGTCGAGAAGTTGGTGCCCTTAAATAGAAAAGGGGAAAACCTTCCGCGCACAGGCACACCATTGGCCGAGGAAGTATAGGGTTGAAAGACCTGAATACCATTTACAAAAGTCTGGGTTTCGGTAGGATCACCGCCTCTGACCATCAATCGGCCATCCTCTCCGGCAATCTGTGCTCCCGGAAGCTTCTGTAGCGCAGCGACAATATTCCCCATGCTTCCTGCGGTCGTCACAATATCCAATGGCGATAAAACCGCATTGTATTTATTCCCCACCATGATCTGTCCGGCACGGATCTCAATGGCTTCAATTTCTTCAATAGGATAGAGGGTAACCTGAAGATCCAAGCTATCCTTTAACGCTATTTCCATCTCCAATTGGTTATATCCCGCTTTGCTAAAAATGATCTTCTGGTTACCAAGCGCAGAACTCCTAAACTGGAAATTTCCTAAACTATCACTGATGGTCCCATCGTAGGATCCAGCAATAAATACATTGACATGCTGAACGGGGACTTTTTTGGGATTCTTGATCGTGCCTTGAATCCGAACTTCCTGAGCCAACAAGAGGGTCGGTAATAAACAAAAGAGAAGAAATAGAAATCGCATATTTGGTTTTTTTTAGGAAAGTTAATGCCCTGTTACAGCTGTGAAAAATCTTTAGGGATGAATCGTTTGGATGTATGGATGAACTGAAGGATTTCCAGTTTGAAAGGATTTTGTATTTTTGGATATCATATTTCAATAAACATGACCTCTTTCCGAAAGCTGAACCAGCCCACAGGCCGAATTATTCACCAAGATGATGCCTCTTATCTGTTTTTTGGCGGAACAGCCTATCTAGGACTGCTCCAGAATCCCGATTATATCGAATTATACAAGGATGGTATCGACAAATTCGGGCTGAACAATGGCACCTCAAGAACGAATAATGTACAATTGGGTATCTATGAGGAGGCAGAGCATGATTTGGCACAACGATTCGGATTTGAAGATGCTGCGGTGCTATCCAGTGGGTATTTAGCTGCGCAGATTGCCGTCAAGTTTTTAACCAAAGGCAGAAAAATATACTATGCTCCTGACTGCCATCCCTCGCTATGGCTGGATGATGATCCTGGGGTAGGAGTAGACTTTGATCAATGGTTGGCTAACAGCATCGAGGAGATCAATGCATCTGATGATGAGGAATTCGTCATGATATCCAACAGCATGGATAACCTCACACCGAGATTAAACGACTTTTCCGCATTAAGTCAACTTGCTAACAATAAGCATGTTACCATGATATTGGATGATTCCCATGGAATCGGGGTACTTCGGAAAAACCAGGTTTCCACTCCAGTAGAAACCTATAAGGCAGAAAACCTGAACATTGTTGTTCTGGCCTCCTTGGCAAAAGGAATGGGGACAGATGCGGGGGTGGTACTGGGCAATTCCGAGACCATAAAAAAGATTAAAAAACATCCTATTTTCTTGGGATCATCCCCTTCCGCTCCAGCGGTATTGTATGCCCTGAAAAACGGGAAAGCCATCTACAACCACGCTTTCGACCAGATGCAGGCCAATGTTTCCCAATTGGAAGGATTGGTAAATGGACTTAAACTGAACCATATTACACAATTTCCCGTGTTCTCCTCTCAAGCATCGACACTCTACAAACACCTTATTAATCACAAGATTGTTATATCAAGTTTTCCCTATCCTTTATCGGATAGTCCCCTTTTAAATCGTATTATTGTGTCCGCCCTACATAGACCAGCAGATATAGAGTGGTTAGGGGAGGTTTTATCCAGAGAAAATATTTTAAAACTTTGATTGTCAACAAAATAATTGTAGCTTTGCAAGCCTTTTGGAATGTAATATTGGGGATTCATCTACTAATTCGTTGAATGATAACGATTTGGTTATTAAAAAAACGCAAAAATATTTTCATTACTCAATATAAAAAGATACTTTTGCAACCCCAAAAGGCCTATGAGGTACAGGGTTTAGATTAATTAGAGTAAAATAGATATGACTAAAGCAGAAATTATTGCAGAGATCTCTAACAAGACTGGGTTAGAGAAGGTTGATGTACAAGAGACCGTTGAAGCATTCTTCAAAGTAGTTAAAAGCGCCATGGTTGGTGGTGAAAATGTTTACGTAAGAGGCTTCGGTAGCTTTGTGGTAAAAAAGAGAGCAGAAAAAACAGCTCGTAACATCTCAAAAAATACAGCTATCATTATTCCTGAGCACTATGTGCCTAGCTTTAAACCTGCAAAAGTTTTTGTAGAAAAAGTGAAAAACGGAAATAAAAAATAATCATTTAACATGAAGAACACCAGGCAAATACAGATCGTCGTAGCTTTAGTAGTAGTCGTTATTATGGGCTTTCTATTGGTACGTCCTGTAAAAGGTTTGGTGACAAAAGAAGAAACAGCTGCAGCAGCTACCGAACAAGGGTCTGCTGCAGATGACTTTACCCTATCTAGCGTTTCGGAAGCCTCCAAACGCGGATTAAACCCAGCAATTGTTTCTGAAATTACTGACCTGGAGAAGAAAGCTGATAAAGCCTCTGGGGAAGAGAAAATTGCGATCTACCAGCAATTGGCCGATAAATGGAACGATGTGGAAAAAGCAGTGCCTCAAGGATTCATCTATGAGGATATGGCTACTATTTCACCTAAATTCGATTATTGGTTGAAAGCAGGTAATGCGTACCGTAAGGGATATACTAATTTGCAGGATAGTGCTTTGGTTGTTGCGTTGAACAAACGTGCCATCACTGCCTTCCAAAAAGCAGTTGACCTGGACGGTAAAAATTTGGAAGCTAAAACAGGTCTTGGTGCTGCCATGGTAACAGGAACAAACAATCCTATGTCGGGTATCGCCCTGTTAAGAGAAGTGGTAGAAGCTGATCCAAAGAACATCGAGGCAAACAAAACTTTAGGTTTGTTTTCATTACAATCACGTCAGTTCGATCGTGCTATCGATCGTTTCAAAACTGTGGTTGAATTAAAACCTGATGCAGAGTCGTATTTTTACCTTGCAACAGGATATCAAAATATAGGGATGAAGAATGAAGCTATCGCTGCTTTTGAAAAAAGCAAGTCGCTGGCGGCTGACCCTTCTCTCTCGCAGTTCATCGATCGCGAGATCGAAAAACTCAAGAAGTAATTAACACATTCGTTTAAACATTTTAAAAAATTAAGCTATGCCAAGCGGAAAGAAAAGAAAAAGACACAAAATGGCTACTCACAAACGTAAAAAACGTTTAAGAAAAAATAGACACAAAAAGAAATAAGCATTTTTAGGGCTTAGGCTCTGTAAAATCATGTGTACAATCTATGATGAAAACACTCATCATAGATTGTTTTTTTCATAAACGGTTTTTAGGTTTAACCGGACAAAAACGTTGTAGAGCGAGTCTACAACCGTCCTTAATGAAGTAGCTGTTGGTAAAGGAATTAATTATCGATTCAGTCCCCGATAAGGGGGTGACTATTGCTTTACTACAGGACAAGCAACTTGTTGAGTTAAATCGAGAACAGGTCGGCAATAATTACGCGGTAGGAGATATTTACTTAGGGAGAGTAAAGAAAATCATGCCCGGATTGAATGCTGCTTTCGTAGATGTAGGTTACGAAAAGGATGCTTTCTTGCATTACCTCGATTTGGGACCTCAGGTTCAATCCTTGATCAAACTGACAAGGGTAGTAAAGAATGGCAGTTACCAAGAAAAACTGCTCAATAGTTTAAAGCTTGAAAAGGACATTGACAAATCAGGAAAAATTTCGGATATCTTAAGCCGGAACATGCTGTTGCCCGTACAGATTGCCAAAGAGCCAATCTCTACCAAAGGGCCTAGGCTGAGTTCTGACTTATCCATTGCTGGAAGGTTTGTTGTATTAGTACCTTTCTCAAGCTCGGTATCTATTTCCAAGAAAATCAAAGGAAGCACCGAACGTAATCGCCTAAAAAAGATTGTCGAAAGTATTAAACCGGCAAACTTTGGTGTAATAATCCGTACGGTGTCGGAAGGAAAGGGAGTTGATGAACTCCAAAAAGACCTTCTCGATTTGATCTCTAAATGGGAATTGTTTACCAAACGCCTTAAAACAGCCGAACCTCCGCAAAAAGTGCTTGGAGAAATGGATCGCGCATCCACTATTTTACGCGATATCTTAACAGATGAATTCACCCATATTTATGTGAATGACCAGGACATCTATGAAGAGGTTAAATCCTATATTCAAGAGATCTCTCCAGACCTGGAAAAAATTGTGAAGCTCTATAAACATAAGGAGCCCATTTTTGACCACTACGGTGTTGAGAAGCAAATCAAGGCGTCCTTTGGCAAAACCGTCAACCTGCAAGGAGGTGCTTACCTGGTGGTAGAACACACAGAAGCCCTACACGTAATTGACGTGAACAGCGGAAACCGCATTGCCAACAAGGAAAATCAAGAAGATAATGCCCTCCTGGTGAACAAGGAAGCGGCTAAAGAAATTGCCCGTCAACTTCGGTTGCGGGATATGGGTGGAATTGTAGTCATCGATTTTATCGATATGCATAAACCCAACAACCGGAAGGAACTGTATGGTTTCTTAAAAGAGTGTATGGCAACTGACCGCGCTCGACACACCATTCTCCCTCCTAGTAAATTTGGTTTAGTACAGATCACTAGGCAACGTGTCCGTCCTGAAATGAGCATTGTGACCAATGAAAAGTGTCCTGCTTGTGACGGAACAGGTGAAATTAGATCTAGCATCGTGTTGCTGGATGACATTGAAAACAATTTGAGCTTTATTTTGCAGGAGCAGAATGAAAAGGGAGTTACACTTTGTGTGCATCCTTACATTGCCGCCTACATCAAATCGGGTTTAATATCCCGCAGAATGAAGTGGTTTTTCAAATATGGTCGTTGGATTAACGTGAAGGAAATGAGTTCGTATCATCTAACTGAATTCCACTTCTTTAATTCCAAAGACGAAGAAATAAAATTATAATGGAAAAGCTGCATTGGAAAATGCAGCTTTTTTTGTTTTTACGTCATTGCGAGGTGCGAAGCAATCTTTACACTAATTGAAAGATTGCTTCGTCGTGCCTCCTCGCAATGACGCATCACCGCAATGACGTAGGGGCGCAAGGACATGACCTTTCAATCAAAATGCTATCCAATTCACTTCCACCCCATCCTTTTCCATCTTCCGAAAAAAAGTCATCTGCCTCTTCGCAAAACGATGGATCTCCGTTTTAAGCTTTTCCACAAATTGTCCATAATCCAATTCCCCTTTCAAATACCTCGCTGCATACTTATATTCCAAGCCAAACCAGTCCAACTTTTCCAAACCAATCCCTTCCTCCATCAACTTTTCCACCTCAGGAATCAATCCCTCCCTTAACCTACTTTCCAACCTCTTATCAATTCTACTCCTTCGCAGCTCCAAAGAAGGGTTTAGTCCAAAAGCAATATAATCCTTCACCAAAGGCTCCCTAGCTTCCGGAACAGCATTATCCTTCAAATAATCCAAAATCTCCAAAGCCCGGATCAATCGTTTCTTACTATCCCAATCAATCTGGAAATCTTCGGGAATCTCCATTTCCTTTATCCTCAAAACCAGCTCCGACTTCGATAAACCCTCCATCTCCAACTGAAAATCCACATCCTTCGGAACAGCGCTATATACCTGCTCCATCAACAAAGAAAGTATATACGACCCCGTTCCACCACATAATATCGGTCTCTTACCCCTGGATAAAATATCCCGATACACCCTTTCAAAATCCCGTTTGAACTGTGTCACCTCATATTGCCCCGAAGGCGGAAGAATATCGATCAAATGGTAGGGAACATCATCATACTCCTTCAGATCCTTTCCGGTTCCGATATCCAAAGACCTGTAAACCTGCCTGGAATCTGCAGAGATAATCTCTCCATCAATCTTCTTGGCCAATTTAACAGCCAACGAAGTTTTTCCCGATGCCGTAGGACCCAATAGGATAACAAGAAAATCAGGCGAAAGAATATCCTTCGCCTGATCTATTTTTTGCAATATGTAATCTAATGGTTCTAAATCACAAATTTTGTCCATTTTTCATTGCTTTCGTTGCTCTTCACAACGGTTTCGATAAATGCCATTCCACGAACACCATCATAAACATTTGGAAAATCCAAGGCTTCTGCCGATGGCTCTGATCCTTCCATCTTCGCCGAAACCGTCAAGGCAAAATTCCTATAGATATTCGCAAAGGATTCCAACAATCCTTCCGGATGACCCGCTGGAATGCGTGTATTGTGGGTCGCAAAGGAACTCAACGTAAATGGAGCTGCATAAGCATTTCCAGTACGGTAGATCTGTCTCGGCTGATCCAACATCTTGATGATCAAGTTGTTCGGATCTTCATTTGCCCATTCTAAACCGCCTTTTTCACCATAGATGCGGATCCTAACGGCGTTTTCCTCGCCCGCAGAAATCTGCGATGCCATCAATACACCTTTTGCTCCCTGCTCAAAATGCAGCAATACCGATCCATCATCATCCAATAAACGTCCTTCCACAAAAGTGGTCAGGTCTGCACATAATTCCGTAATCTTCAATCCCGATACGTATTCCGCCAAATGAGCAGCATGCGTACCGATATCACCCATGACCAAGGATTTTCCGGAACGTTTTGGATCAGCACGCCAAGCAGCACCCGCATTTCCCTCGCGCTCGCTCAAGCGGCTTAACCAACCTTGAGGATATTCCACCACGATCTTACGGATCTTGCCAAAATGCCCATCTTTCACCATTGCTTTCGCCTGTTTTACCATCGGGTAACCCGAATAGGTATGGGTCAAACAAAGGGTTTTACCTGTACGCTCTACGATTTCCTTTAATTCCTGGGCCTCTTCCAAGGATACTGTCATCGGTTTTTCAACCACCACATCGAATCCATTTTCCAATGCCAACTTAGCCGGACCAAAATGCAGAAAGTTTGGTGTAACGATCGTCACAAAATCCATGCGCTCCCCTTCAGGAAGCTTGGCCTCTTCCGCGATCATCTGCTCATAAGTTTCATAAACGCGTTCTTCAGGTACAAAAAGATCCTGACCCGATTTTAGGGAAACTTCGCGGTTTACACTGAAGGTTCCACAAACTAATTCTATTTTTCCATCCATAAAGGCAGCAATTCGGTGTACGGCGCCAATAAACGCGTCGTTTCCTCCACCGACCATGCCCATGCGTAGTTTACGTTTCATAAGGTGTGAATTTCGATTGATTAAGCGTTAAATATAAGAAATTAAACAAGCTTTTAAACAGTATAGACCAATTTAATGCTTCCAGAATTGGAAAGGAGGTATCCTTCTGGATAGGCCAACCTGATTTGCTCCAGTTTCTCCAAATCATCGATAGGAAACTGGTTGCCACCACTTATCCAAAATTGTTGGGCAGGTTTTTCGGCTATTTTCCGAAAGCCAATAACGGCCAAAGAGGAATCTTGGCCCCAATCCTTATCACTATAGGTCATGATATCGCCAGGCTTAAAATCAGCTATAAATCCCTTCAACAGTTTGGAAATGCCGCCTAGGACTAAAAAATCTGCTTTATGGCAGAAACGGAGCAGTTCAAAGGACCGATAATCCGAAGGTTTGTCCAGCATTTTTCTTCCTCCGCTGAATACGGCCAATGAAACCAGTTCACCCTGATGGAATAGCCCATATCGGTATTTGCCAGGTAAGGGGATTTGGAGATGATGTTCTTCCTGGAACTCTAGGGTTACTTTTTTATCCACCCTCGCAAGGACCGTATCCCGAGCATAGATTTTTTTGGCCATGCCGGCCATCACCTTCAACCTATTGATCACCTTATCCTGCTGGGCAACAAATTGTTGAACGTTCAGGTAGACCGTTTTTTTACCTTGATCGAGTATAGGATCCTTGGCCTGCCCCTCATCCATCAGAATTTTAAAGCCTAATTCCGGAGCATCGAATACCACCGCCTTATCGACAAACTCCATCTCCAATGCCACCTCCAAGCCGGAAGAAAGTATCTGATGTATAGCCTGGTAATCGATCTGTTGCATGCCGCAAAATTAGGTTAATTCAATAGAATATCCGCTAATGGCAAATAATTAATAACTTTGTGCTGAAAATTGAAATAAATGAAATTACCTATAGTAGCCTATGGCGATCCAGTTTTGCGTCAGAAGGCCGAAGAGATTGAAGAGGATTACCCTGCATTAAAGGAACTGATCGATAACATGTTCGAAACCATGTATGCCGCCAATGGGGTAGGCCTTGCCGCTCCACAGATCGGTCTGCCGATTCGTGTTTTTGTTATTGATGCCAGTCCTTTTGGTGAGGATGATGAGGATGGACCTGGAGATCCTTCTGCAAAGGATTTCAAACGGGTATTCATCAATCCCATTCTCGTGGAGGAATCTGGAGAGAAATGGGCATTTTCAGAAGGTTGCCTAAGTATCCCGCAGATCAATGAGGAAGTGTTGCGTAAGAAGAATGTGGTGATCAATTACCTGGATGAAAACTTTGAAGAGCAGGAGGAAGAATTGACTGGGCTAGCGGCTCGTGTGGTGCAGCATGAATATGACCACATCGAAGGAAAGCTTTTTATTGATAAGATCGGACCGCTGAAAAAGGCTATGTTGAAAAGTAAACTGGATAACATCGCAAAAGGATTGGTTCGCGTAGCTTACAAGATGTCCTTCCCACAGATGAAAAAGAAACGGTAAGAACACCTAAAAATAAATGAGCTGGTCATGGACCGGCTTTTTTTATGATTTGTTTTCCATCATGGGAACACTCGGCAGGGAAAGATTATATTTAACCGATATAAACCGGATGGTAAATACAACAGATGCAGAAATAAAGGCGACGATTCCATCGGATAGGGGAGTGAGGGAGAGGAGCACATAGATGATGGCACCTGCCAGACAGGCCGAAGCATAAATCTCCTTTCTTAATATCAAAGGGGTCACATTCATCAGTACATCCCGGATCACCCCACCCATGCAGGCGGAGAACATCCCCAACATGACCGCCGATATGGCACTACTTTCATAGGCGATGGATTTTTCCACACCTACCACGGTAAAGAATCCGATCCCGATGGCATCGAATAAAAACAGGGTCCTCGCAAAATTGTCCAATTGTTTGTTCAGGATGATGGAAAGGATCACACCGATAAAAATAGCGATCAGGTAATTGCCATCCTCCACCCATACTGGCCGGATGTTCAGGAAAACATCACGCAGCGATCCACCACCAATGGCTGTCACAAAGCCCATAAAGGTCGCACCAAAAACATCAATGCCATTTCTGTTTGCCGCCATTGCTCCGGATATCGCAAACACCATGGTACCCAAAAGATCGATGTAATAAATAAAACTCATTGATTCTGCCAGTATCGTCCTACAATAATAAGAAATATTAAAATAAAAAAGTGGACTCCGCAGAACCCACTTTAACTAAACAACAAAACAAATGATTTTTAACTAAATAGCTTTTGATTTTCTGTCCCTTTTTAATCGGTTCAGATCCTCTTCATATTTTTTCTGGAGCTCTTTATACTCCTCGGAGTTATATAGCTCCTCCTTTTCTTTCACTTTTTGTTTCCATTCCTCACTCTGGAAGTATTTCTCGATCTCTTTTCCGCCCTGTTCAATCTTTTGCATCTTGTTTTTCCACTCCGGAGACTCAAAGTATTTCTGAATGTTCTTTGTTTCTGCTTCAATGGACTTCATCTGATCTTTCCAGTCATCAGATTCAAAATAAGAAGCGACCTGCTTTGAATGATCTTCTATGCTCTTGATCTGATCTTTCCATTCCTTACTATTAAAGAATTTGTTGATCTCGTTGGATGACATATCGGCCCATTTTTTATCTTTCATTACTTCCTTGATCTTTTCATTGGAGATATTGATGGAAGCCATCTTGTTTTTCCAATCGTCGGATTTGAAATATTCATTCACTTTTGCGGTCTGTTCGGTGATAGACTGCATCTGTTTTTTCCATTCAGGCGAATTGGTCATTTTTGCCACATCCTTCGAATTAAGCTCCATCTCTTTGATCGCCTTTCGAACATGGGCTGGTAATTCGGTGGTGTCTACGATTTCATGGTTGTTAACCTTGATTTTATTTACCGTATTTACAGGTTTGATCGTGTCTAAGCATACTTCAGCGGACATGGGTTTCAATGCTGCATGTGGTGCTGGTACGATAGGATCGATCAGTTCGATTTCTTCTGCAACGCTCTGTTGCGCGGGTATCAACATCGCTAAGCTGATCATGGCAACTGAACTTGCCAAAACCGCTAGGAGTTGTTGTTTTACATTTCTATGGTTGGTTTCCATGTTGGTAATTCTTTTGATTCTTTGAAATAGGTGGTTTTTATTTCCGGTTGCCGCCATACTCAGGGCAGGCGTGTTCTTCATTCTTAATTCTTCCAATTCTACCAATGCCTTGGCATAATGGATTGGCGTGCTGATCTGCTTCAACACCATATCGTCGCAGGCGTTTTCCCTTTCCTTCTCGATCATTTTGGATAATGCCCAAACAAATGGATTGAAGAATAGGATGGTCTCCATCACTACTTTCAACAAGTTGAAGAGGTAGTCCTGTCTTTTGATGTGTGCCAATTCATGCAGGATGATCGCTTCGACCTGTGTTGTATTCAGGTTGTTCACAAAGGCTATCGGGAAAAGAACGAAGGGCTTAAGAAATCCTACGGTCAATGGAACGGAAATATGTTTGGAAAGAAATATCGATACGCGTTTACTGATCTGCAGACTTTCCTTTGATTTGTTGAACAACAGGTTCCATTCTTTTGGGATGCTATCCAAGCCCGTATATTTTAATTGACGTAATTTGAGGTAGCTGTTGCAGAGGATCAATACCTGGATGATAAAACCGATAAGGTAAGCGGCTACCAGGTATGGGAACATGCGTTCCAAGCTGAACGGGCTTCCTTCCTGGAAGTTGATTGCGGGGATCATCTCTGGTGGAGTCGCTTGGTAGAGGTTCTCCATGGCTTTATATTTACTATAGTAAAATAGAAAGCTGATCATAAAACCTAAAAATATGCTGACCTGCAGGAAAAATGCGGTATTGTACCGTGCTGCTGCGCTTTGTTTTGGATTGATGAGCTTAATGATATTGATTATGATATAGCAGACCGCTCCTAACCAGATGGAATGTAGGATGCTCCATCCCAAGGCTTGTATCAAGTTATATGTGGTAGTTTCCATGGCTTTTTATTTAATCGAAGGGTGTAAACCTATTTATTTTCCAAGTTTTTCAGGAATGCCTTGATTTCGTCCAGTTCTTTTTGGCTCGTTCTTTCATTGCCTAATGCCTGCATCACTAATCGGGCGGTTGAACCATTATAAACTGAATCTATCATTTTATCCAGGAATTGTTCCTGGGTAGACTCTTTTTCAATTTCTGCTTTATATAGGTGTGTTTTGGAGCTGGTATCTCTGCTCACCATACCTTTATCATGCATGATCTGCATGAGTTTTAATATGGTGGTATAGCCCACATCCTTTTTGTTCAGGGTTTCAAAAACCTCGCGAACGCTGCTTTCGCCCTTATTCCAAAGGACTTGAAGGATTTCCATTTCGCTGTCTGTAGGTTTCATGTTTTATAGATTTATCTACGAATTATTTCGTACTCAAATCTACGAAGGATTTCGTAAGTACAAAATATTTTTTTGAATTCTTTTTCAATATTAGTGTAAAATATTGATAATCAGTAGTTAAAATTGTAAAATTTATTGTCATTGCGAGGAGGCACGGCCGCGTCATTGCGAGGAGGTACGACGAAGCAATCTTTGGACATGCGGGAAGATTGCTTCGTTCCTCGCAATGACGCAGAGCCTCGCAATGACGCAGAGACCTCGCAATGACGCAGAGCCCTCCTGTTGTCTTCGATGCAAAACCATGGTGAAAGTAATGCTAAAGTATGCTTTTCCTATGGTCAACATCCATTTTGATGCTTTTCCCCTACTTTCATCCTGCTTTGAATACGGACCAAGTGGGTTTCCAAGCAGAATAGGTTAACCGATCAATGGCCTAACATAGATAAATGGGATAAAACCCTTTCTATGTAAACCTATCCTGCACCCGTTCCATCTTTCCTGATCTCCGATCAACCATTCCCGATCAGCATACACTACCTGCCCAATCCACATCCAATCCCCACCCAATCCCCATCCCGAGCCACCCGTGGCACAAATTTATCCACCATTGCCACAGCGCTTTACATATAAACCGTAAAAAATGTTCGTTGGGGGTCTTGGAAATATGGATGGAAAGTCCCTATCTTTGCACCACTCCGCAAGGGAGGGACGGCCGAACGGCCACTGAAATAAGGGTAGATGCAGGTTGCTTTTTAGGGGAATCCTTATAGTAGCCATGCACGGAAAAAAGGCCCCGAAAAATTATTTTAAAATAAATTTTGCGGAACCGAAAAAACCTTCTACCTTTGCAGTCCCAACCACGGGGAACGGCAGCCGGCGCGACGCTGGCAGCCAATAAAAATGACAGTTCAAGGTGCTGCAGTGCACACCGAAAAACATACAGATGCCGAAGCGCGAGCGGAGGCGGAGAGTTCTTTAAGATTTTATGATCATGTAACGCAGCGAGTAGTCGGAAGACG